>Ga0213822_1000072_pt1 | contig 111468 bp, 111 predicted proteins | sample MC6MC0908MG_FD_179872 | JGI IMG/M metagenome (GOLD analysis project Ga0213822, IMG submission 179872) | Enriched soil aggregate microbial communities from Iowa State University, Ames, United States - MC6-MC0908-MG | ecosystem: Environmental > Terrestrial > Soil > Unclassified | place: USA... | reverse complement strand
TGTTATTTCTTCGTGTATAAGGATTGGTACTTCTACCTTGGAGGTTGATGTCTTGATATTTTGATAAAGTTTTTCTTTTACTTCTTCTACATTTTCAAAGTTACTGTATATTGTTACTAATGAGTCGCCTTTTTTCACTTCGTCTCCGATTTTCTTTCTTAATACAAGGCCTACAGCAAGGTCAATAACAGATTCTTTTGTTGCCCTACCGGCTCCTAACAGCATTGCTGCAGTTCCGACTTCATCCGCAACGATTTCTGCTACATAGCCGTCTTCCTTTGCTTCAAGCTCGAAAGTGTATTTTGCTTGCGGCATTTTAGAAGGGTCATCGACAATGGAAGCATCTCCGCCTTGTGAACTTAAAAATACTTTTAACTTTTCAAGTGCAGAACCATCTTTAATGACGTTTTCGAGCAAAGTACGTGCTTCTGATAAGGAGCCTGCCTTTTCAGCTAAGTAAACCATATGGCTTCCAAGTGTTAAACAAAGCTCTGTTAAATCCTCAGGACCTTCACCTTTTAGGGTATCAATTGCTTCCTTCACTTCAAGTGCATTTCCGATAGCAAACCCTAACGGCTGGCTCATATCAGAAATGACAGCCATTGTTCTTCTGCCAACATTATTCCCAATTCTAACCATTGCTTTAGCTAATTCACGTGAGTCGTCTAATGTCTTCATAAAAGCGCCGGCACCTGTTTTAACATCCAAAACGATAGCATCTGCACCTGCAGCAATCTTTTTACTCATTATCGAGCTTGCAATTAGCGGAATGCTGTCGACGGTTGCCGTTACATCTCTTAGTGCATAAAGCTTTTTATCAGCAGGTGTTAAATTACCGCTTTGTCCAATTACTGCAATTTTATTTTTATTAACAAGATCAATAAACTCTTTATTTTCAATCTCAACGTGGAAGCCTTTAACAGCCTCTAATTTATCAATCGTTCCGCCCGTATGACCTAAACCGCGGCCGGACATTTTGGCAACCGGGACTCCAAGTGCAGCAACAAGAGGTCCAAGAACGAGTGTAGTGGTGTCCCCCACTCCACCCGTTGAATGTTTATCGACTTTAATCCCTTCGATTTGCGATAAATCAATTTGATCACCAGATTCAACCATGGCCATCGTTAAATCGGCTCTTTCCTTTTCGGTCATTCCCTTAAAATAAATAGCCATTGTTAAGGCACTTACTTGGTAATCTGGTATCGAGCCTTCAGTGTAACCATTAATAATAAATTTAATTTCTTCTGTTGAAAGTTCCAGCCCATCTCGTTTTTTCTCAATAAGGTCAACCATTCTCATTTTTATCACCACTTTGTTTAATTAATAGTCTATTTATTTTGCGATATTTTTTACGATTTCTTTTATATAAGAAAGGAAATCAGCTTTTACTTTTTCTGTCGTTTCGATTACCTCATCATGGGTTAACGGCTGATCAAGGATTCCTGCTGCCATATTAGAGATACAGGAAATCCCTAGAACCTTCATCCCACTGTGGCGGGCAACAATAACCTCAGGTACAGTGGACATTCCAACCGCATCACCGCCCATTACACGGACCATTCGAATTTCAGCCGGTGTTTCATAAACAGGTCCAGGATTTCCGAAGTAGACACCTTCTTTAACATTGATGTTTAAACGGTTAGCAATTTCTTTTGCCATGGCCCGTAATTCTTTAGAATATGCCTCAGACATATCTGGAAAGCGGACACCGAGATTGGAATCATTTGGTCCTATTAACGGATTTGTACCCATATTATTTATATGATCATTAATGATCATTAAATCTCCGGCGGAGAAGCTTTCGTTTACACCGCCTGCTGCATTGGTGACGATTAACATTTCAACGCCTAGTGCTTTCATAACTCGAACTGGGAATGTCACTTTTTCCATGCTGTATCCTTCATAGAAATGAAACCGTCCTTGCATGGCGACAACTTCTACGCCATTTAGCAATCCAAAAACGAGTTGTCCGGCATGTCCTTCTACAGTAGAAACAGGAAAATCAGGGATTTCATGATACGGTATTTTTACCGGATTTGTAATTTCATCTGCCAGTACTCCTAAGCCAGAACCTAGTATTAAACCAATTCTTGGTGTATTTGGATATTTTCCTTTTAAAAAGCTGGCAGCATTTTGGATATTTTCAAAGTTCATGTTCATTCCCCTTCCCTATTTCAATTCGTTTAAAAAGCTTTTACCGTATTTTGGCATTTTTACCTTGAAGTTTTCAGCAACTGTTGCCCCGAGGTCAGCAAATGTTTCTCGTAAAGGAAGTTCCTTTCCTTCCGCCATACTTTTTGAGTAAACAAGCAATGGTACATATTCACGTGTATGGTCTGTACCTGGTGCAACAGGATCATTACCATGGTCAGCTGTTATCATTAATAAATCATCTTCATTCATTTTTGCAAACACTTCCGGCAGGCGGGCATCATATTCCTCAAGTGCCTTTCCATATCCTTCAGGATCGCGGCGATGACCATATAAAGCATCAAAATCCACCAAATTTACAAAACTGATGCCGGTGAAATCCATATCAAAGGTTTCAACAAGTTTATCCATGCCATCCATGTTAGAAACTGTTCTAAGTGATTTAGTGACGCCTTCACCATCATAAATATCAGAAATTTTTCCGATTGCAATCACATCAAAGCTCGCGTCTTTTAATTCACTCATAACCGTACGATCGAATGGTTTTAGGGCATAATCATGACGGTTTGGCGTCCGTTTAAAGTTTCCTGGTTCACCCAAGAAAGGACGAGCAATGACGCGGCCAACCATGTACTTTTCATCAAGAGTTAATTCCCGAGCAATTTTACAAATTTTATAAAGCTCTTCAAGCGGGACAATTTCTTCATGTGCAGCAATTTGAAGTACGGAATCAGCTGATGTATAAACAATCAGTGCCCCGGTTTTCATATGTTCTTCCCCTAGTTCAACGAGGATTTCTGTACCGCTTGCAGGCTTATTGCCGATCACTTTACGGCCAGTACGCTTTTCTAATTCAACAACAAGTTCGTCCGGAAAACCTTCCGGAAATACACGGAAAGGTGTTTGGATATTCAACCCCATAATTTCCCAATGACCAGTCATCGTGTCTTTCCCGTTAGAAGCTTCCATCATTTTTGTATAAAAAGCTAACGGCTTTTCCGCTTTCTCAATCCCTTTAATTTCACGAATATTACTTAAACCTAATTTCCCCATATTTGGCATATTAAGACCATTCATTCTTTCTGCAATATGGCCATAAGTATCTGCACCCTTGTCACCAAATTTCTCCGCATCAGGTGCTTCCCCAATACCGACTGAATCCATAACGATAATAAAAATACGTTTATATGTATTTGCAGCCATACGATTCTTCCTCCTTTTTAATGATAGAAACCGTTTGCAAATAGTAAGTAACACTGATATGTTTCCCTCTTTATTTAAAGATTATGAAACCATTAGTATTCCATTCGTCAGAAGTCTGACATCTCTATTTTACTAAATGTATGGAAAATTACAAGAAAAAAACTGCCAAAATTTTATGGCAGCTTTATGACAGTTTTTTGAACCTATCATTCTATCAAGCTCGCGGGTGAAATTTATTATATACATCCTTTAGTCTTGTTTTTGAAACGTTGGTATATATTTGTGTAGTTGATATATCTGCATGCCCTAACATCTCTTGGACCGCCCTTAAGTCTGCACCATTTTCCAACAAATGGGTGGCGAAAGAATGTCTTAGTGTATGGGGGGTAAGCTCTTTTTCTATACCAGCTTCTTTTGCTAATTTTTTTAATATTTTCCAAAACCCTTGTCTTGTTAACCGATGACCTTGATGATTTAAAAACAAGGCATCATCACGGTGCTTTTCTGTAACAAAATGGTGTCTGCCATGATCTAAATAATGCTTAATCGCTTCGGATGCAGTCCTCCCGATGGGAATAATTCGCTCTTTATTTCCATTTCCCATACAACGAACGAATCCCATCGTTAGATGAATATTTTCAATATCAAGTCCAATTAGCTCACTGACACGGATACCCGTAGCGTAGAGGAGCTCCAGCATCGCCTTGTCCCTTATACCGAAGTGGTCATGAAGGTTTGGTGCACCTAACAGGACCTCAACTTCCTGTAAACTTAATACCTTAGGAAGAGCTCTTTCCAGCTTCGGTGATTCAATAAGAACTGATGGGTCTTGGTCTGCAGCCTTTTCCCTTAATAAAAATTGATGAAAGGCCCTTACGGAGGCAATATGTCTGGCCAATGTTTTTCCTGATTTCCCTTGATCCTTTAAAAAGCTTAAAAAATGGACGATATAGACACGCTGAACATCATTTAAAGATTGAATGGATTCTACTGTTTTTAAATAATGAAGATAGCTTTTTAAATCACGTTCATACGAAACAATAGTATTCTTAGCCAGCCCTTTCTCAACTATTAAGTAATGCATAAAATCTTTTAATTGATCTTCCATCACTTTTACTCCCCATTTAAATAAAACAACATCAGCCGATCAAACAAGGAAGAAGAACTTTCTTCATTCACTGCGTTCGAAACCTTAAGCGCAGCTCCTTCCGGTTCATCATAGCGATGATAATTTTGGTATTCTTCAGATACCCACATGATACCATAATAAAAGAGAATCGTGCACCCTGTGAATAGGACAAAAACCTTTACGGTTTGCAACGCTACTTTAATAAAAGAAATCATCTTTCTTCCCCCATTTTACGATTATCTAGTAAAAGGTATGCCATAATGTACAAGTTTTATACCTAGTAATCGGTCATTGAAGGAAATATTACTATTATTTATCATGGGATAGAAATGAAAAAAGCCCTTTCGGTGAAAAAGGACCTTATGATTTTTATTCAGCTTTTTCTTCTTCTTTTCCTTTATCTTGGCAGCGGTAACAGATTCCATGAAATGTAAGACGATGGTCTTTTATTTTAAAATTCCATCTGCGCTCGACCACTTCTTCCACATCTTCAAGTAAATCTTCCTGAATTTCATCAACGGCACCACATTCAATACAAACAAGATGATGGTGAAAATGGGCTGCACCTTCTTGGCGAAGATCATAACGGGAAACACCATCACCAAAATTAATTTTATCGACGATTTTTAATTCCGTTAATAATTCTAACGTGCGATAAACAGTTGCTAATCCAATCTCAGGCGATTTTTCTTTTACGAGGAGGTACACATCTTCTGCACTTAAATGATCCTCTTCATTTTCCAGCAAAACGCGAACTGTTGCTTCACGCTGAGGTGTTAATTTATAGCTTGCTGAATGCAACTGTTTCTTAATTCTCTCAATTCTAGTTTCCATCCTGAAGGCCCTCCCTCGCCACTGTTAATTCTCATTATAACAGATGACAAATGAGATTCAAAATAAAATTATTATAAACAAGAAATTATATTCTATATCATTTAATAGTTATTTTAAACTAGTAGAGCTAATAATAGTTTTCATCAACCATGGTGATAAATAGGCCTCCACCCCTGATGCTGCAGAAATAAAAATTACTGCTGCTAGTAAGGCAAAAATATATCTTTTGAAAAAAGGCATAATTGGTTGTGCATATTTTTTCATAAACTGCCTTTTTATCATTCTCAGTGAGAAGATTACTGATAATGCCGCCATCAAAATAAACACAGGAATAATAATCAAGTTTTGCGGCAGAATCGAAGCAAAAGCTAACATAAAGCCTTTCCAGCCCATTTGACTGACAAGAAAGCCAACCGTAAATCCGACAACCATTCCCTTAATAAATAAAAGAATGAGAATGACAGGCAGGCCGATAATTGATATTCCTAAGATCCACATGAGGCCAATAAACTTACTATTGTGGAAAAAGCTTTGCAAAAATAAATCGTTGTCTTCTGCCACTTTGCCGTCAGAGACTTGGCCAAAAAATTGTGATAAATAGTAGAATAAATCTTCCTTCTGTGTAATGCTCATGCTATTAACCACTATCGCCCCAAAGATTACCCCCATTAAAAATAAAACGACAATAAATAAAAAAATTGAGGAATGCTCACGGAAATAACTAGCGGCATCTGACTGGTACAATCGTTTTTTCATTTGCTTTTTCCTCCTATTATTCTCAGTTCATTTATTACATTCTATGCCAGTCTAGTTTTTCTATGACCAAATTTTAATAGATTTCAGATAAAGAAATTAAAAGAGCTTTACAAAAAATGATTCACAAAATAAAATACCCGGCAGCCAGGGCTATCGGGTAAGATTTATAAGTTATTGATCAGCGATTTTTCCGTATTTTCCGCCCCCGCCTGCTGCAAGGTTGACTTTGCCTTCTCTCGCTTTCATGATTAGGTCAGCAATTTTCTCGGGAATGACCTCATTTAATGCCTCAAATGGCACTTCATGAAGAATTGCCATTTCACTTCCAAAATGATTAACAAGCTTCTCTAGCAATTTTGGCCCTAAGCCGGGGATAAACTCAAGGGGCACTTGATGGACATAGGGCGGTCTTCCCTCCGGACTTGACTCCGCCGACTTCAGTTCAAGTATTCGGTCGGCTACCCCTTTAATGATTTTTTTATGCCCGCAAAGAGTACATATTTGATCGTCATCAGTTGCTGGATTTAAACATTCCGCACAAACCGTTTTGTGATATTTACCAAGGAGAGGATCGAGTCCATAATTGGCAATAATTTTTCGCCCATCTTCTCCTTTTAATGCTTTGTGCAATTCCAGAAACGTCGCTTCCTTCATTGCTATTACTTGATATTCACGGGCAATTTTTGCCAGCGAGTGTGCATCCGAATTGGTTACAAACGTATATTTGTGTAACTCGCCTAATTGATCCGCCATGCTTGTATCAGAGCTTAATCCAAGTTCAATCCCATCAATCAATTCCGGATCTAACACCTCCGTTAGGGATTTATTAACCCCTTTGCCATATAAACTTTTAAACGGCGTGAACACATGGGCTGGGATGAAGATACCCCCTAATTCTTTTACCTTCTTTTGCAAAACAAGGCCCGTAACGTAGATCCTTTGTGAACTCAATTGAATGTTCTTCAAATGACCCGACAACCATGTGGAAAACTCCCGCATCACGGAAAGATTCGGAAAGTAACAAAGCAAGTGGATTGGGCCATTGCATTGTTCATCGTAAATCTCCAATTCCGAACCAGGGATAACGGTCAAATCACCAAATACCAAGCCGCCGTCTGGATGTTCAACGATCTCGCCGCTTTCGATCAGGCTTTCCATTTCGAGAATCACTTCAGGTGAATGGCTGTCAATGATCCCAACCATATTGAGCCCTTTTTCATGCCGGGCATGTTCAATGATATTCGTAAACGTTAGTGACTTGGCCCCGGTGATTTTAACGGGCTTGCCTGTCCAAGTTCGTCCGATATGAATATGTAAGTCTACATAGTAGCGATTCATTTATTTTTCAACGCCTCTTGTAATTGTAAGTATTGAACAGCAAAAATAGTTTTTGCGTCATAAATCTTTTGATCTTTTACATATTGTTTGGCCTCTTCAAGTGTTAATTCCTCAAGATTGACAAACTCGTCTTCGTCAAGGCAAGCAGCATTTTCTTTTTTCATCAATCCTTTTGCTAAAAATACATGGATGATTTCATCGGCAAATCCAGGGGAGGTGTAAAAGGATGTGAGCAATTCAAGGTGTTCACATTCATAGCCTGTTTCTTCCTCTAGTTCTCTGCGTGCACAAACAGCTGGCTCTTCCCCTTTTTCCAGCTTACCCGCAGGGATCTCAACAATCGTTCTTTCCAGTGCTTTGCGGTATTGTTCGACCATTACCACTTTGTCGTCCTGGGTAATGGCCAAAATAGCAACAGCCCCTGGATGTTTTATAATTTCTCGTTTCGCTTGTTTACCGTTTGGCAGCTCAACATCCTGTAAATGAAGACTGATTACTTTTCCTGAAAAAATTTCTTCGCTTTGGAGCGTTTTTTCCTCAAGGTTGGTCATAACTATCTCTCCTGTTCTTTCCAATTATATTTCGTCATACATTTTACCATACTTTAATTGGAGGGATATGGGATGAAGGTAGTAGTTCATGAAAAGGGCATCATCCTTGTGGGTAAAGGATGGGAAATACTGCAAAAACTGAAGGAGTATAACAAGGAATACGTTTCTGTTTCTGATTGGGTTCAAAATGTGATACAAAAATAAGACGTACTGTTTGAAAGTCTGCCCCTAACTTTATTAAAATTGTAGAAAAAGGACGGGGTGATTTTTTGAGAAAGAGAAGACTGGGAAATTCCGATTTATATGTGACCGAGTTAGGGCTTGGCTGTATGTCTGTTGGTACAGAAGAGAAGGCTGCTCGACGAATCATTGAAGCAGCTCTTGAAGAGGGCATCAATTATTTTGATACGGCCGATTTATATGATTTTGGTGAAAATGAAAAGATTGTTGGGCAGGCGTTAAAAGATGTCCGGGAACAGGTCATTATTGCGACGAAGGTCGGGAATCGCTGGAACAATGATCATGCCGGCTGGTCATGGGATCCTTCCAAGGCATATATAAAGGAAGCAGTGAAAAATAGCTTAAAACGGCTTAGGACTGATTATATCGACCTTTATCAATTACATGGCGGAACGATCGAAGACCCGATTGATGAAACTATTGAAGCGTTTGAAGAATTGAAAGCAGAAGGTTTTATTCGCTATTATGGTATTTCGTCGATTCGACCGAATGTGATTAGGGAATATGTTGAGAAGTCTAGCATCGTGTCTGTGATGATGCAATATAGCATATTAGACCGTCGACCTGAGGAGGAAGTATTACCATTCCTTCATGAACATGGCATTAGTGTTGTTACCCGTGGTCCGCTGGCCAAGGGTCTTTTAAGCGATAAGCTGTTAGAAAAGGCTACTGAAAAGGGCTATCTAGATTACAATTATGAGGAACTGCGTACGGTTTTACCTTTATTAAAAGAAAATATAGCTGCATCCCGTTCGTTTACGGAGGTGGCTCTTCGTTATAATCTGGCAAACTCTGCGGTGGGATCCGTTGTTGCCGGTGCCAGCAGCCCGGAACAGATAAAGAGTAATGCCAAGGCAGTCAGAAGCCTGCCGCTGTCTGAGAAAGAAATTGCTGTAATTAAAGAATTAACGAAGGCAAATGCTTATCAAGAACACCGTTAAAAAAGGGGAGCTCACCGCTCTCCTTTTTATTTGAATTCTTTCCAATTCATCCCGCTCTCGTTAAAAAGTTCTTCAAATGATTTGTTTTTTTCCTTTTGCCTGCGTTCTTCCCGCTTTCGCTCTTCTTCCGCTGCATTTCTCTTCTCCTCCTCAGCCTTTAGCTGATTCTGTTGCTCTTTTAATTGTTTCATTAAGCTTGGGTCAATTAAATCTTTAAGCGTTACCGCTGTGTCTTCCTTTTTTGGTTTAGATTGATTATTTTGTCTCTTTTGTTTTTTCATTCTAAACTCCTCCATTATCAAAATCACATTACTATTATACCATTTTACTTAATCGTCCTTAATTTAAAAAAGGCAGACTGTCCTCTAACAGTCTGCCTTCACTATTAAAAAGCTTCTAATTTAACGTTCTCATCCACATGCAATGCCGCTTCTGTTGAATTTATGACGTCCTCAACTGTATATCCACTGGCCACTTCTACAAGTCGTAATCCGGAATCAGTTACATCCATGACTGCGCGTTCGGTGATAATTCGATTGACTACCCGTATTCCTGTTAACGGCAGGGTGCATTGTTTTAAAATTTTTGATTCGCCTTTTTTATTCACATGCTCCATTATGACGATAATCTTCTGGGCTCCATGGACAAGATCCATCGCACCACCCATTCCTTTAATCATCTTTCCCGGGATCATCCAGTTTGCCAGGTCACCGGTTTCGGATACTTCCATGCCTCCGAGAATCGCCAAATTGACGTGTCCGCCGCGAATCATTGCAAACGATTCTGCACTGTCAAAATAGGCTGCACCGTAAATCGCTGTGACGGTCTCTTTGCCGGCGTTGATTAAATCAGGATCAACCTCATCCTCATGAGGATACGGACCGATCCCGAGAAGTCCATTTTCCGATTGCAGGACAACCTGCTTATTTTCAGTTATATAGTTGGCAACAAGGGTCGGCATACCGATGCCTAGGTTTACATAAAAGCCGTTCTCTATTTCTTTTTCTGCTCGAATTGCAATTCTTTCTCTGACAGAGGCCTTATCATTTGCCATTGATTTTTCTCCCTTCCCCCACTCTATTTTTTTACCGTTAATCTCTCAATTCGTTTTTCCTGTTTTCCTTCGATAATCGCCTGAACATAGATGCTTGGAGTATGAATAAAATTTGCATCCAGTTCGCCGATTTCATAAAGTGTTTCCACTTCAGCAATCGTCACGTTTCCAGCTGCAGCAATCATCGGATTGAAATTTCTCGCTGTTTTGTGATAAACGAGATTTCCCATTTTGTCGCCTTTCCATGCCCTAACCAAACTAAAGTCGGCCGTGAGGGCTTCTTCCAAAAGGTATTCTCTCCCGTTAAACACCTTCGTTTCTTTCCCTTCAGCAATCGGTGTTCCTACTCCCGCCGGTGTATAAAATGCCGGGATTCCAGCCCCTCCAGCCCTGATTTTTTCAGCTAAGGTTCCTTGAGGTGTCAATTCTACTTCAAGTTCTCCTGTTAAAACCTGTCTCTCAAACTCTTTATTCTCACCTACATAGGAGCCAATCATTTTTTTAATTTGTTTATTGTTTAATAGGAGTCCAAGACCCCACTCATCAATTCCGCAGTTATTAGAAATGACCGTTAATTCCTTCACGCCTTTTTCTGCTAATGCTAAAATCAGGTTTTCCGGGATACCGCACAAACCAAAGCCACCAACCATTAATGTAGCTCCATCTTGAATATCGGCCACCGCATCCTGAAAGGATGTACAAATTTTCTTCATTTTTGCTCTCTCCCCCTCAAAATTAAGGAATTACACTAACTCAACAATCGTCGCGACCCCTTGACCACCGCCAATACAAAGTGTGGCCAAACCAACACCCGCATTCCTTCGTTTCATTTCGTGAATTAAGGTTACTAGAATTCTTGCACCGCTAGCCCCAATTGGATGTCCGAGTGCAATGGCCCCGCCATTTACGTTAAGAATTTCTTTACTAAAATGAAGCTCACGGTCAACAGCTAAAGATTGCGCCGCAAATGCTTCGTTTGCTTCGATCAATTTCAAATCCTCCATAGATAGTGAAGCCTTTTCAAGTGCCTTTCTCACCGCCGGCACCGGCCCGATTCCCATGATACTTGGATCTACACCCGCACTTGCATTTGCTTTGATGGTTACTAAAGGCTCCAGTCCTAGTTCATCCGCTTTTTTCTTACTCATCACCACGACCGCAGCTGCCCCATCATTGATTCCAGAGGCATTACCTGCTGTCACACTGCCATCCTTTTTAAATGCCGGACGTAATCCGGCTAATTTTTCCGCCGTTGTTCCTTTTTTCGGATATTCATCAGTATCAAAAATGATTGGCTCGCTTTTACGCTGAGGAATCACAACCGGAACGATTTCATCTTTAAATTTGCCTTCCTCAATTGCTTTGACTGCTTTATCCTGACTCCACGATGAAAATTCGTCCTGTTCTTCTCTCGTTATTGAATATTTACTCGCTAAATTCTCAGCCGTAACCCCCATATGATAATCATTGAAAACGCATGTTAGTCCGTCTGAAGTTAACGTGTCGATCAATTTTTGGTCGCCCATTTTAAAGCCGTCACGGGCATTTTTTAACAGATATGGTGCCTGACTCATATTTTCCATTCCGCCAGCCACGACGATTTCGGCATCTCCGGCTAAAATAGCCTGTGTGGCAAGATGCACAGCCTTTAACCCTGAACCACAAACCTTATTAATTGTCATTGCGGAAACGCTTTCAGAAATCCCCGCTTTAAAAGCCGCCTGCCTTGCCGGGTTTTGCCCCAGCCCTGCTTGAAGCACATTCCCCATAATCACTTCATTGACTTGTTCCGGTTTTACCCCTGCCTGCTCAAGGGCTCCTTTGATGACTGTTCCGCCTAACTCAGGTGCAGATACATTTTTTAAAGTACCATTAAAATTTCCAAGTGCAGTCCGAACGGCACTAACAATGACTACTTCTGTCTGGCTCATTACATTTTCTCCCCTTCAACCGTTTTCACTTTTATTACTTCTAGGAAAAACACAGAAAATCCTCTTATTTTGTCAAAATTTCTATAATTCTTGATTTTTTAAAAATAATACCACTACAATGAAAGTATGAACATTTGAGGGGGATCATGATGTTTTCTTTACCTAAAAAAGCGACGATTATTGAGGTAGGCCCGCGTGATGGGCTGCAAAATGAGAAGTTATTCGTACCGACTGAGATAAAAAAACAATTTATCGCTGGTTTAAGAAATGCCGGACTTCAAGAAATGGAGCTGACTTCGTTCGTGTCACCGAAATGGGTGCCGCAGATGGGAGATGCTGCGGAAGTTGTGGCTGACTGCCTTAATAGGGATGCAAGAGACATTGTCTTAGCTCCGAACCGTAAAGGGATTGATCGGGTCTACTCCACTAATTGTAAAGCAGTTGCCGTGTTTGTCGGTGTCAGTAATAGCTTTAATCTTAAAAATATTAACAAGACAACACAGGACAGTATGGCTGAACTGAAGCCGATCATCCATGAACTAAAAGAAAAAAATTATTTTGTCCGCGCCTGTATTTCGACGGCATTTTATTGCCCATACGAGGGGAAAATTAATGAACTTGATACATTAGCACTTTGCCGCGAATTTGTTGAAGCAGGGGTCGATGAATTAAGCGTGGCTGATACCATTGGGATGGCGGCACCGAACGAAGCCTATTCATTGTTTTCCAAAATTAAAAAGGAGTTCAGTGGAACGCTTATTACAGCCCATTTTCATGATACCCGTAAGCTTGCCTTTGCGAATATATTAGCTTCCCTTCAAGCAGGAGTCGACCGATTTGATACGTCTGCCGGGGGACTGGGAGGCTGTCCATTCGCACCTGGTGCCAGTGGAAATGCTGCTACAGAGGATGTTGTTTACATGCTTGAGCGAATGGGAATTGTCACTGGCGTGGATCTTAATAAGCTGGTAGAGGCTATTGAAGTGGTTCGCCCCCATCTTTCACGGGAGATTGAAACCGGCTATTATCGGCTTCATGCCCAAACTGTTTAGATTAAGTTCTTTCATGAATAATCAGTCTTCTAGTAATCCATCTTATTAAATGAGACTAGGATGAAGGGAGACTATGAAGATGAGCCAAAAGCGGGATAAAGGGAACAGTCAAAGCGGGAAAAATTATGCAGATACTGCAGGCGGAGGCAAGCGGATGATTGCCGCAGAAGAACTTGAAAAGGCACTGCATCCAACGAAACGACAAAACGCAGAACAATAATGACTAATCAAAGCCGCTCATTGGTATCCGCGGCTTTTTTCATGCTAAAATGGGAATTGTTAATTTATGGACGATGTTCATATGATATCTAAAATTACTTCAGGAGGTGCCCGTTTTTGAAAAAGGCATTTCGAGTTCTGTTTGTTTTGTTATTTTTCTGGCTATCGCTTGCTTTGTACTTTACAAACCGTTTGATGTATATGAAAAAAAAGGATGAGGATTTAATTTTACAGCGGGAAAAGGAAGCTGGCAGGTATAATCCTGATGAATTTGAATCATTACCAAAGCGGGATGTTGATATCCCTTCCCCATTTGGTTATATGATCAAAGCGGTTCTCGTAGAGCCGCATGAGACTAATCGCTATATCATCATTTCACATGGTGTAACGGAAACGAAAATTAATTCGATTAAATATGCGAACCTTTTCTTAGAGCGTGGTTTTAATGCCTTAATTTATGACCATCGCCGCCACGGGGAATCCGGAGGAAAGACGACTAGCTTCGGTCACTATGAAAAATTCGATTTAAAAACGGTTGTTGACTGGCTCAAAAAAGAGAAAGGCCCTGAACTGGAACTGGGGATTCACGGTGAATCGATGGGGGCTGCTACGATGCTTTTATATGCCGGACTGCTTGAGGACGGGGCAGATTTTTATATTGCCGATTGCCCATTCTCTGATTTTAAAGAACAGCTTGCCTATCTCATCAAAAAAGATTTTAAGCTTATCCCAGAGCTTTTACTTCCGGTAGGGGATGCCCTTTTACGTCTGCGGGATAAATATTCGATTCGAAATGTCTCACCGATTTCTGTGATTGAAAATATCAAACATCCCGTCCTATTTATCCATAGCCGAAAAGATGATTTTATTTTGCCTTCGATGTCGAAGGATTTATTTGAGCACAAAAAGGGGCCAAAAATGCTCTATATTGCAGAAAATGGGCGGCATGCTCAGTCATTTAACGAAAACCGCGCCGATTATGAACGGGTCATTGATGAATTTTTACAGAAATACGTTGATCCTGCTTTGCCTAGTTAAAAAACAGACTGTCCATTGGGATCAGTCTGTTTTTTCTTTAATTATAAGGCTCATATGACTATTTAACATTTGCTGTGGACTTTTTAATTGAAAGCAATTGCTGCTTTGCGAAAAATCTATTTTCATTTGCTCATCAAAGAAAACGATTTTTGATTTTTCTACATAAACAGTTCTGTCATTTGTTTCTATGGCGATATCAGTATCATCCAACTCTGGAACAAACCACAAGGCTACTACCCCATTTACGGCGCATCCGCAGCCATCAGTATCGTATTTTAGTTTTAAATAACCTTCTCGGCCATCGGTTCTCGTATTAATTTTCTCTGCTGCCGCTTCTGTAATGATTATTTCCACGTTTATAGCCCCCTTCATTCGGCATATGATGATTGTATCACAGATTTTTGAAGCATCTTATTTTTTTGCTTACATACTTTTGTTTGCATTTTCCTCTTATACCAGTTAATCTCAAAGTTAATACGAATAAATAAAAGGGGTGCTTATTATGTCAAAAGTACAAATCAAAGTAAATGATAATGGTTCACTTCGAATTACCGGTGATGTCGAATTGTTAGACGGTGAAGGCAATGTGTATACAACCAAACCATCCTTCTCTCTTTGCCGCTGTGGTATGTCTAAAAATAAACCGTTTTGCGATGGCTCGCATAAAGGGAACTTTGATTCCCAAGTTCGCGTTCCAAAAGAGGATTAAATACAGTGGAGCGGCTTTCCGATTTAGAGCCGCTCTTTTTATACATCTGTCAGTCGGATGTCCGCAATCGTATCAATCGGAATCCGATGCACCTCTTCAAAGCGGTCGACGACATGAAGCCTTTGCTTTAGTTCATCCCAGTAATGAATTTTGCCAATCACGATTTCATAATTTCGATTCCGATAATGGGTAATCGTGACGAACTGATCAAACTCAATTGCCTCAGATAAAATTTCGTTCATGAGTTCCAGCTGCTGCTCATCCATTTCTCTTTTCTGTTCGTCCCCATCTTCTTTTACCCAATCCCTTAGTAGTTTCACATGCTCAGGAAGCATCATCGACGTCCATTTGATTCTCCCGCGGTCACGAATCATACGTCTCGCCTTCTTTCCGTATTACTTAGAATCCAGTCTTAAATTTGATAACGGTCTAACTCCAACGCCTAGGGGCTTCTGCTTTTTTTATTACATTTTATGCCCGCCAACGAGTGTTGCCCGGTGTTTAGCGGTTCCGGCAGCTGTATAAGAAACAGCACGCAACAGTGAACCCGAGCCGAAGCGCTTCCGGACAGAATCCACTACATAACCAAGCTCCCGCCTCTTATAAGCACCCATATCAAACAGATCAAGCTGAAGCTCGCGGTCGTCGACAATATTACTGATGGCAATCGAAATCTGCCGCACCGTCTTGCCCGTATAATGCTCATGAAACAATTTAAGGCAGACGCGGTAAAGCTCCATCGTCACATTTGTGGGCTGCCCAATCGTTCTGGAACGATGGAAGCCGCCGCCAAATTCATCTTGGCTGTAACTGACTCCCAGACTAATCGTTCTCCCCGCCTTACGATGCGTCCGTGCTCTTCGGGCGACTTCTTCACACATTTCTAAAATAACCGCCTTAATTTCCGCTTCTTCTTTATAATCCCTTAAGAGTATTTGACTTTTTCCAAAGCTGATTTGCCCTTGAATAATTGGTGCCCCTAAATCAGAAAGGTCCACTCCCCAGGCATGATAATAAAGCTGGTTTCCCATAATGCCGAATTTCTTTTCCAGCTTCTCTAAATCATAGCGGGCCAGCTGACCGACCGTGAAAATGCCCATGCCATTTAATGTTTTTTCGACACGTCTGCCAATTCCCCACATCTCCCGGAGCGGTGACACATTCCAAAGCTTGGTCTGCACATCTTCATACGTCCACTCCTCCACTCCTTTTTTCTTGGCATCAAGATCGAGGCAAAGCTTCGCCAGTAACATATTGGGGCCAATTCCAACGGCACATGGCAGCTGAAATTCGCGCTCAATATCATTCCTTATTTTTTGGGCAATCGTATGGGCATCTCCCCACAAATGAATCGCACCATCCACTTTAATAAAGCTTTCATCGACGCTGTACGTGTGAATCGCCTCTTTCGGCACATAGCGATTAAACACACGGGAAATTTCTGTAGAAACGCGCAAATACGTGGCCATTTTTGGCTCTTCTATTCGAATACGCGGATCATTGGGAATCTCAAACAGCCGCGAGCCGGTTTTGATGCCGAATTCTTTTTTTAGCCGTGGTGAAGCAGCAAGCACGACACTTCCCTGCCGCTCCTTGTTACCGGCCACCGCTAAATAACAATTCAAAGGGTCGAGTCCGAGTATGACGGCGGCACAGCTTGCATAGAAGCTCTTCATGTCCACGCATAAAATTTTATTTCTCGGTAATGCGCTGTAATCAACCATGACTTTTCCCCCATCATTCAAATCGAACATTAGTTCCTTTTTATTATATTCACATTTTAAGCGAATATGTGTTCGTTTTTCAATGGAATTTTTTTGCAGGTGTTCACTTACAAAACGCGTTATAATGATTTGGAGAGGTGCGAGTCATGGAGAAAAAACTTGTGATCAAAATGGTTAAGAACTGTTTTAAACAGTATTATGAGGCGGATTCAACGCCGATTAGCGAAAAAGATTTGGAAGAGCTGGTGAATCGAGTTTTCCAAATAAAAGAGGAAGAACCTACTGCGGATTTAATTGATGTAGTAAATGATGTGGTCTATGAATTTTTAACAGATTAGAATTTTTATGTCTTAAAAACATGAACTCTGTCCTCATGAAGGACCCATGAGGACAAAAATGGTGATGGAACCTAGAATTCTGTCCTCATGAATATTTTTCAAGATAAGATTTCCAAAATGTCCTCTTCAGTTAAAGCAGAAGTTTCTCTCTCATCGGATTTGATGATCTCATCAATCAAGTGTTTCTTTTTATCCTGCAATTCGCTGATTTTCTCTTCAATGGTGCCACGGGTAATGAGTTTGATGACTTGAACGACGTTTTTCTGACCAATGCGATGCGCCCGGTCAGCAGCCTGTTCCTCAACAGCAGGATTCCACCAAATGTCATACAAGATAACCGTATCCGCACCCGTCAAATTAAGACCAGTCCCTCCAGCCTTTAAGGAGATCAAGAAAAAGTCACGTTCCCCTTCATTAAACCGATTGCAGATTTCCAATCGTTCTTCAGATGGGGTCCCGCCATCCAGGTAGAAAAATGGTAGTCCCTTCATCGCTAAATTTCTCCCGATAAGCTCCAGCATTTTCGTGAATTGGGAAAAAATCAATACTCTCCGTCCGGAAAGCTTGGACTCCTCTATGATTCTTAGCAGCATTTCTAATTTCGTGGATCTGCCTTTGTACCCATCCACAAACAATGCCGGATGACAGCAAATCTGTCGCAATCGGGTCAAACCAGCGAGAATTTTGATCCGATTTTTCCGAATCGTATCCCTATCGAGATGCTTTAGCGTATCTTCCCTAAGCTTAGCTAAATATGCAGCATACAGCTTCTTTTGCTCTGGGAACAGTTCCGCTGTCTCAACAAATTCCAATTTTTCCGGAAGCTCAGAAGCCACATCCTCCTTCATCCTGCGCAGCAAAAAGGGACGGACTCTTCGTGCAATTTTCTTCCTCGTTAGATTACTGAATTCTTTTAACCCCTTAAATAGTTCGGGAAATACAACGTGAAAAATTGACCACAGCTCTTCAGGAGAATTTTCCACTGGCGTACCAGTGAGTGCAAAACGGTAATCGGCCTTAATTCTCTTTACCGCCCGTGCGGTTTGGGTCACCGGGTTCTTAAAGGCCTGGGCCTCATCAAAAAATACCGAATGAAAGGTTTGTTTCTCATACCATTTAATATCTCGCCGCAGCAACGGATAAGAGGTAATAATCACATCCATTTCCATTGCCTCTTCCCGGATTCGGTACCGTTCTGCTTGGTTGCCATCGACAACAACAGCCTCAATTTCCGGGGCAAATTTCATCAGTTCACTTAGCCAGTTATACGATAAAGAGGATGGACAGACAATCAGCGCCGGCTGCTTCCTTTCACGAATGTCAGCAAGCTCTGATAAAATAAACGTAATACTTTGCAGTGTTTTGCCAAGCCCCATATCATCGGCAAGAATTCCGCCAAACCCGTAATGGGCAAGTGTCTTCATCCATTGATACCCGCGTTTTTGATAATCACGTAAAATCGATGTCAAGCTCATTGGCACCTCGAACTGCAACCCCTCCGGATGGCGGAGATTATCAAGCAATTTCCGGAATGAGTCCTCTGCTATGAGCACCTGGCTGTCATCAATTGCATCAAGCAAAGGCAGCCCCTGCAAAATCGAAGTCTCGAAGCCGTTTTCTAGCTTTTTATTCTCAACCGAAATGCCGTTTAGGAATCGTTGGATTTCTTCAAACTCCCTTGTCTCTAACGAGAGGAGCGATCCATTCCTCAGACGATAATATTTCCGCTTTTCTTCGAGAGCCATTAGAACCTCTTTGATCTGCTGCACCGGAATTCCATCCAGCTCAAACTTAAATTCCAACCAATTCGTCCGTTCTTTTTTCAACCGCACCCTCAATGCCGGAGGGTTATTTCCTCTGAAAATTCGATTTCGTACCGCCGTTGTCGCATAAATTTGCACCAGTTTTTGAAGCTTGGGAACGGCATGGGTAAGAAATTCATATTCCAATTCCTCATTGTGTAAAAAATAACCACCATCCGTCTTGGCAAATGAGCCCTCCTCCATCAGCTGTAAAATTTCGTTCTCCTTCTCTTCATCCCTTATAATCCTCGAGCCAGCAATAATGCCTTGGTCCTCCAAAGGATTGACGACGATATTTTCATAGTGAAACTCCAGCCCGGCAAGCAATCGATTTTTGACCCGATCCAAATATAGTTTGGCAATCAGCGGTGTTTTCATAAATTCTCTTGCAAGAGCACCAGATAATTGGACATGACCCAATTTCTTCAAACCCGGCATTACTTTTTCGAAAAAATGCCGAATTTGCCCTTGAGGAATGAAAATTTGGTTCGTTCCTGAACTAGCCAACATCTGTTTAAGATCAGCCAAACGCCGGCAATCCTCGGTATTCATTCTGATTATTTTTCCTGCTGATAAAACAGAGTCATATGAGTCTAGTACAACCATACGGGATAAGCCTTTCACCTTTAACGAATAGCTTTTGCCTCCATCTTCGCAAAAATCAAACTGTAAAGGCGGCAGCTCGTCCGTTATGGTTAAACCGTCAAACGTATGACCGTCATATTCCAGTTTCACCAAAGGTGCCCTGGTAAGTAAAACTTGAAGTTGTTTCCAAGAAGATGGAGGAATTAGCAGCAGCGTCATACTAGCTGATGGATTCTGATCATCTTGAACTATCTGAATGAGATGTTGAATCACTGTATCAGCCTCTTTTTGGAAGCAGTGAAGGCTTGGATTGTACAATAACGAGCTTGAATGGCCTTGTTTCACAGCATCTAGAAAACTCCTGATATTTTCTACCTTCGTTTGCCCGATTAACAGCTCAACACCGATCATATAGTATCCTGTTCCGGTCATGACAGGTTTACAGATAAACTCTACCTCAAGCACTTTCCTGTTTTCAAAATGAAGCTGATGCACGCTAGTGCGCTTGGACTGGTCTGTAAAAAGATTCAGCACACCCGTAGCGAGATCTGCTTCGTCGGATGTTGAACTAAATTCGTAGCCGTGCGGAATCGTTCCTTTACGTTGATAATCGTCAATTGCTAACAAAACCGCAGCAATATGTTGGCAATCCTTTTGAAAGGAGGCGAGCTTAGGGCAACTGCACTTAGACCCAAAATCATCATTCCCATCTCTTTCAATCACAACATGGAAATCCTCTGTTCCCACTACCATGGCTTCACAACGGTCAGGACCGTAATCAACAAATGAAACTTTATTCGCACGGTAAAAAGCCTCACCTCTTTTGAAGGAGACAGTCCCGCACAATTCTTTAATCTTTTTTTGAGTTAGTGTTATATTCAAAAATCCCTGACCCCTTCCCGAAGACAGTTCCTGACGACTCGTGGAAATCATAATTGATGAACACATTATACCATTAATAAATTTCATATCCTCATTCCGGAATCAACTGTTATAAAAAATAAATTCCCCTCCGAGTTAATACCATTTGTTTTTACCGAAAAACCACAAACAGTAATGACTTTAACGTCCACAAGCGTAAATAACTTAACTGGTTATTTCAAAAAATGTATAAAGTTTTCAGCTGATTTTATAACGTATTTTACGATTACACATCAATATTATTGTGTGGTAAAAATGATCGAACAATTATCCGAATATTATGAAATTTATGAGTTAAACTCGGATAAACTACTGCTAGAAAATTTATTACACATTTCAAGAAATAAATTAGGTAGAAGTGTTACTAGTGTTACTACTTTGAGGCAAATTCCTAATAAAAGTATTGTAATCATTGATGATCTTAAACGTGAGAATTTGCCTGATACTAAAGAAATGGTTGAATTTTTGAAATCAGTAGATAAAGAGTCTATTATACTCTTCATAAATTCTAATCATGAATATCTGTTTTATGATTACCCTCATGAAGAAATATTTGAGAATATAGTGCCTGTTGAAATCCTTCATAACAACACTGTTGATGCAACGAACCAATACTCAAAAACTATTTTTGTTTATACAAAAAGGAATGATCGAAGGAATATGATTAATCAACAATCATTTGAAAAAACGCTGGGAAGTTCAAAAGAAATGATAAAAGTAGCGGCAATGTCTGAAGAACAGTTAAGAATAAAAATATTAGAAGGTATATTAGCGGCAACAGAAAAAAGACTGGAGCATTATATCAAGTTGGAATCGGACCTGAGAGAAAAACTGAATTTGATGATGACAGGAATGAAATGACAAAAACTATCACTTTGTTGTTAACAGATTTATTGAGATTTATTCGGAAACGACCATCACGTTGGCTGCAGTCGCTAACCACATGGTCGTTTCCTTCACTAAGATAAAACGCTAATCTATTGTCATGTTACTTTGAATTAAGCACACGTTTGCCAATCCGCTCAAACAGCCGTGGAAATAGAACGTACACCACGCTCCCCATGTTCATCCAGCGCGGCAAATTGATTTCCCGCGTTTTTGTCAGCATACTGTCGACGACCTTACGTGCGACGTATTCTGGCTGAAGCATGAACCGCTGTACATTTTTTACATAAGTGCCTTGTTCATCGGCAATATTGAAAAAGTTGGTGGCAATGGGCCCGGGATTCACGGATGTCACTTGCACATTATAATCAGCAAGCTCCATCCGTAGTGAATTCGTGTACCCAAGAACGGCATGCTTCGTAGCGGAATAGACACTTGATTTTGGCGTGGCAATTTTCCCTGCCTGTGAAGCAATATTAATAATATGGCCAAAACGCCGGGCACGCATCTTTGGCAAGATCATGCTGGTACATGCCATCAGCCCAACAACATTCACTTCAAACATCCCTTTGATTTCGTCGATCGAAGCTTCGTGGGCCTCACGAAATACCCCAAAGCCGGCATTATTCACAAGAATATCAATGTCCCCGATTGTATCAAAAATCCGGTGAAAAACCATCTGCACCTGATTAGTATCTGACACATCAAGCTTAAAAACCTCCACCTTCACCTGATACTTTTGCTGCAGCTCTGATTGCAGCTGCTCGAGCTTATCAAAGCTTCGTGCCAGCAGGACAAGATTTGCTCCACTTACCGCACAAAGTTTTGCGATTTCAGCACCTACTCCACCAGATGCACCAGTAATTACAATATTTTTACCTCTTAACTGTTTCCTAACCATCTTAACACCTCATCAGAGTTGATCCCGGACAACTAAAGTTTAGCTTGATAAAGAACAGGCTGACTATTACTACTACTAATTTCCCCGATAGAGGCTAAATAGTCAAGCTGAGCAACGGTTTCTGAGATTGTCAGCATCGGCTCACGCTTATATACAGAAGGAAAAAGGCGTTGACAAATTTCAAATACAGTAAGCTGCTCTTCTTTGAGCCAATTATTGACCGTCATTGCCCGCTCATGCTGCCGCGAAAGTCTTTTTTCAATTAGTTCCATTAACTGATAAACATCCTCGCCATGTCCCGTGTAAACACATTGAATCGGGTAGGCCAATAGCTTTCTCATCGAGTCGTTATGCTGCAGCTGCGGCTTCGGTCTTTCTTGTTCACCAGGTGCTGGCGGCTCAAGCAAAGGATTCGGTGAAATATGAGCGAGGATGAGGTCGCCGCCAATTAAGATTCCGTCCTGTTCTCGGTAAAGCGCAATATGACTTTGGGCATGTCCAGGAGTTTCAATTACCTGCCAGTCACCCAGCCCGGGAGGTTTCATCCCCTCAACGAGATGCCCTGTCAACGAGCGATTACACGAATACTTCAGTGTTTTTCTTAACTTAGAAAGGAATGGAATGTACTCCGCAGGCAGTCCGAACGCCTGAAAATTCGCTTTAAAAAATTCTTCTTGTACTTGGTAAAATTCTTCTGTAGGATGAATCCATCTTTCATTTAAAGGATGACCATGCACCTCTACCGAATCCGAAAAAAAGTCGAGCATCCCCACGTGGTCGGGATGATGATGAGTAAGAACCACTTGTTCAATATCGTTAGGACTTAAATGTAACTCAGCCATCTGCAATGTAAGTGATTTCCAGCATTCTTCGGTTTTCACTCCTGCATCAACAAGCGTTAACCGCTCACCTTTAATCAAATAGGCATTTACATCACCAACATCAAAAGGGGTTGGCAAGGTAATCTTGGCAATTCCGTCTTTCCATTCTGTCATAGTAAAAACTCCTTATTATTATAGCTATATATAAATTAAAGTGTAGCTATTTCCCCTCCATTTGTCATTATTCCTGCATAACTTTTTAGAAAAAATAAAAAATTCGTAACATTTACCACTTGACAGACAGTCTGTTTTTCAAGGATAATCACTATTAAAATTTGATTCGTTGAAAGCGATGAGTAAGGCTAGTAAATGAGAAATGGCGAAAGAGAGTGAAGTTCGACGGCTGAAAGACTTCACCGCCCTCTTTATCATTGAACCTACCTTATGAGCACTTAGGAAAACCTAACGTAATCCCACGTTATCGGGAGTCGAGTGAACCCTTTTTGTTTAGTCAATAAGGGGAAATAAAGGTGGTACCACGGAAGCTAGACCTTTCGTCCTTTTATGGATGAAGGGTCTTTTTGTTTTTATCGAAATAAGAGGAGGAAAATCCATGAAAAAAATCGTAATTGTTGGTGCCGGTTCGATGGCTGAAGCATTCATTTCAGGTATTCTTGAAAATGGTTTAATTGAACGACAAAATGTTTGGGTGACAAATAATTCAAATGAAAAAAGGTTAGCGGGTCTTAAAGAACGTTATGGTATTCGAAGTACCTACGATTTAAATACCCTTTTTAAAGATGCAGATATTGTCATGTTAGCAATGAAGCCAAAGGATGCGGATTCAGCAATCGAAACTATTCGCGAACATCTGACCGAGCAGATGTTAGTCGTTTCCGTTTTGGCAGGTGTTTCGATGAATACCCTCGAAACATTAGCAAGAAAATCACTTTCGATTGCAAGGGCGATGCCTAATACCTCTGCTGCGGTTGGGAAATCCGCGACGGCCATTGCCGTGAACGGCCGCGTCTCCGAACATCAGCTGAAAACAACGAAGCAGCTCTTTGGAACTGTGGGATTAGCCAGATTTGTTGAGGAAGAGCAGCTTGACGCCGTAACAGGATTATCCGGGAGCGGACCTGCCTATATTTATTATCTCATCGAAGCAATGGAAAATAGCGCGGCCGAGATTGGTCTCGAAAAGGAAATGGCGAAGGAACTCATTGTCCAAACACTTATCGGCGCAGCAGAAATGGTGAGAAACTCCTCCAAATCATCTCAGCAATTACGTCTGGATGTAACAAGTCCCGGCGGAACCACGGAAGCCGGCATTCGAATACTTGAGGAAAATGGGGTCCAGCAGGCATTCATTTCTTGTATTCAGACAGCCACAGCCCAATCGAAAAAGATGGGAAGCGCCTTAGATTCGCAGCTCAAGGTTGGAAAGCCCTCTTAAAAGTGGTATGTTTGCCTCCCTTTACCTTAAACTAAACATACGATGTTTAAATTAATGTAAAAAGGGCTGGGTAAATGGATATCATTCTAATTGTTTTATTTACATTGGGCATTCTTGTTTGGCTTGTTTTTCTTTTAGATGCACTGATTGGTTTAAGGCATATAGACGCTCTTGAAAGCGAGCCAGAACTCGAAACAGGGCCTTTATTGTCAGTAATCGTAGCAGCGCGAAATGAAGAAAGACAAATCAAAGCAAGTGTCTTTAGTCAGTTGAAGCAAACCTATAGACATGTCGAATGGATCCTCGTCAATGACCGTTCCACCGATGACACCGGCAAAATATTGGACGAATTGCAGGAAGAAGACCGACGAATAAAAGTACTTCACATCAATGAATTACCTGAGGGATGGCTTGGTAAAAATCACGCCTTGTATAAGGGATCGCTTCAAGCTTCAGGAAAATGGCTATTATTCACAGATGCCGACGTGAAATATGAAAATATGGCCTTCGCTAAGGCGCTGCATTACTTTGAAAAACATCAGCTCAACCTTTTAACGGCAGCCCCTAATTTAAACGCAAACCGTTTTTGGCTAAAATCATTTGTCGCCTTTTTCCTTTTTGGATTTTCCTATTTTAAACGTCCATGGATGGCAAACAACCCAAGATCAAAGATTGGAACTGGAATTGGCGCATTCAATCTTGTTACCAAGGAGGCTTATGAATCATTTGGAACGCATGAAAAAATAAAAATGAGACCGGATGATGACTTGCAGCTGGGGATGAAAATGAAAAAGGCCGGCTTCCGTCAACGAATTGTCACAGCGCTTCAATTAATCGAGGTGGAATGGTACGGGAGTTTGAAAGAGGCCTTTGTCGGACTTGAAAAAAATACGTTCGCTGGGTTAAATTATCGAATTAGCATGGTATTTTTTTCGATTTTCGGGGTATTTGTCACGAATGTCCTTCCATTTCTGACGATCTTTTCGGCAAACCAAACGATTGTCCTCCTAAGCTTAGGGAATATTATTACGAGCGGAATTCTATATGTTTTGATCATTAAGAGAATGACGGTTTTCTCCCCTGCCTTATTCCTTGTGTTACCAATAACAGCTTTACTATTTATCTATTCGATTATCCGGGCAAGTTTCCTCACTTTTAAGCGCGGCGGGATTGTCTGGCGAGGTACTACCTACCGTTTAAGCGAACTCAGAGAGAAGGATTAAAAGCAAAATTTTACATTATTTTTTGGCCATTTGCTATACTAAAGATGGTTTGTAAGTGACAGGAGGGATAACCTAGATGGCAGCAAAATTATTTTCTCCCCTTACCATTAAAGGGGTCACGCTAAAAAACAGAATTGTGATGTCACCAATGTGCATGTATTCCAGCCACAACGAAGATGGGCACATACAGAACTGGCATCGCACACATTATTCAACGAGGGCAGTTGGTCAGGTCGGCCTGATCATCGTTGAAGCAACCTCGGTAACGCCACAAGGCCGGATTTCACCTCAGGATTTAGGAATCTGGAGTGATGAGCATGTTGAGGGCTTTCAGGAGCTTGTAAGTTTAATGAAAGAGCATGGTGCCAAAACAGGGATTCAACTCGCCCACGCCGGCCGAAAAGCAGTTTTAGAAGGTGAAATTGTCGCCCCATCTGCCATTGCTTTTAATGAAAAATCAAAAATACCAAAGGAAATGACAAAATCAGATATTGCTGAAACAGTTGAGGCCTTTAAAAAAGGTGCCGAACGAGCCGCAAAAGCTGGTTTCGATGTCATTGAGCTCCATGGGGCACACGGATATTTGCTCAATGAATTCCTCTCACCGCTTTCAAATAAACGAAACGATGAATATGGCGGTACCAAAGAAAACCGTTACCGGATCCTGCGTGAAGTCATCGATGCTGTTAAAACTGTTTGGAATGGTCCGTTATTTGTCAGAGTTTCTGCTCATGATTACCATGAAGAAGGCTTAACCGAACAAGATTACATAACATTCGCCACGTGGATGAAAGAACAAGGTGTCGATTTAATTGATGTAAGCTCAGGAGCAGTTGTCCCTGCACGTATTAATGTCTATCCTGGGTATCAGGTAAAATATTCAGAAACTCTTAAGAATGGTGCTGACATCGCAACAGGTGCAGTAGGTTTAATCACTTCTCCTATACAGGCTGAGGAAATTTTACAAAATGACAGAGCGGACCTAGTCTTTTTAGCCCGTGAATTACTTCGTGACCCGTACTGGCCTAGAACGGCAGCTAAAGAACTAGGCGTAAGCCTTGAAGCGCCAAAACAATACGAGCGCGGCTGGATATAACAAAAAAGAGGATGTCCGAGGTTAGGGACATCCTCTTTTTCGGCAGAGCTAACCATTTCGGTAAGAGTAGCTTACTCGAGCGGGATATGAATTTCTTTAAAATCCTCCGCAATCTCCGTATTTGGAAATACTTCCTTCGCCTCTTCTTCTAGTTCACGCCACGCATTTCGGTCATAACGAGAACTAATATGGGTCAGGCACAGCAGCTTACTCCCGGCCCGGAAAGCAATGTCAGCAGCCTGATGGGTGGTCGAATGAAGATAATCGAACGCAAGCTTTTCTTCCCCTTTTGCGAAGGTGGCTTCATGGATTAGTAGGTCGGCGTCTTTTGCTAACAACAATGCATTTTCACAGTATCTTGTATCGCCAAGAATCGTGACAATCCGTCCCTTTTGCGCTGGCCCTAAAAATTCACCTGGTTCAATCACACGGCCATCTTCAAGCGTAACGGTTTCACCATTTTTTATTTTGCGAAAAATTGGGCCTGGCTGTACTCCTGCTTCCATCAGCTTATCGGCAAGCAATGTACCCGGTCTGTCCTTTTCGACAATCCGATATCCGTAAGAGGGGATACCATGTTCAAGCAAGCTGGCTTCAACCGTAAACTGCTCATCTTCAAAAATAATTCCCTCATCAATTTCCATAACCGTCAAAGGATATTTTAAATAGGTCTGACTCAGAGAAAGACTAACTTGAATATATTCTTTAATCCCCTTTGGCCCGTACACCGTGACCTCTGATTCCCCGCCTTGAAAAGAACGGCTCGACAACAAACCGGGCAGACCATAAATATGATCACCATGAAGGTGGGTAATAAAAATTTTTTCAATCCTCCGTGGTTTAATCGATGTATGTAAAATTTGATGCTGGGTAGCCTCACCGGCATCGAATAACCAAACAGCCCCCCGCTCTTCAAGCAATTTAAGTGCAATCGATGTCACATTGCGAAGCTTGGCTGGCATTCCTGCTCCCGTCCCTAAGAAAAAAATATCCACAACTAAAACTCCTTTCTTCACCGCACCATTTATCCCGCATTATGGAAAAAATCCCCCACTGATTGAAGTTTCACTGTATTCAATAGTGATAATATATCACAAACTTCCTTCAAATGCTCTTTGGTTTACTCCTCTAAAAAGATAAATTGTTACATGCAAAACAATATATTTGCGAAACCTAAAAGAAAGAGATAAATTTAATACTTGATAAACTATTTACTGAGCAATCAGGCTTTGAGAAGAGAGGGTTCAATACGTGGAGCAAAACATGACTTCATTAATTATGATTTTTGGAGCAACTGGTGATTTAGCAAAACGGAAGTTATTTCCTTCCCTTTACCGATTATTTTCAAAAAATAAGCTAGATAAATTTGCGGTAATTGGAGTGGCAAGAAGAACTTTATCGACCGAAGAGTTCCAGCAATCTGTAAAAGAATCGGTCGTATCTGCTTTAGGGAGAAAGGATAATCTTGATGAGTTTATCTCCCATTTCTACTATCAGTCACATGATGTAGCGGATTCTAGCTCATACATAACTTTAAGAAAATTCGCTGACCAGATAGATGAAAATTATCAGCTCGAGGGGAACCGCATCTTTTATCTCGCAATGGCACCGGAATTTTTCGGTCCGATTGCCTTGCATCTAAAATCAGATGGGTTAACAAATGTAAAAGGCTATAAACGGCTTGTGATTGAAAAACCATTCGGACATGACTTAGCATCTGCAAAAGAATTAAACAAACAAATTAGAAGTGCATTTTCCGAAAGTGAGGTCTACCGGATTGACCACTATTTAGGAAAAGAAATGGTTCGAAACATTGAAGTCATCCGTTTTGCCAATGCCATATTTGAACCGCTTTGGAATAACCGCTATATCTCAAATATCCAAATTACCTCCAGTGAAACTCTCGGTGTCGAAGAACGGGGACGATATTACGAAACGAGCGGGGCATTGCGGGATATGCTGCAAAACCATATGCTGCAAATGGTCGCACTGCTGGCGATGGAACCGCCAATCAAACTGACAACCGATGAAATCCGATCTGAAAAGGTAAGAGTATTTCGAGCTCTAAGAACGGTCGAAGGTGACAAAGTGAATGACTATTTTGTTCGCGGCCAGTATGGTGAGGGAACAATTGAGGATAAACAGGTTCCGAAATACCGTGATGAAGCGATGGTAGACAAAGAGTCGAATACCGAAACCTTCGTTGCTGGAAAAATCATGATCGATAATTTCCGCTGGGCCGGTGTTCCTTTTTATATCCGTACAGGAAAAAGAATGGCTGCGAAATCAACGAAAATTGTGGTACAGTTTAAGGATATTCCAATGAATTTATATTATCAAACTGAAAAAATGCTGAATCCTAACCTTCTTGTGATCCATATTCAACCGGAGGAAGGGATTACCCTGCATCTTAATGCTAAGAAAGCGGGCGGTCACTTGGATGCTCAAGAGGTGAAACTAAGTTTCGCCAATACTGGGGTTCATGCCATGAATACTCCCGAAGGCTATGAGAAACTTCTTTTCGATTGCATGCGCGGCGATGCCACCAATTTCACCCATTGGGATGAAGTGGCCTATTCTTGGGCATTTGTTGATAAAATCTCGGCTGTATGGGAAAAAACTAAGGCAGCATTTCCTAATTATGAGTCAGGATCAATGGGTCCTATAGAAGCAGATGAGCTTTTAGAAAAAGACGGCCGCTTCTGGTGGCCTGTATCGGATTTAGAAGTAGACATTTGTAAGTAACAAAAGCTCCACTTTGTTTAGTTAGCAAAGTGGAGCTTTTTAGTCCTTATCTTTATTTTTATCGGGGTAAGAGCGCAGAAAATCTTTATTAAAGCTTGTGCCTGTTCCTATGCTATGAGCGGGAGCTCCATTATGCGATCCTGCATGTTCAATTATATTTTTTCCGTACTTTTCACGGAGACTAGAAAGGGTTTTAAGCAGCGGCTCTTTTTTGGCATCCTTTTCATAGGAAAATAAATCTAACTGTTTGTAAGCATGATCATGGTCAACTAAATCATTGCCAGTAACCCCTAACAATCGAATGAAATCCCCATTCCAGGATTTTAGAAAAAGCTGTTTAGCAAATGCCGCAATGTCCTCTTTTTGATGAATAGGATTCGGAAGTTTCTTGCTTCTTGTTATTGTCCTTCGGTCTTTATAACGGATTGTTATAGCCAATGCAGTTGCGAGGACATTTTTTCGCTTTAATCTGATAGACACCGTTTCGGCCAATGATTCAAGGACATGAAAAAGTTCTTGTTGATTGCTAATGTCTCTAGGCAAGGTTGTAGAATTACCAATACTTTTAAACTCTTCAATTGATTCTGGGTCCACTGGCCGGTGATCAATCCCATTTGCTCTTTCCTTCATCCGAAGTCCATTAATACCAAGAAGTGATTTCAGTTGAACTTCATTGCCTTTTGCTAAATCGCCTATCGTGTGAATGCCAATCGTTGTCAGCTTTTCCGCAGTCTTTTTACCAACCCCATGCATTTCATTCGTATTTAAAGGCCAAAGAACCTTCGGAATGTCGCGCTTACGAAGGATGGTAATCCCCATTGGCTTCTTCATATCAGAAGCCATTTTAGCTAAAAATTTATTAGGGGCAATGCCGATGCTGCACGGTAGATCGAGTTGTTCAAAGATTCGTTTTTGAATACTGTTGGCGATTTCGATAGGGCTGCCAAATTCAAAACTTTCGGTGATATCCATGTAGCCCTCGTCAATGGAAACTGGTTCAACAAGTGAGGTATATTGCCTCAAAATGTCAAACATGCCCATCGATGCAGCACGATAACGTTCAAAATTGGGACTCTTAACAATTAACTGCGGGCAAAGTTTCTTCGCTTCCCACAGCGGCATGGTTGTTTTGACGCCAAACTTCCTTGCTTCATAGCTGCAAGTAACGATAATCCCTCTCCGCTCTTCAACGTTCCCAGCAATCGCCAGCGGTTTGCCCTTCAGTGTCGGATCATAGGCCATTTCAACCGATGCGTAAAAACTATTCATATCCACATGTAAAATGACACGTCCGTTTTTCGGATACATTTCCTTCACGCCGAACACACCCTTAAAACTTTTATTCCCTTTAAGTATAGCAAAAAGGAGAACCAATGGCTCCCCTTCGTCAAGCTGTAATTATTGATTTGTCACTTCGTCGATAATCGCGATGGTCATTTCTGCGAGTTTGTATAATTCTTCAAGTGGCATACGTTCGTTCGTTGTGTGAATTTCTTCATAACCGACAGCAAGGTTCACAGTTGGTATGTTGAACCCATTAAATACGTTGGCATCACTGCCGCCGCCGCTATGCTGCAATTCACAGCCTCGGCCAATTTTGGCGGCAGCTTTGCGGGCAATTTCAACTACTTGGTCGCCCTCTCCAAATTTAAAGCCTGGATACATGATTTCTACATCAACTTCAGCTTTTCCACCCATTTCCGCAGCAACCGTTTCGAATGATTCCTTCATTTTGCTAACCTGTGCTTCCATTTTTTCAGGAATAAGCGAACGAGCTTCCGCTAAAATATCAACACGGTCGCACACGATATTCGTTGCTTGCCCGCCTTCAAAACGGCCAATATTGGCAGTCGTTTCATGATCAATTCTTCCAAGCGGCATTTTTGCAATCGATTTAGCGGCAATTGTAATCGCAGAAACTCCTTTTTCAGGTGCAACGCCGGCATGGGCTGTTTTGCCGTAAATCACTGCTTTTACTTTTGCTTGTGTTGGCGCGGCAACGACGACATTACCAACTAAGCCATCGCTGTCAAGGGCATAACCATATTTCGCTTTTAGTAACGCTGGATCCAGTGCTTTTGCTCCATGCAAACCTGATTCTTCACCGACAGAGATTACAAATTGAATCAAGCCATGTGGAAGATTGTTTTCTTTTAAAAGGCGGATGGTTTCAAGCATAACCGAAATGCCAGTTTTATCATCGGCACCTAAGATAGTCGTTCCGTCCGTAACAACATAGCCATCTTTAATCGACGGCTTTACCCCTTTAGCAGGCGTTACTGTATCCATATGGCAGGAAAAATAAATAGGATCTACTCCCTCTTTCGTAGCAGAAAGTGTGCAAACTAAGTTTCCTGCTCCATGGCCTGTGACAGCCATAGTATCGTCTTCAAAAACATCGAGTCCTAAATCAGAAAATTTTTGCTTTAATACCTTCGCAATCTCAGCCTCATATTTCGTTTCTGAGTCAATTTGTACAAGTTCTAAAAATTCATTCAAAAGTCGTTCTTGATTCACCATAATATTGACCCCTCCAATGTATGTACTCACTATGACAGTATACCTCTTTCTGCTTCAAATCATCAAATGAAAGAGATGAGAATCAAATTAAAGAGGGATATTACCATGTTTTTTATAGGGTCTCGATTCTTTTTTATTCCGAAGCATTTCAAGCGCTTGAATAATTTTGATTCTTGTTTCCCGAGGATCGATGACATCATCAACCATTCCTCTGCTTGCCGCTACATATGGATTTGCAAACTTTTCCCGGTATTCTTCAATTTTTTGCTGTCTTATCAATTCAGGATTTTCGCTATTATTAATTTCCCTGGCAAAAATAATGTTAGCTGCTCCTTGCGGCCCCATGACGGCAATTTCGGCATTTGGCCAAGCAAATACCAAATCGGCACCTATAGACTTACTATTTAAGGCCACATAAGCACCGCCATAGGCCTTTCTTAAAATAACCGTCAGCTTAGGAACAGTTGCTTCTGAATAAGCATATAAAATCTTCGCCCCATGGCGGATAATTCCACCGTGCTCTTGTTTAACTCCCGGGAAGAAGCCGGTGACATCTTCAAATGTAATAATTGGGATATTAAAAGAATCGCAAGTACGGATAAATCGTGCTGCTTTATCAGATGAATCTATATCTAAGCCACCAGCCATCACCTTCGGCTGATTGCAGACTAATCCAACTGTTTCACCTTTGATTCTCGCAAAGCCGACAACGATATTTTTCGCAAAATCCTTTTGAATTTCCATAAAGGAGTCGGCATCGGCAACTTGCTCAATTACTTTACGGACATCATATGGCCTTACTGCATCAAACGGAATCACATCCGTTAAATCCCGGCGATAATCGTTTTCATCCTCCACCTCAAGTGTTGGCGGCTTTTCCTCATTATTTTGGGGAAGATAGCTTAAAAGCCTGCGGACATTTTCTAAAACTACAGCTTCCGATTCAGCTTGGAAATGGGCATTTCCACTGATGGAGTTATGGACATTTGCCCCGCCAAGGTCCTCCGCAGAAATTTTCTCTCCAGTTACCGTTTCAATAACCTTCGGACCAGTAATAAACATTTGGCTCGTTCTCTCGACCATAAACACAAAATCGGTAATCGCCGGTGAATAGACCGCGCCTCCGGCACATGGGCCCATAATGACAGAGATTTGCGGGATCACACCAGAGTAAATAGCGTTTCGGTAAAAAATATGACCATAGCCATCAAGGGAAACCACCCCTTCTTGAATGCGTGCCCCACCGGAGTCATTAAGACCCACAAATGGTGTGCCATTTTTAGCGGCCAAATCCATGACATTCGCTATTTTTTTCGCATGCATTTCCCCTAATGCACCGCCAAAAACAGTAAAATCTTGCGAGAATAGATAGATAGGACGGCCATTTACTTTTCCGAAACCGGTTACAACCCCGTCCCCAGGTCCCTTTTGCTCATCAAGACCAAAATCATTCGTCCGGTGTTCAATGAACGGATTTAATTCGACAAACGTTCCTTTGTCTACTAGCAACTCGATTCTTTCTCTTGCAGTCAATTTTCCTTTATCATGCTGTTTCTCGATTCGCTCGTCGCCTCCCCCGAGCTCAACTTCTCTGCGCTTATCATATAATTCATTAATTTTTTCATAGATGTCTAGCATTTACCCCTTCATCCCTTTCTTCTCACAAAGTTCGAATAATACCCCAGATGCCGATTTTGGATGCATGAAGGCAATATCTGCTCCTCCTGCACCGGGTCTTGGCTCTTCATCAATCATTCGGATGCCTTTTTCTTTCATTTCGGTAATTCTTTCTTCGATTGATGAAACACCAAGTGCCACATGGTGAATTCCTTCACCACGTTTTTCGATAAATGTAGCAATTGAACTTTCAGCTGATGTCGGTTCAAGCAGCTCGAGTTTCGTTTCACCCGCTTGTAAAAAAGCGACTTTAACCTTCTGACTTTCAACTTCTTCTATTCCTAATAAGGAAAGCCTTAACACTTCCGTATAAAATGGAAGTGTATTTTCTAGTGATTTCACGGCAATTCCGATATGGTCGACTCTTTTAATCATGTTTTCCCCTCTGTTCCATTATTAAAATTTTTTCGACAATTATTGTATTCGGTAAAAAGTTCATAAATCCTTCCCAAAATTGCTAAGTAGTTCCGTTGTCCATTTGGGCTTTTCCCTGTACAATATATGTAAAGCCTATGTTAGGGAGGTTCTATTTTTGAAAAATAAGAAAACAAGAAAAATTATCGTTTATTTAATGCTGTTTGCCATGCTTGCTTCAACTCTATTAATCGGAATTGGTTCATTACTGTAATAAACATATAATAAGGGACTGTTCATATTGAACAGTCCCTTTTCCTACTTTATCAGACTTTATTTCAGGGGGTATTAAGAATTACCCAGTTCCTTTTTTAATCAATCGCTCCATTTTCTTGTGCTAACTTCTCAAATGATTTTTTTGATGAAATAACTAATATTTTCGTACCTAATGGGATTAATGGAAAGAGCGAAGAAATGACTTCATTTTGGCTGCGGATGCAGCCTTGCGAGACATATTTTCCAATTGAAGCAGGCTGATTTGTCCCGTGAATGCCGTAGGTCCTGCCATCCGTATCCTTTGCATCAAAGCCAATCCATCTTGCCCCAAGCGGGTTCTTTGGGTCGCCTCCAGGAATGTTTCCTCTGCGAAAAAAAGGTTCTTTTGCTTTTACCGTAATCGTAAAAAGTCCTTCCGGTGTTAACTCCTGCGTTTTGCCCGTTCCAACACTTACGACCGTTTGAACTTTATTTTCTTTAATAAAAGCCAGTTCATTTTTAGTTTTATTGACAATCACAAATGGGTCACCAGGCATAGGGTTCTGTCCAAGAGGCCAAAGTGGTGAAAGGAAAAACGTCATCAGGATTGGCGTTATCATTTTTATCATTGGAGCTACCTGCCTTTTTTTCCATAGTTTGCATCAAGTAAACAGGTATTATTCCTTTATGTAAGAGAAAAAAAGATGATCAGTAGGACCATCTTTTAGCAAAACGTTTTATAGCATTTTTTGTAAGAAATCCTGTGCGCGCTGGCTTTTTGGATTAGCAAAGAATTCTTTTGGTGAGGCATCTTCAACGAGCACCCCTCCATCAAGAAACAGAACTCTGTCAGCCACTTCTCTTGCAAAGCCCATTTCATGTGTCACAATCGCCATCGTCATTCCTGTATGTGCCAATGATTTCATTACCTCTAATACCTCTTTTACCATTTCCGGATCAAGTGCGGACGTTGGTTCATCGAAAAGCATAACCTCCGGCTCCATCGCTAGTGCCCGGGCAATCGCCACCCGCTGTTTTTGGCCGCCAGATAATCTTGTTGGATATTCATTAGCTTTTTCTGATAACCCCACTTGCTCCAACAGCCCATAGGCAACTTTTTCTGCTTGTTCCTTTGACAGCCCTTTTACCTTCATCGGTGCATAGGTAAGGTTTTGTAAAACGGTTTTATGCGGAAACAAATGAAAATGTTGAAAAACCATGCCGACATTTTGCCGTACCTTCATGATATTGGTTTTTTTATCCGTTACATCATGGTTTCCGATCCAAACTTTCCCTTTGGATGGCTCTTCAAGGAGATTCAGACAGCGAAGAAAAGTAGACTTTCCTGAACCAGAAGGCCCGATGATAGCGACGACTTCTCCTGATTCAATGGAGGTCGTAATGCCTTTTAACACTTCAAGTTTTCCATAATTCTTATGCAAATTCTCTACCTTAATCACTGCGTCTCATTCTCCCTTCAAGTGCTTTCCCTAAGAAGGTCAAGGTAATAACCATTAGATAATAAATTAATCCAGCAATTAATAGTGGTTCAAAGAAAGAATAATTATCAGCTCCGACCTGATAAGAGCGGCGCATGATATCCATAACTCCTATCGATGTAACAATCGCTGATTCTTTTGTTAGTGAGATAAATTCATTCATTAATGCAGGAAGAATATTTTTTAATGCCTGCGGCAGGATGATATCCCACATCATTTTACCGTATGGAACGCCTAACGCCATCGACGCTTCCTGCTGACCCTTATCAACCGCTAGAATTCCAGCACGAATAATTTCCGAGATATAGGCACCAGAATTTAGACCGAAAGACAAAATTGCTGCTGTATATGGCTCAATTTGATAACCTAATACTTGTGGAGATCCATAATAGATTAACATTAATTGCAGTATCAACGGTGTTCCCCTAAAAATCGAGGTATACACATTTGCAAACCAGTTTAAGATTTTAATCTTACTTATTTTAAATAATGATAAAATAGTTCCAAGTACAAACCCCAATACCCCTGCAATAATGACAATTTGAAGGGTAACTAAAATACCTTTTAATATATATGGCATGGAGGGAATGAATGGAGCAAAATCTAAGTTCATTCATCATCTGTCCTCTCTATCAAAAATGGAGAGACGTCCAGTTTCGAACGTCCCTAGGCAAATCCTATTGTTCCCCGCCGAACCATTTTACAATCAATTCTTGCAGTTCGCCATTGTCTTTCATTTTCTTCAATTCTTTGTTGAATTTCGCTGTTAAATCACTATTTTTCGGAAACGCAATTGCTGAACCTGCTTCATTTGGATCATCACTGATTGAAAAACCTTTAAATTCCTGTTCTTTTTCCAGATAACCTTTTGCTACAGTGTCCTCAATAATGGCTGCATCCAAACGCCCTGATTTAATTTCTTGGATAAGATCTGGAATACGGTCGCGGTTTTCAATCTTAATTGGAACTTGTTTATTAATTTCCTCTGCTTTTCCTTCTTGAATCGAACCAAGTTGTACTCCAACCGTTTTACCTTTCAAATCTTCCAATGTTTCAATTCCGCTGTCTTTTTTAGAAACGATTAAGTGTGAGGCTGTATAATAAATATCACTGAAATCAACATTTTTCTTTCTTTTCTCAGTAGGTGACATACCCGCTAAGACAAAATCTGCTTGTCCTGATTTAAGCGATTGAACTAAACCGCTAAAATCCATATCTTTGACTGTTACTTCATAACCAAGTTTTTTAGCAATTGCTTTTGCCAAGTCGACATCAAAACCAATGATTTCATCACTTTTTCCTGTTTCCACATATTCAAATGGCGGATAGTCGGCAGACGTTGCCATCACTAATTCCTTCTTATCTCCGCTTTTCTTGCTTGCTTTCTCACTTGTACCACATGCTGCAAGTAAACCAACTGACATCATCATGGTTACTAATAAAATAACTGCTTTTTTCATATGTTTTCCTCCTATAATTTATCTGAAAATTAAAACATTTACCATATAACTTCGTTAGGTTAATTTTCAAGATTAATAGTTTGATTGATTAATAATTATTCAATGTAATGAATTTTAACACAAAGTAATAATTATGCAAATATATTTTTAAAAATTCGTTTCTGTTTTTTCATAGTAACTTTTTTCCATAAAAAAGGACCAACCCCCAAATAGGAAATTGGTCCTTTTGATGCCCCTTAAAATTCTTCACAGTATTCGTCAAATTCTTTTTGCAATCTGGAAACGACCATTGCGGGATCGAAGCCTTCAATTTGATGTCTTTCGACCATTGAACATATCTTTCCGTCCTTCAATAATGCAAAAGAAGGAGAAGATGGCGGATAGCCAGTGAAATAGCTCCGTGCTGTTTCAGTTGCTTCTTTATCCTGCCCGGCAAAAACAGTAACAAAATGATCCGGACGTTTATCATAATGAACGGCATGTGCTGCAGCAGGTCTTGCCACACCACCAGCGCACCCACATACAGAATTGATCATGACTAGTGTTGTTCCTTTTTGTGATAGTGCTTCTTCTACTTCCTTAGTGGTTTTCAGTTCTTTATATCCGGCTGACACGATTTCCTGACGTGCCTGGTTAACCACATCATTCATGAAAAGGTTAAAATCCATGCTCATATAAAATCACTCCTTCATGTTATGTATATAACTACATCATAACAGTTACAATGTGTTTTTTCCAAAATAATTTACCAAAAAGAAAACTGCCGCAAAACGGCAGTATCACTCTTTATTTGATAAAAAAGTATTGAATAATGCTTCAACTGCTGTAGCTACTGTCATTTCCCCTGCAATCACTTCATTTTCTAATTTTGGCAGCTCACTTTTTACACCCTTGTGATGATAAAAAGAAAAAAGGAGCTGGTCGGTAATCATCGAATAAAGCCATTCCCGTGCTTGAGTTTTTCTTCTATTGTCAAATACGCCTGATGCTTTCCCTGTTTGCTCGAATGATTGGATTACGTTCCAGATTTCACTGATTCCCTCATGGGTCAAGGATGAACATGTATAAGCCTTTGTAGTCCAACCTTTTGTAGCAGGCTGCAGGAAGTGGAGGATTCGATTATACTCTTTTCTTGTTTGCTCTGCTGTTGGTTTATTCTCTCCGTCTGCTTTATGAACGAGAATCGCATCCGCCAGTTCCATAATCCCTTTTTTCATCCCCTGCAGTTCATCACCTGCACCCGTCAGCACAAGCAGCATGAAAAAATCGACCATATCGCGAATAATGAACTCACTTTGGCCAACACCAACCGTTTCGATTAAAATGACATCAAACCCGGCAGCCTCACACAGTAACATCGCTTCCCGCGTTTTCCGATGAACCCCGCCAAGCTTTCCCGCTGTTGGAGAAGGGCGGATGAAGGCTCTTTGGTTTCTTGATAATTGTTCCATCCTTGTTTTATCCCCAAGAATACTGCCGCCGCTTATGCTTGAGCTAGGGTCAATGGCTAACACGGCTACCTGATGCCCTAAACTGCAAAGGTAGGTGCCAAAAGCCTCAATAAAGGTGCTTTTACCGGCACCAGGGACACCGGTGATGCCAATCCGAATTGATTTTCCACTTCTCGGCAGGAGCTTTTGCAGTAGTTGTTGTGCCTTTTGGAAATGCTGCTCGGCATTGCTCTCCACAAGCGTGATTGCCCTTGCCAGAATACTTCTATCACCTTTTATAACCCCTTCATAAAGCTCCTCAACCGTATGTTCAGAAGACCTGCGTTTTTGAAAGCGGATATTTTTTTGGATGGCAGCTGTTTGGCCCTCCATCTCTTGTCCCTTTCTGACAATGCTTGAACAGCTTGTCGGATTATTTGGGTCACTCCATTCCGGTTTATGATCCGTTCCCATCTATTGTGCCACTTCCTCATAACCGAGTCGCTTATAAATTTCCTTAATCACTTTTTGTGCAGACACTGGGATAATCGTTCCCGGTCCAAAGATGGCAGAGGCACCATGCTCATATAAAAATTGATAATCCTGAGCTGGAATGACACCGCCGATCACTACTACAATATCTTCCCGACCTAATTTTTTTAATTCGTCCACCAGCTGCGGTAATAATGTTTTATGCCCTGCGGCAAGCGAACTGAACCCTATCACATGAACGTCGTTTTCAACAGCCTGCATCGCTGTTTCCTCCGGTGTCTGGAACAATGGACCAATATCCACATCAAACCCAAGGTCAGCGAAGGCAGTAGCAATCACCTTTGCCCCGCGGTCATGACCATCCTGCCCCATTTTCGCAATGAGAATTCTTGGCCTTCTTCCTTCATTGTCAAGAAATTCATCGGTCATTTTTTTCACTTCTACAATCTCTTCCTCATTGCTAAAAGCCGTACTATAAACACCGCTAATCGAACGGATAACCGCTTTATGTCTGCTCGTAACACGCTCAATCGCTTCGGAAATTTCTCCTAATGTTGCTCTCACTCTCGCTGCTTTAACCGCAAGCTCTAATAAATTATGTTCCCCTGCTTCCACTGCTTTTGTTAATGCACTAAGTGCCTCTTCAACTTTTTGTTGATCGCGGCCGGCCTTTAATGCATGTAATTTTTCAATTTGTTTTAAACGGACAGCGGTATTATCAATATCTAAAATATCGATCGCTTCTTCTTTTTCAAGTCGATAACGATTGACACCAATGATCGTTTCTCTTCCGGAATCGATTTGGGCTTGTCTTCTCGCTGCAGCTTCTTCAATTCTCATTTTCGGCAAGCCGGTTTCAATCGCTTTCGCCATTCCCCCAAGATTTTCAATCTCTTCAATATGTGTCCAAGCTCTTTTGACCAGTTCGTCTGTCAACTTTTCTACATAATAAGATCCTGCCCATGGGTCGATTACGTTTGTAATTCCAGTTTCTTCTTGTAAAAATAACTGTGTGTTACGGGCAATACGTGCAGAAAAGTCTGTCGGCAGGGCAATCGCTTCGTCCAAAGCATTTGTATGCAATGATTGTGTATGACCCATTGCTGCGGCATGTGCCTCTATTAGCGTTCTGGTGACATTGTTAAAAGGATCCTGCTCTGTCAAGCTCCAGCCAGATGTTTGCGAATGGGTACGCAGTGCTAACGATTTCTCATTTTTAGGTTGGAAGGATTTCATCATTTTTGCCCAAATCAATCGGGCCGCCCGCATTTTGGCGACTTCCATGAAATAATTCATTCCGATTGCCCAGAAAAATGACAACCTTGGGGCGAAAGAATCGACTTCTATTCCTGCTTTTAGGCCAGTCCTGACATATTCCAGTCCATCAGCTAATGTGTAAGCCAATTCCAAGTCCGCAGGTGCCCCTGCCTCTTGCATGTGGTAGCCTGAAATACTAATACTATTAAACTTCGGCATGTATTTAGACGTATATTCAAAGATATCCGCAATGATCTTCATCGACATTTCCGGCGGGTAAATATACGTATTACGAACCATGTATTCTTTTAAAATGTCATTTTGGATTGTTCCTGAAAGTTTTTCCTGGCTTACACCCTGCTCTTCAGCTGTCACGATAAAGAAAGCTAGGATAGGCAGAACGGCACCGTTCATCGTCATAGAAACAGACATTTGGTCTAAAGGGATCCCATCAAAAAGCGTTTTCATATCAAGGATTGAGTCAATTGCAACACCCGCTTTACCAACATCCCCAACCACCCGTGGATGATCAGAATCATAACCGCGGTGGGTTGCTAAATCAAACGCGACCGATAATCCCTTTTGCCCCATTGCCAGATTGCGGCGATAAAAGGCATTACTTTCTTCAGCAGTTGAAAATCCTGCATACTGTCTCACCGTCCATGGACGGTTCACATACATCGTCGGATATGGTCCTCTTGTATATGGCGGCAGTCCAGGAAGATCATCAATATGCTCTAACCCTTCCCGATCTTCTTTTGTATAAAGCGGTTTTAAAGAGATTTGTTCATTTGTTTCAAATAGTAGGTCATCAATGGAAGTATCAATTTCCTGATTGACTTTTTCTTGCCATTCTTCCTTAGTAATGAAATTTTGTTTATCAAACAACGGTATATTTTGAAAATCAGGCATTTGTTTCTTCAATCGTAGTCACCTCCAGTTCATTCAAAATTGTCGAAATGATTTCATAGCAGTTGCTTTTCATATGGATAAACTGTTTAATTCCTTTGTTTATCCACTGGGCTTGTTTTGCTTTTTCAGGAAGTCCAGCTAAGTAAAAAATCCTTTCAGGAAATTCAGATTTTAATACCGGAAGGATTTCCTGCCCTATCAATTCATATTGTTCATTAGTTCCGCAAAGGCAAAAGTAGTTCACAGGTTGATCTGAAACAAATTGTCTAGCATTCTCAATAGATAAAATTGGTTTGCTTTCCACTGCTTTAATACCACCTGCTGTAAGAAAGCCCTTCATAAAATCAAGCCTTGACTTATACTGCTTTAATTCTCCAAAACAAATCATGCCAATAGAAGGTTTAACACCTATTTTTTCTTTGAGATCCTTTGCCTTACTTCGTAATTCTTCAAATGGTTCGGCCAATCTCCTTCCAGGGATGGCTTCTATTTGTAGTAATGAATGTTCTCCATTTACGTAAAGTGGATTTTTTTTCAATAGTGGTTTAACAACTACATTTTCATCTAAATTAGCATAGACATTTGTTCCGATAATACTTTGCTTTCTTGTCTGAGCATCAAAATTCCTTTTTTCATAAACAGCCGCTATTTCCTGCTGCAGCCAATTGGATTTTAAAACCTCAAGAATGCCGCCCTTGGCTTCGATTTGCTGAAAGAATTGCCACGCCTTTTCAGCCAGCTGATTTGTTAATTTTTCCACATACCAAGAACCCCCAGCAGGATCGATCACTTTTTTCAGGTGCGCTTCTTCTTTTATGAGAAGTTGGATATTTCTTGCTATCCTCTCGGAAAAAGGTGTTGCACCAGTGTGTTCATCGAAAGGACTTACATGTAAATATTGTATACCCCCAATTACAGCCGCAAAGGCTTCATTCCCAGCTCGGAGTAAGTTTACGTGCGGGTCATGAACGGTTTTAGTAAAAGAAGAAGTTTCAGCGGAAATGATCATTCCACGTCCTTCATCATGTACATCATAAAGTTCGGTAATTCGAGTCCACAGTACTCTTGCTGCCCGTAGTTTGGCAATCTCCATGAAATAATTGCTACCTATAGAGAATTGAAAGACCATTTTTGCTAGAATTTCTTCAAGTATCATGCCGGTTTCCTGAATCTTTTCAAGATAATATACCCCTACGGCTATGGCAATTCCAAGCTCTTGAACAGCATTTGCCCCTCCATTATGATAAGGAACAGAATCAATTAATATCGTGCGTAAGTTAGGGAACTTTCTACTTGATCGCCGGATGTTCTTTACCCATTCATTGAAGAATTCTTCGGAAATAAGACCTTCTTCAGTAAACAGAGCAATTGGATCGGCACCAATATATCCGCTGCTTTGAGCGTGCTCATCTAATTGAGATACGACCGCAAGAAATGCTGTTTGTAAATCTCCGGCGTTAATAGCAAACGGGTATTGATGATAAGACTCTGCTAGTATGTTTGCTAGGCTCTTTTCCTCTTCAAACAACACCTTATTCACATCAAATGAAATAGCAGATTGCCCTTTTTTAAATGATTGAGGGAGTTTCTCCTGCAATTCTTCCGGTGTTTGATAGGATAGGCGATGGGCAATCTTCCATTCATTTGTTCTATAACCAAGCGGATAAATCCCTCTTCTGAAATCTGATCCACCTGGAAACTCTGGGAGCGGTTGCTCATCCTGCTTGGTATAAAGCGGTTTCAAAATAATATTTTCATATGTAATAGTTTGTAAGGATTCAACCGTTTTTCCTTTTAGAGATGCCTCCGCTTTTTCTTTCCATTTATTCTTTGTGTTTATTGAAAAAGACTGACTTCTTATATTCTCCAAACTTCTCATCTCCCTTCCACTTTCCTAATTGAATTAAAATTCAATAAATTCATCTAAGTACTATTTTATGGTACAAAGACAATTCAAGCAATGAAAAGCATTGTTAATGAAGAGTTGCAAAAATTAACAAATATTTCTGGACATATTTTGATTTCTAAATTATTCGGAAGAAATATTATTGGAGATATTAATCGCCTTATTAGTCGACTTCAAACAAAAACCGCTGCATCCGTTGCAGCGGTTTTTGTTTAATAAATCGATGTTGTTGATTTTGAGGTATTTTCTAGAATTTCTTTCACACGTTGTAAGAATCGGCCGCAAACTAATCCGTCTAATACTCTGTGATCAAGGGACATACATAGATTCACCATGTCACGGACAGCTATCATGCCATTATTCATAACCACTGGGCGCTTGACAATGGACTCTACCTGCAGAATCGCAGCCTGTGGGTAATTGATGATTCCCATAGATTGAACAGAGCCGAAAGAACCGGTATTGTTCACAGTAAAGGTTCCTCCCTGCATATCCTCGGATCGAAGCTTTCCAGTTCTTACCTTTACAGCAAGCTCTGAAATTTCTCGGGCGATCCCTTTAATTGTTTTCTCATCGGCATTTTTAATGACAGGAACAAATAGTGCGTCATCCGTAGCAACCGCAATAGAAATATTGATATCCTTCTTTTGGATGATTTTTTCTCCGGCCCACATGGAATTAATCTGCGGGAATTCTTTTAAGGCCTGCGCTACTGCCTTCACAAAGAAAGCGAAGAAAGTTAAATTAAAGCCTTCTTTTTTCTTGAATTCATCTTTAAGAGAGTTTCGATATTCAGCTAAATTTGTTGCATCTACTTCAATCATTGTCCACGCGTGAGGAGCTTCATGCTTACTACGCAGCATATTAGCTGCAATTGCCTTACGTACTCCTGTAACCGGAATCTCAATGTCACCAGTTGCAACCGGAATATTCACTGCCGGAGCCGAAGCTTGCTGACTAGAAACTGGCTGGGCCACTTCTTGTTTAGAAGCCGGCACTGCTACAGAATCTTTCTGCGCTTCAACCTTTTGTCCTACATTTGGAATATTTCCTGACTCAATGATTTTAAGTAAGTCTTTTCTTGTAATCCGTCCACCTGCACCGGTACCTGATACCTGTGTTAAATCAATGCCATGCTCTTGAGAAATTTTAAGCACAGCTGGTGAGTAACGGGCCTTGTTTCCATTGTCTGATTTGGAATCAGACGCTTCATTTTCTGTTGGAACCTCTTGTTTAGTATCTGCAGCAGGTGCCAACTCAGCATTGCTGCCTTCAATCTCAATCGTACAAATAATTTCGCCAACCGCTAAGGTATCGCCTTCACCGGCAACCAGCTCTTTGATCACGCCTGTGAAGGAGGATGGCACTTCTGCGTTTACTTTATCTGTCATCACCTCTGCAAGCGGGTCGTATTTATTTACTTTGTCACCTACAGATACCAACCACTTACTGATTGTACCTTCGGTTACACTTTCCCCTAACTGAGGCATTTTAATTTGTTCAATTGCCACTAATCCAAACCTCCTTAGTACTCTGCAAGCTCACGCATTGCTTTTTCCACTTTATCAGGATTTAACATGAAGAATTTCTCCATCGTTGGTGCATACGGCATTGCCGGTACATCTGGTCCGGCAAGACGCTTAATTGGCGCGTCTAACTCAAATAAGCAATGTTCAGAAATAATCGCAGACACTTCGCTCATAATGCTGCCTTCTTTTGTGTCTTCGGTAACAAGCAAGACTTTTCCTGTTTTCGAAGCGGCTTCGATAATCGCTTCTTTATCAAGTGGATAAACAGTCCGCAAATCCAGAATATGTGCTGAGATTCCATCTTTGGCTAATTTTTCTGCTGCTTGAAGGGCAAAATGAACACAAAGTCCGTACGTAATTACGGTGATGTCTTCTCCCTCACGCTTGACATCCGCTTTACCGATTGGCAGCGTATAATCCTCCGTCGGTACCTCACCTTTAATTAAGCGATAGGCACGTTTATGCTCGAAAAATAACACTGGATCATTATCACGAATGGCTGCTTTCAATAGCCCTTTGACATCATAAGGTGTAGAAGGCATAACAATTTTCAATCCGGGCTGGTTGGCAAATACTGCTTCAACCGATTGGGAATGATAAAGCGCCCCATGAACACCGCCGCCGTATGGTGCCCGAATAACCATTGGACAATTCCAGTCATTATTGGACCGGTAACGAATTTTTGCTGCTTCCGAAATAATTTGATTGACTGCCGGCATGATAAAATCGGCAAATTGCATTTCGGCAATCGGACGCATACCGTACATCGCTGCTCCGATTCCAACCCCCGCAATGGCTGATTCGGCGAGCGGAGTATCAATAACTCTTTCTTCGCCAAATTGCTCATACAAGCCTTGAGTAGCTTTAAAAACGCCACCTTTTACTCCAACATCTTCACCAAGGACAAAAACCTTTGGATCTCGTTCCATTTCTTCACGAATCGCCATAGTTACTGCATCAATATAAGAAATTACTGCCATGTTCCGTCCCCCTTACATGTCTCCATAAACATATTTCAATGCATCCTCTGGTGCAGCATAAGGAGCATTTTCTGCATAATCAGTGGCCTCGTTTACCAATTTCATAACGCGATCATTGATTTCTTTTTCCAAATCATCATTCATAACACCTGTTTCCTTTAGATAAGCGCCAAAAGTGATGATTGGATCTTGTGTTTTTGCCTTGGCAACTTCATCTGGAGCCCGGTATGAACGGTCATCATCATCAGAAGAATGTGGTGTTAAACGATAGGAAACCGTTTCAATTAAGGTAGGACCTTCACCCCGGCGGCCACGGTCTGCAGCTTCTTTTACTACTTTATAGACTTCGAGCGGATCATTCCCATCAACTGTAAATCCTGGCATTCCATAACCAATTGCTCGATCCGATACCTTTTCACAACCTAATTGTTTTTCAATTGGCACAGAAATCGCGTATTTGTTATTTTCACACATGAAAATGACCGGAAGTTTATGCACACCGGCAAAGTTCGCGCCCTCATGGAAATCGCCTTGATTAGAAGAGCCTTCACCAAAGGTTACAAAGGTAACAAGGTCTTTTCGTTCCATTTTTCCGGCAAGGGCAATCCCAACGGCGTGTGGCACTTGCGTTGTAACTGGAGATGAACCTGTGACAATTCGATTTTTCTTTTGCCCAAAGTGTCCTGGCATTTGTCGCCCGCCTGAGTTTGGATCTTCTGCCTTGGCAAAACCTGAAAGCATTAGTTCCTTCGGAGTCATCCCAAAAGTTAACACGACACCCATATCTCGATAGTATGGTAGGACGTAATCTTTTTCCTTATCTAATGCAAAAGCTGCTCCTACTTGTGCCGCTTCCTGACCTTGACATGAAATAACAAATGGTATTTTCCCTGCACGGTTTAATAACCACATTCTCTCATCAATGCGGCGGGCCAAAAGCATTGTTTCATATATTTCCAAAACTTTTCCGTCAGTTAAACCTAAAGCCTCATGACGCTTTTCTGCCATTAATTTCTTACCTCCCATTGTTCGCTTAAAAATTTTTTACGAATGAATCGCTTTCCCATCGACCGCCAGTGCTGCTTCGCCAATTGCTTCTGACAAGGTTGGGTGTGGATGGATTGTGTGAGCAATTTCCCACGGCGTTGCATCCAATACCATAGCAAGCCCAGCCTCTGTTATCATATCCGTTACATGTGGACCAATCATATGCACCCCTAGAATATCATTGGTTTCCTCATCAGCAATTATTTTAACAAATCCATCTGATTCTCCAAAAACAAGTGCCTTTCCATTAGCCCTGAATGAGAACTTCCCAACCTTCACCTTATGACCTTTTTCTTTTGCCTGATCCTCTGTTATTCCCACGCTTGATACCTCTGGATTACTATAAATACATCTAGATACTAAATTATAATCAAACGGTGACGGATCTTTTCCAGCAATATGCTCGACAGCTACAATCCCCTCATGTGAGGCAACATGGGCCAACTGTAAGCCGCCAATACAATCGCCAATTGCGTAAATATGGGATTCTTTTGTTTGGAAAAATTCATTTGTAGCGATAAATCCTTTTTCCACTTGAATATCGGTATTTTCAAGTCCAATTCCTTCCGTATTGGCCTGCCGACCAACAGAAACTAGAAGTTTTTCAGCTTTAAATTCCTTCACTCCACCTTTAACTTCTGCAGATATGGTAATCCCATTATCCTTAACAATCGTTTCTGGAAGGACTTTCGCACTTGTTACAAGTTTAATACCTTTTTTCTTCATCAGCCGCTGCATTTCCTTTGAAATTTCCTTATCTTCTGTTGGAATAATGCGATCGGCATACTCTATAACAGTAACTTCCACTCCGAAATCAGAGAGCATGGATGCCCATTCAATGCCAATGACGCCGCCGCCAACGATAATAATTGAACTTGGAAGTGTTTCTAGCAGCAATGCTTCGTCAGATGACATCACATAATCTCCGTCTATTTCAAGCCCCGGAAGCGCCCTTGGTCTAGAACCTGTAGCAACAATGACATTTTTAGGGATCAGCATTTCATTTTCTTCGCCATTGTTCATTTCAACCGAAATGGTTCCTGGCATTGGTGAAAAAATTGATGGACCAAGAATGCGGCCAAGTCCTTCATATACATCAATTTTCCCTTGCTTCATTAAATGCTGGACGCCTTTATGTAGTTGGTCGATAATCTTATTTTTTCTTTCTTGTACTTTACCAAAATCCAGAGAGACTTCGCTAGTAATAACCCCAAAGTCCTCACTATGTTTTGCTGTGGCAAAAACCTCTGCACTTCTTAAAAGTGCCTTACTTGGTATACAGCCTTTATGGAGACATGTGCCGCCTAGTTTTCCTTTTTCAACAATAGCAGTTTTTAAGCCAAGCTGTGAGGCGCGAATGGCAGCTACATAACCGCCTGTTCCACCGCCAAGAATGACCAAATCATATTCTTGTGCCACTTTTATTTCCTCCCAAATTTCCCTAAATTTTTGCAGTTGTAAAATTTCCTGGATACACTTTTACTTCTTCTTCACCACGCAAGACCCTTAGTGCACCCTCAGCTAATGCTTGCAGTTCATTTTCACCCGGCTGAACAATAACATCCGCAATCCAATTAATTCGATCGGTGATCGATTTCACAAAACCTTTTCCATAAGCAAGACCGCCTGTTAAGATAATAGCATCTACCTTGCCTGAAAGGACAGCACTCGCAGCCCCAATTTCCTTAGCAACCTGATAGGCCATTGCCTCATAAATATGTTTTGCTTCTTGATCCCCAGCAGCAATTCTTTGTTCCACTTTTACAGCATCATTTGTGCCTAGGTAGCCAACAAGACCCCCTTGACCAACAAGTCTTTTCATGATTTCTTCCCGGTAATATTCACCTGAAAAACAAAGTGCGATTAAATCACCTGCAGGAACAGTCCCAGCGCGCTCAGGACTAAAAGGCCCGTCTCCGTGCAAACCATTGTTGACATCCACAACTTTACCATTTTTATGAACACCGACGGTAATTCCACCGCCCATATGGGTCACAATTAAATTTAGTTGGTTGTATTTTTTTCCTAGTTCTTTAGCTACTCTTCTTGCGACAGCTTTTTGGTTTAACGCATGGAAAATACTCTTTCTTTCGATTAGAGAGAAGCCTGAGATCCGTGCAATCGGATCAAGTTCATCAACAACCACCGGGTCGACAATAAAGGACGGGATGTTGAGAGCTGAGGCGATTTCGTACGCAATGATACCGCCGAGATTCGATGCATGCTGCCCGGAAAAGCCGGAGCGTAAATCCTTTAGCATCATTTCGTTTACCGCGTATGTTCCCCCTTCGATTGGGCGCAGTAAACCACCTCGACCACAAACAGCTGATAATTTAGAAATATTGATTCCTTCATTATCCAGTGTTTCCAAAATGGTGTTTTTTCTAAATTCATATTGATCAATTATATTTACGAAGGAATTTATTTTCTCAGCCTCATGGCGGATGGTTTTTTCAAAAATGGAAATTTCATTATCGAAGACTCCGATCTTGGTAGATGTTGAGCCTGGATTGATGATGAGGATTCGACATTCTTTATCTGGCAACGTTGTGACCTCCATTTACCAAAACATCTATAAAGGCAAACGCGCTGAATATCTATTCAGCGCTTTGCCGTGACAACTCTTTTCATTGAATTCCGATACCTGCCTAGCTTCAACGCCAGTGGTTCTTAGGTCTACAGCCAATCTATCAAGAAGGTTAAAGGACAACCTTCTCCCCGGATCGTTTTATACCTGTCGCCCCTTAGCAAGGCGCTTGCTTTTTTCTAGTTTACCTTGAAATTCGATGACTGAGAATATGATGACCATTTTGCAGGAATTGGCTTCTGGAATTGCGGATTCTTTCAATTCGTTCTTCAGCCATCCGGTCTGCGGCAACGTAAGTTGGTATGCCATCACGTTTTGAAATTTCGATTACTTTTTCAATCGTTGTATAGAGCTGTTCCACTTTTTTCATTGCCCGTTCTTGGTTATAGCCATAAAGCTCATCAGCAACATTGATGACACCGCCGGCATTAATAACGTAATCCGGAGCATACACAATTCCCATTTCATGGATAATATCACCGTGACGAGTATCTTTTAATTGATTGTTAGCCGACCCTGCAATTACTTTTGCTTTTAATTGTGGGATTGTTTCATCATTTATAGTAGCCCCTAAAGCACATGGAGCATAAATATCGCATTCCACACCATAAATTTCATCAGGGTCTACTGCGAGTGCACCGAATGCCTCTACAGCACGATTTACAGCTTCTTTATTAATATCCGTTACAATCAGCTGTGCGCCTTCTTCATGTAAGTATTGGCATAGAGTATAAGCCACATTTCCAACACCTTGAACAGCAACTACCTTTCCTTCAAGTGAATCAGTTCCAAATGCCTCTTTGGCAGCAGCTTTCATTCCACGGTACACACCAAATGCTGTGACTGGGGAAGGATTACCTGATGACCCGAATGCCGGTGATATTCCTGTAACATAATCTGTTTCTTCGTGAATTAAATCCATATCAGCAACAGTTGTACCCACATCCTCTGCTGTAATGTATCTGCCATTTAGTCCTTGGATATACCGGCCAAATGCACGGAACATCTCTTCATTTTTATCTTTACGAGGATCGCCAATGATGACCGTTTTACCGCCGCCAAGATTTAACCCTGCTGCTGCATTTTTATATGTCATCCCTTTGGCAAGACGAAGGGCATCTTCAATGGCTGCTTCCTCTGATGCATATGTCCACATGCGGGTACCACCTAATGCAGGCCCGAGTGTTGTATCATGAATAGCGATTATCGCTTTTAAACCTGATTGCTTATCTTGACAGAATACCACTTGTTCATAATCATATTTTTCTAAGTACTTGAAGATTTCCATGAATAATTCCTCCTCGAATGTTGAATATCTATTTTTTAACACAGCATAACGCTAACGCAAGAGAATAGAGCTTACTTTCAGCAGAATCAGCTCTAGATGTTAACACAATTGGTGCTTTAGCTCCAGCAATCACGGCACCTACCTTAGCCTTAGCAAAATAAATTAATGATTTATATAAGACATTTCCAACCTCAATGGTAGGTACTAATAAAATATCAGCTTTCCCGGCGACTTCACTCGATATCCCTTTGTGTTCAGCAGCCAGTGCTGAAACGGCATTATCTAGGCCAAGCGGTCCATCCACGACGCATCCAGGTATTTGCCCTCGTTTATTCATTATCGTTAATGCAGCCGCGTCCACAGTTGCCTGCATTACAGGATTTACTACTTCAACTGCGGCGATTGGCGCCACTTTTGGAGTGTCGATTCCAACGGACTTTGCTAATGAAACAGCATTCTTAATTATTTGTGCTTTTTGTTCTAAGTCAGGGGCAATATTCATAGCTGCGTCAGTTACTATAGTAAAATGATCGTAGCCTGGAATTTCAAAAAAAGCAGCATGTGATAAAACATTTCCTGTCCTAAGCCCATATTCCTTATTCAGGACAGCTTTTAAAAGTATATTAGTTGGAATGTTGCCTTTCATTAAAACATTCGCCTCTTTGTTGGAAACAGCCTTAACAGCTAATTCTGCTGCAGTGGCAATGGAACCGGCATGAACAATTTTTATTTTATTTCTGTTTATCGGTTCGTGCTTTTTCTTTTCGATGAGAGAAGTAATTTTTTCTTTATCACCGAACAGGATAAAATGAGCAAGATTTCGCTCTAATGCATCGAGGACAGCTTCGATGACTTCAGCATCTTCAGCTGCGGCAACCGCAACCGCGTTTTCACCCTCCTGGGTTGCTTTGTCTATCAGTGAATCCAGCAACAAGTTGTCATCAACCCTTTCTCCTTTACTGCAACTCCAATAAATTAATATGCAAGAACTGTGCCAAAACATTTTTTTGAAAACGCTTTATTTTGCTTATTTTTCTAATGCAGAATTTTTCATACCATGAAATTTATTGCATGCTATTTTTTTCAATGTTGTATTTTTCGAGTTTATAATACAAATTTCTCACAGACAAACCAAGTGTTTTAGCCGTTAATGTTTTATTGCCGTTTAAGCGTAGAAGTGTTTGCTGAATAATTTTTGCTTCGTATTCCTCCAGCATGTCTGATAAAGAGCGGTCTATACCAAAGGATTCATTGGGATTTGGGACAGTGGACTCATTTCCTGTTTTTTTATTTTTCAACTCAGGTAAATGATGGACATCAATCAATGTTTCATAATAATTCATAAAAATGATTGCCCTGCCTAAAATATTTTCTAATTCCCGTACATTTCCCGGCCAGTCATACCCCATGAACTGTAATAATGCCGCATGAGTTACCCCTTCAACATTTCGTCCGTAATCTCGATTTATTTTTTGAATCAATCTCTCACATAAAACAGGAATCTCTTTTTTTCGTTTTCTAAGCGGCGGAATTTGAATTGGCATACGGTTTAAACGATAATATAAGTCTTCCCTAAAGGTTCCTTTAGCAATACCCTTTTCTAAATTAACATTAGTGGCAGCAATCACCCTGACATTAATTGTGACAGGCTTTGTGCCACCGACACGGATAATTTCATTTTCCTGCAGTACCCTAAGCAGCTTTGCCTGTGTATTCGCTGAAAGCTCACCGATTTCATCAAGAAAAATACTTCCATTATTCGCTTCTTCAAAAAGACCGCGCTTGCCACCGCGGATGGCGCCGGAAAAGGCACCTTCCTCATAGCCAAATAATTCACTTTCTAATAGTGATTCAGAAATAGCAGCACAATTGACTCGGATAAATTTGTTGTATTTCCGATCACTTGCATTATGTATCGCATGAGCAAATAACTCTTTACCTGTTCCGGATTCTCCACGGAGAAGAACAGTTGCTGGTGTTTTTGCTCCTAGCTTAGCCTGCTCAATTGCAAGCATCATTTCCTCAGATTGACCGATGATATCCTCAAAGGTGTATTTGGCCTCAAGTGTACGGATAATCTGTCTGGCTCGGGTTAATTCTCTGCTTAATGATTTCATCTCTGACATATCATGAACGACACCAACACTGCCCTTTAATTTTCCTTCAACAATAATTGGTGCAACATTTACAATCACTTCTCTTTTGTTTGGCCCCACTCTCATCGGTACACCACGAACAGCTCTTCTTGTTTGCAGCACCTTCATATGCATACTTTCACCCTCAGAGATGTCCGCTGTTGCAGGCTGCCCTATTACTTGCTCTTGTGTTAGGCCGGTAATACGAGTATATGCAGGATTAATAAGGATTCCACGTCCATTCTCATCGACAACAGAAATGGCATCATCACTGGAATGGATGATTGCTTGCAGCATAGTTTGGATTTCCTTTAAATCGGTTATTTCCTCCGCTAGATTCACAACTTCTGTTATATCCTTAAAGACGGCGAAGGCTCCGATCAATGTTCCATTTTCTTCAATGATGGGAATTCTGGTGGTAATGATTTTTCGATCATTACTCAATACCATTTCTTGGTTTGCCTCTATTCTCCTTGTTTCAAGAATAATTGGCAGCCTGCTTCTTGGAATGACTTCTAGGACATCTTTTCCAATTGCCTGCCCTTTTTTTACCCCCATTATTTCCTCTGCTCGTTTATTAAACAAAATCACTTTACCATGAAAATCAATCACTACCATACCATCATTAGCGGCATTGAAAATCAGTTCCTGCTGATAAGATTCATTCTTGTGTTTAGCTACAAGCTCTTCTTTTTCCTCCATTAGTTTCGAAACAAGGAAGGCAACACTTCCTGGGATTAATACCGTTTTCTTATTTTTTGCCTCCCGCAATTCTTGAAAAACAGCATCATTCCCAGTTACTTCAATAATAATATCAATGGCATCAGTAAGAAAGGGTCTCCAGCTTGTTCCTGTTTTAATGCCCGCTTCTTGAGCCATTAATACGCCTGGTGCATCCACATTCCGATCAATTACTACATCGACCTTTAGAACTTCTGATTCTGATAAAATTTTTAAGATTGCCGTTCCGCCTTTTCCGGCCCCAACAATCATAATGTTTTGCATCTTTTCTGCCCCTTTTTAAATCAAGAAATTTTTTTCATCCCCATTTAATAAAAACATGCAATTTTCTTCATAACTATTTTATATCTAAACACAATCCTTGACAATTTTCATCTATATAATAATATTTTCATGAGAGATAATTAAAATATACTGTTACATGAAAACTGAAATTGGAAGGATTTATTTATGATACGTATTATTGCCCTCATCATATTAGTGATTCCAGGTGCATTGGCTGCTTTGGGAATTAAATTAATGCGCGATATGACTTTCGGGATTCTTCAAGCTCCATTTCCAAATCTCTGGCTGCAATTCCTTGTCGGTTTGCTCCTTTTTATAGGCGGACTTGCGTTTGTAGCAGGATTTATTTTTCGACGGGATCGTAAAAGAAATAAAGTTCAAGAAAGGTTTAAAAAGTAAAGAAAACTCGCCGATTGGCAAGCCCTACGGGCGAAAAAAGAGGCCGCTATGGTCTCTTTTCATATTGTTTCCTTATTCGAAGTGCCTTAACGGGATCGTCGGTTATAATGGCCGTGCAATTGATATTAAAGAGACGGTGCATATCCCGATCTTTATTGACGGTATAGGGGCGAACGGCAATCCCATTTTCCATCGTATTGATAAAGATATTATCTGACATAGCCGAATGTTTTGGATGAATCCCCTTCGCTCTTATGGACTGAGCATAAATCCATGGCATATAAATTCCTTCAATAAAAAGTGGGGCCGTCTCAATTTCCGGTGCAATCCTATAGCTATGGACGATACTATAGTGATTAAAAGAGGAAATAATAATCCTATCCATTAGAGAATATTTACGCACTAGCTGGATGACCTTTTCTTCCATGCCTTCATAAAGGATCAAGCCATTTTTTAGTTCAATATTACAAATCAGATTATTTGTTTTCATCCATTCAAGCACTTCAATTAAGGTTGGAATCGACTCTTTTTTGAGACCCTTTTTGTTGGCATTAAGTTTTCTAATATCTTTAAATAAAAAATCTTTAACGAATCCGGTTCCACTTGTGGTTCGATCTACTTTTTCATCGTGTATTACCACGATTTCACCATCTTTCGTCAATTGAACATCTAGCTCTAATCCATCAGCACCTGATTTTTCTGCTTCAAAAAAAGCGCCCATTGTATTTTCAGCAAAAGAGGCTGAGTAACCCCGATGTGCAAAAATTTGTGTCATATTTTCACTTCCCAACTTTAAATATGGAGGAATAACGAATGAAACCCTTACAGTTATCACCAGAAACAGCTCTAAAGTTATCTCAAAAACTTAATGTACCGATAGAACAGCTTATGCATATGCCGCAACATATTCTCATTCAAAAATTAATGGAATTGAAGAAGGAGAACGAAAATTGATTTCTATTCTATATAGCTTATATAAAAAAGCCTTCATTCACTGAAATGAAGGCTTTCATTATGTTTATTGTTCATTTCAAGAAGCCTTATGTTCAAGGCGTAATTTATCTGCGACCATGGCTATGAATTCGGAGTTTGTTGGCTTTGCCTTTGACATACTTACCGTATAGCCAAAAAGGCTTGAAATGGAGTCAATATTTCCACGGCTCCAGGCCACTTCGATTGCATGACGAATAGCACGCTCAACACGGCTTGCAGTCGTGTTATATTTTTTTGCTATATCCGGATACAATACTTTTGTAATTGAACCTAAAAGTTCGATATCGTTGTAAACCATAGAAATGGCTTCACGTAAATATAAATAACCTTTAATATGAGCCGGAACTCCAATTTCATGAATGATGCTCGTAATACTTGCATCTAAATTTTTCGGTTTTTGTTCTGATTGAGAGCGGTAACTTGTTGCAGGGGCTTTTCGTGTAAATGTATTAGTATTCCCGCTAACCTGCCGAATGTGACTGCCGAGATTTTCCATATCGAATGGTTTTAGGATAAAATAAGATGCACCAAGTTCAACTGCTTTTTTTGTTACATCTTCTTGGCCAAAAGCTGTTAGCATTATGACACTCGGAAGTGCGCCTTTTTTTAATTCGCGCAACCGCTCAAGAACAGCCAAACCGTCAAGATGAGGCATAATAATATCTAATACAAGTACATCAGGATCTGTTGACGCTAACATATCTAAGCATTCCTGACCATTGTGAGCAATTCCAACAACTTCCATATCATCCTGGGACGAAATATAGTCCTCTAATAATCCAACCAGTTCCCTATTATCATCCACAACACAAACCTTAATCTTCTTCAATTCCAGTTCCTCCTCAATTCAGATCAGATCTCTATTTTCATTTTGACGCTCTAATCATTTATCATCTCTTAGTTCTATTCTAAATAAGAAATTCGACAATGCAACAAAAATTCCTCTCATTTTTTTAACATTTCTTAAAATAGTGATAAAATCTTATCTTTTCTTTGTTTTCCTTCCCTTTTCGACTAAATTCGCACTATATCCAAGATAATACTGATTTTTGTCGAATTATCTTTAGAAAAAAAGAAGCAAAATAGGGGAAATATACCTATTTTGCTTAAACGGCTGATTCCAGTAACAACAAATTGTAAACTCAGTTAAACGGGTGTACCTTTCTATTTTAACTTGCCTTATTTTTTTGTGTTTCGTATATATTAATTCCAGCTTCATTTAGCATCCACTCGATATGCACCCCATATCCTGAGGTAGGATCGTTAACAAAAACATGTGTAACGGCTCCGATTAACTTTCCATCTTGAATAATCGGACTTCCACTCATGCCTTGAACAATTCCTCCTGTCTTTTCGAGGAGCTTAGGGTCAGTTACTTTTATAACCATGCCCTTTGTAGCTGGAAACTTTTGCGGAATTGTGCTAACAATTTCGATATTAAATTCTTCAACCTGGTCATTATTCACCACGGTTAAGATTTTCGCTGGTCCTTCTTTTACTTGATGAGATAAAGCTATTGGCAGTGGTTTATCCAGAACGCCATTTTTTAACTCTTTATTTAATTCACCAAAAATCCCAAAGGGACTATTTTTTTGAATATTACCAACAACTTCACGATCTGTAGAAAAACGGGCAAGCTTTTCACCAGGATCCCCATTACTTCCCTTTTCAATAGAGGTTACCGTAGAACGAACAATTTGGCCATCTTCGACCACTATTGGCTGTTTGGTATCCATGTCTGAAATAACATGTCCAAGGGCACCATATTTTTTAGATTGAGGATGGACAAATGTCATGGTCCCAATCCCAGCTGCTGAATCTCTGATATATAGACCAAGCTTATAGGTGTTTTCCCCTTTATCTTTTAATGGGGTGAGTTTTGTATTAAATTTGCCGCTTTCTCGACTTATTACCAAATCGAGGGCTTTACCATCTTGTCCTGCTGTTTGCACGAAGGGTGCTACATCCGTCATTTTTTCGATTTTACTGCCATTAATTTCTGTAATGATATCCCCGATTTTTATTCCTGCAAGTTCACCGGGTGACTTTTTTCCATTTTCGGTGTTGATTAAATGGTGTCCAACAACCAACACGCCTACGGTATTTAATTTTACACCTATGGATTGACCTCCAGGAATCACTCTAAAATCTTTTAAGACATGTACATCGACCTTTTTAATTGGGATACCTGCATATTCTAAAAGCATTTCATTTTTACCTTTTTCAGTTGCAATCACGGATACCGAATGATTATCTTGATCAATTGTGAAATTCGCTTTGTGAGAATTGAATTTTTGGGCGGCTGATACCGGGGCAGCCTTTTGGAATGTGTAATTTTGTCCTTCAAAAATCGTAATGTTCTTTGGTATTGCCAGGTAATGCTGTAAAGGCTGAAAAAAAATAACACTAATTAATGAAACAAGGAGAATTCCACCAATAATCTTTCTAATTATTTCTAACTTCAAATTTTTCACTCTCCTCGCTTCTTTTCACTACTTTAAATGGCTACATCTATAATTTTGCCTCCTTGACAATCATTTATAACTAGTATAAACATAAAAAAGCTACCCAAATTGGGAAGCTTTTCAATTTACCTTTGTTTTTACTGCTAATTGTAGTAATTCCTCTGCATGTTTTTTCGTTAAATCGGTGATTTCTGCACCAGAAATCATCCGGCCAATTTCTTTAATTTTTTCTTCAACACCTAAAGATGTGACAGATGTTTTCGTTCTCCCCCCTTTAATAATCTTGGCAATAAATAAGTGTGTATCAGCCATAGCTGCTACCTGCGGTAAATGGGAGATACATAAAACCTGTGAACCTGAAGCGACTTTATAGATTTTTTCTGCAATGGATTGGGCAACCCTTCCACTAACTCCCGTATCTACTTCATCGAAAATAATGGAAGTAACTCCTTGATGCTTAGAAAAAATACTCTTCAGTGCCAGCATAATACGTGATAATTCTCCTCCAGATGCAACTTTTGATAATGGCTTCAATGGTTCTCCTGGATTCGTTGAAATATAAAATTCGACATGGTCGACTCCATTTTTTGAAAAATGCTGAAGATCTGATTCAAAACGAATTTCAAAAACCGTTTTCGCCATATACAATTCTTTAAGTTCTTTGTGGATTAACTTTGTCAGCCTTTCCGCCCATTTATGACGGATCTCGGTTAATTGCTTGGCCTCCAGAACCAAGTCTTTTCGAATGGAAGTTAGTTCTTTTTCCAATTCTCCAATATGTGTTTCTTTATTTTGAAGTGTTTCAATTTCTTCTTCTATTTTTGCTGCATACTCAACTATTTCACCGATTGTTTTGCCATATTTGCGTTTTAGTTGGTTAATTTCATTTAATCGTTCTTCGATTTCGCTTAACCGCCCAGGGTCGTACTCTAATACATCCAATTCACTTCTTAAAGAATGGGCAGCATCCTCCAATTGGTAAAAACTGTTTGAAACAGATTCAAATAGTTCTTTATAGGTCGAATCCAGTTGGGCAGCATCTTCGAGATAGCCCATGACCATCCCAATCCAATCAAGTCCCTTCTGTTCGCCGTGCAAGGCTGTATAGCCTGATTGAATCGCTTCAAATACCCGTTCGAAATTGCCCAGTTTTCTTTTTTCCTCCGAAAGCTCTTCATCTTCACTGGGCTTTAAATTTGCTGTTTGAATTTCATCTAATTGAAATTGAATTAAATCCAGACGATGGGCTGTCTGCTGATCATTTTCACTCAAATGTTTAAGCTTATGTAATGTATGTTCGTATCGTCGAAATACCTGCATGTATTCACTCAATGAAGCTTGTATTTCTTCAGAACCGAATTGATCAAGCAATGGTAAATGTCTTGTCTCATCCATCAATTCTTGATGCTCATGCTGGCCATGGATATCAACAAGGGTGCCGCCAATTTCCCTAAGCGTTGAGATCGTAACCAATTTTCCGTTTATACGGCAAACGCTTTTTCCTGTTCGGGAAATATCTCGTCGTAATACCACCATTCCTTCTTCAATGTCTATGCCAAATTCCAGAGCTTTCAAAATAACGGGATGGTTTGGGTCATCTAGTTGGAATAGACCTTCTATTTCTGCCTTTTCTTCACCGTGACGGACGAATTCTGCCGATCCTCTTCCACCTACTAGTAAATGAATTGCATCAATGATAATGGACTTTCCGGCGCCTGTTTCACCGGTTAAAACGGTTAATCCTTTTGCAAAAGAAATCTCAAGTGCTTGGATAATGGCGAAATTTTTTATTGATAATTCTGCTAACAAGAACCTCTCCCCCAAATTAAAGCATGTCAAGGAATCGGTTTGAGATGACTTCTGTATCTTCCGGTGTCCGGCAAATAATTAACATCGTATCATCACCGCAAATCGTTCCTAATATTTCTTCCCAATCAAGGTTGTCAATTAATGCACCAATTGCCATTGCATTACCAGGCAAGCATTTCATGACGAGCAAATGACCAGCTGAATCAATTCTAACAAAGGCATCGATTAATGATCTTTTTAATTTTTGTAATGGATTAAATCTTTGATCAGCTGGCAAGCTGTACTTATAACGACCATCGATTAATGGAACTTTCACAAGATGCAGTTCTTTAATATCTCTTGATACTGTAGCCTGTGTGATATTATAGCCTGCATTTTTAAGCTCATCCACTAACTCATCCTGTGTTTCAATATCATTGCTGGCAATAATCTCTCTAATTTTAATATGGCGTTGACCTTTATTCATGTTTTCACCCCATAGTCATAAAAACATTAGAGTATTTTGTACTATAATGTCGTATCTACCCATATGTTAGCCGATTTTTCCATACTTGTACATTTATTCTTAATAAAAATAAAAGTACATGCAATAAAAGGATAGGCAAGGCCCATCCTTTTTAGTTTTGCTTCGTATGGAATTCTTTATGTGATTCATTTACAACATCAGATGGACTGACTGGTAATAGAATAACTCCTGTTTCCCGTTCACCTTCCCATTTAAGGTGTAGTAAAAACTCAATATTTCCATCACCGCCGGTAATAGGTGAATATGACAAGTTTGTTACTGTGAATCCTTGCTCAATGGAAAAACGAATGATTTTTTCTATTACCTGTAAATGTATTTTTTCATCTCGTACAATACCTTTCTTACCAACCTGATCACGTCCAGCCTCAAATTGCGGCTTTACAAGGGCGATAATATCACTTCCTGGTATAAGAAGTGTTTTTAGCACTGGCAATATTAAGGTTAAGGAGATAAATGATACATCAATCGTCGCAAAGTTCGGCATTTCCCCGCCTAAGTCGGCGGGTGTAACATAGCGGAAATTTGTTCTTTCCATCACCACAACGCGTTCATCCTGTCTTAACTTCCAAGCAAGCTGATTGTAGCCTACATCTAAGGCATATGACATTTTCGCCCCATTTTGCAGTGCACAATCAGTGAAGCCACCAGTTGAAGCACCAATGTCTAATAAAACCTTACCTAAAACATTGACATCAAAAACCTTTAGTGCCTTTTCAAGCTTTAATCCACCACGGCTCACATATGGGAGCATTTTCCCTTTTATATTTAACGGAATATCAACCTTTACCTTTTCACCAGGTTTATCTAACCGCTCTTCATTTGTATAGACTAGCCCTGCCATAATGGCTCTTTTTGCCTTTTCCCGTGTCTCAATTAAGCCTCGTTCCACGAGTAACACATCTATTCTTTCTTTATTTTTCATAATTTAAGCCCTTTGTTGTTTTTTCCTTGCCAGAATGGAAATTCTTTTAACTACTTCTTCTGTCGTTAAACCAATCTCTCCAAGCAGGGAGGCAACATCCCCATGTTCAATAAATTGGTCAGGAATTCCAATTCGATCAATTTGCGCGTGATAAAATCCTTGGGTCTGGGCGTATTCAAGGACGGCACTGCCAAAACCACCTTGTAAAACGGCCTCCTCAATGGTGAGCAACGGAATATTTTTTTCTAATAGGCTGGTCAACATTTTTTCATCTAAAGGCTTTATAAACCGTGCATTTACAACCCTCACAGAAATCCCTTGCTTTTCAAGTGCCAAGGCAGCGTCCATAGCCATTGGAATCGTAGTACCAAAGGTTAAAATGGCCGCATCATCGCCTTCTTTTAAAAGCTCCCATGTACCAATAGGAATGTTTCGGAATTCCTGATCCATTGGGATACCTATTCCATTGCCACGTGGAAATCTCATCGCGATTGGTCCATCATCATATTTCAGGGCAGTATATACCATATGCTGCCCTTCATTTTCGTCTTTTGGCATCATGAGGACGATATTAGGTATGTGTCTTAAAAAGGCAATATCGAATACTCCTTGGTGTGTTTCACCATCCGCGCCAACTAATCCGGCACGATCAATTCCAATAAAAACATTTAAATTTTGCCGGCAGATATCATGGACGACCTGGTCATAGGCCCGTTGCAAAAACGTAGAGTAAATCGCTAAAAATGGCTTCATGTTTTGCGTCGCCAATCCTGCCGCGACTGTCGCAGCATGCTGTTCAGCGATCCCAACATCATACATTCGCTCGGGAAACTCGCTAGCAAAGCCTTCGAGCTTTGAACCCACCGGCATCGCTGGTGTAATCGCCACAATTCGTTCATCGCTGCGTGCTAGCTTTCGGACTGTTTCACTTACCAGGCTGCTCCATGCCGGTGGCTGTTTTATAGCCGGTTTAACAAAATCACCCGTATCCATCTTATATGGACCTGTTCCGTGCCACGTACCTGTTTTATCGCTTTCTGCCGGTTGATACCCTTTACCCTTCTTGGTGATAACATGAAGGAGAACCGGACCTTCCGTCTTTTTAGCATAGCTTAGGTTCTCAAATAAAGCGTCAAAATTATGACCATCAATCGGACCCAAATAGGTAAAACCTAATTCTTCAAAAAACATGCCAGAAACAACTAAGTACTTAAGGCTATCCTTTATCCGCTCCGCAGTTGCCGCAAGTTTACCGCCAACAGCAGGCACTTTTTTCAATAGAACTTCAAGTTCTTCTTTTACCCATTGATACTTTCCAGCCGTGCGTAATTGACCGAGAATATTATGAAGTGCACCTACATTAGGAGCGATTGACATTTCATTATCGTTTAAAATAACGATCATATCTTTTTTCTCATGACCAATATGATTTAAGGCTTCTAACGCCATTCCACCTGTTAAGGCACCATCACCAATCACCGGCACGACGAAGGATTTTTCCTTTTTCAAGTCCCTCGCAATTGCCATCCCCATCGCCGCAGAAAGTGACGTGGAGCTGTGGCCTGTCTCCCAAACATCATGCTCGCTTTCAATCCGTTTTGGGAAACCACATAGCCCTTTAAACTGCCTTAATGTATCAAATTCACAGGCCCTGCCGGTTAAAATTTTATGAACATACGATTGGTGACCCACATCCCAAATAATTTTATCCTTTGGACTATTAAAACATTTATGTAAAGCAATGGTTAACTCAACTACACCCAGATTCGGTCCAATATGGCCTCCTGTAACAGATAGTTTTTCAACTAAGAATTTGCGAATATCCTGACTTAATCCCTCTAACTCTTTAATCGACATCCCTTTTAAAAAGGATGGGTCCTTTATTGATAATAAATCCATTTTTGGACCACTCACTTTCTTACATTTTCTTCTGATTTTTGAATTTCGTTAACTGGCATGCTCAAGCGCCTAGGAGGACTCTCGATTTTCTTTTGAAAAAATAGCCGCTAACACAATATGTGATAACGGCATTAACAACGTTCTCTACATTGAAGAAGATTATAACACACTAAATCGATTGCCTCAAACACCCATTATTAGTGATCCCTTGTAGCAACTAAATCCGCTATTTCTCTTAACAAATTAGTATTTAAGCCTGTCTTAATCAGATATTCATTTGCCAGGTTTATTTGATTTCGTAAAGCATCTTTTGCACCTGCCAACGATAACAATTGGGGATAGGTGCTTTTATGATTAGCGGCATCGCTTCCAACAGGCTTCCCAATTACTTGCTGATTACCGGTCAAATCTAGAATATCATCCTGTATTTGAAATGCAAGACCAAGGTGATGGGCAAAGGCAGAAAGATGATCTAATTGGCTTTGACTAGAATCCGCCATTATGGCCCCCGCTACCACACAATATTTAAGCAGCTTCCCTGTTTTATGAATATGTATATACTCAAGTTCCTCCAGGGAGAGATTCTTCCCTTCTCCTTCCATATCAGCAACTTGACCGCCAACCATTCCTTCTGTCCCCGCAGCTTTTGCCATTTCCATCACTAGCTTAAGCTTTGTATCGGCAGAAGCAAAGTCATTTGCGAGTAAATTAATGACTTCAAAACTGTAGGTTAACAAGGCATCACCAGCCAATATAGCAATGGCATCCCCAAATACCTTATGATTGGTCGGTTTTCCTCTCCTCAAGTCGTCATTATCCATACTTGGCAAGTCATCATGGATTAAGGAGTAGGTATGGATCATTTCAATCGCAGCCGCAACTGGCATCCCTTTTTTTGGGTCTATTCCAAAGGCATCTAATGTTGCAAATAGCAATAGGGGGCGGATTCTTTTTCCACCTGCTTCAAGGGAATAAATCATGGATTCCTTGATAACAGATGGGGCATCAAGCTTTTCAACCAGTGCACGAAGCTCCGAATCAAGCAGCTGTTTATATTCTTGTGCAAATGTGTCTAGTAACCCGGTTTCCAAGTATTATTCCTCCTCGACGATTGAGAAACTCTCCGTACGTCCATCCTCCGTAATAATTTGCGTAAGTTGTTCTTCCACACTTTTTAATTTATCATGACAAAGTTTTGAAAGTTCCATCCCTTCTTTATAAAAAAGAATCGCCTTCTCTAATGGAACGTCACCCTCTTCAAGCTTATCCACAATTTGTTCCAATTTCGTCATTGCCTCTTCAAAGGTTAATGCTTTTTCATTGGTCACTATTTTCTCTCTCCTTTATATTCTCCACCTTACAGAAAAGACTACCATCCGTTAATTGAATTTGAACTTTCTCGTTTACTGTTACTTGTTTCACACTTTTCACAAGACGTTTTTCTTCTGAATATGCCAAACTATAACCGCGCTCCATTATTTTCAATGGACTCAATGCCTGTAAAGTAGACAGGATACGATCAAAATCGGTTCGTTTTTTTGAGAGTATTTGCAGCATTGAGCGATTCAGTTCTTTTTGCGTTCGATCAAAACTTATTTTTGCCTCTCGCAGTGCTTCGTTAGGATGGTTCCGCTGCAATCGTTTATCTAGAATCTCATGCTGACCTTTTTTCAATATCGATAATCGGGAAGTCCCACGAACAAGCATTTCTGTTAATTTGTCAAGCTGTTCAAGCTTCTGTTCATAAAGACGTTGGGGAAAGCGAAAGGCATATGATTTTTGAACACGATTTAAGCGTTCTTTTTCAAACTGGAATTTTCCATTCATCGCATGAAGCAGGCGTGTTTGCCGCTGCAAAATTCTGTCCATTAACTCTTCCAAATGTGGAACAGCTAGTTCTGCCGCACCAGTCGGTGTAGGGGCGCGTAAGTCCGCAACAAAATCGGCAATCGTAAAATCGGTTTCATGGCCAACAGCTGAAATAATCGGAATTTTGGATGCAAAAATAGCGCGAGCCGTTAGTTCTTCATTAAAGGCCCACAGTTCCTCAATTGAACCGCCGCCACGCCCAACAATCAAAACATCAATTTCCTTCATACTATTTGCCTTTTCAATTGCACGCGTAATAGATGAGGCTGCGTTGTCACCTTGGACAAGCGCAGGGAATACGAGAATATTTGCGATAGGATAGCGTCTTTTAATCGTTGTTATGACATCCCTAATGGCCGCTCCTGTTGGAGAAGTAATGACGCCAACAGTTCTTGGATACAAAGGAATGGTCATTTTTGTTTCAGGAGCGAATAATCCTTCCACTTCAAGCCTTTTTTTTAATTGCTCATAGGCTAAAAACAATTCTCCAATGCCATCTGGCTGCATTTCTTTTATATAGATTTGGTATTGACCGCTGGGTTCATATACAGTGATATCACCTTTTACAATCACCTTCATCCCGTTTTCAGGCGAAAATTTCATAATACGGGACTGACTGGCAAACATTACGGCAAGAATACGGGCTTTTTCATCCTTTAAAGTAAAATACATATGTCCGCTCGAATGCTGTTTAAAATTTGAAATTTCCCCTCTTACATGAACACCGTGTAAATGCGGGTCGGCATCAAATTTTCTTTTTATGTACTTGGTTAAAGCATTTACCGTTAAATATCTTTGCTCCTGCATAACGAGTTCCTCTTTTCACCAATTAGCAAAAACTGTCCTTATCTTTTATAGATGAAGTCACTTTTTTCTGTCCGAGAAATTGAATTTGAATGTAATTTCAACCATTAAAAGATAAGGCATGCAGTCTGCTTACCTGCGGTCTAAACTTTCAGCTGCGGATTTAAGCGTATTGTACATTAGCATTGTAATGGTCATAGGGCCGACTCCCTTAGGTACCGGAGTGATATATCCTACTTTCTCAGACACCTCATCAAAAGCAACATCCCCGCAAAGCTTTCCAAATTCATTGCGGTTAATCCCTACATCAATTACAACGGCGTCATCTTTCACATGTTCGGACTTAATAAAGTTCGGAATTCCAACAGCGGCAACAAGGATATCCGCATGTTTTGTATAGAATGATAAATCTTTAGTTTTGGAATGACAATAGGTGACAGTTGCATGTTGATTAAGGAATAATTGACCTACAGGCTTTCCGACAATATTGCTTCTTCCAACCACGACAACATGCTTCCCTGAAACGGAAATACCTGTTTCTTCAAGTAATACCATAATTCCGTAAGGTGTACATGGCAAGAAAGCATTTTGCCCAGTCATCATTCTGCCAATATTAATCGGATGGAAACCGTCGACATCCTTCAATGGAGAGATGGATTCAATTACCTTTTTTTCATCAATATGCTTTGGAAGCGGAAGCTGGACCAAAATACCATGTATCTCAGGGGCACCGTTCAATTCTTCAATTTTTGCGAGTAACTCCTCCTCGGATACCTCTTCTTGCATTTCAATTAATAAAGAGTACATACCAAGTTCTTTACATGCTTTTTCTTTACTTGATACATATGTCCGAGATGCATGGTTATTTCCTACCAGAATAACGGCTAAACCTGGAGTAACACCCTGACTTTTAATTTTTTCAACCTCTTCAGCAATTTCCACTCTTTTTTTCGCGGCGATTTCTTTTCCATTAATAATTTGTGCAGTCATTATCATTTCTCCCCTTATCCCGATAGGACCCAATCAATTAATCAGTAAGAAGCTTTTGTTTCACCTTCGAAAGAACACCATTAATAAACTTACTTGATTGGTCATCCCCATAAATTTTAGCGATCTCTATGGCTTCATCTAAAATGACATTTTCCGGAATTTCGTTTCTGAAATATTTCAATTCATATGTAGCAATTCTTAATAAATTTCGATCAACTGTTGCTAATCTGTCGAGTGACCATTTTTCAAGGTTTTGTATGATTAATTCATCAATTTCAGCTTTCCGCTCGATAACCCCTAAAACCAGTCTTGAGAGATATTCGTCACCTGCCTCCCCTTCCAACACATGTTCAATTGCTAATGTTGGTTCAGTGTTACTTACATCGATTTGAAAAAGAGCCTGTAGTGCCTTTTCCCTTGCTGTTCTTCTTTTCATTATACCGTTAACTCCTTTAGATATATTAAATAATTTTTGTCGAATTTTCATACATGAATTGTTATTAAAACAATTAAACTGGCTTGTACATAAAAAGATAATAGCATAACTAAAGGAGAATCGCACACTAAGGTTGATTTTTTATTATTTGGAATTATTGTTTATGAAACAGAAAAACCAAAGGAATCATTCCTTTGGTTCTACATGTTAAAGCTCTGATTCAATCTCAAGTTCATTCTTTTGCGCTTCAAATTGAATTCCTACAACGTGAATGTTTACTTCCTCTGCATCTAATGCCGTCATATTTAGCAGTGCTTGACGAATATTATCCTGTATTTTGCCTGCGACAGTCGGAATAGATATGCCGAACTTCATTAAACAATACACATCCACTTTTATTCCTGTTTCAGTTAGCTCGACTTTTACGCCTTTACCGTGGTTTTTTTTACCTAAACGTTCTACAACACCAGCAGCGAAATTCCCGCGCATTCCTGCTACACCGTCAACCTCTGAAGCAGCAATCCCTGCAATAACCTCAATTACCTCAGGGGCAATTTCAATTTTCCCATGGCCATTATTTCCTTGATCCATTTCCAAGACACTAAACTCGCTCATTTAGTACACCTCCAGATATTAGATAGACTTCATCACATCATGCAGTTCCAAGAATTTTGTATTAAAACTGCCTTCCACAAATTTTTCATGTTCGAGCAGTTTTAAATGAAACGGTATGGTAGTATGGATGCCTTCTACAACAAATTCACTTAAGGCACGTTTCATTCTTGCAATTGCTTCATCCCTGCTGCTGCCATATGTGATGACTTTCGCAATCATGGAATCGTAGTAAGGCGGAATCGTGTATCCTGGATATGCTGCTGAATCAATACGGACACCTAATCCTCCAGGCGGTAAATACATATTAATTTTCCCGGCAGAAGGAAGAAAGTTCTTCTCCGGATTTTCTGCATTTATCCGGCATTCGATTGCCCATCCTGTAAAAGTGACATCCTGTTGGTTCATCGTTAGTTTTTCGCCGCTTGCCACTCGAATCATTTCCTTAATAAGGTCAATTCCTGTGACCATTTCAGTTACGGGATGCTCCACCTGAATCCTTGTGTTCATTTCCATAAAATAAAATTTACGATTGCGGTAGTCATATATAAATTCTACCGTGCCAGCACCTGAATAATCAACTGCTTTTGCAGCTTTTACAGCTGCATTACCCATTTCTGTGCGAATTTCTCCATCTAAGGCAGGGGAAGGCGTTTCTTCAAGCAACTTTTGCAGCCTGCGCTGGATGGAGCAATCTCTTTCGCCTAAATGAATGGTGTTACCGAAAGAATCACCAAGGACCTGTATTTCGACATGGCGGAAATCCTCAATATATTTTTCTATGTATACGCCAGGATTTCCAAATGCGGTCAATGCTTCTTGCTGGGTAATATTGATACCTTTAATTAATTCCTGTTCATTCTTAGCCACGCGGATCCCTTTACCGCCCCCGCCCGCAGTTGCTTTGATGATGACCGGGTATTCAATCTTTTTAACGAGTTCAAGTGCTTCATCGATATCATTGATGATACCAGTTGAACCTGGAACGATAGGAACTCCGGCTTCACGCATGGTTTCTCTAGCGATATCCTTTGTACCCATTTTTGTGATGGCCTCAGGACTTGGGCCGACAAATGTAATATTACATTCGCGGCAAAGTTCTGCGAAATCTGCATTTTCAGCCAAGAAACCATAACCTGGATGAATGGCATCACAGGCAGTCAGCTTTGCAACACTAATAATATTTGTAACATTTAAATAACTATCTTTTGATGAGGTAGGTCCAATACAATAGGCTTCATCTGCCAATTGGACATGTAGTGCCTCACGATCTGCTTCGGAGTAGACTGCAACGGATTCAATGCCCATTTCTCGACAGGCGCGAATAATCCTAACTGCAATTTCTCCTCTGTTTGCAATTAACAGTTTTTTTATCATCCTGTTACCGCTCCTTACTCAGGCTTTACTAGAAATAAAGGCTGTCCGTATTCTACCAATTGGCCATTTTTAACAAGTACTTCGATAACTTCACCGTTTACTTCTGCTTCGATTTCATTAAATAGCTTCATCGCTTCGACAATACAAACGATGGAATCCTTTGAAACCTTTGAGCCTGCTTTTACATATTCATCTGCATCAGGAGTTGGCGAGGAATAGAAAGTTCCTACCATTGGTGAGATTATTTTGTGTAAATTTGCAGTATCTTCTGGATTCACAGTTTCTGCCTTTGGGGCTTCCTGTATGACTTCCTGAACTGGAACTGAAGCTGCTGCCGCAGCGATTGCCGCATTTTGAACAACTGGTGCCACTTCAGCCAAAGGTGCTGCCGGACTCACTTGCGAAACAATAGTGGTTGAAGCATTTTTCTTCATTTTAATTTTTGAACCGTCATTTTCATATACAAATTCATCAATACTAGACTGGTCAACCAATTTAATTAATTCGCGAATTTCTTGTACTTTTAACATTGAGTAACACTCCTTGTACAACTTTAATTAGGACTTACTACTAATACTATACGATAATACCATGTAAAAGTTCAATAATCTAACTCGTAACTCCAACCTTTATCTTATTATTTTTATTATAAAAAGGGAATTTAAACGGTTGGATTCATTCAAAACATTATTTTTCCCTATTCCCACAACGAATTAACCATTATAAAAAGGAAAGCCATCGACTTTCCTTTTAAGTAATCATTATTTGGATGGTTGGTACTCTACTGCTACATAATTGGTCTCGTCAATTTCTTTTTTCACTTCTAGCATAATTTTGTTGGCCTCCGAAGCGGAAGGCTTTTTCTTGGATTTAACCGTTACAATTACTTTCGGTCCATCGGCTCTAACAAGGACATCATCAAACCCCATTGTTTTAATAAAATTCTCAAGCAATTCTTCACTTTGAGCTGTTTTATTCAATTTATTCATTTGGTCCTTCACTTTGCTTTTTTCTTCTGGTGAAAGATCAGTGGAAGCTAGCTCGTTAGTTAAATTTTGTTGCAGCTCACTCCGGTTGTCTTCAAGCTTCATTCGAAGCTCTTCAAATGCAGCATCACCTGCTACGGAAGATACAACTGTTTTATCATCCTTTGCTTCTGTTTTTGTTTTACCTTGATTTTGATCTTTACCCTTTTGTTGTACCGCTGCTAATTCATTGCTCTTTTGCTCAGGCGACGTAATATAATAAACCGATAATACCACTACTAAACTTAACATTGTTAATAACCAAACCGTTTGTTTTTTCAAAAGCATTTTGAGAATCCCCCTTTTATTTTTTAGGCATGACAGCAACTCGATGGCTAGGCACTCCTAAAGCCCGTGTTACTGCTTCCCTAATCCATTTTTTTACCTCGATATTATCTGCTCCCTTTGCAACCACCAGTACACCGCGAATCTCAGGCTTCTTTGTTTCTACAACTATTGGAACCTCTTTTTCTCCTTCACGAATAATGACCAGCTGTTCATCTGCTGAGGAATCTACCACCTTTCGCTGCCCGCCTTCACGATCCGTTTCATCCGTTGTTTGTGATTTGGTTACCCTATTTTTCTCAAGAACTTTCTTATCTGTTGAATCAATTGTCACCAAGACGGTAACATCATCAACTCCCAGCATTTCCTGTAAGGCCTTCTTCATTTGATTTTCATATTTTTCTTCATATTCAGCGATTGCTTTATTGCCGGAGCTCTTTTTCATACCGAATGTCGGAACATCTTCAGAAGCTGCTTTATCGTTCGTTGCCGCAGGTACCGCAGCAGGATTTGAGTCTTTTTTAAACAAAATATTACCTGCAAGCATAAACGCGGCACCTATACATAGGACAAGAAGCATATATTGGTACTTACCTGGTTTCTTCTCGCCCTTATCTTCTAGTTTCAGTATTTTTTTGAGCCACGATATTGGTCCTTGGTTATTATCCATTCTTCTTTTTAATCCCCCCTTCAATAGAAACTTCCACTGTTTCTTTTGTTACATCCCATTTCTGCGAAAGAAATGCGGCAATTTTTTCTGTTTCTTCTGTTGATCCTTTGGATGGAAGAGGTTTTTCTGTGTTTATTTCGATTTGCTTGATTGCTTCGACTGTCTTCACGCCTTGTTCTGGCTGTTTTAGAAGAACCATAACCTTTTGGAGGTTTTCAGGGAATGCTTGGTCGCTTTCTTCGTTTATGGCTAGGTCAATTTTTTCAATCTCCAATCCGTATTGTTCCATCAACTCCTCCTTAACGCCTTTTTTTAGCTGGACAGCCAAGTCTTCTAAAATATATGCATGTTGTGAGGCTTGTATTTCTTTTTTCTTCAAATCTATTTCATTTTTCATATTTTTTTCTCCCGGGGCTTGTAATTTGGGAAAAGAACCAAGTGCTGATTCAAAGTCCTTAGAGATCAATTTAAAGATAGGGGTAAGAATAATCGCAATTAAGAGCAGACCTGTGACCATCTTAGTATATTTTTGCATGCTAGAATTTGGTAGCAGCATATCAATGACAGTGGCTAACAGGATAAAAAGAATAATATTCGTAACCCACTCTTTCAAAAACTCCATTCTACATCCCCCCTATCTCATCATCATCGTCAAATTACCAGCAGCGACAATGACAGTAATACATAAAAAGAACATCAGTGAGACAATACTCAGTGCTGCAAAGACGTAGATGACGCTTTTGCTAATAATATCAAGACATTTGATTATCGGGCCGCCCCCTAAAGGCTGAAGGATGGCAGCCGCAAATTTATAAATAAAGGCAATCATTAAAATTTTTATCGCAGGAAAGGCGACAATTATGAGAAGGATGGCAACACCTGCTATACCAACTGTATTTTTTAAAAGCACTGATGCACTTACAACCGTATCAGTTGCATCGGTAAACATTCTCCCGATGACTGGAATGAAGTTTCCTGTTACGAATTTTGCGGTTCTTATGGCTACTCCATCGGTAACAGCTGCCGATGCCCCCTGGACAGAAATAACCCCGAGAAAGATTGTTAAGAAAAGCCCCATTAAACCGATGCTCCAGTTTCTTAAAAGGGCAGCTAATTGTGACACTTTATATTGTTCAGACATTGTGCTGACAATACTGAGCAAGGTCGCGAGAAAGAGAAGTGGAAGAATCACATATTGCATAAACATTCCGCTTATATTCATTAAGAATAAAATGACTGGATGAAAGAATGCCGCAGATACAATTCCTCCTGATGCCGCGATTAGCGCAAGTAAAAGGGGAACAAGTGCAAGGACAAAGGAGATCATCGTCCCAATTGCTTCATTTGTATAACTGATGGCAATATGAAAACTATTAAGGGCAAGGATGACCAGCACCATATACACAATGGAATAGGCAACCTTACTTATTGCGCTTTTCTCGAAAGCGTTTTGCATGGACTGTAGAAACATGCTAAAAATAGTTAACATTATTAAGGACCCAAGTAATTTTCCATTTGCTACAAACTCATGAAAGATAAACTTTAATGCTCCTTGGCCCCATTGCGTAAATGAGAATTTTTTATCTCCCTTTACGAAATCATACAAGCTTCCTTTTTGGCTTTCCGGCAGGAAGCCGCCATATTTATTGGTAATATCCTCCCAGAAATGCTTGAGTTCGGTTAAGTCCAATGTTTTAAGCTGTTCATCTACCAATTCCTGTGGTGAAATCGGGTTAGAGGTGTCTTTAGATTCCGAGGCGGCTTGGACATTTGGAATGAACAAAAAATAGAATAGAAGAATGGTAATAGGAATAATCTGCAGCCTCTGCTTCAATTTATACACCCCTTTAGAAAAGCGGAAGCGCCCCTAGGCGCTGCAGCTAGACAATTATTCTAGCTCGGAATTAATTTGATAATGGTTTCAATCAAAACAGTTAATATTGGTATCGCCATGGCAAGAATGATGATTTTTCCTGCTAATTCAATTTTAGAGGAGATCGCTCCCTGCCCTGCATCCTTGGTAATTTGAGTGGCGAATTCGGCAATATAGGCAATACCAATTATTTTAAGAATCGTTTCAACATAAACCATATTTACCTTTGCATTCACAGCCAGCTTTTCAAGCATATGAATGATTTCAAAAATCATATCCACTAAAAAGAGAAAAATTGTGCATCCAACAAAAACGACTAGAAGGAAGGCAAAATTAGGTTTTTGTTCTTTTATGATTAACGCAAGAAAGGTTGCGATAAGAGCGACACCAACAATTTTTATGATTTCAATGGGAAAGCCCCCCTTTCTATTGAAACAAAAATACTGATTTTATTTTCTGGAAGAGGTCATCGACGATTGAGGCGACCTGAAATAAAATATAGATAAACCCAAACAGTGTGACCCATTGTGCATATTCCTTTTTTCCAACCTGATCAAGTACGGTATGCAAAAAGGCCACTACAATTCCCACACCGGCGATTTTAAAAATAATATCCACTTCTAAACCCATTGCTTTTCCCCCTAAAATAATAAAATAATCAGTAATAATCCTGATAAGAATCCTAGACTCTTTACCATTTTTTCATATTTTGCCTGCCGGTCGATGGCGTCCGCTTCTTCTCTTTCAAGGTGGGAAAGAGTTAGCATAATATGTTTTTGCTGGGAAAAGCGATCATGGCGGCCAAGGGTTTCCCCAAATTGCTTCATAATTTCATATTCACCCTGTTTTAATGCAGTTGATTTCCAAACCTCTCTTAAACTAGTTTCCCAGGCTTCCTTTACTGTTGTTTCAGTATCAGTAAGTTTCCTTGCAAAAGCATCAAAAAAAGTGTCTAGCGGTTTGGAAAGCTGGGCTGCTAACCTCCTTGCTGCCTCATGTAATGGTGTATGGCTATACATGATTTCAGCCTCAAGTGATTGCAGAGCTGCCCTTAGCGCTCTCAACTGCTTAGGGCGTTCACTAAAATTCCGGGAAGCCTCAAATCCTGTCCATGTGGTCGCAACAATTATGATGATGGCTCCAATTAACTTAATCATTTATGTCACTCTCACTTTTTGATTCATTTCATGTCCACTTCCATCTAAAATATGGGTTATGGTCCCAGGCCCCGATGCCCTGCTAAGAATGATAAACCGCTCAAAAATTCTTTGGTCAATTATATCCCTTAGAGACGGCCTGTTTCGGATTTCTTCGATGCTTGTCCCGTGTGTGGTCATAACTAGTTTTATACCCGCATGCACAGCCTCTTGAATGGCCTCAGCATCTTCCTTGCGGCCGATTTCGTCAACAATCAAGACATCGGGACTCATCGAACGAATCAGCATCATCATTCCTTCCGCCTTAGGACAGGCGTCTAACACGTCAAGACGGTGGCCAAATGTCAATTGCGGAACCCCATTAGCACATCCTGCAATTTCACTTCGTTCATCAACAATACCTACTTTACTAGCTTGAAAGCCTTTTGCCCCGTTCCCTGAAGAAATGATTCTGGCAATATCACGTAACAATGTCGTTTTTCCCGTTTGCGGCGGTCCAACGATCATAGAATGCATCCAGTTACCTTTAAAAATAAAAGGAATTAATGGTTCTGCTATTCCTACCTTCTCCCTGGCAATTCGTATGTTAAAGGAAGAGATATCCCTAATCGCCTTGACCTTTCCCTCCTCTAGAATGACTTTTCCGGCAAGCCCAATCCGATGTCCTCCAGAAACAGTTATATACCCGCGTTTGAGTTCTTCTTCAAGCGTATAAATAGAGAAATGGCTAATTTTATTCATCAAATGAAAAGCATCTTCAGGCTGAATAATATATGATAAAAATATTGGAGCTCCCCTTAGCGTCATTTCAATCGGCCGGTTAATTCGAATGCGGATTTCTTCTAATTCTTCTTTTTGGTTAGGAGGGATTTTGCTAATTAGGTCTGCTATATTTTTTGGTAAAAAGTTAAGGATCGTTTCCACGTATGTGCTCCTCCTTTTATTTGCATATCTCATTACTTAAAATGTATGCCTGCTTGGACACATTATGACTTTCTAATCTGTTAATTCATTTCTATTTTTTTAGTAAGATTGCTAGAACACTATCCAAAAGATTAAAAGAGTAGATTATAAAATAGGAACATTTCTTCAGGTTCATCAGTATTTTATAGGAAGGAAAACATAAGAAGGAGGAAAAAATTTGTATAATTACTTGCCGCCCAATCGAAATGGATTACATCATAAAGGCCATGTAATAAAAGTAATAGGTGAAGGTGAACTTGCTATTCAGCCTGATACATCCTCAGTGCACTTAGGAGTCATAACAGAAAATAAGGAATTGAAAACTGCTCAGCATCAGAACTCTGTTGAAGTGGAAAAAGTAATCAACGCCCTGCACGGACTAGGAATACCAAAAAGTCAAATACAAACCTTCGACTATCGTATTGAATCAGATTATGATTACGATCAAGGGAAACAAATATTTCGTGGTTATAAAATAACTCATATATTGCAAGTAAAAATAGAAGATTTATCATTATTGGGGAATGTAGTGGATACTGCCGTGCAAAACGGTGTCAACTATGTGTCGAATGTTCAATTTACAGCTAAGAATAAAGATACTTTTTATCAGCAGGCCTTGGTCCTTGCAATAAATAATGCAATCGATAAAGCAAAAACGATAGCAGGGACATTAAATGTGACGTTAATACCTACACCAAGTTTGGTTGTGGAAAGTGGCAGTACTGTTCAGCCCTTTTATCATCCATCCGAAACCTTTGTAAAGGGAGTCAGTTCAACGCAATTTGAACCGGGACAAATCAAAGTAAAAGCTACTATTTCTGCGGAGTTTAATTATCAAACAAATTATCAAGGGCCACTCTAATAAAACCAAAAGGATTGAACCAGGTTCAATCCTTTTTGATCGTAATTATTTATCATATTTTTTGGCCCAATTGTACAACTGCATTTCCGTAACAGGCCCATTAAAGTGCTCTCTTATGATACCTTGTTTATCAATTACAAATGTTTCAGGCTGACCTGTCACATTATACAATTTCGAAACCTTGGCATTATAATCGAATAAATAATTCATTCCCGCTTTATTTTGATTTGTTACTTTATTAATCTTATCCATTGTCTCGCCACGATTAATCATTAGAAATGTATATTGGTCCCCGTAGTCTTTTTGAAATGCCTCCAGTTCTGGCAGTTCTTCTTTACACGGTGCACACCAGCTGGCAAAATAATTCAGAATAACAACCTTACCCTTAAAGTCTGAAAGTTTGGTGTTGCTTCCATCTAAATTTGGCAGCTCGAAATTATACGCTTTATCACCAACATCCGTATGTTTGCCCTTGGTTACCAAACTATACCCAAAAAAGCCAAACATTCCTACAATTAGAATCAATACGAGTAATTTGATAACTCGCTTGTTCATCTCGTTTCCCCCTGACACCCAGACTAACAGTCTATTGATCGAGCTGTTTTAAAAATTCAATTTCCTTTTTAAGCTTGTCATGCCTTTTACCGATAATAAACATATAAGCAAAAATAACAACCCAAGCAACGGAATAAGCTCCTAACATATATTCATAATTCATGATTAAACCCTCCTATTTTTCCAATTGTTCTCTTACTTTTTCTTTATATTGGTCAACCTTAATTCTCATATTCTCAAACGAAACACCCTTTTGAAGAAGGTATGCATAAAGAATGGTAAAAGCGGTAATCGTGATGAGCAGCGCTGCTAACATCGTAGACTCAATACCACCGCCTTGTTGGGATGGTCCGTCACCAAAAACGATTGGATGGAATTTTGTTTGCCACCAACGAATGGCGAAAAATACGATTGGAACGTCGGCAAACCCGATGATACCAAAGACAGCTGCAAGCCGAGCCTTTTTATCCCAAACTCCGTCCATTTGTCGAATCATAATATAAGCAATATAGATAAAGAATAGAATTAATGTCGTGATTAAACGCGGTTCCCACACCCACCATGTATTCCAAGCCGATCTTGCCCAAATTGGACCTGTCGTTAACACAATAATGGTAAAGACAACACCGATCTCAGCTGAAACATATGCATAGGTATCAAAAATTCTTTTCCGCTTGATTAAGAACAAAATACTAAAGACAAATGTGACAAAAAACGCCATGAAGGCTAACCATGCTGAGCTTACATGGAAATAAAAGATTTTTTGAGCTGCATGCATGGTTGTTTCTTCTGCAGCAAAGATAAAGATAAAATATAGGGACACTAACATGGAAATGACTGTAGCACCAAACAATACTTTCGATATATTTGGGCCTTTTGTATTAGCTAATTGAGTCCCATGAAGCACCGCTTTCTCTCTTTCGAGATTCATACTCATCACTTAAACCTCCAGCACATAATCTATTAATAAAAAACAAACTACAAAGAAAATAACATCATATGCCGTGACCAATTGGATCCAGGCAATTGCACTAGAAAGTTTTTCTACATTTGTTAAAATAATTTTCGTTGCCTGAACAACACCAATTAAGATTGGTGTTGTAATTGGAAAAAGCAATAGCGGCAGCAGCATTTCACTGCTTTTAGAATTGGCAGCGAGGGCAGCTAAGAATGTTCCAATAGCAATAAATCCAAAGCTTCCTAAGAAAATGACTAAAATAAAATATGGAAAACTACCAAGAAATTTAAAATCAAAAAGTAGGAATAAAAATGGGATTGAGACTATTTCCACTACTAGCATCATCGCGAAATTCGCGATGAACTTACCTAAATAAATGCTTGCAGCCTCCATCGGTGCTACCAATAATCCTTGCATCGTATCATTTCGCTGCTCTGATATAAAAGATCGATTAAGTCCTAAAATACCGGCAAATACGATAATGACCCAAATGACACCAGGAATAACCGCTTTTGTTGTGTTATTGGCAGGGTCAAATGCAAAACTGAAAACAACAATAACAAGGCCGGCGAAAATAATCTGCGTTGTGAGTATTTGTTTTGTTTTCAGTTCTGAATATAAATCCTTTTTAGCTAGGAAGAGGGCGGTTCGGAATAGGTTCATGATACACCCTCCACTTGAAGCTCGTATTTTTCAGAAACAAACCTTAAGTTTTGATTTTCAATCATAAAATCATCGGCAATCTTTCCATTCTTCACAATGATGATCCTGTCACAGATTTCTACTGCTTGTTTGAAATCATGAGTAACCATCAATGTTGTCGCCCCTTTTTCTTTCATCGACAGAATGACATTATTCAGAATCGAAATAGCTCCTTGATCTAACCCTGTATGCGGTTCGTCTAAAAGGAGAACCTCTGGATCATGAACAATTGCACGTGCGATGGCTATCCTCTGGATCATCCCACGTGAAAAATTCTTGACTGGTTCATTCAGAAAAAAGGACAAACCTACTTCTTTAACAAGTTTAATAGCTTTTTGTTCGACTTCTTGAACCCCATATATATTCCCAAAGAAAACGAGATTTTCTAACGGGGAGTAATGATCATAAAGCAAGCTTGAATGGGGTAAATAACCTAATAACTTTTTTATTTCAATATGGTTCTTTTTCAGCTCCAAACCATTCACCAGCACATGACCAGATGTGGGTTTAATTAAGGTTGCCAATACCTTTAGAAGCGTACTCTTACCAGCACCATTTGGCCCTAAGATGGCTACCGTTTCCCCTTTTTCTACCCGGAGGTCTACACCACGCAAGATTAGCTTATTATCAGCCTGCTTTGTCAGATTTTTAATGTCTATCATCTGCAGTCCCACCTATCCCAGCTGTTACTCAACAAAATTACGTAAATTTAATTTAACTTGGACTAAATGCTGTTTATAAGCAGCAACCTTTGCTTGATATTCATCCTCTGAGAGTTTTCCATCCCCGAAGGTTTCTTCCAATTCAATAATCTTATCCATAATCGCTTTTTGCTTCGCCATTAAAAGCTTAAAGGCTTTCTCTTCCTTATCTGCTCCGAGTCTTTCCTCTTCCAATCTTGCTTTCCTTCTAAAATAGACATAGTAGGAAATGCCCCCGATAATAATGACACAAATAATAATCAAAAAGACGTGCGGGTTAAAGCGATGTAATGGAGATTGGGCCCACATTTTTAAGTGTCCAGGATTATGGAAAGCCGGTGCCGTGTGGGTAACAGAACTATTTTTTCCACTTGTTTTTGTTGCTGCTGCAGCTTTTGACTCATCTGCTGCAGGCTCCTTGTCTTTGTTATAAACGAGCGTAAAGCTTTGATTTTCCTTAATATTTTCAATACTGTATCCGAAGTAATTTTGATCATCAAATTTGAAAAGCCCTTGGCTAGTGGCTTCAGCACCTTTCACTTCGATACTGCCCCTGCCCTCAGGTACGAGAATTTGCATCATTTGAACCGGATAATCAACCATTAGATTAAGATCTTTACCTTTCGGCATTCTATAACTATATGGCAGCACCATTGTTTGATTTGCCGGGACTGGAGTGGTAGTAATAAAGCCTTTATCTGCCTGTTTAAAGGCAATTTTATTATCTAAAAAATTAAGATCCTTTGCTCCTTCAGGAAGTGTTACTGTTAATACAGCCTCACTTTTTCCATCACCATTGAATTCCTCAGCAGTGGTATTGGTATAGTTGACCATATTCATTAAATTTGTTGAACCATCCTCAGCAGGACTGACAACGATGTAATGCATATCAACCGTAATCTTTGATTCTGATGCTGCGAAACCATGAAATGGGATTAACACCATGAGTCCAAGGAAGAAGACTGTGATTTTCTTGATCACTTTCCTTCCCCCTTTTTATTCTTATAGCTTTTCATTTGCGCTTCAATTTCCTTTTCCACTTCTGCCATTAAATCTTTATCAACATTTGACTCCATGATTTGTTCTTCTTCCTTCATAATAATGGCCACTTCTGTTTCGTATTGTTTCTTTAAATGTTTATAATCTGCGTGTGAGATTTTATCCATTTTGTACTCAAACTCTATCTCGTTAAGAGTTGTCAACAGTGCTTCTTTCGTGATGGCCAAATCCTGGTCCTTTGCACCAACATGTAAATATTCATCCTGCTTAAATAACGGTGATAATACTAGAAATAGACAAACAAGCACCAATGCGGCAGTAAAAATCATCGAAATGATTGAGATATCGTGCATTTTGTTCACATCCTAAACCTAAAGATACTTTTTGCGTTCTTCATCGATCATGGAAGAAAGGATTTCCTCTTCTACTTCATTCTCAGTGTTCTCGTATTCATTGACTTCTTCTTCCGTTCCTTTTTTCTTCACCCATTTACGGATGATGATAAATACAGCTATTCCAGCTGCTCCTAATACAACAAATGGAAGAACCCAAGCTGTTAGGCTAAAACCGCTTTTTTCAGGTGAAGTCAATATTTCCTCACCGTAAATATTGACATAATATTTACGGATTTTATCCTTATCCCAGCCTTTGTTCATCATCTCAACTAAATCTTTTTTAAATTCAGTTGTGAGATTGCACGTATTAGGATCACATTCATAATGATCCTGTCCACAGCCGCAAGTACAGGCGAATTGCTGGGCAACCGCTTTGAATTCCGGAGATTTATAATCGAACTGTTTTGCTTCTACTCGAATGAATGAACCATGAAAGATTAACGCAATGAGGAGGAGCCCAAGATAAATTTTATTTTTCATATTAAGACACCTCTTTGCGTACTCCCGTGTATCTCGGAGTGACATTTCCATATTTTCCGTTCCAAACGGCGAACAGTGCACCAATGACAATCATAAAGGAGCCGAACCATAACCAGTTCATCATCGGATTAATTTTTACAACAAAGGTTGCTTTCCCATCATCTTCCCATGCACTTAAAACAATATATAAGTCCTCCTTCAGTGAAGAAATGATGGCTACTTCAGAAGAAGGCTGATCCCAGTTACCATAAAATACTTTTTCCGGCTGGTAGGTACCGAGTTTTTTACCATTTCTAAAAACGGTTATATCGGCATAGACAATATCGTTAATTCCTTCTCTTTTTTGGTCAAGCCGCTCATAATTGAGACGGTAATCCTTAAGTTCAATTGATTGCCCTAAAGAAACTGTTTTCATCGTCTCTAAATCATAGTTTTGCGAGCCGATAATACCCATTGTAATGAAGGCGATGCCGAGGTGAACGATATATCCTCCATAGCGGCGGCGGTTACGGATCATTAAGCGATACAAGGCAACAATTGGTGTTTCTTTCGTCATTTTTCTTCTAGCTTTTACCCCTCTATAAAACTCTAAGAAATGGGTAATTAATAATAGAATAATAACCCCGTAGCCAATAACTGCCCAGGCTTTTTGTATCCCTAGCAAAACCATGAGCACCATGCCAGCAACAGCAAGGATTGCTGGAATCATGAAGTTTTTCTTAAGATTTTTTACTGTTGATTTCTGCCAGGCCAACAGTGGACAAACCGCCATGACAAACATCATCGATAATAGAATAGGTGCTTCAACTTTATTAAAGAATGGCAGCCCAACTGTTACTTTCGTACCGCGAATGGCTTCAGATACTAGAGGAAAAATGGTTCCCCAGAACACGGCAAAGGCTGCACCAACTAGTAATAGATTGTTAACTAGGAAGCTGCTTTCTTTTGACACAAAGGAATTAAATTCCCCGGCACTGCGTTTAAGCAGATTGTAGCGGCTCATTAATACATATAATGCGAGAATGACAGCTACACCCATAAAGATTAAGAAGTATAATCCTAAATTTGAATTTGCAAATGCATGGACAGATGTCAGTACACCGCTTCGAACAAGGAATGTACCGAAAAGTGTTAATGCATATGAAACAATGATTAAGCTGATATTCCAAATTTTCAGCATGTTTTTACGCTCTTGAATCATAACGGAATGTAAGAACGCGGTGGCTGTTAACCATGGCATAAAGGAGGCATTTTCAACTGGATCCCATGCCCAGTAGCCGCCCCAGCCAAGTTCCACATATGCCCATTGACCACCAAAGATATTGCCCAGGCTTAAAAATAACCACGCAATAATCGTCCAGCGTCTTGTCATTTTAATCCAGAAATCATCGACATTTTTCAAAAGCAGTGCCGCCATGGCAAAGGCAAAAGGAATGGCAAGACCAACATAACCAAGGTAAAGTGTAACAGGATGTATGATCATGCCTGGATTCTGAAGCATTGGGTTTAACCCTTTTCCTTCAATTGGGACCGTATCTAATAAAATAAATGGTTTTGCGACAAATCCGAGAATGAAGAAGAAGAAAACCGCATTTGCCATAAGAATAGCAGAAATGTAAGGAACCATCGGGTTACCTCTCATCTTTCTCGAAAAAGCAATCATAATCATGTAAAGCGTTAAGAAGAATGTCCACAATAGCAAGGAACCGGCATTACCAGCCCATAAAGCGGTTAGTTTATAAATGATTGGAAGCTCACTGCTCGTATAATCGTGAACGTATTCATATTGAAATTGCGAAGTTGCTAAAAGGTAGAATAAGGAAAGCATCGCAAGTGCTGCACATACAAATAAGGCAATCATTCCACCTTTTCCACTATTAACGAGCTTTTGGTTTTTAGTGCTGATCCCCAAAGTAATAATGAGGAGTGTATAGATGGCAATGGCTAATCCAATATAAATTGTTGCGTTGGCAAATAAAAACATTTCGTCACCTTCTTAACTGAGCCTGTTATTTTTCTTTCGGTGGTTGATTTAACTTTTCTTTATGTGTTTCCGGATCATATTCTTTCATGTCTTTTCCTTCATATTTTGAAGGGCATCTTGTTTTCACAGATTCGGCTTCAAATGTATCTTTTTTAGTAGGAGCTCCTTGAAGAATTGTAATTACCCCTTCGGAGAAATTATCGGGTTTTGGCTCATTACTAATGACGTGCATGATATTGCCATCATTGTCTTTTACATCAAATTTCAATTCAATTTTGTCAGGATTCCATTTAATCGAGTCTTCTATTAATAATCCTTCTACGGTAACAAAATCGTCTTTATGCTGTTCTTGTGTTGCCAATAATTCTTTCAGTGTTAACTCTACTCCACTAGAACCCGGTGTTGCTGCCATAAGCAAGAAAACAATAGCACCAGCAATAATAAAGCCACCAAGCATCACAAATGTATTTTTTTTCAATCTTCTCACCTCATTAGATTAATTTTTTCATTTCTTCTTCGTACATTTCTTGGTCAATTTTTCCTGTTAAAAGCTTTTTACGCAGTTCCTTCTTTTCTTCGGTATTAGCTGACTTGTTGTCTTTTTTGGCCGTCATTTGCTTTTGCTGCGGTTTATGTTTTGTACCCTTTGCGGACGCTCGAACTGTTTGAGAGTTACCTTTCAATCCTAGGAAAACAAAAAGTCCGGCGATGATAAGAGCAATTCCAATTATCGATGCTCCACCCACTCCGATGATCGGACGTTTCGAGTTGCCTGAGCCCCCTTTATTCACTTGGTCTGTTGCGGTAACACCACTATGGTTTTCATCATTTGGCGGCTGCTTTTTGTTGATTGCCTCCATTGTAGATTCCGTTCCATCTTTCTTATAGGAGAATGAATATTTCAAGTTATCTCCAACTTTTACATTTTTATATTGGTAGTAATATAGCTCTTCACCATACTCATTTTTTGTATTGTTTTCTGTTTTTGGCTCAAGCTTGATTTCCTTTGCATCCATTGGTGCGTAAAAGATAACATCCAATTGTTCGATTTCAGCATTATTAATCATTTGATATGTAAAGCTTTTTTTTTCATTAATATCGATAGATTTTGTATAGTACTCAATGACAAATTTATAAGTCTCATTGTTCTTGATTACCTTTGCCGGCTTCCAGGTTACAATCCCTTTTTCTTTGTCTACATCATATGGCCGCTGTACTTCTGGCTTATTTTCTTCCGGAAATTCTGCTACTAAAAAGGCTTCAAATCCCTTTTCCGATGCAGGAACAGGAATTTCTATTTTCCCATCATAGTCTTGCCCGCTCTTGTTCGTAATGGTTCCGTACTGACCTATTAATAATGACGGAATATCTCTTGATTCCCAATCCTCAGGGTAATCAAACTCTGGCATTACCTGTATTTGCATTTCCTTAAAAGGAAACTTTTCTGCCTGAAATACTGTTTCAGCACTAGCTTTTGAACTGACAAAACCAGTTAAGAATGATGCAATTACGAATAATGCCAACCACTTTTTCATAAGCATATTAATCCTCCTTGACCTTCAAGTAGAAAGTCCCATTTTCACTATAGTCCTCTTTGAAATAAATATAATCGTTATCTATCCCTAGTTGTTGACTCACTCTTGAACATTTTGTTAAGTGGTTGAAAACGTTACGATTTTGTCAAAAAAACACCATAAAATTGTCACATTTTAAAAAAATCGGGACGCGGCGTGATTCCAAATGAAATAAATAAAAATCGCCGATTGGTGAAGACAGAGGCGCAGCTGCCCTTTTGCCTGATAGATAAGGTTTCCTATCGACAAAATTAAGTATTCATTCAGAGTTTTGGTCTTCATTAGCTTGATGAAGACCATTTTGCTAGTATTCGTTCAGAGTTTTGGTCTTCATTAGCTCGATGATGACCATTTTGCTAGTATTCGTTCAGAGTTTTGGTCTTCATTAGCTCGATGATGACCATTTTGCTAGTATTTGTTCAGAGTTTTGGTCTTCATTAGCTCGATGATGACCATTTTGGCTTGGCGAGCATTTTTTTCTTCTCTAAAGGCATTCTGGTCTCTTAACAGTGACCAGACGAGCACTTTTTTCTTCTCAACAGGCACTCTGGTCTCTTCACAGTGACCAAAAAACCCTGAATCCTATTTAATAGAATTCAGGGTTTCTTATTTAGAATCTTTTATTTTGTCTCTAAGGAACGAATATACGTAACTATGTCGGTAATATCCTCTGTCTTTAACTGGCGGGCACCTTCAAGCCCTTTTAATGAGGGCCCCATTCGCGTTTCTTCCCGCCCATAGGCAGTACCAATCCAAATTTGCTTATCGGTTGTGTATTTTAAATACTGAGGATTGGCGAGAACGGTTCCCATTTTAATTTTCCCCGCTCCAGCTTCACCATGACAATTAAGGCAATACAAATTGTATTGTTTCTCACCGCGTTCAAGATCACCTGAGATCGTTTTTGGTACCTTAAAATCAATTTCCTCTGTTTGCCAATCTCTAATGAATGAGACAAGGTTATTTATATCCTTTTCGGATAATCTTGGTCCATAACCAGGCATACCGGTGTCTTCCCTGCCAAACCTTACGTAATTATATAAGTCTTTATCGGATACAGAGCTTAAAAAGTGCTGACTATTAAGAGCAGTTCCTGCTCTTGAGCCCTCTCCTTTTCCTGTTTTCCCGTGGCAGATAAGACAATTTTTATTGTATAACTTTTCTCCTGCAGCAATAGACTTAGAATTCTTGCTGTCGAATATGTCGCTATTACTTACACAAACAATGATACCAATAGTAATTAAAATGTAGAATCCAATTAATATTTTTTTCATGGGTTACTCCCTACTTTGGTTCAGGTGTTGGAGTTGGATCCCCAAAATCTTTATACTTTTCTGTGAGAAGCTGGTAAATTTTCTTAGGACTTTTACCATCAAGATGCATTTCAATCGCCTCCCGGGCGATATCGATACACACATCTCACGATATACTCATCGAATCCCATTCTTCTACAGCATTATTTGGCCCCATTTTATCAATATAACAATCTAAATTGCTTTTATGACCATCCTGAGCGAAGCAGCCACAATAGCAAGGGACTTGTGCAACAACTTCCGGATATGTGGATGCCAGGATATATGTCTCTTGAATTTTTTCTGAAGAATTCAAAACATAATCCGGGAGCGGCTTATGCTTTTTATCAAGGGTTACATCATCCATTTTTGAGCTGCAGCCAGCCGCCACTATTGCGATTAAAATGAAAAGGAACAAGAGAGATGTTATTCGTTTCATATTTTGTTTCACCCCTTCCCTTTTATGTATGGTTCTAGTTTATTTTAACAAAAAGGGATTACCCAAATAGTTTCTAATTCTTACTATTTGGTGAAGTTTTTAAGCTTTTAAAAGTGCTAAATAAGTTATTTTCTTTTAATAGAAACTGTAGATTCTTATCATAATAGAAAAGGCCTTGGTCCGGTATTTTCGGACTAAGGCCTTTAAATTTCAACTTAATTACGCACGTGATACGTAAGAAGCTTCAGTAGTATTAATAATTAATCTATCTCCTTGGTTGACAAAGAATGGAACTTGAACAATAAGACCTGTTTCAAGGGTTGCAGGCTTGGTACCGCCTGAAGCTGTATCACCTTTAATTCCCGGCTCAGTTTCTGTTACTTCTAACTCAACTGTGTTTGGTAACTCCACTCCAAGTGTTTCATGATTAAACATCATGATATGGACTTCCATGTTTTCTTTTAAGAATTTTAATTCGTATTCAATGTTGCTCGCTGGAAGCTCAACTTGTTCATAGGAGTCCATATCCATAAACACGTGAGAATCACCGCTAGCATAAAGGTATTGCATTTTACGGTTATCAATTTGAGCTTTTTCCACTTTTTCACCAGCACGGAACGTTTTTTCTTGAATTGCTCCGTTACGAAGGTTACGCAGCTTTGAACGAACAAAAGCAGCTCCCTTACCTGGTTTTACATGTTGGAAATCCATGACACGCCAAAGGCCGCCATCCACTTCAATTGTTAAACCTGTTTTAAAATCGTTAACAGATATCATGATTAAATCCTCCTAAATCATTACAATATAATTAGTTCTTTTGTAGAATGAGTGAGAGCTACGTTATGGTCCTTCGTAATCAGTGTATCATCCTCAATACGGACCCCGCCAAGGCCTGGAATATAGATTCCAGGTTCACATGTTACAACCATTCCAGGTTCTAATATGATATCAGATTTCATTGATAGACCAGGGCCTTCATGTACTTCAAGTCCGATACCATGACCTGTGGAATGACCAAAGTATTCCCCATATCCTTTTTCTGATATGTAGTCCCGCGTTAATGCATCTGCTTCCTTACCTGATATGCCTGGTTTAATTCCTTCCATTCCTTTAAGCTGCGCTTCATGAACTATATCATAAATTTCTTTCAGCTTCGCATTTGGTTCACCAACTGCAACTGTCCTAGTAATATCAGAGACATACCCATTGTAGTAGGCACCATAGTCCAATGTAACAAAATCTCCGGTCTCGATTACTTTATTACTTGCGACACCGTGTGGCAGTGCGGAGCGGTGCCCTGAAGCAACAATCGTATCAAATGAAGAGGAAGTCGCACCGGCCCTTCTCATAAAGAACTCTAATTCATTTGAAACCTCTAATTCCGTTTTTCCAGGACGAATGAAGTCTAAAATGTGTTTAAATGCGGCATCAGCAATATCTGCTGCTACCTTTAATATATTAATCTCTGCATCGGTCTTAATCAAGCGTAACTTTTCAATTATACCTGATGTGGGAACAAGTTTAGCCTCAATTTCTTTCTCATATACTTTAAAGGAAGAGTATGTTAAATGATCTTCCTCGAATCCAAGCTTTTGAATCCCTAATTTTTTCGCAAGGCGTGCAGCTTCTTCGGGGATAGAACCAGAAAATTTAATAATTTCGAAACCTTCGCATTGCTTTGTTGCTTGTTCAATATAACGGAAATCTGTAATAAACTGTGCTTTGTCAGCACTAATTAATACAACTCCCGCCGAACCAGTAAAATTTGATATGTATCGGCGATTAAATGGGCTGGTTATAAGAATCCCATCAATTCCATGTTGTGAAAAATTTGATCTTAATTTCTCTATTTTCACCATTAATTTCTTCTCTCCTTTTCTAATACTTTTAACGATAAAAACATTTTAACACAAACTGATTATTCAAACTAATCCAAGCTTATGTCGAAGCCTCATTCACTTGTACTTTATTAAGTTCAAACTCATAATTAATGGAATAGCCAATAAAAATCCCATATACGATATATAAACAAATCGTGGTAATAATGGTATCCCTGCTTAAATCAGAAAACGGTTTTATTCCAGGAAATAACGGATTCAGAATAAAGAACACCAATAAGAACAAAACGATGCCATATCCGAGCCCAAACCAAAAGCCTTTGAATTTTCTTAGAACTGCATAATAAATATAAGCGGCAACAATAGAAAAAACACCCATTAAAATGATGGATACTACCGTCCCCTGCCAACTATTTATCCAATCACCTAGTGCCCATGGTTCTAATATCACTCTGGGGCCAATTTCTGTAAAATTAAAAAAGGATGCAATATACCCAATTGTTCCCCAAAAAACTCCACCAAATAAACCTGTCCAAAAAACCATTGTGACAAAGGACATGGGTCTTGAATTATTTTCTGATTTTTGTTCGCTCGACATTGTAAAAAACCCCCGTTTATCTATGATCATTTTGGAAGTGCTTTTTTTATTTTCTGTCATTTCATCGAATAGTAAATTTAATGATAAATTCCATCATTATTATGCCCTTAGAAAACCATTCCTTACATGAAAAAAATTTTTTACGAAATTTAGTTGGAAATATTCTGTCATCCTAGAGGTTTTTTCATTTTTCTAGTAGAATACATTTAAGTACAAACAGATTTAACATTTCTGCTATTGTGCAACTAATGTTTAGGTTGGTGTTAATGACCATGTCCAATTCTCAAAAACCCGTATATGGCGGCCAAGCGGTCGTTGAAGGAGTCATGTTTGGCGGAAAACATCATTATGTTACCGCAGTTCGCAGAAAAGATCGTTCTGTAGAATACTTTCATTTACCACGGAAAGCAAATCCTACTTTAAGTAGCCTCAAAAAAATCCCGTTTCTTCGGGGAATCATTGCCATTATTGAATCTAGTGCAAATGGATCAAAACATTTAAACTTCTCCACTGACCGATTTGATGTCGATCCAAAAGACGATGCAACAATTAAAGAAAAAGAAGTTTCAAAATTGACGATGTATCTTGGAGTAGCGGTTATCGGAGTCCTTTCATTTTTATTTGGAAAATTTGCATTTACGTTAATTCCTGTATTCTTAGCAGTACTAACGAAACCAATTTTCCCATCCGATTTTGCTCAAGTCTTGGTGGAAGGCTTCTTTAAGCTTTTGCTGCTCCTTACTTATATATATTTTGTCTCACTTGCCCCGCTAATCAAAAAAGTGTTTCAATATCATGGTGCTGAGCATAAAGTAATTAACACGTTTGAAGCAGGGGTAGAACTGACCGTTGAAAATGTTCAGGCCCATTCCCGCCTGCACTACCGCTGCGGCAGTAGTTTTATACTTTTTACAGTCATCGTCGGTGTCTTTGTTTATTTGCTAGTTCCCACTTCACCGCTTTGGTTAAGGGTGGTTGACCGCCTTTTATTAATACCAGTGGTCTTAGGAATCGCCTTTGAAGTCTTGCAGATCACCAACAAACTGCGTGATATTCCAGTCTTGAAGTATTTAGGACTTCCAGGGCTTTGGCTTCAACTGATAACAACAAAGGAACCAAATAATGATCAAGTAGAAGTCGCGATTCTTTCCTTTAACGAATTGCTAAAAAGGGAAAAGGAAACGGAATATGACTTGAAAAGTGAAGAAATCGTCTAAATCTTAGTTTTGATGTGTTTAAAAGACTTAAAAAATGCTTAAGATGCTCTTAGGGAGGTGGCATTCTTGAAAAATCGGACATCTGTAATTATTGTTGGGATACTGATTATTCTAGCTATACTCGGACTTTTTGCTTCATTTACAGCTAATCCAGCCGGTTTCATTCAGAGAATAGCTGTCATCGCAATGATCGGTTTGGTGATTTATTTCCTTGTTCGAAAATTTTCAAATTCGAGCCCTCAGAAAAAAGAGCAGCGGGCATTTCTTAAAGCAGCAAAAAAGTCGAAAAAACGATTACAGCAAAAGAGTGGAGATACAAATGTAAAGACCTCTTCTCTTGGGACATTAACAACTTTAAAGAAAAGCAACAAGACAAAAAAGAAATCTCCTGCTCACCTGACCGTCATTGACGGTAAAAAAGGAAAAAAGAAAAATCGAGCGTCCTTGTAGACACTCGATTTTTCTTTTTAATAACTCCAATTATCTAAAAACTTTTTTGCATGTTCTCTGCCAATTTCAAATAATTTTTGTTTTTTTTCATCGGTTAAATGAAATTCAGTTAACGAAACCCCTTCTGCAGTTATAAAAATAATATTTTCTACATGCTTTTTGGAAATATATCGTTGGTCATGAGCGTCCTTCATCGTCTCAAATAATGCGCCAAATAATTGAATACCGTTTTTAATTTTATGTTTTTCATGTTCATATTCACTTGGGCTTAGTTTAATCCCAAGTACAGGTCTGACTTTTTTAACATTATCCTTATCAAAAAGCCATATTGGGAAATTACTAAGTACCCCGCCATCTACCACAATATTCATTCCATCCATCGAACGTAATTTAACCGGTTCAAAAAAGTATGGAATACTGCAGCTCATTCTGATTGCTTTTGCAATCGGGAACGAACCTGGTGATATTCCGTATTTTTCTAAGTCATCAGGCAAAACAACCATTTGACCCTTCGATAGGTCTGAAGCAATTACTCTGAGTGCATTGGGAGGCAAATCAGAAAATGTTTTTAACCCTTTTGCTTCCAGTTTCTCTTTCACCCATTTTTCAAGTTCATTTCCTTTATAAAGTCCCAGCCTCCAATACACAAGCAGCCATTTAACAATGGAAAATGGAACGATAGTTTTACGAGTATCAAGCATTTTGGGGAGATCGAACTCATCCACCAATTGATAAATTTCTTTGCTGGTATAGCCTGCAGCTATTAATGCGGCAACAATAGACCCTGCACTTGTTCCAGCGACCCTTACAAACTGAAAGCCCCTGTTTTCAATTTCTTCATAGGCTCCAATGATTGAAAACCCTCTAATTCCCCCTCCGGAAAAAACGCCGTCTATTTTCATGGCAGCACTCCTAAAGATGAACTTATTGTTACATCTTTAATCAGCCCATCGCAAAAATAGTACCACGGACAAGAGAAAAAATTTTTAAAATAACAATGGACATTTTTTATACCTATTTTGTCTACAAAATGTTCACTAGAGTACCTTTTTTCTTCATATCGTCAACATATCTATTTCATAAACTTTACCTATCCTTTAAGTAAAGGCAGGGAACTTTATGAGTGTTCGAAATGAAAGAATAAAGGTGTACGATATGACTTGTACATCCTGTGAAAAGCAGATCGAAAGAACTGTGAAAAAATTGAGTGGTGTGATGGATGTAAAAGCAAATTTTAGAGGTCAAAATGCAGATATTGAATTCAATGATGAGATATGCAGCATAAATCAAATAAAGGCAGCGATTAATCAAATCGGTTATAGTACAGAAAATGCAAAGGGAATTACGTTTATTGGGATGATTATTGTTGTTGCTGCTATTCTATTACTTGGAATAAATACAGGCAGTTTTAATATGGAAGATAATCTCAAAAATGCTTCCTATGCTGTTTTATTTGTTGTTGGGTTGATCACCTCCCTCCATTGTGTAGGAATGTGCGGCGGAATTATGCTTTCCCAAACCATTGGGAAGGAAAGCAAAAACAAATATGAGGCGATGAAGCCGGCTATTTTATATAACCTTGGAAGAATAACATCCTATACCATCATTGGTGGTATTGTTGGGGCCATTGGCTCTGTTTTTGCTCTTTCCCTAACGACGAAAGCATTAATGCAAATACTTGCCGGAGTATTCATGGTTATGATGGGCTTTAATATGGCAGGATTTAAAGCGTTTAGGAAGTTTCAGTTTAAAATGCCCGTGTCTATTTTAAACGTGTTGACTAAACCGAAACCCAAGACACCGTTTTTTGTAGGCATGCTTAATGGGTTGATGCCTTGTGGTCCACTGCAAACCATGCAGCTATATGCATTGGGAACAGGCAGTGCGATTAGCGGTGCACTATCCATGTTTATGTTTGCGATTGGAACTGCCCCGTTAATGCTAACTTTCGGGGCATTATCAAGTCTTTTAAGTAAAGGCTATACAAAGAAAATCCTTAAATTTAGCGGAATTCTTATTGTCGTTCTTGGCCTTGTAATGAGTAACAGGGGTTTGGCTCTTGCCGGAAGGAATCTAAGCCCTGCCTCCATGCTTGCAAATATGGGCGCCCTTGGCAATAATTCTGAGGCTGCAAATGCCACCAAAGCAACCATCAAGGATGGAATCCAGGTTCTAAATATGACCGCTAATGTCTATGGTTATACGCCAAATACGCTATATGTTCAAAAGGGAATGCCTGTTAAGTGGGTTGTAGATGGTGAACAGATTACAGGCTGTAATAATACGATTGTCATGCCTGCTATGAATATAGAACAGAAACTTCAAAGTGGGAAAAATATCATTGAATTCACTCCCGGTAATGAGGATATTCCTTTTAGCTGTTGGATGGGAATGAAACGAGGCGTAATAAAAGTAGTAGATGACCTAAAGAAAATCAATACCACAAGCAGTGATGCAACGGGCATTGATTCATCCACCGGATCTACTGCTTCAACCGCTAATCAAACAAAACCAAGTATTTTTGGAACTGATATCAGTTAGGTGCCTACTGAACGATTAGTACAAAAAGTACAATTGGCAAATAATGAACAAACTATTGCCATAAAAGGAATTGGTTATGAACTTGAGCCGCTGATTATTATCGCTAATCAAGACAAACAAACAAAGATGTCAATAGACCTCACTTCCTTTGATCAACCCGATGGATCCTTTTTAATTATGAATGCAGATACAAAACAAATTGTAACTGAATTCAACGGTACGAAAGGGAGCGTTGAAGTTGATTTTACCGTTGAAAAAGCCGGTACGTATGGAATCTATCTAAATGAAGATGAATTGCTTGGAGTAATAGATGTTGTGAACGATTTGAATACTGCCAACCCGGAGGATATCAGGAGCAAATACCTTCAATAGGGAAAATTTAAATAAAGTGAGGGATTTTTATCCCCTACTTTATTAACTTGTTTCATTTTTTGTAAAATATATCGTAAACTTGGTCCCTTTTCCTTTTTTACTTTCTACGTTTATTACGGCATTATGAAGCTGGAGGATATTCTTGACGATGGTTAAGCCAATCCCGTTTCCTTCTATTTGCTGCCTGCTCATATCTCCCCGATAAAGCCTTTCAAAGATATGCGGTAAATCCTCATCCTGAATTCCCATTCCATTGTCACATACTTCCACGACAATATTTTTTCCATTTTCATATAAGGTGACTAGCACCCTACCGTCCTGTTCAGTAAATTTAATGGCATTCGAGAACAAGTTAATAAATACTTGTTTCAGCTGATTTTTATCGCCGGTCATCAAATATTTATAATTCGGTTGAATACGATAATAAAAACTAATATTCTTTTTTTCAGCATCAAGATAAAAATCCTTACAAATTTCAGGAATGAATTCATCAAGATAGATGGTTTCATACGTTAACTTTGTACTTTCAGTTTCAAATTCGTTTAACATATTTAAACTAGAAATTAATTTTCCGAACCGGATGACTTCTTCATTAAGATCATATAATTTCTCTGTTGTCACCGGATAAACCCCGTCAATCATTGCCTCCAGGTTATTTTGCAGGATATTTAATGGTGTTCTAATTTCATGTGATATATCAGAAACTAACCTTCTTCTCAGCGTATCCTGATATTTTAATTTTCCCGCCAAAATATTGACGCTTTTTTGTAACTCTTCGAGCTCTAAAAGATTGGTTTTTATGCTTGATTGGGTTTCAAAATATCCTTTTGATAAATTCACTGACATCTTGGCAACTTCTTTAATCGGATTTGAAAATTGTTTAGAAAAATAAAGACTGAAACTGCTAATAATAATGAGGGTTAAAACTCCGCTGGCAATAATACTTTTATTAATAGACTCTTTAAAATTTACATCCTCTTCTGTTAGGAGTATGGATGAATACTGGCCAATATCGACAAATCCAACAATCTTATCGTTTACCTTAATTTCAAATGTTTTTGTCGTGTACACACCATTATTTTGAAGGGGCATTTCATCCATATGCATCTGTTTTTTTATCGCATCACGATTCATTCCCCATACTGGCTTTTTATTTTCATCCATGAGTGTTAAGCAATAATTGCCCATATAGGCTTCATGCATGAGCTCAATCCCGGTATTTTCAGTCCATTTATCTTCTCTCTTATAGACATCTTCAAAATAGGCGACGATTCTTTGATATCTTTTACTCTGTAAATCTACCATATATTTATTAAACTTGTTCGTTACCGTGACGTTAACAAATAAAGTCACTAAAAGAATAGCCGCTATTGTGCAGAGGATAAATAATATACTTAATCTTTTACTGATGGAATGCATTTAGCACACTCCTCCAAATTTATAGCCTGCTTTCAGCACGGTTACGACATATTTCGGATTCTTCGTATCTGTTTCAATCTTTTTACGAATATTTTTAATGTGGACATCAATCGTCCGATCAAAGCCGCTAAAATCTTCACCATATAGTTTATCAAGGAGCTGTTCTCTGGATAAAACCTTTCCCTTATTTGCTATAAGGATTCTTAATATATCAAACTCATTTGGTGTAAACGCTCTCTCCTTACCACAAACCTTAATTGTCCTTTTCTCACAATCTATGTGTAGATTTCCGTCATTAAAAATAACACTAGATGTATGAAACTTACCGTTTATTCGTCGGAATAGAGCATTTACTTTGGCAGTCAGCTCTCTAGGGCTGAATGGTTTGATCAGATATTCATCAGCACCAATACTTAGTCCTTCGATCCGGTCATTTAATGACCCTTTTGCCGTTAACATGAAAATATGGACATCCGAGGTTTGCCGAATGATTTTACAGACTTCTTCGCCGCTAATATCCGGAAGCATTAAATCTAGAATTATCATGTTATATTTTTCAGTCATAAACAGGTCAATTCCCTTTAATCCTGTTTCAGCGCTATGAACCTGGTAACCTTCTTTTTCTAAATATGCTTTAATTACGCCTGAGACGCTTTGTTCATCTTCAACTAATAATATCTGATTCATGTTTATCACCCAGCTATCGAAATGGAATATATTTAGTATAATAGCTATTGAGAGTGTAAAAACTGAAAAAGGCTGACAATTCTGTTTCAGCCCTTTTCAACTCTACCCTCCATTTTTGAATACTAATTATAATTTTACTTTTTGTAATCGCAATGCATTCAGAACGACTGAAACCGAGCTGAAGGCCATCGCTGCACCGGCAAGCCATGGTGCGAGGAACCCAAGAGCAGCAATCGGGATGCCCAGTGAATTATATGCCAATGCCCAAAATAAATTTTGTTTAATATTGGTAATCGTTTTTTTACTCATGAATATCGCATCGGCAATACTATTTAAGTCACCGCGAATCAAGGTAATATCGGACGCTTCCATTGCAACATCAGTCCCGGTGCCAATGGCCATACCGATATCAGCAATCGCTAATGCAGGAGCATCATTGATTCCATCTCCAACCATGGCGACCTTTTTACCCTGGGCCTGCAATTTCTTAATTTCATCCGCTTTACCTTCCGGAAGAACCTCGGCAATGATATGATCAATCCCAGCTTGTGCAGCGATTGCTATTGCTGTCTGTTGATTATCTCCAGTAATCATAATCACATCGAGGCCCATATTCTTGAGGCGGCTGATCGCTGTTTTGGATGTTTCTTTAATCGTATCGGCAACAGCAACTGTTCCTGCATATCGACCATCAATAGCAGCGAGCATTGCCGTTTTTCCTAACCTTTCCAATTCATCCATTTTTGTAAGTGCTTCTGTAATTTCAACGTTAAATTCAGTCATTAGTTTTCTGGTACCAACTAAGATTTGTTTTCCCTCTACGTTTGCTTTAATCCCAAACCCCGGAACAGCCTCAAACTCTATGACATCTTTTAATGGAATACCTCTATCTTTAATACCTTGAACAATCGCTTGCGCAAGCGGATGTTCTGATTGCTTTTCCGCTGACCCTACGAATGCTAAAAATTCCTCCGGAGTATACAAGTCTTCGGGGAGAATATCTGTTAAAACCGGTGTTCCATTTGTTACCGTTCCTGTTTTATCCAACACAACTGTGGCCACACGATGGGTCATTTCCAAATGTTCTCCACCCTTAAATAGAATGCCATATTCAGCTGCACGACCTGACCCAGCCATAATTGAGGTTGGTGTTGCCAATCCCAATGCACAAGGACAAGCGATAACTAGAACCGCAATCATTTTTTCTAATGCATCTGCAAAATCGCCAGGGGCAACCCAAACATACCAAACAATAAAGGTGATAATCGCAATTGCAACAACAATCGGCACGAACACTCCAGAAATTTTATCGGCAAGGCGTTGGATAGGAGCTTTTGAACCTTGCGCCTCCTCCACCACTTTAATAATTTGCGCCAGTGCCGTATCCCTGCCTACTTTAGTCGCTTCGATTTGTAAAAATCCATTTTTATTAAGGGTCGCACCGATTACCTGGTCACCTATACTTTTATCAACGGGGACACTTTCACCCGTCAGCATTGATTCATCTACGGCTGAACGTCCTTCAACAATAATTCCATCAACTGGAATTTTTTCCCCTGGCTTAATATAAAGGAGATCTCCTACAACTACTTCATCAATCGGTATTTCCAATTCAATACCGTTTCTTACAACTGTAGCTGTCTTTGCCTGCAGCCCCATTAATTTCTTAATTGCTTCGGAGGACCTTCCTTTTGCTTTGGCTTCAAAAAGTTTACCTAAAATAATCAATGTAATGAGAATAGAACTCGTTTCATAATACAATTCGACTTCGTGGGCACTATTCATTACGGACATAATCGATAAATATAAACTATAAAAATAAGCTGCCGATGTACCTAACGCAACTAGGACATCCATATTGGCACCTTTATTCTTAAGTGCTTTATACGCACCTAGGTAAAACTGACCGCCAATTACGAATTGGACTGGTGTTGACAGCGCCAACTGAAACCAAGGATTCATAAAAATATCCGGTACCCAAATAAAAGAGGTAAAGGAAAAGTGGCCAACCATTGCCCATAATAACGGAAATGATAAAATGGCAGAAAAGATAAACTTCCCAGTTTGTTTGGCAATTTCTTTTTGGCGATAATCTGTCGCATCTGTCGCATCTTCTTTAATATGGGCTCCATACCCAAGAGCTTCTACTTTTTTTATAATATCCGTATTCGTTAACATGGAGCCGTTAAACTCAATTGATGCCTTTTCAAGCGCCAAATTCACATTTGCCTTAACAACACCATCTAATTTATTCAGGCCCTTTTCAATCCTTGTCGCACATGCAGCACAGGTCATGCCGGTGATGTCAAACTCTGACTTTTCTGTGACAACATCATATCCTAAATCCCTAATTTTCTTTTCAATATCATCAACCTTTATTTGCAAAGGGTCATATTTAATTGCGGATTTTTCCAATGCGAGATTAACATTGGCTGACTCTACGCCAACTAATTTGTTTAGGCCCTTTTCAATTCTTATTGCGCAGGCTGCACAGGTCATACCAGAAATTCGTAAATTTGTTTCTTTTAGACTATGACTCATAAAAGCCAACTCCTCATACCCCATATAGGTATAAATTTTTGGAAAAAGAACGTGCTAGCAGATAGCACGTCATTTTACTACTTATTTCACATCGTAACCTTGGTCATCGATGGTTTCTTTTATTTGATCTAAGGAAATCTTATGCTGGTTATATTCCACATCGACGGTAGCTGCTTTTAGGTTTACTTTAACTACCGCAACACCATTTAGTGCTCCAACACTTCCTTCTACCGCTTTCACACAATGGTTGCAGGACATTCCTTGAACGATTAATGTTGCTTTTTCCATTAATAATCTCTCCTTCTTGATAGGTAATATGCTTTCCATACATTCAATTTACCATACCCCCCTACCCTATGTAAAGGGATTGATTTTTATTTTTTACCTATTTTTTAATTCCTTTTCAAATTTTGTTCACAGGTTAATCAAATTGGTTTTTGACCTATATATTATTATAATTTTTTGGATTGACGCAAACAATGTCGAAAATCACATAATTTTGTTACAAATAATTGCGGCTTTCTTAAGCGTTCCAGTTTTCTTTTCAACGGTCATAATATTGACATAAAATCTTCATGCGTTCTACAAATTACAGCTATATGATTAGGGTAATAAAGAAAGGAGTTGCAGGAAGATGAAGAAGCTATATGTTGGTTTTTTAAGTGCTGCTTTGGTCCTTGGTGCAGGAACGGCCGTTTTTGCTGCCGGAAATAATGACTCAGGTGATGGTCCTAGTTTTGAAAGCATGCTGCCTTTTATGCAAAAAATGCATCCAGGTTCCTCTAAAAAAGATTTGCAGAATATGTACAAAGCCTGCCACGAAAATGGCGGCATGATGAATGGCTCGAACGGGATGAATATTGAACGTGAAAATATGATGTATAGTTTTTAAGCATGTCCAAAAAGAAAGCGTTGATTTTCAGCGCTTTCTTTTTGATTAAACCATGTGCTTGTTCATAGTGACCAATAAGTTAGAGTATCAAATATACCTAGGAGGAGCATCAAGATTCCTGCCAGCCTTTGTACAAAGGTTCCAAGTTTCCTCCCCTTCTTCAATAACATGCCACTCCCGCCGAGATACCAAATGATAAATATAACAATTAAGAGGGGTAGGGCTGTTCCTAGGGCAAATATGGAGGGAAGAATAAAGCCATATGGGCTTGTCAGCACCACAGGCATTAAGGTAACGAAAAACAATATAAACATCGTCGGACAAAATGCTAAAGAAAAACTAAATCCTAGCAAAAAAGAACCAAATCGGCTTTCCCGTTTATATTCCTTGGATTCTTTAAATAAATTTAAAGTGCCTCTTACTTTTATAAAGCCTAACATATAAAGTCCCACAACGATTAAGACAGGACCCATCATCTTTCGAAGCCACGGAAAGTACAGCGTCAGATTTTGTTCTATTCCTTTGCCTAGCAGCCAAACTATTCCTCCTAACAGAGAAAAAGCAACCACCTTACCGAAAGTAAAACGGAGAACATCCTTCCAGACAATTTTCTTTTGAATCGAACTGTTTCCATAAAGAGTAACAGCACTGATATTGCCAGTCAGCTGACACGGAGCAAGTGCACCAACAATTCCTAAAAGTAAGGCAAATACTATCGGCCAAGATTCTAAACTATTTGCTATATTTAAAAATGGTTTACTTAAGAAATTACTAATTTGACTAAATAAATTGTACATATCCTCACCCTACTATATCGTTATGGAATTACGATAACATAATAGGATGAAGAACGTGTGAAGATTATCGGTTGTTCAAATAATCGTCGTAAATAGAAGCCTTTTACATAGAAAAGAGGATGGCATATTACCATCCTCTTAAAAATCTATAAACCGCACTTCAATTGTGCACCACAATTGGTACAAGTATTACAGCCGCCGATTTCTTTTACTTTTCCTTTTCGGCAGACTGGACATGTATTTCCAACTTCGGAACCTATTGTAACATCTGTTGATCGTAAGTCAGTGATCGTATCAACCAGGACGACATGCTGTTTTGGTTTATCATCAAACATAGATAATTGCTCATTAGTATTTTCCTCAGCTTTCAGTGTTAAAACCTGAGAATCTCGTGATCCGTCGACATAGACAGTACCGCCTTTGGCACCGCCACGATACAGGCGCTCATAAACCTTTTCCACCTGTTCTACACTATAGCCTTTTGGTGCATTGACGGTTTTACTTATTGAGCTGTCAATCCAACGTTGAATCACACATTGTACGTCTGCATGGGCTTCAGGAGCTAATTCCATCGCTGCTACGAACCAGTTTGGAAGATTATCTGCATCGGCTTCTGGATGCTGATCTAAATATTCTTGCACGATATCTGCTTTTACTTCAATAAATTTACCAAGACGTCCGCTGCGGAAATAAGAGAATGAGAAATAAGGCTCTAATCCTGTTGAGACACCAACCATTGTTCCAGTGGACCCCGTAGGAGCAACCGTTAGCAAATGGGAATTTCTTATTCCGTTTTCTAAAATCGATTGACGGACATCTTCGGGCATTTTTTTCATAAAGCCTGTTTCAATGAAAGCATGTCTTAAGCGGTTTGTATCTTCCCTTGTTTCTCCGTTTAGGAATGGGAAGCTTCCTTTCTCATTAGCTAATTCAATGGAAGTTCTATACGCCGTAGTGGCAATCGTTTCAAAAACTTGATCTACTAGTTCGTTACCTGCTGGAGAACCATATTCTGTTTCACAGTAGATTAACAAATCATGTAGGCCCATTACACCAAGTCCAACACGGCGCTCACCTAGGGCTTGCTTTTTGTTTTCTTCTAGAAAGTATGGCGTAGCATTAATAACGTTATCCTGCATTCTCACGCCAACAGCAACAGTTTTCTTTAGTTTCTCAAAATCAACAGTTTTCGTTTCCTTATCCGCCATTTCTGCTAAGTTAACAGCAGCAAGGTTACAGACTGAAAAAGGAGCAAGTGGCTGTTCCCCACATGGATTTGTTGCAACGACTTGCTGTCCATATGCTTTAGCATTTGTCATGTCGTTGGCATTGTCAATAAAGAAAATTCCTGGCTCCGCGGAGTAGGTCGCACAAATATTAACTAAATTCCAAAGTTCTTTTGCTTTGATTTTTTTGTAAACTCGTACTTTGTGACCAAGTTTTTCCCACTCTCGGACGTCGCCGACTTGATGCCATTCTTCATTGTAAATTTTCATTTCCTCTTCGTTGTAGTGTTCAACAAATGGGAAACGAAGTTCATATTCACCATCATTTTCAACAGCATCCATAAACTCCTTTGTTAAACAAACAGAAATGTTTGCGCCAGTTAGGAATTCTGGATTATGAACAGTGTAATTTCCGCCTGTTGCTAATTTTTCTTCTGCATCAGCAATGATTTTTTCATCAAATCCACCATAGCCTGGAATGTTTTTATAATTTACGATTCCTTGATACATTGCCGTTTCCTGTAAGGTTAGCGGGGTGAATTTAAGCTTATCTTTCGCATGTTTCTTAATTGTTTCATCGTTTGTATTATCAATTAAGAATCGTAAAATTCTAGGATTTTGCATTTTCGAAATAATAAATTCAATAATGTCTGGATGCCAGTCCGCCAACATTATCATTTGCGCTCCGCGTCTTGACCCGCCTTGCTCAACCAAATGCGTCAACTTAGCAATATCATCCAACCACGAAACCGATCCTGATGATTTCCCATTCACGCCTCTAGCCAAGGTGTTTCTAGGTCTTAAAGTCGAACCATTTGTTCCGACACCGCCGCCGCGGCTCATGATTTCCATGACCTGTTTACGATGGTCAGAGATCCCTTCGCGTGAGTCCGGAACGAATGGCATTACGTAACAATTAAAAAATGTCACGTCAGTATTTGCCCCTGCACCATAGAGGACACGGCCAGCCGGAATAAAGTTCAACGTTACTAACTCTTGATAGAACTTTTCGAACCATTCAAACCGCTTCTCTTCCGTTTCTTCCACCATTGCTAAGCCTGTAGCATTCCGCTTGGCAATTTGCTCGTAGAAAAGCTCCAACGGCTTTTCAATAACATCTAAAGACCGGTTAATGACACCTGTACTTGCTTCGTCCGGATTATCGAGCGCACCTCTGAACTCCTCTTCAATCAAAACCTTCGCTTTTTTATTTTCCCAATCAATTTCCATAATCGTACCTAAGCCTCGTGCTGGAAATTTCGGATCTTCTTTAATGGTTAAAACAACAAAGTCACCATTTGTTAGGGTTATTTTTGCTGTGTCCTTAAAGGTGTATCGGTCTAGCATGACCAATCTAGATACTCCCTTGTGTGTTATTTTCATATCTGGGGTAACCGGATGCACTTGGGGGAATAAACGGATATCCTCATTCAACCTTTCAAAATCAATATTCATTTTTTGTCTAAAAACTACAGACATGAGAACAGCTCCTTCAATATTAAATCTCAATCTTGTGTTAGATTTTAGTATGTTTTGGTATATCTAGTTGCTTAATAAACTTACGTTACCATAGATAAACAATAAAAATCAATATATAGTACCGAAAATATTTTCGACACCACTATATATTGTATGTTGAGCAAATAACAATTATTTTGTCAAACTTAAAAAAAACTAGATTTGGGAGAAAACAAAAGCTATTATTTGTTTTTTACCCTAAAACAGGAAAATTCAACAAATTTCGCGACTTGCCTCTTTTTTTGAAAAGTAATATCAGCAAAAAGAAAAAAGCAGCCAGCGCCGCCCCTGTCTACCTTTTAAAATTCCATTCATCACTTTCATATCGCTCTTTAGCTAATCTTTGAACGTAAGCGATCTCTTCTTCTGCTAGTTGGTATGGTTCAAGTTCAATATTTAATCCTTCGGCAAACCCTTTATAAAAAGCCTCTTTTGCTTCCTCAAGAGTAATCCTTCTTGGACTAATCGCGTTGATAGCAACCGCCTTATCCTTAAATGCTTTCTTCATCCGTTCCTTGACCCGTTCATTTGGATATTTGAACAAACTAAACAGCTTGTCTTCATCTAAATCCAATAGAATCGACCCATGCTGAAGAATAACACCTTTTTGTCTTGTTTGCGCACTGCCCGCTACCTTTCTACCTTCTACAACAAGCTCATACCAGCTCGGGGCATCAAAACAGACAGCAGAGCGAGGATTTTTCAACGCATCCCGTTCTTCAGCTGTTTTAGGCACCGCGAAATAGGCCTCAAGTCCTAAATGGTGAAAACCTTTTAGTATTCCTTCAGAAATAACTCTGTAGGCCTCTGTAACGGATTGCGGCATTTCCGGATGATCTTCTGAAACAATTACACTGTATGTAAGCTCATGTTCATGGAGAACACCTCGTCCCCCTGTAGGTCTCCTGACAAATCCCAGCTCATGTGATTTCACGGCCTCCATGTCAATTTCTTTTTCAACCTTTTGAAAATAACCAACAGATAGGGTCGGAGGATTCCAGCCATAGAAGCGGATCACCGGGGGAATTTTCCCCTCGCTATGCCAATCTAATAATGCTTCATCTAACGCCATATTAATGGATGGTGAACAATTTCCAGAGTCAATAAACCGCCAAACCTCTTTTTTCATGAACAAACCTCTTTTTTATAAAATAATTTCAAGTTTTAGTCTACCAAAATCTGATATGATTTCAAAATGAGATGTTTCTGCTATAATTTTATTATACAAAAAGAAAAGAATTTTTCTCATTCATCTTTATCTTTAGTAGAATGACTTATATAATAAAAACTAGTGCAGGAAAGCTTGAAAGGAGCAAAAAGAGTTGAGTTCACTTTATGTTTTATTAATCATTATCGCAGCAGTTATCATCTACTCCGTTTTCACTTATTTTTATCAAAAAAGGATTGTAAAAACGGTAACAGAAGAAGAATTCCGTGCAGGATACAGAAAGGCTCAACTAATAGATGTTCGTGAAGCGAACGAATTTGATGGCGGCCATATTTTAGGAGCACGTAATATCCCGATGTCACAAATGAAAATGCGGATGAAAGAAATCCGTCCTGATATGCCGGTTTACCTGTATTGCCAAAGCGGTATGCGCAGTGCCCGTGCAGCGCAATTTTTACACAAAAAAGGTTATAAGGATCTTACCCAGCTACAAGGCGGATTCAAAAAATGGTCAGGTAAAGTAAAAGCGAAGAAATAATGTAGAAATTTAAGGTTTATCCACAAAAAAAACGAATCCCCCAACAAAATACAAAAGGTCAGATTCACTATAGGAATCTGACCTTTTCCATGTACTAAGCCTTTTGATATTTCAAAATTGGTTTACGTGCAGCAGTTGTTTCATCTAATCGGCCGACTACTGTTGTATGTGGCGCTTCTTGAACAACCTCCGGATTTTCCTCTGCCTCTTTAGCAATTTGGATCATGATATCAACGAAGGAATCAAGTGTTTCTTTTGATTCTGTTTCTGTCGGCTCAATCATGATACATTCTTCCACATTTAGTGGGAAGTAAATGGTTGGTGGATGGTAGCCAAAATCAAGCAGACGTTTCGCAATATCCAAAGTCCGGACACCTAATTTTTTCTGGCGTTTGCCGCTAAGGACAAACTCGTGCTTACAATGTTTATCAAATGGTAAATCATAATATTCAGCCAATCTTCTCATCATGTAGTTTGCATTTAATACCGCATACTCGGTTACTGCTTTTAAACCGTCAGGACCCATGGAACGGATGTAGGTATACGCACGAACATTAATGCCGAAGTTCCCGTAGAACGGCTTCACACGGCCAATTGATTGTGGGCGATCATAATCAAGCACAAACTCATCGCCGCGCTTCGAAATAATTGGTTTTGGCAAGTAGGGAATAAGATCTGCCTTTACACCGACAGGACCAGAACCGGGGCCGCCACCTCCGTGTGGACCTGTAAAGGTTTTATGAAGATTTAAATGAACAACGTCAAAGCCCATGTCACCAGGTCTAGCTTTTGAAAGGACGGCGTTTAGGTTTGCCCCGTCATAATAAACTTTCCCGCCTGCATCGTGAACAATTTCCGCGATTTCAAGGATATGTTCTTCAAATAGTCCAAGTGTATTTGGATTAGTTAACATTAAGGCCGCAGTATCTTCGCCAACAACTCTTCTTAAATCCTCAAGATCTACAAGACCCTTATCCGTTGATTTGACTGTTACTGTTTCAAAACCTGCGATAGTGGCAGATGCAGGATTGGTACCATGGGCGGAATCAGGAACTATTACTTTTGTACGGTTTAGATCCCCATTTGCTTCATGGTAGGCACGGATCAACATTAATCCAGTCCACTCCCCATGCGCACCCGCTGCAGACTGTAATGTTACTTCATCCATTCCGGTAATTTCAATTAAATGCTGCTGCAAATCATATAACAACCCGAGTGCACCTTGAACAGAGCTTTCGTCCTGAAGTGGATGTACATGAGCAAAGCCATTAAAACGGGCGACATTCTCATTAATTTTCGGATTGTATTTCATCGTACAAGAGCCCAAAGGATAAAATCCTGAGTCTAGCCCGTGGTTTCTTTTTGATAGAGCAGTATAGTGGCGCATAATATCAAGCTCTGAAACCTCAGGCAGTTCAGCATCCTCCTCGCGCAGATACCCCTCGGGTAGAAGACCGCTAAGATCTAATTCTTGTACATCCATTTCCGGAAGACTATAACCGATTCGGCCGTGAGTACTAAGTTCAAAAATGAGTGCTTGGTCTTGATTATTCATGCAGATCCCCCAATTCTTTCACGAAAGTATCGATTTCTTCCTTCGTCCTCTGTTCTGTTACGGCTATAAGCATATGGTTAGACAGTTCTGAATAGTCACGCCCTAAATCATAGCCACCGATGATTCCCTTTTGTAACAATTTTTGATTTATTTCTTTAACAGGTTTGTTTAACTTAACAACGAATTCATTGAAGGCATAGCCATCATTAACGATTTCAAATCCGGCTTCCTTAAAAGCAGTTTTTGCATAATGTGCCTTCTGCAGGTTTGCGGCAGCCATTTCACGGACACCTTTTTTACCCAATGCCGTCATTGCGACAGATGCAGCGAGTGCGTTAAGTGCTTGGTTTGAACAGATGTTTGATGTCGCTTTTTCACGGCGGATATGCTGTTCACGTGCTTGAAGCGTCAAAACAAAACCACGGCGCCCCTGATCATCTACTGTCTGGCCAACAAGACGACCTGGCACCTTCCGCATTAATTTAGTTGTAACCGCAAAATAGCCGCAGTGTGGTCCGCCAAATGCAGTTGGAATACCAAAGACTTGAGCATCACCAGTCACGATGTCAGCACCAAACTTTCCTGGAGGAGTTAATACCCCAAGGGATAGCGGATTGCTGTTAACAACAAACAAACCTTTATTAGCATGAATGATCTCCTCGACCTCTTTTAAAGGCTCGATTCTTCCAAAGAAGTTCGGATATTGCACGATAACCGCTGCTACATCTTCATTTACTAATGCTGTTAGCGCTTCTATGTCTGTTACCCCGTCTTTTACAGGTGCTTCTATTACCTCAATATATTGACCTTTTGCGTATGTTTTAAGAACATCACGATACTCTGGATGAACAGCACTTGAAACAACTATCTTTTTCCGTTTAGTATGGCCGGCACTAAGCATGGCAGCTTCTGCAAGAGCTGTTCCGCCATCATACATAGAGGAGTTCGCCACGTCCATTCCGGTTAACTCGCAAATCATCGTTTGAAATTCAAAAATGGCTTGGAGCTCACCTTGAGAAATTTCCGGCTGATATGGTGTATACGCTGTATAAAATTCAGACCGAGAGATGACATGATCAACGATAACAGGCATGTAATGGTCATATACACCGGCACCTAGAAAAGATACATTCCTTTTAAGGTCGGCGTTTCGGTCTGCCAACATAAATAGTTCTTTCATTAGCGCTGTCTCAGACTTAGCCGCTTTAATGTTGTACTCACCCTTAAATCTTACTTTTTCAGGGATATCGCTAAACAGTTCATCAATTGAAGAAACACCAATCGTTTCAAGCATAGCCTTCTTATCTTGTTCAGTCATAGGTAAATAACGATGTTTCATAAACCTAACTCCCTTCATGATTTACTTTTCTCTTTTATAAAAAGGTGTTGGAACTACTGAAGCTTTTAATCGCTTTCCGCGAATTTCAACTTCTACTTCGGATCCAATACCAGTAAACTCCGTCTTAATGAGCGCAAGGCCGATATTTTTCTTTAATGTAGGTGACTGCGTCCCTGTTGTTACTTCGCCTATCAACTCTTCCCCTTTATAAACAGGATATCCGTGGCGCGGGATTCCGCGGTCGATCATTTCGATTCCGACTAACTTCCTAGATAAACCAGATTCTTTTTGCTGCTTTAAGGCATCCTTGCCAATAAAATCAGCTTCTTTATTCAATTTCACAGCAAAACCAATACCGGCTTCGAGCGGTGAAATTTCTGGTGAAAGCTCTTGTCCATAAAGAGCGAGATTTGCTTCAAAGCGAAGCGTGTCGCGCGCACCTAATCCACATGGAAGCACGCCTTCTTCTTCACCAGCATGTAAAATGGCTCTCCAGAGGTCGACAACATCTGTTGCATCACAATACACCTCAAACCCATCTTCACCAGTATAACCAGTTCTGGATACAAGCGCCTTTTTGCCGTTTATGTTTACTTCCTGTTGGAATTTAAAAAAGCCAATATCACTTAAATTTGTGTCGGCAGCTAGTTTTTGCAGTACTTTTTCAGCAAGCGGGCCTTGAATAGCAAGCTGAGCTGTTTTTTCTGAAAGGTTTTCGATGCTGACATCACCTTCTAGATGCTCTTCAAGCCATTTGTAATCCTTTTCAATGTTGGATGCATTTACAACAAGAAGATAATGGTTATCTTCAATTTTATATACAAGTAAATCATCAACTGTACCGCCGTTTTCATAGCACATAGCTGTATACTGGGCACCGCCGTTTTTTACTTTTGAAATGTCATTTGTCATCATTTTTTGCAAGTAGCTTAAGCTGTCAGACCCTCTGACTTCAACTTCTCCCATGTGGGATACATCAAACAAGCCTGCACGATTACGGACGGCTTCATGTTCTTCCTTTATGCTTGAGAATTGGACAGGCAGCTCCCATCCTCCAAAATCGATGGTTTTTCCCCCATTTTCTTTATACACATCGAAAAGCGGAGTACGTTTTAATTCAGTCATCCTAAAATCCCCCTTCAATCTTTTACTTGGCAAAAAGGAAAGTAAATCTTTCCTTTCAGGCATAACTGCAACTATGCTTCTGTCTGCGCCTAACTCCTTGCCAATCGGCAAGTTTTCTTTATTCATTATTAGTTAAAAATGAACTCTTTAAAAGAGATTGAACCCATGAATAAAATCAGGCAAAAATATTACCTTTTTTTATCGAGAAAAACATTCAAACGAATAACTCTTCTAAAAAATGGCATAAAAAAGGACAGAACCCCCCCTTGATATTTAAGAAGGTCTCTGTCCTTGCACCTGAAAGTTTACCTAAAATGGTTTTCCCCTTTGGTGGCTGCTCGAATTAGGCAGCGCTCTCCAGAGCTGCGTCAAACAAGAGTTCTTTTGCCTGAGAGATTCACATATCTGCTTGCTCCTTCGGCGCTACAAAGGTAGTCTCTCCCCTTGTTGTCATTCGCATTATAATATTATCCAAATTGGTCATACTAATTATACTTCTAAATAAATTACCTTATTAAAATATTTAAAACTTTCAAAGCTATTTTCATCCTACCATTAAACCAATACATTGAGCAATAACTTTATTAGAAAAGTGAAGGCGCATAAATCTGGTAACGGTTGATAGATCCCATTAGAAGAGAAGGAGCTGAAACAATGTCGGTTGAAATTGAATTTGATACCTCATGGCAGGATGATTTTTTACATAGAATTGACAACGATGGTCCATGGGGGAATTGGGAGCTTTTTAAGCTGGCAATTGGGGTTGAACAACATTTGGTGATCCCTGAATTTGAAGGTCTGCAAGCCCCAAATCATTTGCCAAATTTAACACCCCTTCCCCACCAGCTCGAAACAGCAAAACAAGTAATTGAAAACATGAATGGGAAGGCCATCCTTGCTGATGAGGTAGGACTCGGGAAGACCATTGAGGCCGGGTTAATTTTAAAAGAATACATGATTCGCGGATTAGTAAAAAAGGTCTTGATTCTTGTCCCTGCTTCATTAGTAACCCAATGGGCGATTGAGCTGAATAGCAAATTTTTTATCCCTGCGATTACACAAAGGAAAAGTTATGTCTGGGAACAATGTGATATCGTCGTCTCCTCGATTGATACGGCCAAACGAAACCCGCATCGAGATATTATTTATAAACAAGACTATGATCTCATCATCATTGATGAAGCCCATAAATTAAAAAATAACAAAACGAAAAACTACGAATTTGTCCAAAATCTAAAAAAGAAATTTTGTTTACTATTGACCGCCACACCAATTCAAAACCGAATCGAGGAAATCTTTAATCTTGTTTCCCTGCTTAAACCTGGACATCTTGGCAGTGAGTCCGCATTCTATGAAAAATACAAACGTGATGCAAGGTCGTTAAATGATGATGAGCATTTAAAGGAATTAGTCAACAAGGTGATGATCCGTAACCGCCGCGCTGATACAGGGATTGAATGGACTAAACGACATGTGGAAACCATTCCAATTGAATTTACACCACCAGAAAAAGAACTATATGAGGCGATTAATACAATGAAAAACGAAGGTGATTGGCTTCAGACTAGTGCATTCTCTGTTATGACACTACAGCGTGAGGCATGTAGCAGCAGGGAAGCTGTTTTTTATACACTGAAAAACATGCTTCAAAAAAAGGAAAAGCCAACTCCTGCTTTCGAGGAACAAATTCAGTTTTTAATACAAAAGGTGGAAGCTGTTCAGCAAAATTCAAAAGCCGAAAAAGCGCTTAAATTAATTCAAACCGTTAATGATAAAGTCATTATATTTACCGAATATCGCGCCACACAAATGTACCTGCAGTGGTTTTTAAAACAACATGGAATTTCCTCTGTACCATTTCGCGGCGGCTTTAAACGCGGGAAAAAGGACTGGATGCGGGAATTGTTTCAAAAGCACGCACAAGTGTTGATTGCAACAGAAGCCGGTGGTGAAGGAATTAATTTGCAGTTCTGTAATCATATTATAAATTTTGATTTACCTTGGAATCCAATGCGGCTTGAGCAGCGAATTGGCCGAATCCATCGTCTTGGGCAGGAAAAGGATGTCATGATCTACAATTTTGCTATCAAGAATACTGTTGAAGAACATATCTTAAAGCTCCTTTATGAAAAGATCCATTTATTTGAAAAAGTCATTGGTGAACTCGATGATATTTTAACAAAACTGGAATTTGGTAATATTGAAGATCATCTAATTGATATTTTCGGACAATCCGCTTCTGAAGGTGAAATGAGAATCAAAATGGAAAATTTATCGTCGATGATTGAATTTGCCGAAAGTATGAAGAAAGGAGATTCACATGCAGCAGCAGGAAATTCATAATTTTCTTTTGAATTATTTTGAAGCCAATGAATGCCCGATAGTTGAAAATAAACCAGGCTTTTTAACTGTCCAGTTAACGATTGAACTAGATAAAGAACTGATGAACCGGCCATTTTACTGGCACTATTTAGAAAAAACAGGCGGGATTCCAAATCCCATGTTGCTTACTTTCATCACCAACAAAGAAAAAGCCCCCGATCAAATGAAGGGCGAAATCATTCATTTTGGTTCACCGCGGCTGCATCAAATTTTTGAATCAACAAAAAATCTCGCCAGTTACATTCGTCTTTATGAGAATCATCGCCATCAAGGGAATCAAACTCCCTTGATGCCATGGCTGTGCATGAATGTAAAGATTTCCCATCAATGCGACCGCAAACGCGATGTCTTTAAATCAATCGGCTTACAGCTTATTAATGGGCAAATGGTGGAAGATTTTCACGACCGATTGAAACTAATATCGTTGACACCAAAAATACCAGACTACACCTTTACACTATCCCCATTAGTACGACCAAAAAGCGGTATGTTAAGGATAGAAACGTATTTAAAATCAGTAATTTCAGATGATGACCATTCATGGGCAGATGATGCACGGAAGCGATGGGAACAGGATTTGCGCCTGTTAGATCATTTTTATGAGGACGTAGAAGATGGAAATGAAAGTTACGAGACCGAAAAAAAAGCTCTCCAAGAACAATACGAACCAAAAATAAACATCTCCTTCATCAACGGAGGCCTTTTCTATTTAACGGAAAAAGCTATATAAAAAACGAAGGTGTCAGGCACCATGTGAAAAATTCACATCGTGCCTGACACCCTTACAAATTATTTGCCGAAAAAAATAATATTTAATTAAAAATAAAGAAGGAAAAGAAAGAACCTAGTCGAAATATAAAGCTCATCTCAATTTTTTACTCTACCAATTTTCCTTTTTTTAACTCTACGAACTTTCAATTTGTTACCTCTACGCATTTTCTTAATTGTACGGTACATCGTTTTATCTTGGAGTTTAAAAAAGTGAGACAAAGCAGGATGTAAGTTTGCCTCGATAATCCAAATGTGTCCATCACTGTCTATCCCCATATCAAACCCATATATAGGATGCCCTTTATAAAGTGGCTCTAATGTTTTCGTTGCAAGCAAGGCAATTCGTTCTAATTCTGATACAAGCTTTTCACCATTACCATCCGCTTTATGAATATTGGAGGCTTTGATTGCTTCGACAACAGGCAATACGGATCCACTGCTTAACTGATTATTCGTAACAAAGAAGCCTTGCCCGGCTAATT
>Ga0213822_1000068_pt1 | contig 114640 bp, 101 predicted proteins | sample MC6MC0908MG_FD_179872 | JGI IMG/M metagenome (GOLD analysis project Ga0213822, IMG submission 179872) | Enriched soil aggregate microbial communities from Iowa State University, Ames, United States - MC6-MC0908-MG | ecosystem: Environmental > Terrestrial > Soil > Unclassified | place: USA... | reverse complement strand
TATGAACAATCAATTAGAACCTACGTTTTTTCCGCTTTTAATCATTAGCGCAAAAACTAATCCAGTACCGAGTATTGTAGCAAGTAGGAGGAAGGCTACAGTAAAGCTACCAAATTGTATGAAATAAGCAGATATGAATGGTGCAACACTTGTTCCAGCAAATAAAATTACTGTGTACATAGAAACTGCAATCCCTCCCATATTCCAACCTAACTGACTAACAAGCGTTACTAATGAAGGAACAGCAAGTGCAATCCCACCAACAAATAAAATACTACTGATTGTTAAACCGGCTATAGTTGAAATAAAGCTCATCGCGGTCAGTGCAATAATCGAAAGAGTTAAGGCCATTTTCAGTACAAACAGCACATTAAAACGCTTTGCTATTTTCCCCGCAAATGGTGACATAACCATCCCCACTATCCCAAAGATACGAATGTAGATAAGGTTCTGACTTTTCATACCAAAGAAATCACTCGTTAAATAAGCCCCTAAAATAATGTACATACTGACAAATGACATTAATAATGCAAACGCAATGATATAACTAAAGATCAAATTTCTATTGGTGAAAATAATACCAATTCTCTTCAGAGGAGCCCATATATTTTTAGTTTCATTCTGAATTATTCCCTTCGGTAAGATCCACACGACTAACAAAGCAGTCATAACATACACTACAGCAAGTACATAAAAGATGACATGCCAATGACTATGGTCGCTTACATATCCACTAAACACCTGACCAACTATACCCGCTACAAGAAATCCCGTACTGATAAAACCTACTGCCCCAACTTTTCGATCATTTGGAAAAACCTCAAGAGTATAGGCAAGTGCTACTGGTGAAAATGTTGCTGCCGCAAGCCCCTGTAATCCTCTCAATAGAAGGATAAAAGAAAAGTCATTAACTAAGCCTAGAAGTAACGTTATTACGCTTAATGAAAAAAGCCCAAATACAATGATATTTTTACGACCATATTTTTCTGATATCGCACCATAGAAAAAACACCCTAGTGCAAATCCAAGTGAAAAAACACTAGATGTAAAACCCGCTTTAGTCAATGAAATATGAAAATAATCACTGAATACACTAATCAGAGGTATTGTTAAATAGAGACTCGACATCACTACCATACCTGTCCAGGATAAAATAGTTGTCATTAAAGCATAATTTGCTCGATTTCCTGAAATTACAATGTTCATTTAAATACATCACCTTTTTAGTTCGATTAACTTATAGTTAGATAATCTAATTAAACGATTAAAAATTAAACTGTACCAACATAGCTACAGTTTAACGTTCCACCTTTAATTTTCTTTGAATAGATTTTAATAATTTACTCACTAGCTTTTCAAATACTTTTCGTTCATCAGGTTCCAAATCAATTAAATTAGAAGCACATGACGACCAATAAGTCGGTAACACTTTCGTTATAAAAGCACGACCTTCATCCGTTAAACTTACATAGACCTTCCTCCGATCTTCTTTACTATGATTCCGTACAACAAGATTTCTCTTTTCTAGCCAATCAAGCATTGACGTTGCTGATGCTCTCGTAATTCCTAATCGTTGAGCTAAAGCTGATGGAGTCGCTCGTCTATCTTCATGTAGAGTCAGCAATAGTAATAAGTCTAATTTACTTTCCGTAATGCCAAAAGGAGCTAACTCATTGTCTGCTACATCCAGCACATAATCACTTAACCATAACAACATTAATCCCAGCTTGGCATCTTCTCGATTTGTATCACTTGAAGAAGACGTTTGAATCAGTTCAAAATACGGCTCTACCCCTAATACAGGTAAATCATCTTCATGTGTGTACGATTTCTTACTTTTTGTCATTACAATCACCTTTTAATTAGATTATCTAACTATCAACTATTCTAACTATAAATTTAATCCAAAGCAAGAATTTTTATTTTCACTGATTTCTTCAAAATGATGCACTACTTTTTTAGCGCAGACGCATTGCCCAGATTATTATAACCAACAATAATTTTTTCTCTTATATTGTGGCAATTTTATGTACTTTAAAATAACAATTACATAGTTTCAAAATAACATAATCACTACCTTTATAATAAAAACAAAATATCAGTTATTTACTATTCATTAGATCATCAAAATAGAACTGTTTTCCAAAAAATATATTTTACTTTCATAGTAAAATATTTTTAAAACCTTTTTAAATTCAATATTCTACAACAAAACAACATTCCAATGCTCCTATCATCACCTTAACTTTTTTGTAAAATAATAACATGAAGAAATTTAACAATTTTAATAAAAATACGAGTTGAACTTTTACAAAAAATAGAATACGATGAATTGCGAAAGGTGGTTCACCATCATTCAAGCAATAATAATTTTTTAAAAGGGGTTGGAAATATGTCAGACGTTCTAAAGCAATTTGTTATGCCGAAAACAAACTTATTTGGACCTGGAGCAATTCAAGAAGTTGGTAAACGCTTAAATGATTTAGAAGTGAAAAAGACATTAATCGTAACAGATGAGGGTCTACACAAATTAGGTCTCTCAGAACAAATTGCAAACATCATTACAGCTGCTGGAATTGATGTAGCAATTTTCCCTAAAGCAGAACCAAATCCAACAGATCAAAACATAGAAGATGGCATTTCCGTGTATCATGCGGAAAACTGTGATTCTATTGTTTCTCTTGGAGGAGGCAGCGCACACGATGCAGCAAAAGGTATCGGACTTATTGCTTCGAATGGTGGACGCATTCATGATTATGAAGGCGTTGATAAATCACAAAATCCACTTGTGCCATTAATTGCAATTAATACAACTGCTGGTACTGCCAGTGAAATGACTCGTTTCACTATTATCACGGATACAGCACGCAAAGTAAAAATGGCCATTGTTGATAAGCATGTGACACCGTTACTTTCTATAAACGATCCTGAATTAATGATTGGTTTACCTCCTGCTCTTACGGCAGCTACTGGGGTCGATGCACTAACACATGCTATTGAATCATTCGTTTCTACGAATGCTACACCAATCACGGACGCATGTGCTGAAAAGGTCCTTCAGCTAATTCCTGAATATCTACCACGTGCCTATGCAAATGGAGCTGATATAGAAGCGCGTGAACAAATGGTATATGCACAATTTTTAGCGGGAATGGCCTTTAATAATGCATCACTTGGCTATGTTCATGCAATTGCTCATCAATTGGGTGGTTTCTATAACCTACCACATGGCGTGTGCAACGCTATTTTATTGCCACATGTTTGTCGATTTAATGTCACAGCACGTACAGAGCGCTTTGCTCGTATCGCTGAATTATTAGGAGAAAATGTAGAAGGTTTAAGTAAGCGAGATGCGGCTGAAAAGGCTATTACAGCTATTGAGAAGTTATCACAAGATTTAAATATTCCTAGCGGCTTCCGTGAATTAGGTGCAAAAGATGAGGATATTGAGATCTTAGCAAAAAATGCATTATTAGATGTGTGTGCTGAGACGAACCCTCGTAAAGCAACACTAGAGGATATCAAACAAATCATCACAAATGCAATGGGTCCTATTGTGAAAAAAGAAGAGTCACTCGAGGCAGTTGCCCTTTCTTAATCGACGTTTTCCTATAAGCCTATACAAAGGATGGAGAAAACAAATGTTTTCTCCACTTTTTTATGGACTCGATACACACACATTGTCTATCACAGGAACTCTCGCTATACTTTTCTTAAAAAGAATAGGAGAAAATAATATGCGTTTAATTTCAATTTGTCCTAGCAATACAGAATTAGTCGCCTATTTAGGGCTGACAGACCAGCTCGTTGGAGTTGATGATTATTCTGATTGGCCATCATCGGTTAAAGATCTACCACAGCTTGGGCCTGATTTATCAATTAACATGGATGCATTAGAGGCATTACAGCCTGATCTTGTTCTGGCTTCCTTGAGTGTACCTGGTATGGAAAAAAACATTGAGGCACTAAAAGAAAGAAATATTCCTCATATTATTTTTAATGCAAACTCATTAGAAGAAATTGCGCAAGATCTTCTGACACTCGGGAAAGCTTGTCAAGTGGAGGAACAAGCAAAGACAATTGCTGAAGAGTACATGCATTCCATCGAAAAAATGTATTCCATTGCACAAACAATTCCGAAGAAACCTACCCTGTATTGGGAATGGTGGCCGAACCCTATTTTCACTCCTGGGAAAATAAATTGGCTAACAGAAATTAGCGCTCTTGCTGGTGGCATAAATCTATTTCAAGATGTTGAGCTTGCTAGTGTTCAAACAGATTGGATAGATGTAGTTAAACGCCAGCCTGACTATATCATGATGGCTTGGGTTGGTGTCGCATTTGAGCGTATCCAACCTGCTAATTTATTAAAACGTCCATATGCCAAAGAGTTACATGCCATTCAATCGGAACAGCTCCATGTAATGGAAGAATGGCTGTATTGTCGCCCTTCTCCACGACTTATTGAAGGTGCTATAAAGCTTGGAAAAATACTGCATCCTAAAGAATATGAACAAATAAAACCTCCAAGTTTCTTATGATGAAAAAACCACATCCAGTGTTTTAGGGGATGTGGTTTTGCAAATAGAAATTAGATAAATTTCACCATATGATATTTTTTCTTACCTCGACGGACAATGCTAAATGCATCCTCTAAACGATCCTTCGCATCAACTACATATTCTAAATCTGTTACCTTTTCACCATTTACACTAATAGCACCATTTGATACATCCTCACGTGCTTGACGTTTTGAAGAGGAAATGCCAGCCTCCACAAGTAGGTCCACAATGTTTTTATCCTCTTTAGCCATTTCAATAGAAGGAACGTCTTTAAAAGCGTCCTTCATTTCTTCGGCTGAAAGTGCTTTTAGATCTCCTGAGAATAAAGCAGCTGTAATACGGATGGCTTGCTCTAATGCCTCTTGACCATGTATTAAACGAGTCATTTCTTCAGCTAGCGCCTTTTGTGCCTTACGTAAATGTGGCTCCTCCTCTACAGAAACGGCTAAAGCTTCAATTTCTTCACGAGATAGGAACGTAAAGATTTTTAAGTATTTTATGACATCTGCATCAGCTGCATTGATCCAGAATTGGTAGAACTCATATGGAGAGGTTTTCTTACCATCTAGCCAAACAGCACCACCTGCTGTTTTACCAAACTTTGTGCCATCTGCCTTTGTTACTAATGGAATCGTAATACCAAAGGCTTTCGTTTCTTCCTCGTGTGTTTTACGAATAACCTCTAACCCTGTTGTAATGTTACCCCATTGGTCAGAGCCACCTACTTGAATACGGCAATTGTAGTGATTGTATAAATGATTGTAATCAATACCTTGAATTAACGTATAGGCAAACTCTGTAAACGAGATTCCTGTGTCAAGACGAGAAGCAATCGTATCTTTTGCTAACATATAGTTTACGTTAATTAGTTTCCCGTAATCACGTAAAAATTCAATTGTGTTTATATTACCAATCCAGTCACGATTGTTCACAAGCTGAGCACCATTGCCATCTTCCGCAAATTCGAAAATACGTTCTAATTGACTACGGATTCCTTGAACGTTTTTATCGATTTGCTCTACTGTTTGTAATTGGCGCTCTTCTGAACGGCCAGATGGGTCACCGATCATCCCTGTCGCACCACCAACAAGTAAAATTGGACGGTGGCCCGCTTTTTGGAATCGACGAAGCGTTAACAATGGAACAATATGTCCAATATGCATGGAGTCAGCTGTTGGATCTACCCCACAGTATAAAGATACAGATTGTTCATCTAATAATTTTGCCATGCCTTCCGCATCTGTTTGTTGGTATAGCAAACCACGCCATTCTAAATCTTGTAATAATTCGTTTGTCATGTTCATTCCTCCTAAAATGGTTAAATTCATTACGTGCATGGACATGTTTAAATAAAAAAAGTCCCTACACGCAAACAATTGCATGCAGGGACGTTAAGTTGCAAACTAACGCGGTACCACCCAGCTTGAAGATGTCATCCACCTTCCACTTCATTCAGCCGCCTTTATCGCAGGCGCGCACGTCTAAGCTCCAAGCACGTAATTCGTCTCTACAATATGACCAGTTTTCACCAACCACTGGCTCTCTAAACAGGGAATATAGACACTACTGCAAGCTCTTCATCACCAGAAAACTATAAACATAATTTTATACGATTCTTTTTCAAAGTCAATAACTATGTTCGTGCTAAAACAATATGTGCTATAATAGACAAGATTTTAGGAGGTCGATACATTGAAAGATTGGATTGAAAAAATCAATGCAAAGATCGATGAATTACTTGAACAAAAATGGATGAAGAAATTACGTATTTCAGGTAGTGTTACCTGGAACTTATTTTTACTATTTTTAGTCTTTGCATTGGTTGGCACTGTATTTGTCGGTTCAGTTGGAGCTGGTTATTTTGCTTCTCTTGTAAAAGAAGAACCGTTACGCTCAAAACAAGAGTTAAGGGATCAAATTTTTAGCTATGAAGAAACCAGTGAGATTTATTTTGCCAACGATATTTATATTGGGAAATTAAGGACAGATTTAGATCGACGTGAAACTTCGCTTAGCAATGTTGCACCAGAGGTCGTGAATGCTGTTCTGGCAACAGAAGATGAATATTTCCGAGAGCATAACGGAATTGTTCCTAAAGCAGTTATTCGTGGGTTATTACAAGATGTCACAAACTCTGCAACGCAGACAGGTGGTTCTACACTTACCCAGCAGCTTATTAAAAACCAAGTACTAACTAATGAAGTATCATACGAGCGTAAAGCTAAGGAAATTTTACTAGCAATGCGTTTAGAACATTTTATGACGAAGGAAGAAATATTAGAGGCTTATTTAAATATCATTCCCTATGGTCGTAACTCTTCAGGACGAAATATTGCGGGTGTTGAAACAGCTGCGGAAGGAATTTTTGGCGTAAAAGCAAAAGAATTGACTCTTCCTCAAGCTGCGTACATAGCTGGTATTCCACAGGCACCATTTGCTTATACACCATTTACAAATACAGGTGAACTGAAAAGTGAAGAAGCTTTGAAACCAGGTATTGATCGTATGAAAACAGTACTTTATCGTATGAAAGAAGCTGGTTATATTGATGATGCACAGTATAATGAAGCGTTAAACTATGATATTGCTGCCGATTTCCGTGGACCAGAAATGCGCGCGGAGGATCGTTATCCTTGGTTGACTTATGAGCTTGAAGCTCGTGCAAAAGATATTATTGCTGAAAAATTAGCAAAAGATGATGGGATTGACCCAGAGCGCTTAAAGTCAGAAAAAAAATTAAAGGATAAATATACGATTTTAGCAGATCGTGATGTTCGTTCAAAAGGCTATCGTATTTATTCAACCATTAATAAAGATATGTATGATGCGATGCAAAAAGCAGCAAAAGACTTCCAGTATTATGGTCATACGTATACTGGTAAAGGGAAAGATCCTGTTACTGGTGAAGAAATTGATATTGAGATGCCGGTACAAGTAGGTAGTATTTTAATAGAGAATACGACAGGTCGTATTTTAAGCTTTGTCGGTGGTCGAGACTTTAAAACCACTCAAGTAAACCATGCAACACAAGCTTATCGTTCTAACGGTTCTACAATGAAACCATTACTTGTTTATGGGCCTGCCATTGAGTATGGCGTAATCGGTGCGGGTAGTCCATTAGTTGACGTGAAATTCTCAATCGGTTCTTGGAGTCCAAGTAACTATATTACGAGTGATGAGCGAGGTCTTATTCCAGCACGTGAAGCATTAGCAGATTCTCAAAATATTTCAGCACTACGTTTATATAATGATATTATTAGTAGACGCCCTGCAGATTTGTTAGTAAAAATGGGATTCTCAAAATTACATCCAGATGATTTTACTAACCTAGCAACTGGGATCGGTGCTTTAAGCGAAGGAACTACTGTTGAAGAAAATACAAATGCATTTGCTACCTTTGCAAATGGTGGCCAATTCATTGACGCTTATATGATTGATCGAATTGAAGACCAAGAAGGAAATATTGTTTACCAACATGAAGTAGAACCTGTTCAAGTATTTAGCCCAGAAACATCTTATATCGTGACAGATATGCTACGTGATGTTCTCACTAAAGGAACAGGGACAATGGCACGAAATACATTAAAATTCTCTTCTGATTTCGCTGCAAAAACAGGGACTTCTCAAGAATATAAAGATGTTTGGTTAGTTGGTTATAACCCTAATGTATCTCTTGGTGTTTGGATGGGTTACGATCAACCTCGTACACTTTATGCATTTAACAACACCTATTTACAGCCAAGCGTTCGGGTGAATAAGCTATGGGGTACTTTAATGAATGCTGTTTACGATGCGGACCCTCAGCTAATTGACCCTCCAACAAGTTTTAAGGCGCCTAAAAATGTTGTGACAGCATCATTCTGTGGTATTTCCGGCATGGCCCCTTCTGCAGCTTGTGCTAGCGCAGGTCTTGTACGCTCAGATTTATTTAATGCGAAAGTATTTTTACCATCACAACCTGATGATAGCTTAGCCTCTTCAAGTGTTGTGACGATTAAAGGAAAAACTTATAATGCGTTGCCAAATACACCAGCAGAGTTTGTAAAAGCAGGTGGCGCAGGCATTAATCAAGACTTTATTAAACGAATGTTAGGTAGACTTGGCGGGAACCCTGCTAGTCTGTTACCAAAGAATTCTACATTGTCGAATTCATCTGTATCAGCAGTTGATTTCCCAGCGGATGGTAGCCCTCCAGCAGCTGTCTCAGCTTCAGTAAATGGCTCTACATTATCATGGTCAGAGTCATCGAATGATGTTGTTGGTTATCGTATCTACAACGTTACGAATGGCGGTAATACACTTGTAACGTCCGTACTAGAGTCAACACAAAGCATTACGGTTGCTAGTGGACAAGCTTATGTAGTGGTCGCTGTAGATATTACAGGTTTAACATCACCACACTCCAATGTTGTGTCTACTGGCGGTAGTGAAAATGAACCTGACCCAGAGGAAAACGACCAAGAACCAATACCACCTACAACACCACCTACTAATGGCAATGGTAATGGTAATGGTTCGGGTAGTAATGGCAATGGCTCCAATAACGGGGACGGGTCTGGTAATAACGGCAATGGCTCCAATAACGGTGATGGTTCTGGTAACAATGGCAATGGCTCCAATAACGGGAATGGCTCCGGAAGCAATGGCGATGGATCTGATAACCCCGGAGATGGCACAAATGGAGGAGACAATGGTAATACCACTACTCCAACTGAAACGTCAAGGCGCTAATCCATTATGCCTTAGCAAAAGCATTTGTATTAGATAATCAATTAAACAGACTTACTGCATATTCCTTATGAATTGTAGTAAGTCTGTTTTTTTGTCATTATTAAGAGGACTACTATTTTGAAGGGGTGAAAATATATGAACATATTGATTTTAGGAGGCACACGTTTTTTTGGAAAAAAGCTAGTTGATCTTTGTATTCAAAATGGACATAATGTAACGATTTTAACACGTGGTCAAAGTGGCAATCCCTTTGGTACACATGTTAAGCAATTAGTAGTAAATCGTAATGATCGTGATGCTTTAGAACAGGCACTAGCCAATACAACATGGGACATTGTCTATGATAATATTTGCTATTCGCCCAACGAGGCACAAGCGATTTGCGAGATATTAAAGGGAAAAACGAAAAAGCTGGTCTTTACTTCTACTCTTTCAACATATGAGGTAGATGGTAAGATGAAAAAGGAAGAAGACTTTGATCCATACCAGTATCAAATTCGTATGGGACATCAAGAGGAATTTTCTTATGGAGAAGGAAAACGACAAGCGGAGGCAGTCTTATTCAAAGAAGCTTCATTCCCAGTCGTAGCTGTACGTTTTCCAATTGTGATGGGTGAAGATGATTATACTCGACGTTTACATTTCCACGTTGAACATATTTTACAGAATCAGCCGATTACTTTACCGAACATTGATGCAAAGATGAGTTATATTACAGATGAGGAAGCTGCTGAATTTTTATACTTTGCGGGCGTTACTCCTATTGAGGGACCATACAATGCTACCGCATCAGGGGCCATATCTCTCAAAGATCTAATTGCTCTAATTGAAGAAGCAAGTGGTCAGCGCGCAAAAATTTCCCTCATTGGTGGTGATGAGGAATCACAGTCTCCTTATGGGGTGCCTGCTGATTGGTATATGTCCAATGCTAAGGCTGAGAAGGCAGGATTTACGTTTAGTCAGCTTGAAGATTGGTTACCAAAATTAGTGACAACATTAGTAAAACAGCTACAATAGCATTTATAGCGCAAAGAATCTGCTAATATCTAGCAGATTCTTTGTTCATCCTAATGTCTAGTCATTTTTGCCGCTAATGCCTCACTTTCTGCTGAACGAAAGTGTATTATCACGGTAATATGTTCTTTAAAATAGCTACTGCTTTGTCAATCTCTTCCTTTGTGACCGTTAATGGAGGCAAAAGACGAATAACTGTTGGCCCTGCCCCTACTAATAAAAGACCACTTTCTTCCGCTGCCGCGATATAAGGCGCAACTTCCGTGTCCCCACAGCCAATCCCTAACAAGAGACCCTGGCCTTGAACAGTATAGCTAGAAGATAAATGAGCCCTTAGTTGTGCCACAAAATAGGCAGATATTTCTCGTACCTGCTGTAAAAAATCTGGCTCAAACACATGATTTAAAACAGCTTGTGCCACATTCATCGCAAGAGGGTTTCCACCGAATGTTGTACCATGTGTTCCTGGACTAAATGTAGCATGAAGCTCAGCAGTTCCGAGCATTGCACCAACAGGGAAACCACCCCCTAAGCCTTTTGCCAAAGTTACGATATGTGGCTTTAATACCGTTTGTTCAAATGCATAGCGTGTTCCTGTTCTTCCAATGCCCGTTTGCACTTCATCAACAATTAGTAGTACACCTTGCTCCTCACAGACTTTTGCAATAGCTGCGGCAAATTCTGCTGATACACTATTGACGCCACCCTCTCCCTGAATCATTTCTAGCATTATAGCTGCAACTGAATCATCAACGGTTGCTTCAAGTGTAGCAGCATCATTAAATGGCAAAATCGAAAATTTTTCTACGAGTGGTCCAAAGCCATTATGTACTTTGCCTTGACCTGTTGCAGACATTGCTCCAAAGGTACGACCGTGGAATGATTTTTCAAATGTAATAATATGATGTTTGCCTGTATGCTTACGAGCTAATTTAATGGCCGCTTCATTAGCCTCAGCCCCGCTATTACAAAAAAAGGCATGTGAAAAGTGTGTATTAGCAATTAATTTTTCTGCCACCTTTTCCTGACCTGGTATTTCAAAAAGATTTGAAATATGCCATAGCTTTTCGCTTTGCTCTTGAAGTGCCTGTACAACGGCTGGATGGGCATGACCAAGACTCACCACAGCAATGCCACTAGTAAAATCCAAGTATTGCTTCCCTGTTGAATCCTCAACAATTGTCCCCTGACCTTTGACAATTTGTGCACGACGCTTGCCGTAATTCTCAAATAAAACACTCATGTTATCATCTCCACTATCATTTAAAATAGTTTCTTTCAACAACTATACTTCTCAAGCTATCCTATTTAGAACACTAGGAAGAAAGAAGTTCACTTGTGGCTACAATTGTTGTACCAATTAAAGTTGCGCCTACGATTTGTACAGAAGGAATCCCTGCCCGTAAACAGTCAATCGCTCCTTGCACTTTCGGAATCATTCCACCGTAAATATGGCCCTGCTCTGTCCATTGATCTATAAGGCTAGGTGTAGCTATTGCTTGATATTCATCTTCAATACGGATACCACTCACATCTGTCACGAGTAGTAAGCTATCTGCTCCGACGGCTAAAGCAATTTCACTTGCTACCGTATCGCCATTAATATTAAGAGCCTGACCTGCTTCGGTTGTACCTACGCAGGCAATAACAGGTACAAGCCCTACACCCATTAAAGCTTCCAATAAGGATGTATTGATTTTTTTAATAGCTCCTACATACCCGTAAGTCTCTTGATCTAAAAAGTCTACGACTATCAACTGACCATCAAAGCCATTTAATCCGATGGCTGCTATACCAGCTGTTGTTAACTCATGAACTAATGCAGTGTTTACTTGCCCTATTAGGGTCGATTGGACAACTTTAATAGCAGCCTCGTTCGTGACACGTATTCCATTTAATGTATGTGATTGTAGGCCTTGAGCAGCTAGTTCTCGATTTATGGCTGGCCCACCCCCGTGGGTAATAATCAGCTCTACCCCACTCTCTTGTAATCTTTTAAAATTATCAAAGAAAGCCTCATTTAAACCTTCCAGTGTACTGCCCCCAAGCTTAATGACCACACGTTTATGAGCGGTATGATGCATTGATTTGGACATAGTCATATGTTAAGTCACATCCCCAAGCATGCCCCTTACCATCACCCACACCAAGGGACACATAGATTTTTACTTCATGCATTTTTAATATTTGAATTAACTCGTCCTCAGAAAAGGGAATTGGTTCACCGTTTTCTACCATAGTAGCACCACCGATTTGGATAGTAATTTTATCTGGATCAACTGTTGCGCCACTATACCCTACTGCTGCAATAATACGCCCCCAGTTGGCATCACAGCCGAAAACTGCAGTCTTTACAAGTGGTGAACCAACAACTGTTTTTGCAATTTTACGTGCCTCCTCGTCTGAAATTGCACCAACAACTTCCACTTCGATAAGCTTCGTTGCTCCTTCACCATCTTTGGCAATCATTTTTGCTAAATCTTCCGCTACTGTTTGCAAAGTGTAAAAGAAATTTTGCCAATCTGGATGCTCTGGTGTTAAAGAATTATTCCCTGCCAAGCCATTAGCCAATATTACCACTGTGTCATTCGTTGATGTATCCCCATCAACTGTAATAGCGTTAAATGTTAAATTAGTAATAGTCGATAAAGCTGCTTGTAACACCTCAGATTCAATGTTAGCATCTGTTGTAATAAATCCTAGCATTGTTGCCATATTAGGTTCGATCATACCTGAACCTTTTGCTACACCAGCAATAATAACTTCCTTGCCATCCACAGTTGTACTGTAGCTTGTGTTTTTCATGACGGTATCTGTTGTCAAAATAGCCTGTGCAAAGTCAATCGCACTTTCTAAATTGTCCTTTGGCTCTAACTGTAGAATACCGTTTGCTACTGGCTCTAATTTCATCATTTCTCCAATAACACCTGTCGAGCAAACTCCCACCAAATTTGGTGCAATCCCTAATTTTTCAGCAGCTAGCGCTTGCATTGTTTGGGCATCTTTTACACCTTGTTTACCTGTACAAGCATTCGCATTGCCTGAATTGACGATCATCGCTTGCATTTTCTTAGTTGCATAAACAACTTCCTTCGTGACTTTTAATGGTGCTGCTTGCACAGAGTTTGTAGTAAAAACACCCGCAACACTTGCTGGGACTTCACTTACTAAAATGGCTAAATCCTTTTTCTTATGCTTTAAACCACAGTGTAATCCGGCTGCCTTAAAGCCTTTTGGTGAAACAATATTTTTACTTGATAATTTTTTCATTACATTCGTTGAAGTGGTAACTGTCATCCGAAATTCCTCCTTAGATTAATAAATAAGAGAAGCATACAGTTTCCTGCATGCTGCTAAATAAAGAACGGTACGACATCTAGCCCTGTCGTTTGTGGTAAGTCTAATTGCACATTCATATTTTGGATAGCTTGCCCTGCTGCTCCTTTGACAAGGTTATCAATTACACTAACAATTGTGGCGCGATTTGTACGGGAATCTACTTTCACTAGAATGTCACAATAATTTGATCCCTTGACACGATTTGTCCCTAAACTAGATGCATCTGTAACGATTCGAACAAATGGATGATTCTCATAGGTTGCCTGTAAGCAAGTGATCAATTGCGACTCTGTAATTCCCTGCATTACTGGTGCATAGGATGTCGCCAAAATTCCCCTGGTCATTGGAACCAGATGCGTATTAAAAGTAACCTTTGTATCTGCTTGAGCAAACATGGAAAGTGCCTGTTCAATTTCGGGAATATGTTGATGTGTATTTACTTTATAGATCGAAAAATTCTCATTTGTCTCACTAAAATGGGTAGTTTGTGAGGGCTTATTGCCTGCTCCTGAAATGCCACTCTTTGCATCAATAACTAGAAAACTAGGATCAATTAAACGTTCTTTTACAAGTGGTAGTAAGGATAATAAAACTGCTGTTGGGTAGCAACCCGGATTAGCAACAAGTGTTGCTTGACGTATAGGCTCTTCATTCCATTCTGTTAAACCATATACACTTTGTTGAACACTATGGAACGGTGCAGCTTTTTTGCCATACCAGGTTTCATAGCTTGCTTGATCTTTTAACCGAAAATCACCAGATAAATCGATTAACTTTGGTCCTTTCCCAACCAAAGGCGGTAATAGCTCACTTGTCACCCCAGATGGTGTACTCGTAAAAATAACATCGAATTTTTCTAAAGTGTCATACGCTATCTTTTGTAACGGTGTATCAGCTATCCTAACAAGATGGCCAAATTTCGAAGAAAATTGGACACCCTCTTCTGAAGAAGTAAATAAATCAATTCGTTCTACAGCTGGATGATTATGTAAAAATCGAATAAGTTCTAGACCACCATATCCAGTTGCTCCAATAATACCTACTTTCACTGCACTCACCTCTGAAATAAGTTAAAAATAGTATACGTCTGCATATTTATTAAGTCAACTGAATTTTTATTTAATTCATTGTTTTTTGAAATAGATAATATTTCACCTACTCTCACCTCTATACTATTGTAAATCCAGAAAAAAGAAGGCAAGAATCCTTTCGCCCATCGAATGAATCCCTGCCTTCTTTTTATGCACATGTTGTATAAATATCAATTGATGTTTTAGATAATTAATCTTCCATGGTTGATAAATCACCAGTTGGTAAATTTAATTCCCAAGCTTTCAAAACGCGACGCATAATTTTACCACTACGTGTTTTTGGCAATTTATCTTTAAATTCTATTTCACGTGGTGCTGCATGTGCAGATAAACCTTTTTTAACAAAATCACGTATATCTTCAATTAATGCATCAGAAGGTTCTACCCCTTCTCGTAAGGATACAAAGGCTTTAATGATTTCACCTCGCACCGGATCTGGTTTCCCGATAACACCCGCTTCAATCACATCTGGATGCTCAAGTAGCTTACTTTCTACTTCAAAAGGTCCTACACGTTCACCAGCCGTCATAATGACATCATCCACACGCCCCTGGAACCAGAAGTAACCTTCATCATCCATATAGGCTGAATCTCCAGACACGTACCATTCTCCCTTTAGGAAATAAGATTCATAGCGCTCTGGATTGCCCCAAATTTGGCGCATCATGGCAGGCCAACCACGACGAATAGCTAGATTCCCCATTGTAAATGGTGGAACCTCATTGCCTGCATCATCTACAATCGTCGCATGAATACCAGGAAGAGGTTTCCCCATTGAACCTGGCTTAATATCCATCGATGGATAATTACAAATCATATGCGCTCCCGTCTCTGTCATCCACCATGTATCATGTATACGATGACCTAGTTCCTCTACTCCCCAGCGAATAACTTCTGGATTCAAAGGCTCACCAACAGACAGCACATGGCGTAAAGATGTTAGATCATAGCTTTCAAGCAAGCCACTACCTGCACCCATCAGCATTCGGAACGCTGTTGGTGCACTATACCACACTGTCACACTATAATCTTCAATAGCCTGATACCATGCTTGTGGTGAAAATCTTCCTCCGACGATTAGCATTGTTACACCGTTTAACCACGGACCAAAGATGCCATAGGCTGTTCCTGTAACCCATCCAGGATCAGCTGTACACCAATAAATATCATCTTCACGTAAATCAAGTACCCATTGTGTCGATTGATATTGCTGAATCATAGCATTATGGACATGCAATACACCCTTTGGAGCACCTGTTGATCCAGAGGTATAGTGAAGAATCATCCCATCTTCTCTGTCTACCCACTCTATATCAAAATGAGCTGAAGCTTCTTTTAAATGTTTAGTAAAGTCTAGTATTTGAGCTGTTTCCTCAACGCCCTCCCCTACTAAAAAAATATGCTCCAATTTAGGTAATTTAGCTAAAGGTACACGTTCAAGTAAAGCAGGTGTCGTGACTAATACTTTCGCCTCACTATCAGCAAGTCGATCATACACGGCACCTTCCATAAAAGCTTCAAACAATGGTCCAACAATAACCCCCATTTTCAACGCACCTAATAATGAAAAATAAAGCTCAGGTGAACGAGGCATAAAAATAAATAAACGATCACCTTTCTGCAGATTAGTAGTCGCTTTAAAAACATTTGCTGCTTTGTTTGTTAACCTTTTCATTTGATTAAATGAATATGCCTCTTTCCGTTTACCATCATTAAAATACAATGCCACCTTATTTTTGCGATGTGTTTCTGTATGGCGATCAATAGCCTCATATGCCATATTCACTAAACCTGTTTCGCTCCAACTAAATGCCTTTTCCGTATCTGCCCAATTATGAGATACTGCCACTTCTTCATAATTCGTTAAATGGTGTTGACCAGGTAAAGCCATTAACTTCTCCTTCATTTTCATCCCCATGAAAATACCCCTTTCTTTGCTTTTGTTTTTGACTAAATTTCAACAATCCCCCCTGTTGAAATTCAGAGAATTTTCTAAAAGCAAAATTGATATGTAGCAATTGTTATATAACAGTTATCCATAGTATTAATGTTCGAAACCCTAATAGCACTACTTTTATCTGTTAAATAACAGAAGCAATATAATCTTATTTTACACGAATTCAGATAGATTGTCTCAATATTTTTATTTTTCCAAAAATACAGGTATATTTTGCAAAAATAAGCGTTTTTACGCAAGAAATCAGCTATAATGGAATTATTAAACTCAGGTGGTGTAATTATGGAACATAAAAAAACTTTTTTTTCTGTCACAAAGGAAACAAAGCATGGTACTGTGTATGTGGAAGGACCTGTGCCTCCAGAAAAATTAGCTACATATTCATTCCATGAAGGCTTGGTTGCCTTCAGACCTCCAAAACAGCAACAGCAGGCCATTATAGAAATTGCTGGACTACCCGAAGGCCGAATTATTATTATTCGAAACGAAGATATTATTGTAGGCTATGTTACCTATCTTTACCCTGATCCACTTGAACGATGGGCAGAAGATCGTATCGATGACATGATTGAATTAGGTGCCATTGAAGTCATTCCTGACTACCGTGGTACTGGTGCTGGGAAGGCGCTACTAGCCGTTTCATTTATGGGGGATGAAATGGAAGATTATCTTGTGATTACTACCGAGTACTATTGGCATTGGGATTTAAAAGGAACTGGTTTAAATGTTTGGGATTACCGCAAAATGATGGAGAAAATGATGAGCTCTGCTGGTTTCGAATATTTTGCAACAGATGATCCTGAAATTACATCACATCCAGCCAATTGCCTGATGGCGCGCGAAGGAAAACGGGTGCCTCCTGAGACAATGGAAAGATTTGATAGACTTCGTTTTAGAAATCGTTTCATGTATTAAAACTAATACAAAGGGGATGCATATATGATTGTAGAAGAAATTATGAATGATAAGCCTTATACATTAGCTCCTACCAATACAGTGCAGGAGGCACTAAAGTTAATGCGTGAAAAGAAAGTTCGTCATTTACCAGTTGTAGATGATGAACACCACGTTTTAGGTGTAATTACTGAACGAGATATTAAAGAGGTCTTGCCCTCATCTTTGCAGGATGAACCAAACTCTCCTATTTTTAATGCAAAAGTAGAGGATATTATGGTGAAAGACCCCCTTATAGGTCATCCACTAGATTTTGTTGAAGAGGTGGCACTTACGTTTTACGAATCAAAAATAGGCTGTTTACCTATTGTCTCTGGTGGAAAATTGGTAGGCATTGTTACGACAACAGATTTACTCTATACATATATAGAGCTGACTGGTGCTACCGAGCCTGGGTCAAAAATCGAGATTCGGGTATCCGATACCCCGGGAGTTTTATTTGAAATTACAAAAATATTTCATCAACATCATGCCAATGTCCAAAGCGTCTTAGTTTATCCTGACTCTGAAAATACACAAAACAAAATTTTAAGCGTCCGAGTAAAAACACTAAATCCTTTAGCAATGATTGAAGATCTACGCAAAGAGGGCTTTGATGTCCTATGGCCAAATTTACCGGGTGTTTCGCTATAATGAAAAAGGCCGTATTCGTATACTCGCCAGAACAACTCGGATATAAATTTTCAGATACACATCCTTTCAATCATAAACGCTTGACGCTAACTATGGATCTACTAAAAAATATTAATGCACTCGATGATGTAGATATTGTACCAGCACGTGTTGCAACTGAAGAAGAGCTATTGCTTGCACATGATTCAAAATATATAGATATTGTAAAAAAAGCAGGACATGGTGAATTATCAGAAGCACAATGTGAAAGCTATGGGATTGGCACTGAAGATACCCCTATTTTTGAAAATATGCATGAAGCAAGTGCACAGCTAGTTGGTGGAACTTTAACCGCTGTTGATTATGTAATGGAAGGAAAAGCCGAACACGCCCTTAACCTTGGTGGAGGACTCCATCATGGTTTCCGTGGTCGTGCATCAGGTTTTTGTATTTACAATGATAGCACAGTGGCTATTCGTTACTTGCAGGAAAAGTACAACGCTCGTGTACTTTATGTAGATACAGATGCTCATCATGGGGATGGTGTCCAATGGAGCTTTTATGAGGATCCTAATGTTTGTACACTGTCCATACATGAAACTGGTCGTTATCTATTCCCTGGAACCGGAAATATTACTGAGCGCGGCAATGGGCAAGGCTATGGAACCTCCTTTAATTTTCCAATGGATGCGTTTACTGAGGATGAAAGTTTCCTAGAGATCTATGAACAGTCAATGCGAGAGATTTTTGAATTTTTCAAGCCAGATGTTGTATTAACACAAAATGGTGCAGATGCACATTATTTTGATCCATTAACACATTTACATGGAACAATGAATATTTATCGCGAAATTCCTAAGCTAGCTCATCAATTAGCACATGAGTATTGTGATGGTCGATGGATTGCAGTGGGGGGCGGTGGCTACGATATTTGGCGAGTGGTGCCCCGTGCCTGGTCCATGTTATGGTTGGAAATGACTGACCAAGCGTTACCAATGGGGCCACTCCCTCAAGCATGGCTGGATCGCTGGCAACCAGAAGCACCTGTTCCTTTTATTCCAACATGGGAGGATCCGATTCCTTTATACGAGCCAATTCCTCGTAAAGCGGAAATAGAGGAAAAGAATGCTCAAATGTTAGCCAAATCGCTACATATTATTCGGAATGAAAGACGGGATTAATTTCTTGGCCTCACGATATTCGTGGGGCTTTTTAAATTAGATGAATGCTTTTGGTGGTATATCCATCAATTCTTTTGTTCTATCCCTCACTTTTGAAACGCTATCCTCTATTTTTGACGTTCCATCCAGCAAATAAAAACACGCAAATCCTTCATAAGCGATTTACGTGTTAGTATCATTATTTACTTTTGACAGATTGTCGATGCTCAATACGGTGTGGTAAAATAACCGCTTCGTCCTCGACAGTTTCCTTGCTCATTAATTTTGTCAGCAGGCGCATTGCAACAGCTCCAATATCGTAAAGCGGTAGCGCGACACTTGTTAACTGTGGGCGAACCATTCGTGCTAACTTTGAGTTCTCAAAGCTGATAACTTCAATATCTTCTGGAACATTTTTGCCCGCATCTTGTGCGCCATGAATTAAACCGATGGCCAATTCATCACTTCCTGCAAAATAAGCTGTTGGTGGCTGTTCAAGAGCAGATAAAATCTCCCAAGCCTCTAAGCCCATATCATAGCTGGACTCTTCTGCAGCAATTAATGCTTCATCTATTGGTAAACCAGCATCCTGCAATGCTTTCTTATAGGCTGCTAGCTTGAATTTTCCGTTAATTGTATACGAAAGTGGGCCAGTTACAAAACCAATCCGTGTATGGCCATTTTGAATAAGTAATGAAATAGCTTCATAAGCCGCCTGGAAATAATCGATATTCACAGTTGCAATTGTTTGGGATTCATCCACAGAGCCTGCAAGCACAATTGGTACTGGCGAATGATCCATCGTTTGCTGCATCTTTTCTGTAACCTCATCACTCATCATGACAATACCATCAACCTGTTTTCCAAGCATTGTATCCAGTAGCTGTAACTCTTTATCTTCATGTTGATCTGAGTTGGCTAAAATAATATTGTAACGATACATTGTGGCAATATCCTCTACACCACGAGCCAGCTCCGCATAAACATTGTTTGCAATATCTGGGATAATCACGCCAACTGTTGTTGTTTTCTTACTTGCTAAACCTCGCGCTACTGCGTTTGGACGGTATTCTAATCGTTCAATTACTTCTAGTACTTTTTTTCGTGTTGCTGGTTTTACGTTTTGATTACCATTGACTACACGAGAGACCGTTGCCATGGAAACATTTGCTTCTCTTGCAACATCATAAATTGTAACAGTCATCGTACGTGCCTCCCTTTTTTCCTATTATAGCCTTATCATACGATAATTTTCATATTATTTTCAAGAAGAACTACGTAAAAACCAAGTACTAATAGTCCTATTCTAGACATTATTTTGTCACGATATAACAAACACCGCCTGCCGAAGTAAGCAAGCGGTGTTCGCTGTTAACAATTAAGCATGAATTTCATGATTTTTCATGAATTTTTGTAGCGTTTCATAGAATGCGTCAAATGTTGGGATGTCCATTTGTTGTTGTGAGTCAGACAATGCCACAGATGGATCTGGATGCACCTCTGCCATGACGCCATCAGCACCAATTGCAATTGCTGCTTTTGCACATGGTAATAATAAATCACGACGCCCTGTTGAATGTGTAACATCTACGAATACTGGCAAATGCGTTTCTTGTTTTAAAACTGGTACGGCTGAAATATCTAATGTATTACGAGTTGCTTTTTCATAAGTACGAATACCACGTTCACAAAGGATAATGTTTTCATTTCCTTTAGACATAATGTATTCTGCAGCATGAATGAATTCATCAATTGTTGCAGCTAAACCTCGTTTTAATAAGACAGGTTTATTTGTTGCACCTGCTGCTTTTAATAATTCAAAGTTCTGCATATTACGTGCACCAATTTGGATGACATCAATATAATCCAATGCTTCCTCTAAATGACCTGGTGTCACGATTTCTGTAATAACACCTAAACCATATTCCTCGGACACACGTTTTAAGATTTTCAGACCTTCTAATCCAAGACCTTGGAAGTCATAAGGAGAAGTACGTGGCTTATAAGCACCACCACGAATTAACTTTTCGCCTTTTGCTTTAATAGAAGCAGCAACTGCTGCTACTTGCTCATAAGACTCAACCGCACAAGGACCGAATACGAAAGATGGTTTTCCTTGTCCAATTAATTCACCATTGATATTAATAATTGTATCTTCTGACTTCTTTTTACGAGATACAAGCAACTCTTTCTTTTTATCAGCTTCAAGTTGTTTTAAAGCTGTTTTAAAGATTTGCTTAAATATATAATCAACCGTCATTTGGTTTAATGGACCTTGATTGTGTTCTTTAATAAGATCAAGCATGTGTCTTTCACGCAGCGGATCATAGCGATTCACACCTTGTTTTTCTTTAATTTTACCGATTTCATCAACTACAGCTGCACGTTCATTAATTAGACGAAGAATTTCTAAGTTTAAACCGTCTATTTGACTACGTAAGCTTTCTAAATCTTTTTGGCTCATGCTTTCTTGCTCCTCTCCTCATGACAGACACTTTCAGAACTCTGAAATGTATGTTACATTTTTAGATAATAGCATTATTATAATCAATGTTGTTCAGAATGTCACGCATTTTTAATTTAGCGCTTCAACTCGCTAAATTATTTTCAAGTATGACGCGAAAGGAAGCGATTACATTGAGTTCTAAACTATTCGCACTTGATATTGGCACTCGCTCAGTGGTCGGGATTATTCTCCAAGAAGAAAATGATCATTTTCATGTGGAAGATATTTTAGTAAAAGAGCATAAAGAACGTGCCATGGTAGATGGACAAATACATAATGTCATGTATGTGGCAGAATTAATTAATGAAATAAAACGTGAACTTGAAGAGAAACATGGGCCTCTCACAAAGGTAAGTGTCGCTGCAGCAGGTCGATCTTTGAAAACTGAACAAGCTAGTGTGACCATCAATATACGTAACAGACCAATTTTTACTGAAGAAGATATTAGTCGCTTGGAACTTCAGGCTGTTCAACAAGCACAGCAGCAACTCTTGCAACAAAAAGAGGATGCAAAAATTAGCCACTATTATTGTGTAGGTTACTCAGTCCTGTATTATCGCTTGGATGGTGAGGAGATCGGAAGCCTGTTGGATCAACAAGGGGATGAAGCCCAAATCGAAGTGATAGCAACGTTTCTACCTCGGGTAGTTGTGGAATCATTGATTGCCGCTCTTAAACGAGCTGATTTAGAGATGGAAGCATTGACGTTAGAACCGATTGCTGCCATTAATGTGCTGATTCCTCCAACGATGCGTCGCTTAAATGTGGCACTTGTTGATATAGGCGCAGGTACATCAGATATTGCCATTACGGATAAAAGTACAGTTGTAGCTTACGGCATGGTCCCTACAGCTGGCGATGAAATAACAGAAGCTTTAAGCGACCACTATTTGCTAGACTTCCCTGTAGCTGAACAGGCTAAACGTCAGCTACAAACCTCTGAAGAGATATTGATTCAAGATATTCTAGGCTTTGATCAGTTCTATCCAAAGGAAGAGGTTTTTTTAGCAATTGAGCCTGCAGTGAAACAGTTGGCGAAGTCTATCGGAGAAGAAATTCTACGACTCAATAATCGAGTAGCACCCAAAGCCGTTATGCTGGTTGGTGGCGGTAGTTTAACACCCAACCTTACTACAGAACTAGGTCAAGTTCTAGATTTACCAGCTAATCGTATTGCTGTTCGAGGCATTGATGCTATTCAAAACTTAACAAAAGAAGATCATATAAAAGCCTCACCTGAATTAGTCACACCTATTGGTATTGCCATTGCTGCTAAAAAAATGCCGATTCAATATATGAGTTTAACAGTCAATAACCAAGTGGTACGCCTTTTTGAACTAAAAGAAATGACTGTTGCAGATGCCTTTCTAGCTGCAAATATTCGCGCAAAGCAATTATATGGAAAACCAGGACATGGACTATCTATCAGTGTCAACGGACAGGACATATTTATACCAGGTGGACATGGTCAACCTGCTGAAATATTGGTAAACGGGCAACAGGCATCAACAAAAAGCCTGATTAAAACTGGAGATGCTATTCAGTTAATAGAAGGACAAGATGGGCAACAGGCGACGGCTACAGTAAGAGATCTTATAGATGATGCAGCAATAAAGACTGTGACAATCCAAAACACCAAATATGTGATTGAGCCCAAAATTTCTGTCAATAACTCTTCTGCATCACTCGATACCGTTTTAAATGATCGTGATATCGTCGTTTTTGATATTGCCGAAACAATTGAGGATGTATTCAAAATCACTAATAATTGGCATTTGTTAAAGCAATTTGAGTCCTATACGATTCAAGTAGATGGACAACCTTTATATTTACCAGAGTTCTCCTCACAGCTAATGATTAATGGAAAAGTAGCCAAATTGAGCTATGCTGTACAAAATGGAGATGTGATAAGCTTCCAACAACCATCTCTACCAACAGTACAACATATCGCAGACCAAATGAATCTTTTGCTAGAGGATAAAATCATTATTCATTTCCAACAGGAAGTTTTGGAACTAATGAAGACTGCAAATGAAGCGATTGTTAATGAAATGGTTGTGTCACCACAATCCACTGTACACAATGGAGCGACTTTAGTATTTAAAGAAAAGGATCGCAGTCGTTGGATTTATCAAGATGTTTTCCGATTCTCTAATTGGCAGCTACCAAGTGCCTTTAAGGGGAATTTTACGATTTTAAGAAATGGTCAGCCAGCAAGCTTTGATACAGAGATATTTGGTGGTGATCAATTAGAAATAATATTAGAAGCTACACCTATCATTTAAAAAAAGGGATACGTTACAACTTTATCTTGTAACGTATCCCTTTATATTATGCATTATGCACGAACTTCTTCATTTGTTTCTTCTTTTTGATCTGCTTTTTCTGTCGTTTCTTCGGCTTTTGGTTCCTCACTTGGAATGTAATCCTCTAATGGTTCTTCCCCTTCAAAGGAAACCGTACCATCATCAAAAACAGTTGGTGCTTTTGCCGTTTTTAGTGTTTTTACTTTCTCTACTAATTGTGTAGATTGCTCTTGAATTTGTTTAGAAAGTTGAACTGTTTTATCTTTTGCAGTTGTCGAGAAGTCTGCACTCTTATCTTTTAGCTGAACAGCTTGTACAGCCACATCACTGCGTAAATCTTTTCCTGATTTTGGAGCTAACAGTAGACCTGCAGCAGCCCCTACGATTCCACCAACTAATGCGCCAATCACAAAATCTTTCATGTTTACACGCTCCTCTTCATAAATCGAGTCTTGCGGATGATAAAGCTGAGGCAAAGAACTTTCAAGCTGCTGTTCCTTTACTTCGTTAAAATTTGGCTTTTGAGTTGTCATGCAACAATTCCTCCCCATCTAATTATCAAATTTGTCTAGACTGGTTGTCCATCTATTTTCACAGATGCATCTTCAACTTATATGTCTAAGACTTTATTTTTATTCAGCCAGCATAGAATACTCACTGAATAATTATCATTTTTTACGACCCCATTTTCTTTTTGGTGTTTCTTCTACTTGCACAGTTTCAAATGCATAGGCATCAGGTGATACCGTTTCCTGCTCGATGATTTTTCGCTTTTTCCATTTATCAGCAATACCCATCGCAACATTACTCCATTGTACAACTTGTGCAATTTTTTCTTCATTTTGTTCTACGCTTTTAGAAACAGAAGAAGTAATCTGCTGAACAGAATTATTTAAACCATTAACGGAGTCACCAATACCTTTAACAGCTTGAACAACTGAATTTAATTGTTCAGATTTATGTTGAATATCCTCTGCTAAGCTATTTGTTTTTGATAATAAAGAAGTTGTTTCGCGTGTAATGCCTTCCATTTGGCCTTCAATCCCAGATAATGTCCCTGCTAAGCTGTTTAGGATGGATTTAAGCGAGAATAATGTCATGCCCACGCTCACACATAAAATTAAAAAACCGATTGCAGCAATAATGGCTGCAATATACAAAATCACTTCCATAAGTTGACCTCCTGCTAGTAAATTGTCTTTACTATTACTTTCCCTATCTTCGACAAAAAAAACGGAATTCCTGCTTAAATTTGAGAAAAAACAGCTTAACCCCTACGGACTAAGCTGTTTCATTGTTTTTAAGCACGTCTTCAAAAGCATCTTGGAACTTGTGAACATCACCAGCGCCCATAAATAAAAATACTGCGCCATTATGTTTTGTTAATATATCAATTCCTTCAGTGGTAATCACTGCACTGCCTTCAATAAGTGACGCTAAATCATGAATAGAAAGCGCGCCTTGCGTTTCTCTCGCAGAGCCAAATATATCACATAAATAGGCTGTATCTGCAAGGCTCAAACTATCCGCAAAATCTTGTAAAAAAGCTTGTGTACGTGTAAATGTATGTGGTTGGAAAATCGCAACTAGCTCACGTTCAGGAAATTTTTGTCGTGCTGATTGAATTGTTGCGCGAATTTCCGTTGGATGGTGTGCATAGTCATCTATTAAAACATTATCCCCTATATCCGTCTCAGTAAAACGTCTTTTTACACCTTTATACGTGTGTAAACGCTCCTGAATAATATCTGGAGAAATGCCTTCATATTCACATAGCGTAATAACGGCCAATGTATTTAAAACAGCATGATCCCCAAATAATGGGATAAAGAAAGTGCTATAAAATTCATTACGTACAAAAACATCAAATTTTGTACCCTCAGTTGTTTTTTCAACATTACGAGCTTCAAAGTCATTTTCAGCACCAAATCCATAATACACAACTGGTACTTTTGCTTGAATACGTTGAAGCTGTTCATCATCACCACATGCTATAATTGCTTTTTTCACTTGTAATGCTAATGATTGAAATGCAGAATATACGTCCTCTATATTAGCGAAGTAATCTGGATGATCAAAATCGATGTTCGTCATCACAGCATAATCAGGATTATATGCTAAAAAGTGACGGCGGTATTCACACGCCTCCATTACAAAGAAATCAGCATTTTCATGACCTGCCCCAGTACCATCACCAATTAAATAAGATGTCGGTTTATAGCCACCTACCACATGTGCCATTAAACCAGTCGTAGATGTTTTACCATGTGCACCTGTGATGGCAATAGATGTATAGTTGCCAATATATTCACCTAAAAATTTATGGTAACGAATGACTTCTACACCTATTTCTCGAGCACGTACTAATTCAGGGTGATCATCGGAAAATGCATTACCTGCGATCACTGTCATACCTTCTTTAATATTATCTGCATTAAATGTAAAAATTGGAATATTACGTTCACGTAACGGTTGCTCCGTGAAGAAATATTTATCGACATCTGAGCCCTGTACTTGTTCACCAGCATCAAATAAGATTTGTGCAAGCGAACTCATGCCAGAACCTTTAATGCCTGTGAAATGAAAAACTGTCATTAATTAAACCCCCCGGGAATTTCAATATCCCATCTATCATCTATTAGGTGTATCGTATTATTTCACGAATGGTTAGGTATTAATACCTTCACAAGTGTTAAAAAATACGTACTATTCAACACATCTTGTCTATTATAGCACTTTTTATGCATAAGGATAGATGTGTAACTTTTCTAAAAAAACTAAATTCGACGTAAATTAGATAATCTAGACGAAAACAATGCAATTCTTATTCAAACATAGTAATTAAATCTTCTTCTGTAATGTAACTTTCACGTGGCTTACTTCCTCTTGCTTCCGAAACAAAACCATGTGATTCTAACATGTCAATTAAACGAGCAGCACGATTATAGCCAATATGATACTTTCGTTGAATCAATGAGGTAGAAGCGCCACCTTGCTCATAGACAAATCGACAAACATCTTCAAATAAATCGTCCTGTTCTGCGGACACCTCTGTTTTCTTTAATAATTCCTCTTGATCGAAAATATAATCAGGCTCACCCTGTTCACGAACATGCTCAATAATCGATTCAATTTCATCATCTGTAACAAAAGTTCCCTGTAAACGCACGGGCGCTGACATACCATTACCTAAATATAGCATATCCCCTCGACCAAGTAACCTTTCAGCTCCCTGCCCATCTAAAATGGTACGAGAATCAATTTGAGAGGAAACTGCAAAGGCAATACGTGTAGGGATATTTGATTTGATTAACCCTGTAATAACATCCACTGAAGGTCTTTGCGTTGCAACAATTAAATGAATACCACATGCACGTGCCTTTTGAGCAATACGGCAAATGGCCTCCTCTACATCTGCTGGAGACATCATCATTAAATCTGCTAACTCATCAATGACAATTAAAATGTAAGGCAACTTCAGGCTATGTTCATTATTTTTATCAGCTATGGCATTAAAACGTGTAATATCACGTGCACCTGCATGAGCGAATAGTTGATAGCGACGCTCCATTTCCTCAACTGCCCATTTTAGTGCAGCCGTTGCCGCCTTTACATCTGTAATGACAGGACTAACTAAATGCGGAATATGGTTAAATGGCGCCAGCTCTACCATTTTAGGGTCGATCAGCATGAGTTTTAGCTCGTGTGGTGCAGCTTTATATAATAAACTAACCAAAATAGAATTAATACAAACGGATTTACCCGAACCCGTTGCACCAGCGATTAAGCCATGTGGCATTTTACGCAGATCTAACGTAACAGGTTTTCCAGTCAAATCAAGTCCTAATGCTGCCTCTAATGGTGAATCTGACTCAACGAAGGAGGCACTATTTGTTACCTCAGATAAGCGAACAGCTCGTGATACTCTATTTGGGATCTCAATACCGATCGAACTTTTCCCAGGAATTGGTGCTTGAATACGAATATCTTTTGCTGCTAGGGCAAGTTTTAAATCATCTGCTAAGTTTCGAATTTTACTCACCTTTGTACCATGGCTCACCGTTATTTCAAATTGAGTAACAGCAGGACCTTGCATAATCGATTCAATTTGCGCAGAAACTTGGAAATAAGATAGTGCTTCGACTAATGTGTCGCCCTGTTGCTCCATCCAATCCGTATCCTGTGTTTTTTCCTCTGGTGGCTCTAGGTATTCATCCGTTGGCTTTTGATAGACGTGTACAGGCTTTGCTGGTATCTCAGCTTCTACTTCTACTTCTTGTGGTGCTATTTGATTCTCAACAGATTCTACCGGAGCATACTCTACAATTTCTGAAACTACTTCAGGTTCGATAGCTAGTTCTGGTTCTGACACTTGGTCCCGTTCTGAAGATAGTTCAAGTTCTGGTTCTAACTCAAGCTCTGGCTCAATAGTTGCAGAAATTTCATCAGCAGCTGCTTTTTCAATTTCTATTCTTTCATTTGTTGAGATACTTGACATTGATGTAACAGGAGCCATTGTAATTACAGCAATAGGCTCTTCAGCACTACTTGTTGTAGGGACACTTTCTACTTCATCTTTTACCTCAAGTTGCACTGGACCATCTACTTGCAATTGAACAGTCTCTGACATATGGAAATCGTTGTCATCTTCTGGTGGTGAAACGGACATTTCATTTGTTGTCATGCTGTCTAAGGACGATGATTTTTCTGGCATCACATCCACAAGTTTGTTTTTCTCTGTTTCTGGCATGCTCTCTACACGTATAGGCTGCTGAGCCATCTTCAATTGCTGTTGGATTCTCCATTTTTCTTTATCTGTTTTTAACATTAGTACATTAAATGGAATTCGACTTTTTTCTTCCCTCGATGCAGTATCAGGAGATTGGTCATCCATTGACGGTTGAACGACAGTAACTTCTCCAATATGGATCGTAGAATTTTCTATTTGTACTTGTTCCACAATCATTTCTTTGACATGGATTTCCGATTGATCTGCTGAAAGTTGTTGAACTGTTTGATCTTGAACAACAGCTTCCTTCTCTTGCCCTTCAAAATCCATAGCAAAAGAAGTCGTTTGAGGCACAGCTACATTTGATGACAAATTTTCCTTATCATCGTTCTCTTCAACCAACAGTTCTTCCTCAAAAATAATTGGTTCACTTACTGTCGAAAGTTCTTTCGATTGAATAATCTCATGGTGTTCCGTTAAAACCGTTTGGTTTGTGCTAGCCGGCTCTTTTTCTTCTAGTATATTTTCATTGACCTCATTTGTTGTCGCTTCTTTTAAAGGCTTTGCAACAGTAACCCTTTCAACTGCCTGTACATCGGTTTCTTGCTTCTCATATTCCTCTTTTCTTTTATCTAATAAATCTTTGATGGGACTTGGTTTTGCAAAACCATAGACAGGTGAAGGCACATCTGTTGGAACAAATCGTTTGCGATTCTCAGGCATAATATTTTCAACTTTTTGTTCTTTTCGCTGACTCTTTTCTTTTGGTGCAGGTGCAGTCATAGGACTTATAGTAGCTGTTTCATTTTGTGCATCTCGAAACACTAAGCTTGCTCTTGAACGAAATTCTTGTTCTGAAGGCTGACTTTTCATCATTGTTTTTCTACCTGTACGTTTAGAGCGATTTGCTAGTAAATCTCGAATTCCTGAAACCTCAACATCATAAACACTAGAATCGACAATATGATGATTTAAATGTTTTGGTAACGATAAATCCCCAATTTGTCCATAATCATCATCTTCCATTTGATCAAACATTTCTTTTGAGTGCGTATAGGATGCTTCACCTTCATCATCGTCAATCAAAGGGAAACGGAAAGTCTTTTGCTTAGCGATTGGTGGTTCTTTTTGTGTATGTAATTGCTCCGACTGAACTTCTCCATAATCCTCATAATATTCTTCATACTCATAGTCTTCATCTTCTTTATTAATAAATTTACTAATTTGTTTTTTAAACCAGTTCACTTCGTTTCACTCATTTCTCTTACACTTCATTTATAGCATTGTCTAGTTTTAAATTTATCAATAGCTCAATGTCTACATCAAAAAGCATACCATAAAAACGGTCTTGAAACTTGCATTTAGAGGCTCATTCTAAACAAAAAAATCGTTATGCTACTAGCATATTAGTAACATAACGATTTAGGGCATTTCACCTTGACACAAGGAATAATATCATGATAAAACATTTAAATTTTAATAATTTCTTTTTTAAATAGGGGAATTTTTATTTAGTTGGTGATTCAAAAGCACTACCAACTATAGCATCCTCTGGTAATACTAAAATTCCTTTTTCAGATGGTGCATTAGGAATCGCTAATTCACGCGCTGAACAAAGCATGCCGTAAGACTCAACACCACGTAAATTTCCTTCTTTTATAAGCATTCCCGAAGGCATTACGGCACCAATTTTCGCAACAACTACCTTCTGACCTGCTTCTACATTAGGAGCTCCACATACAATTTGTAGTATCTCATCTCCTACATTGACTGAACAGATACTCAATTTGTCAGCATTTGGATGCTTGTCCTTTGTTTCTACATAACCAACCACAAATTTTGGTGAAAAATCAACATCAAGATTAATATTAGCTCCATTTTTTTCGATTGCCACCGCTAGCTGTGCTACTAATTCTGGTGTCACTTCTACTAAGCCTTTAGCATCTGTTTGGATGTAACTGCTCGCATTAAATAAATTGAAGGCTTTAATTTCTCCCGTTTGAGCTTCCCTTAAAATAGCAATATCACCAGCACGTTCTACTTCTGTTTTCACAATAGCCTCCGTTGCTAGTTGAACTAGTAAGACATCTCCTACATGCTCTTTGTTGTAAAATACGTTCATTGTTATTCTTGCTCCTTTTTCACTCTGTTTTTTGCTAAGATAAAGATTGGTTCTAGTTCTCCATCTTCATAAATAAAAGATAATGACGTAATCGGTACAGTACCGACTGCAAAGAAATGCATCGTCATCTGTGCTAATACATCATACCCTGTTTCATTACGAATATCACCTATAATTAATACATCTTGATGAGGCACGGATAATGTCATATCGCCCTCCACTTGTGCCTGCATTTCTTTTAAAAAGCTCTCATTTAAAATACGGCTAGCATCATAGCCATCATTCACATTGACAAAATAAAAAATATTACCTGCTACCTCATCTTTTTTATAGGCGGTTGGTAGTTGTTTCACCGAAAAGCGTGCCATTTCTCGAATTTGTTCTACCGTTAATTGTAAGGCTTCTAGCATGGATTCATCAATAAAGCGATAGGTTTTACCTAAATCGAGTGCATAAAAAACGCGCGTTTCAGCTGTATGCTCAGTTGTAATAAAGGCATGCCCTTCTTTCGATGCCTGTGGATAAGAAGTGGCACGAATCACGGGATAAATCTGTGTAGTCGTTTGGAAACCCTGTTCTTTTTCTTGTACCATTGCATTAAAGGTTTGCTCAATTGTATATACAACTTCTTCAATCGCTGACTCTTGCTTCTCATTATATTTTGCTAAGATCCCAGGTAAGGAGAGCTCCATCCCTTTTTCAATTGTCTTATGATTCAAGCGTAATTTATCGTACTTTTTATCAAAATGAAATTCATATTTCTCTTCAGTTAATCGCTTTTTTAATAGCTCGACTAGTTGTTCAGACTTCATTCGCTTCATCTTTTTCACATCCTAACTTCAAAATGAAACGGCTCACATGTTTGTGAACCGTTCTGTTCATTCCTTCTATTTACTTCATCTTAACCGAATGAACGATTTTCGTCATCTCACGCAAATTATTTTCAATTTGTTTTGCTTTTGAAATGGTTGTCATCTTCACACCACCACTACTAACAATGAGCTCCATTTCATTTTCTTCTTCCGTTTTTAGAACCGCTGTGAAGCCAAAACGACCATCCTTATCAAAAGTCGATTCCTCGATAATTTTGTCCGCTTCATTTTCTTTTAAAAGATTATAATAAAGTTTACTGTCTTGTGCTTCACGATCATTGATAAAAAGAATGTAGCTTTCTTTGCCTTTTGAAATCACAATATTATAAGCATCTGAACTGTCTTCAATTTTAAAGTTTGAAGGTAAGTATAATTTGATATCCCCAATTTCTACTGTATGTTCTTCTGGCTCTTCAGCAAAAACCTTCTCCGTTAATTGGAGCCCATTAGCAATTTGATCATCAATAGATTGATTGCAGCCAGAAAGGACAAGAAGTATAAGCATTAGGCCAATTGCTCTTAGCCATGAAAATAACATGTCTCTCTTCCTTTCACTACTAACTTTTTTCTATTTTAAAAAAATTAATCATAAGATGCAACCTAACTATCCTCTCACCACTAATTCTTTTTAACTATTTTTGTGAAAATGTGAACAAATATTGACCAACTAAAAGAGAGACAATATGCTCAAACATCATCTGTCTACTAACTAAACCTTGCGTAAAAATACCTACAGCACCTGCGCCTTGACGAATATCTCGACGCTTTGTATATTGCTCCATAATCGGTCCAAGTTCTCCACCAGTTCTTATTTCCTGGGCAATTTCTTTTGGCAGAATAATTTGTGCGCCAGCAGCTGTAAACATTGTTCCGTCTGACACAGTTAATGCACCCCAGTTACAAACATACATGTCATCATCGATTTCAGTTACGCCACCTTCTAAGCCAAATGATAATTCTGCATCCGTTAAAATCAAGGCGTTTTTAGCACGATTCATTGCCCCTAATCTAGTTTCTTCATTACTTATCGGTTGATCTGATACTTCAGAAGCAGCTTTGACATGAGTAAAGAGAGAATCCTCAAAGTATTTGCGAACAATTACTTCAACTGCTTCTGTTTTGGCCTTATTGGTTGTGCCAATTGCTATTTTCATTTAATCCCCACTTTCTTTCCATAGAAAAAGATGCCTCTAAAAGGCATCTTCCTAGCTTCTTATACATTAGCGTGAATTGACTCTAATGTCGAACGATCTGCTTTTTTCACTAATTCAACAATTAAAGCTTTGGCAGCTGCATAATCATCAATGTGAATAATTGACGCTGATGTATGAATATAACGTGAGCATACACCAATTACTGCACTTGGAACGCCATCGTTTGCTGTATGCACTCGACCAGCATCTGTTCCACCTTGGGAGACAAAGTATTGATAAGGGATATGATTGGATTCGGCCGTATCTAAAATGAATTCACGCATACCACGATGTGTTACCATTGTACGATCTAAAATACGAAGTAAAGTACCTTTGCCGAGCTGTCCAAATTGACTTTTTTCACCTGACATATCATTGGCAGGAGAAGCATCTAGTGCAAAGAATAAATCTGGTTTAATCATGTTTGCTGATACTTGTGCACCGCGCAAGCCAACTTCCTCCATTACATTTGCACCTGAGTATAAATGTGAACCTAATTTTTCGTGCTGTACTTCTTTCATTAGTTCAATCGCTAGACCACAGCCATAGCGGTTATCCCAAGCTTTAGCCATAATTTTCTTCGGATTAGCCATTGGTGTGAATGGACAAATTGGTATGATGGATTGTCCAGGACGAACACCCATAGACATAGCATCTTCTTTATTATCAGCACCAACATCGATAAGCATATTTTTTATATCCATTGGCTTCGCTCGTTCTGCATCTGTTAATAAATGGGGTGGGATGGATGAAACTACACCAGGAATTGCCCCATTTTTCGTATATACTTCTACACGCTGTGCAAGCATAACTTGGTTCCACCAGCCGCCCAATGTTTGAAAACGGATCATTCCATTATCTGTGATAGAAGTAACCATAAATGCTACCTCATCCATATGACCAGCAACTAATATTTTCGGTGCATCCGTAACATCACTGTGCTTAACACCAAAAATACCCCCCAAATTATCTTGAACGATTTCATCCGAGTACTTTTCTAACTCAGAACGCATGAACGCGCGTACTGCGTGTTCATTACCCGGAGCGCCTGGTAATTCTGTTAATGTTTTAAATAATTGTAATGTTTCCTCATTCATGATGACTCTCTCCCCACGAAGTAGAATATTCTTCCTTGCCTATTGTAACACAATTATTTCCGAATTCGAAATATTGATACATTTCCTCAATCCGCATAATTGTGAACGTGCATTCACTCTATAGGCTATGCTAAAATAAAGGTATAGAAAAAGGAGGAAAAAAGTATGAAATTACGTGATTTTTTAATTGGTGTCGCAACTGGCTTAGCTGCCGCAGTCATTATTAAAGAAGCTAGTGAAAAAGTTTCTCCGTTCGTACCTGCAGGACAAGTACTTGAAAACATAAAAAGAGAATTTAAAAAGGATTCACCGATTGATGGTTCTTGGATTTTTATGAAAACTGAAGATTTTACAAACGGTATTATTACCATCCCAGTATATCGTGGGGGGATCTCGCGTATGCATGAAGGTGAGATGCAGACATTCGAATTTGCTGCCGATGCACGCTCTGGTGTTGTCGTGGAACTAACAGAAGTTTAATTATGTATATACAATAGAAGCCATCTCATAAATTGAAGATGGCTTCTTATAATGTTAAAAAACAAAACATTTTTGTGAAAGGTGAAAAGAGATTTCCAATGCGCTGGCGGAACGGAAATCAACCCCTCACCTTGCTAAAGGGCCTTTTCTGCTACTCATAATATCTAATTCAACAACATAAGAAGCCATCTCATAAAATGAAGATGGCTTCTCTATGTTATTCGGATAAACCTTTATTATTAAAGTACTTTTTATACTTACGGTAATAATTTAAATTATTGAGTGTTAGTTTCACCCAACGCTTCGCATTCATATCCTCGTTAAAGTAAAGAGAATTTGTGTATTTACCCTCACTAATTAATTTTTTTGCTTCTAGTTTGAGCTTTTCATTCGATGCATATTTGAATAATACACCTTTCGGAATAATCATCCATAAATGCTTGTCCTGCACATATGTGACTTCTTGCTCGATATTTAACATATGGTCATCCGCAACATACTTCATTAAATTATGCCCACTTGCTGTTACATAATAGCTAGAACGCCCATTACGTAAATTGATTTCAAAAAGTTTATATTGCTTGTCTCGAATATCATATTTCATATCAAAATTTGCAAAACCTGTATAGCCAATGTCCTCTAGGAAGAAACGTACTTGATCCATTAATTCTTTATCATAGGTTGTCACGATGGCTGCATAACTTCCGATTCCTTCAGGAGAATGTTCTTCTAGAATAGGGTTACCTAGACACATCAGCTTCACTTTTCCATCCTTTCCTACATAGGCATTTAACACACGCATATAGGAATCGTCCCCAGGAATAAATTCTTGAATAATCATTGTATCCTGATAAGTAGAGCTATAAATAGCTTTTAATATAGCCGTTTTTTCCGCTTCATCATGTGCAACAAATACTTTTTTCTTCCCAGGGAATTTACAAGCCCAATATTCTACAGAGTTGGAAGCCTTTAAAATGATAGGGTAAGCAAATGGTGGTGTAAAGTTTTCATAGTTGTCAGCTGTCACCGTTGTTGTACCTGGATATTTAAAATTATATTGATCACACATTTTATAGAAATTTTCTTTCAATAAAATTTCATCCATCAACGATTCGTCGATATAAGGTACGGTAAAATGCTCTTGTAATGCTGGCTTATTTTTGATGATCAGCTTGGCATAATCGTCCCCACATGCTAAAAGTAATAGTTTTTTATCAGCATATTTTTTTGCAACTTCTGCAAGGGCAGGTGCAAAAACATCTTGTTCATTTAAACGGTCTATTTCTTGAAATTGTAGGATATGGCTATCTTGTGTTGCTGTTAAATGAGAACGTCCTAAAACAAGTGGTTTAATACCATATGCTTCATAAAACGCACGTGCCATACCATATGCATTCATATCTGATCCAAGTAAAACGGGTAAAAATGGTTGTTCAGTTGCCATGTTTATTTCAACTCTCTTTTGTATTTTAGTATCGTGTTAAGTGTATCATATTTTCTATCCTGTTCACGAACAAAAACGCGAGGTATTGACATTTTATATGCCAAATACCTCGCCTTTGCTTGCTCGATTAAAATGTAATAACAGCTTGTCTACTACGCTCTAGTTTATCCACAATCTCTTTGCCTGACTCATCCCATCGAATCATACGGTAATAAGCATCGTGATAGAAAATAAAGCCATAGTTATTTGCAAGGGCTTCTTTCATCAGTCGCTCTTTTGCAAATACACTTGTCATTGGATAATCGTCATAGGCTAATACCCATAATGGATTTTGATGAGCATGAGTCGGCATAATATCTGCCATATGCAATAACACTTCATCATTTTGCGTTAGCTTGATGACAGCATGTCCCTCACTATGACCACCAGTATGAAGCATTTCGATTCCAGGTACTACTTCCAATGACTCTTCGTAGGTTTCAACTAAATGCTGAACTGGCTCCCAATTTTCTTTCCAATAAGTATTTTTAGAACGGATATTGGGGTTACGCATTTCATCCCATTCAATTTTCGTTACAAAAATCTTGGCATTTGGGAAAGTTGGTACAAGTACATCCCCTTCCCACTGCGTTAACCCCCCAGCGTGATCAAAATGTAAATGCGTCATTAACACTGCATCAATATCTGCTGTCGTTAATCCTAACTCTTGTAAGCTATCAGCTAACGAAGATTCTTCTGTTACACCAAAGTTTCGTAGCTGCTTTTCATTTAATTTGTTAAAGCCAACACCCGTATCAATAAGGTAGTTTTTGCCCCCAAATTGAATAAGGATAGGTTCTGTTGGTAATTCAATTTGGTTTTTTTCATTGACTGGATATTTGCGGGACCAAAGAGGCTTTGGTACAACACCAAACATCGCACCACCATCTAGGCACGTAACACCCCCGTTTAGCCATGATAATGACATATTGTGAAACTGTAACTGATCCATCCATATTCCCCCTACAATTTAGTGATAAATTGCGATTCTAAGCGATAAATCGGCTGCCCCTTGGCAGAAAACTTCTCTTCATATTCTGTCATCACATTATCCTCTGGCATATTTGCATGCAGGTCGAGAGATACATACTTTAATAACATCCCATATTCAGACATACTGATTAAAGAATACTCGAAAAGACCTCGGTTATCCGTTTTAAAATGGACTTCCCCATTATCCACTAAAATCGACTCATATAATTTCAAAAAATCCCCGTGCGTTAAACGTCTTTTTGCATGTCGAGTTTTTGGCCAAGGATCTGAGAAATTCAGGTATACACGTGATACATCGTTTTTGTCAAAGAATTTATATAAATCTGCGCCATTTACTTTTAGTAAACGTAAATTCGCTGGAGATTTTGCCTCTAGCACTTTTTCTAGTGCACAAACAATCACACTATCGTAAAGTTCAATGCCAATATAATTGATTGTTGGATTTTGCAAAGCCATACCGGTCACAAATTGTCCTTTTCCAGACCCTACTTCAATATGAATAGGGTTGTCATTGCCGAAAACAGCCTGCCAATTTCCTTTAAAGTCTTCAGGATTTGGAATAATCACCTCTGGGTGATCTGTAATCATTTCCTCTGCCCAAGGCTTATTTCTTAATCTCAATGTTGTTCCTCATTTCTTTCTTGTGAAATTATTGATTTTTTATAGTATAACGTATTCCCTTATAATTCGCATGAAATTATTGCACAATGATATTTTTATGAATCCTTAACAATAACCTGCCAAGCATTTTGTTGTATTGTACAGTGGATATTGGTCTCTTGATTGACAATGCCAATATAATTACCATCCGTATGGCAGTCAACCTTATCTGCTACGATAAGATCAAAGACCTGCCCCTGTAAAAAAGTAACTTCCTTAAATTTTGTATGTTTTTCAAAAAACACAGTGACAAATACCAGTAATAATTTGATACGAGAAATACCATGTACAATTGTGATATCCACTTGCCCATCATCTGCTTTTGCGGCAGGTGATATTTTCATGCCGCCTCCAAAATAAGGTTGATTACTCATCGCCACAAACCACGTCTGCTGAAATTGCCATTCCTGTCCCTCTGAACGTATCGTTATATCAAAGCGTTCAAAGCGAAATAACCCTCTAATTACAGCGACAGCATACGAAAGTTTCCCTAGTCCAATCTTATTGAGATAAAACTTAAGACGAGAAGTGTTAATTGATTTTGTCACAAAGGCATCGAAGCCTATGCCAGCATTATTAACAAATATTTCTTTTCGTTGATTATCAATCTGAAGGATCCCTGCATCCATTCTTACATTAGCCAAGGGAGTCTTTACATAATCCTCGATTTGCTGGGCATTGGAAAAGGTATGAAAATAACGTGCAAAGTCATTACCAGAGCCAGCACGAACTACACCAATTATGATGTATTTATTATGTATAACACCACTAACTACTTCATGAATGGTGCCATCACCACCAACAACGACAAGCAATTTCTTCTCTTGTTGCTGGTGTGCCCATTGTTGAGCGATTTCCTGTCCATGTCCTGCATATTCAGTAAAAGCCACTTGATAGGAAATCGTTAGTTGCTCTTGAAGTTGGAGCCAAACTTTTTTTCCTTTTCCATTCCCAGCGGCCTCATTGACAATAAATAGAACGTTCATACATCATTCCTCTGTTGGCTGAGATGCTTGCTGCCATATATCTCGGTTAAAGGAGGTGGTTTGGACCGTATTTAAAATTGTCTGTGCAGCTCGGATTTGCATATGCTTCATAGGAGAGGAAACTTTTCTTAAATGCTCTATCCATTCATGGTAATTTCGACGATCAACAAAGCGTACCCCAAATGGTGAACCAGGATAATCAAAATACCCATTACGAGATAGCACAACCTTACGGATGGGCATATCAATATCCTCTTGTTTAAATAATTGCGACAGGACCGATTCCATCCGCCCTAAGTTAATCGTTGGATTCAAAACTTTAGAATCCTTCGTCCCTACTTTTTTAATCCAGAAGCGATCGCTGCCACCTACATATACAGCTTGATTTTCAGCCTCTAAGACCGTAATACAAATACACTCTGTCGGCGACATTAACACTACATCTAGCTCTATAGGTGCTTTTCTAATTTGTAGTATTGGATAATAAAACAATAGATAATTATCTGGCAATGTTTGCAATAGCATACGGAGCAATGAGTCACGCATGAAGCGAGGATCTACATATGATTTTTCCCGTAATGTTGAACTAGCCCATTTCATTTGAAAATGAAAGAACTGATCAATAAACATTCGTTTCAACTCATGGATGGATTGTGGTGCATACACAATTTTAGGTTCAAATGTGAGCGTCGTTTCTTCTTCAGGAATTATATCCTCATCGCTGACAAGCTCATTTGATATTTCTACTTCTTCAACATCCTCTGTTGTTTCCTTTTGCCGTCCAGCAAACCATTTTTTTATGAAGGTAAAACGTTCTTTTTCCTCGTAAGCCTCCGCTTCCACCTCATTGTCGACATGTTGCCACTCGCTAATATCTTCTCCCAATTCCCACTGTCGCTTAATCCGCTCCCATTGGTTTTTCTTCAAGCGCACAAATTGTGTTGGGTATCTCGCTAAATCAATTTGATAGCGTGAAATATAATCTTGTAATTTCACCAATTGTGCCATGTAAAGGTCACTCCATTCTTACTCACCATATCTATAGTTCTCTTTTTATCTAGATTGCTTTGGTAGAAAAGAGGCATTGTATTCAATACATCGACAATTATTCTACAAATTTCAATCTGTAAAATTATTCATTACTATCCTTTTTATTTTACATGACGATACCAAACATTACATCCATAAAAAAGAGAACTACCCTTATCGATAGTTCTCTTAAACGGTTCTTTTATTTTGTATTCAAAGAAAGTGGTAATTTCGCCTCAAAAGCTTGTTGCAATTTACGCGTCCATTCACCTGGCACTCCAGTACCGATTTGGTTGCCATCCACATCAATAACAGGAGTAACTTCTGAAGATACAGAGGATACAATAATTTCATCCATTGTTAATAAATCAGCTTTTGTCATTGGTTCTTCAACTACAGGTAAACTAATCTCTTCTGCACATTTTAAAATGACCTGACGAGTAATACCGTTTAAAATGAAATTATTTGCTGGGTGTGTATAAAGCTTACCGTCTTTAATCCCATAAACATTTGCTGATGAACATTCTGTTACGATATCTCCGCGATGTAAAATTGCTTCGTAGCAGCCCTTTTCAGCTGCCTCTTGTTTTGCTAATACTGCACCAAGTAAGTTTAAAGATTTGATATCACAGCGCAACCAACGAATATCCTCTACAAACGTAGCCTTAACCCCTTTTTCAAAGTTTTCATATGCACGTTCACCAGCTTTCACATTACCCGTTAATACAGCTGGAACACTTGCATCTGGGAAAACGTGATTACGTGAATTGGCACCACGTGTAATTTGGAAATAAACATGCCCTGTATCAAGATTATTTTTTTCAATCAGCTCATGTAATAATTTGTGTAAAACGTCTTTTGTATAAGGAATAACAAGACGAATTTTTTCGGCGCTTGCATAGAAACGATCAATATGCTCTTGTGCTGTAAACATATTTCCGTTATAAACTTTGATTACTTCATAAATACCGTCACCAAATTGATAGCCTCTATCTTCTGGTGATACTGCAATGGATCCTTCTTCAACAATTTGATCATTCCATAATGAATATGCCATGTTTTGTTCATCCTTTTCGTCTTTGAGTTATTTTTTTCCTGCAAGTTCAACAATTGCTTCAGCATAAATTGCCGCTGCTTTTACAAGGTTTTCAACGACAACAAACTCATCCGCTCGATGCGCTACATCTGGCTCCCCTGGGAAGAGCATGCCAAATGCCACGCCTTTTTTCATCACACGTGCATACGTCCCACCACCAGTTGATAATAAAGGTGTTTCTGTATCTCCCGTTTGACGTCTATAGATAGCTGCTAATGTCTGGATGAATGGATCATCTTCGCTGACATAATGTGGCTTGGAGTCGTCTTGTATGTCTAGAGAAAACCCTTTTTCTACCGTTAAGCGTTGTGCTGCTGTTATTTTTTCATCGAATGGATAGGAAACTGAATAGCGCATACTAATTACTAAACTGCCGCCTTTATGGACATCATAGCTTACGATCCCTGGATTTAATGTTGTTTGTCCTGACATTGTATCCTCAAACTGCAGATCGAGCTGACTACCATAATGATCCTGATAAAAAACATCTGCAATAAAGTCGACAAATTGTTTACTTGCTTCTGTCGTCAACTCTTGTTGTAAAAATGCTGCAAGATAAACAGCTGCATTGATACCTTTATCTGGTTCCATTGCATGGGCTGCTTTACCTTTGATAGTTATTATATAGCGAGACTCCTCCATTAATAAAGAGCCTTCTAGCTGATTTTTACTTAAAAATGTTTGAAAATTCTGTTCGAATGATGCTGTTACGTGCTGAATCATTGCTTTTGCAAAATCAGGTACCATATTTGGGCGCTTTCCTGCATTAAATAGTAGTAGTTGTTCTTTCGTTGCATCACCCACTTTATTTTGAGAGAACACAAGCTCTGCAATGCCTTTTTCTGCATTGATGAGCGGGAAATCCGCATCTGGTGCAAAACCAATTGTCGGCATTTCCTCCTGTTTAAAATAGTGGTCGACACAGCGGAATCCTGTTTCTTCGTCTGTACCAATAATCATTCGTACTCTTTTTTCTAACGGAATAGCTGCATCTTTCACAAGTTTCATGGCCATCCATGCCGCAATCGTAGGCCCTTTATCGTCAATCGCACCACGTGCAAATAATTTACCATCAGCTACTGTGCCGCTGAAAGGAGGGTAAGTCCAATCTGCTTCTTCTCCAATTGGGACAACATCAACATGACATAAAATACCAAGTAAATCTTCACCAGTTCCCATTTCAATATGTCCAGCATAATTATTAACATTTTTCGTGAGCAGGCCTTCATTTTGACCTTTTGCTAGTAACCATTCAAGCGCTTGAAGTGGACCATCTCCAAAAGGTACTTCAGTAGTTATTGTATCCTCATCGAGCACACTATTTATTTGCACAAGCTCCTGTAACTCTTGTATTAATTCGTCTTGCCTTTCTTTTGCAGCTTGTAACCAATCCATACCATGTACCTCCTTCAAAGTATTAACATTATTCTACACCTAACAACATATATGACAATCAGCTTTCTGACAACTATTTTCAGTAACTTCTACTGTCACTACCATATATAGCACGTTTTTCACGTATTCCCACAAAATACAGTATAAATTTTATATATTAATTGTAAATTTCTCTTGCATTCACTAGAAAATTAAGTAGTTTTTCTATATAATAAAGTTATCAGAATAATTGTTCTGACTATAAAATTAGAAAAGGGGATGTCTAAGGCAGCTACTTATTAGCCTAAGTGCACTCCGCACATATTGTCGTCCGCTAGTCTTTGCCAAGAGAATTAAGATGAAGGAGTGGTTCATTTAATGAAACCAACTACTGATCGAATGCTTAATCGTATTAAAGACGTGTACATGTTTATTTTAGACAAAGGAACCGTGTCTACACAGGATTTAGTCGAAGAGTTTAGTATCACTCCTCGCACCGTTCAAAGAGATTTGAACGTGTTAGCCTTTAACGATTTGGTGACGAGTCCAAGTCGAGGCAGATGGACAACGACGAAGAAAAAAGTAAAATTAACGTCTTAGTTTTACGTTTTGTACGTAAAGCATTGTGTATGGAAAAAGAATGACCTTTCGTCGGGGTCATTCTTTTTTGTCGTTAGAAGATTTTTAGATTTTTTCCCACTTTGCTTACTGACTTCTCCAGCTTGCTTTCTGTGTAAAGTAATTACTTTCATCACTTTTTTAGTCATCTACCCTATGCAAAGCAATAATTTTTATCTTACTTCCATTCATCTATATAAAACGATTATTTACATTGCTCCTTTACCCTTCAATCTGAGCCTCACATCTTAGCATAGCAACATAAATCTACGCGCCATTATCTGCTCTCTGCTCTTTCAAGATTATTTTAACTATTTACAGTTGCTTAACAATCCGTTAAACTCGAAACATTCTAAATGTTGAGAGGAGGATTTTATATGACTTTGTCAAAGTTGTTTCATCCATTAGTTTGGATTATTTTAGGTGGAACAATTTTTACACGTATTGCAAGCTTTATGGCAATGCCTTTTTTAGCTATTTATTTACATAATGAAATTCAAGCCTCTCCCTTACAAATTGGATTGACAATTGGTATCGCGCCGCTCATTTCCACAGTAGGTGGATTTTTCGGGGGGTATTTAACAGATCGCTTTGGTAGAAAAAGCGTTATTCTATTAACAATTATCGTTTGGAGTCTTGTGTTCTTTGGCTTCGCAACAGTTCATGCTGTTTGGCTTTTTATTCTATTCAATGCTTTGAATGGACTTTGTCGATCATTTTTTGAACCTTCCACACAGGCATTGATGATTGATTTTACACCTGCCGATAAACGAAAAAGACTATTTTCCTTACGTTATACAGCCATTAATATTGCAGCGGTTATTGGTCCAATTATTGGCGTGTATATCTCACAGCTATCCAGTCCAAGTATCCCTTTTATGCTGACAGGGATGATGTATATTATTTACGCAGTCTTTTTATTTTTTGTGTTAAATCGCTATCAAATGCAGCAGCCCAAAGCAGTTACACAAACAAAAATACTCAGTACATTCACGATTCTTTTGACAAATCGTGTGCTGCTTAGCTTCATATTGGGAGCCATTTTAATCAATATTGGTTACTCGCAATTTGACTCAACGCTACCACAAATTATCGAATTAAAAATTGATGAAGGTGCGAAACTTTATTCGTTATTAATCTCTCTCAATGCAGCAGTTGTGTTATTACTACAATTACCTATTAGTATAGTATCAGAGCGCTTTTCATCTACAGCAACATTATTAGTAGGTGTACTGTTCTTTGCTATTGGATTATGTATGTTTGGATTCTCCAATAATTATACGCTCTATATCATTGCCATGATTATTTTTACCATAGGTGAAATCTTTGCCTTCCCTACAATGAATGTCATGATTGATGAAATTGCGCCAGATACTCAAAAGGCAACCTATCTAGGTGCTGCACAATTTAAAAATTTAGGTGGTTTTATTGGTCCAATAATAGGCGGTTGGCTCTTGACTCATTATATGAACGCTATGTTTCCAGTCATCGCTGTTCTTGTTTTATGTAGTTGTATCTTTTATAGAACAAAAATAGCTGCTCATTAATAAACGCCCCATTGCTATCAAAATAGCTAATTATGCTATCGATAGAATGGGGCGTTTTTTAACTAATATAATCCTCGTCAGCAGCGACCTCTGCAAAACTAGAATATTGATCCTTACCAGCATTTTTGGATTGATAAAGCGCTTTATCGGCCCGTTCAAATAAGCTCATTTCTGTATCCTCAGCATGATTATAAATGGCTCCGCCCATGCTCACAGACAACACAGACCATTTCTCGCTAGCTTGGCCATCATATCTAACTGACCTTATTTGAGTCAAAATATCCTCTGCTATGTGCTGCATCTGTTCCTCTGTTGTATCGTATAAAACAATGGCAAATTCATCCCCACCGAAGCGTACAACAAAGCCACTTTGTTTCACAACATGCTTTAAAATTTTCGCTGTTTCAATGAGGATATGATCTCCTTCTACATGACCAAATTGATCGTTTACTTGTTTAAAGTTATCTAAATCAATTAACAATAAACCTGGCACATTCAATTTTCTTTTTCTTAATAAATTATCAATTTTCCTAATATATGTAGCACGGTTAAAGACACCAGTTAACGGATCGAAGGTAGCTAGGTGTATTGTTTTAGATAAAATTTTATTAATAACTAACAGCATAATAAAGGATGTTAGTAGGGCAATAGACAGTAGAATCCAAAATTGTTTCGTATTTTTTTGGAGAGCTTCCATTTTAGTGAAATTGATAAATTTCACATAGACAATTCTTTTGGATGACTCCCCTCTCACTGTCTCTGCTTCATAGGGCAGAAAACGATGTGTTTCTATATAACCATTGTCTAAAGCCTTTTCATACTCAACTGGCTCCATTGTTTTCTTTGCTAGCTCGAAGTATTCTTGAAATTTCTTAGATTGCTCCTGTACAGTGATTCTCTTCGATCTCGAATCATTAAAGAAAACGCCACCTGCATTAATAGCTTGCACATCCACTAAATCAATATACTTACCTATTAAGTACTGTGCAGTTTTCTCAAAATTAAAGGTTTGGAAGACAGGATCATTTAGTAGGTCTATACCTAACTCGAGCAAATATTTCTTATCATGTGTTGCCAGATAGCCAAATTTCCGATATTCACCTGTTGATGTTGAAATATCGAGTCCATCTGTAAAAAATTCGCCACTAGCGCGCCGTTCATCTAATAAAGCAGAAAAACGTTGACAGCAAAGCGAGAAATCCAAGCCAATATCTTTGACAAAAGTTGTGTAAACTACTGTATTTGATTGATCCACTATGTAAATATCCATACCATGTTTCTTTTTCATTTGCTGCAAATCCCAAGTAGCTACATTAGGGTTTTCATGGTAATAGTTTTTTAGCTGTCTAAGCTCCTGTTCCATTTTGTCTGAAATATTATTATCAAAATAAAAATGGGCATCATCGACAGTTTGCATATCTGTCAAAATATGATTTTCAATTAATATTTTATTCATGCTCACTTGCTTTTCTATCTCTGTTACCAGTATTTGTCGGTTCACATATGAAATAACAGCAACAAGTATGACTGCAAATGCTATTAGAGATAGTAATAATTTAATACGCAGGTTCTTCATTTAATTGTCCTCTACTTATTTTATACCATCGTCTTTTGGGGAATATTTCAAAATATGATACATTCTATGACTATATCACAATAACTCATTTCATATTATACAGTTACAGTCATATTACTGTATATAAAAATCCCCGATGCTATGTGAGGCATCGAGGAATAATATGTTTAATGATTGTTTTGTAGACCGTTTAGCTCTTCAGCAGTGAGCTCACGATATTCACCTAACGCTAGATTTTCATCTAATTTCAGGCTTCCCATGGAAATACGCTTTAAATATGTTACACGTTTTCCTACAGCCTCAAACATTCGCTTTACCTGATGAAACTTGCCTTCTTGAATCGTTAGCTCTATTTCAGATTGCTGTGCAGACTTTAAGATCACAAGCTTTCCAGGCTTTGTAACATAGCCATCATCTAGCTCAACACCATTTGCAAATTTCTCGGCATCTCCTTCTGTCACAACGCCTTCAATCTGTGCGTAATAAACTTTTGGCACATGCTTTTTGGGAGACAATAAATTATGAGCTAATTGACCATCGTTTGTTAATAAGAGCAATCCTTCTGTGTCTTTATCTAATCGACCAACAGGAAACGGTTGAAAATGCTGGTGTAATGGCTCTAATAAATCAATGACTGTTTCATCTCTTAAATCTTCAGTGGCAGAAATAACACCAGGCGGTTTATTCATTATAAAATAAACAAATTCTGTATAAACAACGCGCTCTCCAAACACTGATACAATTTGCTTTTCTGGGTCTACGTGTAAAGCTGCATCCTTGACATAATCACCGTCTACTGTGACTGCTTTTTGCTTTAATAGCTGCTTTACTTCCTTACGAGAGCCGTACCCCATATTTGCTAGTAATTTATCTAAACGCATCGTTCCACTCCTATTTCAATCCCAGTTTACTCATAATACGGGTTAATCGTTCACCTAATAGCTTTTGGGCTAAACCTAGGCGTAATGATAAAAAGCCATAAACAGCCGCACCAACACCCGCACAAATAATTGAGAATAGTAATGCTGAGAATTTACTATCAACTGGTCCCATTAGTAATTCCAATAATTTATGCACAATCAGCACGCTAATGGCCATCGCCATTGTCAATAAAGCAATTAGCATGACACGACGCACAACCATTTCTGATCGATAATTCAACGTTTTTCGTAACACAAGCATATTAATGATAATCGAAACACTGTAGCCAATAGCTGTAGCTACTATAGCACCATCAGCCTCTAACCAGCGAATTAAAGGAATATTTAATGCTAGCTTTACGAAAATTCCAGATAATAAGCTAAAAACAATCCACTTTTGAAAATCAATTCCTTGAAGTAAGGCTGCTGTGACTTGGAATAACGCAAATAAAATCGCAACAGGTGCATAATGCGCTAAAATGGTTGCTCCCATTTCGCTTTCTGAATAAAGCATAAAATAAATTTCATTGGCTAATAGAGAAATACCAACCACAGCTGGCAATGTAATAAAGATTAAAATTTGATAGGTTTTATCCATTGCATGGCGGAGCGCTAAATACTCCCCCTGTGTAAAATATTTTGTAATTGTTGGTACAAGCGCCATCGAAAATCCAGTCGCTAGCATAACAGGGATAATAACAACTTTATGTGTCATAAAGTTAATCATCGATAAATAAGTATCTGTTACTTCTGCTAAACCAATGGACGTCATTGCTCCATTAAACGTAAGCATGTCGACTAATTGGAACAACGGATTCGCCACCCCTACAAACACCATTGGGATGGAATAGGTAATCACTTCTTTATAAATATTGGACATTGGTAGCTGTGTGGAAGTCACACTTTGGCTACGTAATAAGTTAAATTCAGGCTGATATTTTTTCCAGTAATAATAAAGAACACCTAATCCACCGATTGCCCCGATAAATGCAGCAAACACAGCAAAGGAGATGGCTGTCTCTGGTTTTCCTTTAAACACAATCACCACTAGGAACGACCCACCAAGTAACACAACAATCCGCACAATTTGTTCCACCAATTGTGAAACGGCAGTTGGCTCCATTTTGTCGTAGCCTTGGAAGAAGCCCCGCCATAGACTCATAAATGGCACTACGATTAAGGCAAAACTAACCCATCGTATTACTGAAGCAATTTGTTCAACTGTAAAGACCTGTTCCTCACTCTTAATAACTAGCCCTGCAATTGGCGTAGCAAGTAGAAAGAGGGCAATAAATGCTGCAAAGCCAGTCATCATCATAATAAGAATGCCAGATTTCATCAGCTTGCGCCCCGATTGATAATCTCCCATTGCATTATATTTGGATACAAATTTAGAGACGGCTATTGGCGCACCTGAAATGGCGATTGCCAGCATAATTGAATAGGGAATATATGCATATTGGTAAAGCGCAATGTTCTTCTCGCCAACAATTGCATAAAACGGAAAAATATAAATTAATCCGAGTACCTTCGATAAAAACATCCCCATTGTTAATATCGCAGTACCTTTCATTAAATTGGACATCATACCCATCCATTCATTGTAAAATCAATATTATTATCGTAACACTTCAAAGGATACTTATAAAACTTTTTCGTTTTAAAACAAACGATATGCAAGCGCTGTCACTCTAAGAGCAATAAAGTAAACCAACTGTAATCTTAACATATTTATAGGAAATGAGACGCATAAAAACACCAAAAAGTTCATTCATAAAGAAACTTGATGAAAAAAGGCCTTAAAATAATCGGTGAGGAATTGAACATCCCCACCGATTAGGTATTTCTTATACCATGTCCACAAAGAACTTTTTATACCATACTAGGAATACATAAACTGTCCAAATATAACGACCGCGATTTGCTTTCCCTTCGTAGTGCTCATCTAGATAGCCAACTAATTGTTTTGTATCAAAAAATTCATTTGCAAAGTCAGTTGTAAACATTTCTTTTACCATACTGTAATACTTTTCTTCACGTAACCAGTGGCGAATTGGCACTGGGAATCCGAGTTTCGGACGCTTTGCCCATTCTTCTGGCAATTCCTGATGCGCAGCTTGACGTAGAACATATTTTGTATCGATATCATTCACACGGTATCTTGAAGGAATATTTTTCGCTAACTCCATTACTTCTTTATCTAAAAATGGTACACGTAATTCAATTGAGTGTGCCATACTCATTTTATCTGCCTTTAATAAAATATCACCAGGCATCCAAAGATTTAGATCTAAATACTGCATTTTTGTCACATCATCATCGCCAGGTACTTCATCATAAATACGTTTTGTAATCGATTTTACAGATGGCGCATTTTTATAAGCTGGCTTTAAAACATTAATAGCATCCACTTCATCCCAAACTACCGCTTCCCCAATAAAACGCTCTTCTACTGTTTGAGCACCTTTAATAAGGAAATTCGTGTATTGATTTTTCGGTAGGGCTTCTGCCATTCCACGTAATGTTTTACGAAGACCTAATGGTAATTTTTCGTATTTTTGCATTCTTCCTGAGTTTTGATACCAAGCATACCCACCAAAAATTTCATCAGCACCTTCACCTGATAAGACAACCGTTACATCTTTTGAAGCAAGCTCCGAAAGGAAGTAAAGTGGCACTGAAGATGGATTGGATTGTGGTTCATCCATATGCCATTGAATTTTAGGTAGCGCTTCAAAGCACTCATCTGCGGTAATGTATCTACGTTCATTTTGAATATTCAACGTATCTGATAAATCTTTTGCAAGATTTGTCTCATTGAACATATCTTCATAGTCCGCAAACCCGACTGAGAAGGATTTATCTGGGCGTAATAAAGACGTAATATAACTAGAGTCAATACCACCCGATAAGAATGAACCAACTTTTACATCACTGATTTGATGAGCCTCTACAGATTCTTTAACAGTTGAACGAATTTCTTCAATATATTTTTCGATTGGTGCTTCTTTTGCATGGAATTTTTTATCCCAATATTGAACGATTTGCTTTTGTCCATTTTGAATCAGCATATAGTGTGCTGGTGGTAATTTAAAGACACCTTTAAAGAATGTTTCATCCATAGATGAATACTGGAATGTTAAATAGGGGCGAAGTGCCTGTTTATTTAACTCTTTAATAAATGATGGGTGTGGTAAAAACGATTTAATCTCAGAGCCAAAAATAAACGTACCGTCTGTTGTATGCTCAGAGTAATACAATGGTTTGATTCCAAAGCCATCGCGCGCAATGAACTGTAAATCATTCTTTTTATCCCAAATACAGAAGGCAAACATCCCACGTAATTTTTTCACAAAATCTACGCCATATTCTACATAGCCATAAATAATGACTTCACTATCTGATTGTGTTTTAAACGTATGACCTTTTTCAATTAAATCTGCACGCAGCTCTTGGAAGTTAAAAATCTCTCCATTAAATACAAGCACGATATTGCCGTCTTCACTATATAATGGTTGATTCGCTACGTCTGATAAGTCAATAATACTTAATCGACGGAAACCTAACGTCACTTTATCGTCACTATGAATACCACCGCTATCAGGTCCACGGTGAATAATTGTATTCATCATATTTTCTATCGTCTGATGATGATCAATCACATTTGTTCCATTAATATAACCTATAAATCCGCACATTCTATTTTTCACCTCATAATTTAGTGCATAACCTTTACCATAATAGCACGAAAAGACATTCATTTCATGCTGACAATGCTAATAAAGGAAAACTTTCATTCATCCAATTGTATAACAAAGAATATTGTGTTTCATTCTACTGTATAAGCTCTTCATCCCAAAAGAAGAGATAAAGAATTATAAAACACTTTTCTATTATTTTCAATGTCAAAGAAAGTCCCTCTCTATATAGACTTCATGTATAATAGGAAAGATTCCTAATTTGAACAGAAAGTGAGTTTCTAACTATGTATGATGTAATCGTGATTGGTGGTGGCCCATCTGGTTTAATGGCGGCGATTGCTGCTGGAGAGCGCAAAAAGAAGGTGTTATTGTTAGAAAAAGGCACAAAACTAGGCAAGAAATTGGCCATTTCTGGCGGAGGACGCTGTAATGTTACAAATCGTTTGCCTATTGAAGAAATTGTGAAACATATACCCGGTAATGGCCGTTTTCTCTATAGTCCATTTACCGTTTATAATAATGAAGATATAATTGCATTTTTTGAAGGGCTTGGTGTCGCCCTAAAGGAAGAGGACCACGGTAGAATGTTCCCTGTATCCAATCGCGCACAAGATGTCGTTGATGCGCTGATTAGACAGCTACAACGTCTTCATATTGAAGTTCGTTTACACACAGCTGTCAGTAAGCTTCTAATGGATGAAGATAAAATTTTGGGTGTACGTCTTGCTGACGGCACCGAAGTCCGTAGTCAAGCAGTCGTTGTAGCCGTTGGGGGCAAGGCGGTTCCACAAACAGGCTCAACAGGTGATGGCTATCCTTGGGCTGAACGTGCGGGTCATACAATCACAACCTTATTCCCAACAGAAGTCCCTGTTATTTCAAAAGAAGATTTTATTCAAGAACGTGAGCTACAAGGACTAGCATTGCGTGATGTTGCTGTCTCCGTGCTCAATAAAAAAGGCAAGACACTCGTCACCCATCAAATGGATATGCTCTTTACCCATTTTGGTTTAAGTGGTCCTGCTATTTTGCGTTGTAGTCAATTCGTTGTGAAAGAATTAATGAAAACAGGCTATGAGCCCGTAACAATGCGTATTCAAACACTGGTACATTATAATGAAGAAACATGTCTACAATATTTAAATAAATTAATAAAAGAAGATCCGAAAAAGGCTGTGAAAAATGTTTGGAAAGGCATAGCACCTGAAAGATGGCTCTTGTTCTTATGTGAGCGAGCACATATTGATGTTCAATTGACGGGCGCTGAATTATCCCAAGAGAAAATTCGTCAGCTAGCACGTTTACTAGTAAACTTCACGTTAACAGTGAGTGGCACACAGTCACTTGATAAGGCATTTGTAACAGGTGGCGGTGTCTCTGTAAAAGAAATCGAGCCAAAAACAATGGCCTCAAAGAAAAAAGAGGGACTGTTCTTTTGTGGAGAAATTCTTGATATTCATGGCTATACAGGCGGCTATAACATCACTTCAGCCCTAGTAACGGGACGTATTGCAGGAATGCATGCGGCATTATAATAGGAGAAAAAGCGTGTCCGTGGAACAACGGACACGCTTTTTTAGCTTTCACTAGACATATAAACTTCTTCAAATGGTTGGATAATAACAAAGCCCTCACCAGAAAACGCCATCTGGATGGATTCTCCACTGCCTCGGCCGATAAATGTACGGAAGCTAATATCTGTTTTAAATTCAGGTGTTAAGTTGCCTGACCATGCGACAGTAGCATGCGGATCAGTATATACTGTTTCACCTGGTTTCACTAATAATGTCAGTGGTTCAAAATGAGTTGTAATCGCAACCTTCCCTGTTCCTTGAAGGGTTACATTAAATAAACCACCTGACATGATGCCAGCCATTTTACGCATCAAACGTATATCCCATTCGATGCTAGGCTCAAAGGCAAGTAAATCATTGCCATTGACACAAATACTGTCGTTTTTCAAATCAAAAACAGTTACTTTCTTTCCTTGGTCCGCTAAATAGAGTCTGCCCTTTCCGCTAGCTTTCATCAATTGCGTACCTTCACCCGTTAAAGCCTTTTTAAACATTTTTCCAAAACCATGCTCCAAGACGCGCTCACGTTCAAATTTAATATCACCTGTATAGGAAATCATTGCGCCCATTTTTGACCACACTTCACCGTTTAGATTAACCTCTAATACACGTTCAGTTTCCAATTCAAAATAATCATTCTCATTATCGTCCTGCTGTGTTTTATGAACAAATTCATCTAAAGAAAATTTCCCCATGATTGATCCCTCCCTAATTACTTTATATACGTTGTTCTTTGAGAAAAGATTCAATTTTTAATAGTTTGTTCCTCATCATGAATTTCGTTACAAAATTTCTCTTTTAATTACGAAATCACTTTATTTCCAGTAATGTTATTGACATCAGACATGTGCTGTTATACATTAAACAAAGAAATTACAATTGTTATATAACAAACACTTCAAAAAAAATAACTATATAAGTGCCATCCACGAAATGACACCTATATAGTAAATTGAAAGTTCATATTATTGTGTAGCAGATACATCTCCAACATTTTGCGCTGCTTTTAAAGCTGTTTGCTTACGTACATCTGCACGTAACGTTAAGGAAATAATCAACGAAGCTGCGATTAAACCTGCGAATACATAGAATACAGGAATATAGCTTCCATACGCATTTTTGATTGCACTTACTAACAATGGTCCAAAAACTCCACCCAATGACCACGTTGTTAATAAATAACCATGAATCACACCAAGTTGCTTTGTGCCAAATAAATCACTTGCAAATGCAGGTAGATTTGAGAACCCACCACCATAGCAACTAACAACTAAGAAGATAAGTGCTTGGAAAATAATTACGTTAGTTGTATGTGGTAAAACGATAAATGTGATTAGCTGTGCAGTAAAGAAAATAACGAAAACGTTAGAACGACCGATATAATCAGACACAGCGGCCCAGATTAAACGACCACCACCATTAAATAACCCCATAATTCCTACCATTGCGGCAGCACCTGCTACTGATAGACCGACAATTTCCTGTGCCATTGGTGAAGCAACAGAAATCATCATAATCCCTGCTGTTACATTAACTAAATGCATGGACCAAAGCATCCAGAAGTGCTTTGTTTTAACAGCTTCTCGTGCTGACATAACAGCTAAATCTTTCTTAACTACGTCCTTACCATTATTGGCAGCTGCTTTCATATTAGCAGGCATATAACCTGGCTTAGGTGGTGCTATATATGAAGCCCCTAAAATCATTAACGTGAAGTAACTTGCCCCTAGAATAAAGTATGTTGTAGAAATGCCAACTGCCTCCATTAAGTTGGCTGCGACTGGTGCTGTAATAAGTGCACCCGATCCAAAACCAAGTACGGCCATACCTGTTGCTAGACCACGACGGTCTGGGAACCATTTTACAAGTGTTGATACAGGTGCAATATAGCCAATCCCCATTCCTAATCCACTAAGAACACCATATGTTAACCAATACATAACAACAGAATCCATTGAAATGGCTACACCAGCACCAGCTTGTCCTGCTCCAAATAAGACAGCTGCTACCATCGCCGATTTACGTGGTCCCATTTTTTCTACTAAACTACCAAATAATGCAGCTGAGAAACCAGCTAATCCCATCATAATGGTAAAGGCAATCGTTACCTTTGTTTCACTCCATCCCATTTCTGTGACAATCGGTAGCTTGTATACACTGTATGCATAGGCTCCACCGATTGAAAGGTGAATAGCGATTGCAGATAATGCAATTAACCATCTATTTTTATTCATAAATTCTCATTTCTCCCCTCTTTTGCTACCTGTGAAAATTCTATGAACGTCCATGTAAAACAATTTACCACTTAGAATTATTCAAATGCAAGATGTTTTTCTAAAAAATATTATTTCTCCAAAAAGTTTTTCTCTTTTTCATTAATATATTCCGTCTCAAAAACCCTACAGTCTCTAAGTATAACTACGTATTTCTTACAAAAAACATAACACCATTTAGCTAATATTACTTTTCTACTCTATTCTTTAAACACCAATTAATTATATTAATATAATTAAAATTGTGCATATTTTCACATTCGCTAAATGTATACGTCTTATTTTACCAGCAGAATCATTATGAGTATCTCTCATAAAAAGAAGCACACCAAATCAATAGTATGTAGAAATTTATAGAACAAAAGAGCATTTTATAAATGTAATAGACAAAATTTTTATATTTATAAATACCTAGCATTTTTTATAAACTGATATATGTTTACTTAAATTAATAAAAAAATAATTTTTTTACAATACAGTGAATGCATATTTTATAAAATGCTTTCAATACCTAAAGATTTTTATTATCCAAATATATATTTTCTCTACAAAGAATAAGAGATAAAATTCTATTAACTCAGTATCAATTGCTTCTACATGATGGAAATATTCTGAAAGGAGATTTTTTTGAAGTAATATTATTTTTGCACAAAAACAATATATCCAATCTACAAAAAAACAGCATGCCAGAAATCATTTCTAACATACTGTACAGAAAAGTGCTTTTTTTAATTTATTTTTCTTTTTAGCAAAAGCAAAATTTTAATTTCTTTATAATAAATACACAACAAAATTCCTACTAAAATTAATAAAGAGCCATATATTTGAACACTTGTAGGGAATTGTTTTAAAAATACAGCACTCAATAGCATGGCTATAGCTGGCTCAAAGTTTAACAACAACGACGCATTTGTTGAGCCGACCTCTTTCATTTTTTGATTCCATATTAAATTGCTTACCCCATGAATAATAATCGCTGATAAAATGAGCAAAAACCAGTAGGGTATTGCAACTTGCCAATTCGTCTGCGGCAAAATAGTAAATGAAAACGGCACAAGCACCAGTAAACCTATTAAATTTGTATAGAACGTAATCGACTGGGCTGACATTTTCAGACTAAGATGATTGACAATAATGAGGAACAAAGCAAAGCTTAGCATTGTAATTAAGCTCAGCACCTCACCCTTACCGATTGAAATGGTGATAAGTGCCCCTTTTGTAATGATGAGGCCAACACCAACAAATGATAGTATTGCACCTAGCCAAAATATGCCGTTACGTGATTCATGATAGATCATTTTATTCAGCAGAGATGTGACAATCGGTGCACAGGCTAATATTAAAGCCGCAGTGATAGGAGAAGTGTGCTGGAGACTAGCATAAAAGCTATAGTGATTAATGGAAACGCCCAGTATTCCTGCAAGGATCAATAACAATAAATCATTTCTTGTAAATGTTGTTCGGTAGATTGCTTTCCAACTAATCCCTCCTAAAAAGAGAACAATGACAATCAATCTAAAAATGGCAACCGTTAAAGGATCCCAATGTTCAATTAAAATAGAGCCAATAATGAAGTTACTGGCCCAAAAAAATACACAGCTAAATAAAATCATATAGATTGTTAGTTGTTTCATATTTTATCGCACCCGCAAATAAAGAGATTTCTACATAAGTAATGGCAAATCTACTTCCCTTTCCTTTATTCATCTTTTCTATTAAAACATAAGTATAGCAAACTAGAAAATTTCTAGTTTGCTATGTTATCTAAATAAGGGGGATTTAGATTTATGCTTAATTGATAAACTTTCCTTTAGACATAACCACTCGGTTGGATGGTTTACGTGCAATAACTTCCGCGCTTGATACTGCGTCAAAGAATACAAAACTTGCTTCGTCCTTCACATTCGGCCAAACCTTCTGACCATTTGCATCTAATGGCGTGACACCACTTGTAATATATTTTAATGTTTGTCGAATAGAGCGTTCATCAAGTTTACGAGAAATATCTGCAAAAGTAGTCGCTTTTTCTAAAATATCTCCTGAGCCATTAGGACTCCAAGAATCATAAAAGCCGTCACAACCAAAATGGACATCCACGCCGTGCTCTGTTAGTAATTCAATCGGTGGAATTAATCGCCGCAAATCAAATGGCACCGTTGACATTATTTTTACTTGTTGTTGTGCTAAACGATCTGCAATTTTATGTTGCTCCATGATTGATACATCACCAAGTGAAAAGGCATGACTTATTGCCGTTCTCCCCTGATATTTGGCATCCTCCACGATGTCTATCCATTTATCGATTGTATAATACCCAACATGTCCACCATCATGTAAATGAATATCGACATCAACATTAAATTCCTGTGCAATATCCATCACTTCATAAAGAGAAGGCTCGATCGAGTTATCGATGCCAGCTGGATCTAGGCCGCCAATCATCGTCGCTCCATTGCGTAAAGCTTCACGCAATAATTTAGGGACATCATCTCTTAGTAGACCATGCTGTGGAAAGGCAATGACTTCGGATGTCACGACATCTTTATAATCGTCCAATGCCGCTAGTACACCTTCTAAATTTTTTAATCCAATGTATGGATCGATATTGACATGTGTACGAATATGATTCGCACCATTCTTAAGGATTTTTTCAATCATTGCAGCCGCACGTTGTTTACCTGTTGTAGCAAGTACGGATAACTCTTGTGCTTCACGATCAAGTCGTTCCTTTAAATTCTTTACGGGCACACAAGCCTTCCACGGTAAAGATAAGTATGTTTTATCTAAATGATTATGCATTTCCTTAAAGGCAGGTAATAGCAGCTTCCCTTTCATATCTGTGACTTCGTTTTGAGAATCGATTGCGTCTGTTGCGGGTACAATTTGCGAAATGAAGCCATCTGTAATTTCAAGGTGAAAAAGCTCCACTTTCGTTCCAACTGTATCATTTTCCTTTAGATATTCTCCTGTTTCAAGTAGAACATTTGTAAGCCAGTGCTTCATCTGAATTCTCCTTTCAACTCTCCTACATCCTGTTGGTGAATCATTTTGCCTTGTGAAATGACCGTAGTAATTGGGCATCTTCTTGCTATCACATGTGCAGTGCTCACGCCATCCACTAACAGCATATTCGCTTTATCACCAACTTGTGGCCAAACACGTTCTCCTACATCATTCAATGGTGTGATACCGCCAGAGGCGTATTTCCAAGCTCGACTTAATGAATATTCATCAATAAAACGGAATCTCTCCGCCATGACATTTAATTTCATAATCGTATTACCAGTACCATATGGTGACCAATGATCTGTTAAGCTATCATGTCCCACAGATACCTTTACACCATTGTTATAAAGATAAGGAATTGGTATTGTCGAACGGTTCAAATCGATTGGTACAGTTGTTGTTACATCCATTTGTACCTCAGCCATGGCTTGAACTAAATTTTCTAAACGTGACTGTTCTAAATCAGCAAGTGCCATCGCATGGCTAATTGTGACTTGACCTTCTTTTTTCGCCTGTTTCGTTAACTCAATCAGTTTATAAAATTCAAATTCGCCTAGCGTGTTCGCTGTGTGAATATGAATATCGATCCCTGCATTATAGTCTTGTGCAATACCCATCGTTGTTTGCAATGACTTTTCGATATTGCGATCTACAATGGATGGGTCAACGCCTCCAACAAGCGTTGCTCCCATCGCCATTGCCTCACGGATTAGTCCCTCTACATTGGAGCGTAATAAGCCATGCTGTGGAAAGGCTACAATATCATAGGTGATTTGATCTTGATAGTTTGCTAAAACTTGTTTTGTAATTTCAATATGCTTTGTCCCAATTTGTGGGTCAACATTACAATGTGAACGAATATGTGTGTGTCCTTGGGAAATGAGCCACTTCACCATTTCCTCAGCTCGATAAGCAGCTGTCGGCAATTGTTTAGGTAGTAGTGTTCTTTCTTCTTCAATGCGTGTTAAAATCCCTTTAGTAATGGGTCTTGGTGCCTGCCATTCTCCGCCGAAATACGTTTTATCAATATGAATATGCATTTCACGGAATGAAGGGACTAATAGTTGCTGTTGTGCATCTATTACTTCTACATCTTCATCAGCCACTATATCCTTATCTACTTGTTGAACATGTCCATCTTCGATTAGAACATCATAAATACCTGTACGAGTAGCAACAATGTGTTCATTTTCGCGCTCATATGCTTCTTCTAATCTCACATTTTTCAGCAATAGTTTACTCATAGTTTCCTCCCAATTGGTATTTTTTCGTCTATCACCAAATTTGATTACTCTACAATTTCAACGCCACTGATCATCGTGTAGTTAGATGCATCTAACCAGAAACCTTTTACAGCATTGCTGTAAACTGCTAAATGCTCATAGTTACGCACTGGAATATACACAGCTTCGTCTAACTCGATTTGCATTGCTTTTTTGTAGATTTCATTACGTGCCTCTTGGTTTGCTTCAGAACGCCCTTGCTCAATTAGCTTGTCTACTTCTGGATTTGAATAGTAGAAATGGTTTCCTGGAGGCCCCATAGATGCAGTGTGGAATAGATTGTATTGGTTATAATCAGCATCACCCGTTGCATTACCCCAACCACTAATAAAGATTTGATGCTGTTCTTTCGTAATTTCAGAAATAAATGCACCATACTCCATTACTTGAATATCAACATCTAATCCGATTCCTTTTAATTGAGATTGAATAACCTCCGCCATGTTGATACGCTCTTTACGGTCACTTGTCAGTAATTTAACTTTTGTTCCCTCTTGAACGCCAGCTTCTTTTAACAATTCTTTAGCCTTCACTACATCATAGTCATACGGTTTCGTTTCACTAGAATATCCAATAATTTTTGGACTCATTGCAGAATTTGCAAGTGTTCCTACATTATCATAAATACCGCTAATAATTGCTTCACGGTCAACAGCATAGCTAATAGCTTGACGTACTTTTACATCAGATAATAACGTATCTTTCACGTTGAATCCGATAAATTCTACTGCTAGTCCTTCTGCACGGAATAAATTCATCGTTGAAGAATTTTCAATACGATCAATCTCTGTTACAGGTACTTGTTCAGCAATATGTGCTTCTCCACTTTCAATCATTGCTAGACGAGTAGAATCCTCTGGTACAACTTTAAATGTTACTTTATCTACTTTCGGTACAGTCCCCCAATAATCTTTATTCGAAATTAAAGTGATTTCTTGACCAGATTTCCAAGTTTCAAATACAAATGGGCCTGTCCCTACTGGATGAGTTGCTAATTCGTCCGCTGCTTCAGCAATCGCTTTCGGGCTCATCATGCTACCCTCTTGACTGGCTAAAATAGATAGAAGCGGAGCATATGGTTCTTTTAATTTCAACGTTACAACATATTCATCATCTACCACTACTTCACTAATCATAGATAATTTATCACGCTGTGGTGATCCAGTTGCAGGATCTAGAATTCGGTCAAATGTCGCTTTTACAGCCTCTGCATTAAAATCTGCTCCATCATGGAATTTAATACCTTCATTTAATGTAAATGTCCAAGTGACTTCATCTTTTTGCTCCCACTCTTTTGCAAGTAATGGAACAATTTTACGATCTCTATCAAAAGCGACAAGTGTTTCATATACCTTGCCATGAATAATATTTGCTGATGGAATATCTGTAATAAAGTGAGGATCAAGACTTGTTGCATCTGCTGCTCTTAGAACAACTAATTCTCCTCCTACGCTTTTTGATCCCTCTTTGGAACCTTCTGTACTATTATTGCTAGCAGTAGAGCAGGCTTGCAGAATAAGTACAGTTATTAGTGCCATGAATAAAAACAACTTCATTTTCTTCATCAACATTTCCTCCTTGTGTGATTTGTTCCTTACATTTCGAATTATAAAGAAATAAAATTCACTTGTTTTTTAAAATTTTTACGTGTTTTTTAAATTTTCTGACTAATAAGCCATAAAATATTTACATTCTTTACGCTTTTCACTAAATTGAAATCAAATCAAATAGAAAAGGAGTATTCGATATGAATAAAGTAACAACTACAATTGATCATTCTGTTTTAGTGAATGCACGCAAGGCATCTAGAAAAAAGAATCTTGTTTCTTTCCTCAACAAAATCAAAAAGAATAAAGCAGCTGTCGTAGGAGGCATCATCATTCTTCTATATATATTGATGTTTCTTATCGGGCCCATTTTAGCCCCTTACGATCCCTACGACGTACAATTAGATCAAAAATTACAAGGACCAAGCGTTGAACATCTAATGGGAACGGATGACAAAGGGCGAGATATTTTAAGTCGAATTTTATATGGATCACGTTTATCAATTGGTGTTGGTATTTCAGCTGTTTTATTCGGTGGTACAATCGGCACTTTCTTAGGTCTTATTGCAGGCTATTATGGCAGATGGGTTGATTCTATTATTAGTAGAATTTTAGATATCATGCTTGCGTTCCCAGGTATTTTGCTAGCTTTAGCGATTGTTAGTGCATTGGGGCCGAGCCTTATCAATGTCACAATTGCTGTTGGTTTTTTCTCTATTCCTATGTTTGCTCGTATTGTACGTGGCTCAACAATGGAGGTTAAAAAATTAGAATATATCGATGCTGTCAAAACACTTGGAGCAAATGATATGACGATTTTATTTAAGCATATTTTTCCAAATATTTTATCACCCATTATTGTACAAGCATCAATGCGCTTAGCAACCGCTATTCTATCTGCAGCAGGACTATCATTCTTAGGTTTAGGTGCTCAGCCACCATCTCCTGAATGGGGTGCCATGCTTTCTAACGGACGAGATTTCCTATTTACCGCTCCTTATATGGCGCTATTCCCAGGTATTATGATTTCTATACTTGTATTAGGCTTTAACTTATTTGGTGACGGTTTACGCGATGCGCTAGACCCAAGAATGAAAAATTAAAGGAGAGAAGACACATGACATTATTTATCTTAAAACGACTAGCTCAAATTATTCCTGTAACACTTGGTGTAACGCTTGTTGTTTTTCTAATTATGCAGATGATTCCCGGAGACCCTGCGATTATTTTAGCAGGAGAAGGAGCTTCTCAAGAAACAGTTGCAGAATTACGTGAAAATTTAGGGCTCAATAAACCATTAGCAGTTCAATATACAGACTATATTAAAAATCTTCTACAAGGAGATATGGGTAACTCTTTAAAAAATAATCAACCAGTATTCGAGGAAATTACCTCCCGATTACCGATTACCATAGAGCTAGCCTTTTATAGTATTTTAATCACCATTGTTCTGGGGCTTATTGCGGGTATTATCTCCGCTATCCGTCCTTATTCTTTGATGGATGTAGGATTAATGGTTGTCGCTTTATTAGGGATTTCCCTTCCAAGCTTCTGGTTAGGAATTTTATTAATGTATGTATTCTCTGTACAGTTACACTGGCTTCCTGTAGCAGGCTGGGATAGTGCCAAACATATTATTCTACCAGCTGTCACACTTGGTGCTGGTGGAGCTGCCATCGTCGCTCGTATGACTCGCTCTAGTATGTTAGAGGTTGTAAACCAAGACTATATACGAACAGCGAAAGCAAAAGGCTTAAAAGGATACATCATCATTTTAAAGCACGCATTACGCAATGCCTTGATTCCAGTTATTACAGTAGTAGGCTTACAGTTTGGTAGTTTACTTGGCGGAACAGTTTTAGTTGAATCTGTTTTCGCTGTAAACGGATTAGGACGAATGATTGTAGATGCCATTCGAACACGTGATATACCAGTCGTACAAGGTGGCGTTCTTGTTGCCTCATTAATATTTGTTTTCATTAATCTTTTTGTAGACATATTGTACCGATTCTTTAATAAACGAATGGATTTAAACTAAGGAGGGGAAAAACGGATGAAACAAGAAACCGTGTTGGAAGTAAAAAATTTACAAACCTATTTTTATTCGAGTGAAGGGGTTGCCAAAGCTGTCGATGGGGTATCATTTACTCTTCAAAAAGGAGAAACACTGGGCATTGTTGGTGAATCTGGTTGTGGAAAATCCATGACTTCCCTGTCATTACTTCGTTTAGTACCATCGCCTCCTGGTAAAATCATCAATGGCGAAATTTTATTAAATAATACAGACATATTGAAGCTCTCAGATGAAGAGCTACGTAAAATTCGGGGCAATAAAATTTCGATGATTTTCCAAGAGCCTATGACAAGCTTAAATCCTGTATTATCCGTTGGAGAGCAAATTGCTGAATCCATTCGATTGCACCAAGGCTTATCACGTAAAGAAGCATGGCAAAAGGCTGTCGATATGATTCGCCTAGTTGGGATTCCTGCACCCGAAAAAAGAGCGAAGCAGGAGCCTTATCAGTTAAGTGGTGGGATGCGACAGCGCATTATGATTGCCATGGCACTAGCGTGTACACCAGATGTGTTAATTGCTGACGAACCGACAACTGCCCTTGATGTAACTATTCAAGCTCAAATTATTGATATTATTCAAAACCTGCAAAAACAACTAGGCATGAGCATTATCTTCATTACCCATGACCTTGGTGTTGTAGCAGAAATCTGCGATAAGATTGCTGTTATGTATGCGGGACAGGTTGTAGAAGAAGGCACAACAGAAAGTCTTTTTGAAAAACCGCTACACCCTTATACAAATGGATTAATTCAATCATTACCAAAGCTATATGAAGACCAAGAAGAATTATCTACTATTCACGGAACTGTCCCAAGTCCCTATAATTATCCAATTGGCTGCCGTTATGCAGAACGTTGCCCATTTGCTACAGATTTATGTCGTGAACAACAGCCTGAGCTTTTGACTGTTGAGCAAGGAAAAAAGGTAAGATGCTGGATGTACAGTAATGAATGGCAAGGAGAAACACTTATGAAGGAGCTGACAGTATGACAACAGCGCAACATACACAACCACTATTACAAGTAAATGATTTAAAGCAGCATTTTTTCTTAAAAAAAGAAAAGCTCTTCGGTCCACAGCAGGTTGTAAAAGCTGTGGATGGGGTGTCTTTCGACATCATGCCTGGTGAGACGCTCAGTATTGTAGGAGAATCTGGCTGCGGAAAATCCACAACTGGTCGTTCTATTTTAAGATTAGATGAGCCTACTGCTGGAGAGGTATTATTATTCGGTAAAAATTTAGTGAATATGAACAAAAAAGAGCTTCGTGCTGCACGCAAGGACATTCAAATTATTTTCCAAGATCCCTATGCGTCCCTTAACCCACGAAGAACCATTCGTAAAATGTTAACAGAGGCCATGTCTATTCAAAAAATTGTACCACCTGAGCATCAAGAAGCACGCATGATTGAATTAATGTCTCTTGTTGGGTTACGTCCTGAATACTTAGAGCGTTATCCACATGAATTTTCGGGTGGTCAGCGTCAGCGGATTGGTATTGCCAGAGCCCTTGCTGTTAATCCTAAAATTATTATTTGTGATGAGTCTGTTTCTGCCCTAGATGTTTCCATTCAAGCTCAAATACTAAATTTACTAAAACAACTACAAAGAGATTTAGATTTAACCTTTTTATTTATCTCACACGATTTAAGTGTTGTTCGACATATTTCAGACCGTATTATGGTGATGTATCTTGGAAAGGTCGTAGAAATTGCTGATAAGCATTCCCTTTTTACTCAGCCACATCATCCTTATACAAAAGCACTGTTTTCTTCTATACCTGTTATTGATAAGCAGTATCGTAAGGAGCGTATTATTTTAAAAGGTGACTTACCATCACCTCTTAGTCCCCCTACTGGCTGTAGCTTTCACACACGTTGCCCATTCGCGACGGATAAATGTAAAGCAGAAGTGCCAGCACTACGAGCGATCACTGCAACACATAAGGTAGCTTGCCATTTCGCAGAAAATTTAGTTTAATGTATCTTACACTTACAAAATAAACGGAGAGGTCATTATGTTACAACCAGAAACCTTCAACATATATATTCTCCTATGTGTAATTGCTCCAATTATTGGAGCTTTTCTGCTTACTTTTATATTTATTTTCGAAAAGCAAATCGATAGCCTTGAGGAGGAAAAAAGAAATTTAGAGCTTGAGCAGGATTTACAAAGAGCAAATATTCTCCAGTTGAATCAGCAAATACAGCCACATTTCTTTTTTAATGCATTAAATTCATTATTAAGCCTAGCTCGCATCAATCGTAAGGAAGATTTGGTTGCGGGCATTGAGGCTTTGGCAACATTTTTTAAATTTAAATACAATAATCATGAGGTGTTAATTGCGTTAAAGAACGAGATACAATTTGTCGATAGTTATTTAAATATTCAACAATTGCGATTTGGCCATCGTTTGACTGTAAATAAATATGTTGATGATGAAGCACTATCCGTCCAAATACCACCTTTTATTCTGCAGACTATTATTGAAAATGCCTATAAACATAGCTTTGAAAAACATATAGGACCTGCAGAGCTATCCATTACAATCAAAAAAATGGATAATAGCTTATTAATTGAAATTAAAAATACACAGCCTTTAGAAAAAATAGAAATGACTACTGAACAGGTAGTAGACGAACTGCAGCAAGGTTATGGGCTCGAAAATATTAGAAAACGGCTTGAGCTCATTTATGGGCTCGAAAACATTTTATTCTCGATTCAAAACAATGAACAGCATTACACTGTTACCATCCATGTTCCCGCTTAGGCATTCTATCAACTGGAAGGAGAAAGGAGTATCTCGCCATGAATATTTTAATCGCAGATGATGAGCCATTAGAGCTTGAGCAAATGATTTATTTATTAAAGCCACATTTTCCGAATTGGACCTTCCATACTGCCCAAGATGCCTCACAAGCTCTGCAATTAGCTAAGAAGCACCGTATGACTATCGCCTTTTTGGATATTCAAATGCCTGGGAAAGATGGAATCACGTTGAGCAAGGAATTAAAAGCGCTTTATGAGGTAGACATCATCATGGTAACAGCTTATCAAACCTTTGAATATGCCCAACAAGCATTGCGTATCGGGGTAAAGGATTATCTTACAAAACCAGTCATTGCAAGTGAATTAGATGCTATTGTGGAGAAATATAAGGTGTGGAGTTCTAACCATGATGCGATTCAAAGCGCACTTTCCTATATTCATGAAAACTATTATGAAAAACTGAGTCTCAATATTATTGCTGAAAAAATTCATTTGAATCCGAGCTATTTAAGTCGTAAATTTTTGGAGGAGCAGTCTATTGGCATTAATGAATATATTAATAATTATCGCCTAGAAATGGCTGTAAAGAAAATCAATGAAAATCTTGACACAAGTATGTCTGCAATTGCTGAGAGCTGTGGTTTTAATAGTCAGCACTATTTTAGTGTTGCGTTTAAGAAAAAATATAATCAATCACCACGTCAATATAAATCCTCTAAAATGAGTAAAGGTCTTTAATAGTATGCTAAGGAAGTTTTCATTGCTTGTTCCATTTGCAAGTTTAAGCACAGCAGCAGGAGTCATTATTCTTTTAGCGAGATGGATTAATGGTAATTTATTATTGTCCTCTCCCTCAGCCCTTATTTCTTTTGGTTTTATGGCGGGCATTTGTTATACACTAGCAACAGCTATTTCGTTTATCATACTTGGCTCATTGCTGAATAAGAGCGATTACACACAAAATCAGCATACACAAAGCTTTTTGCTCTTTACCATACAGCGTAAATTGTCTGGAATGAATTTAAAGGTTATACGTCTATTTTACTTGTTAACAGGTATTGAACTTTGGCTTATTCAATTAATAAGCATTAGTGTATTGTCTGAAATTATGTTAAATATTCCAGTCCCTATTACACTTTTTTTCTTTTTAATCGGCATCTTACTTCTTGACCGCATCATGTCAGTGAAAAGTATACTATGGTTGGAAATTTTATTTATTATTGCTCTTTTTTCATTACTTATTTTTATCCCTATTTATTACTTTGTACTAAATGGGGCAAGCACAGTATATGAGGGTATTCGCTTATATCACCCTTATTTATTTTATTTTAAAAATAGCGAAATTCTGCTGTTCTATGTCATTATTCAACTAGCCGTTTTAGGACAAGTATTTTTTGATAAATCAACATGGTATTTAATTGCCTTTATAAAACCTAAAAAAGTACGTAGCAGTCTGTTTTCCTCTGGTGTAATTTTAGCGTTATTAACGCTATCATTTACGGCAATTTTAATGATTGCCCTATATAGCGGATCATTTGGCCAATTCCAAGTACTGATTTTTACGTTTTTATATGAAGTACAACCAGGCTTTCTGACATTTGCTTTTCTCGTCATTGTCCTATTAGCCATTGTCACAACCTTGCTTGTAGACATGCGGGCAACGAAACGTTTTTTTGTGACGAAAAGACCCTATTATTTCTATTTGATTGGCCTGATGATTATTTTATTCACCTGTTTCTTATCTATCGATTTAACGATTTTAGGTGTTATTTATTCTTTTGCCTTTCTGCACATTACCATGCTACCGTTTGTGTTAATCCTTTTATTTACGAATCGCCATATTCATAAGCATAGCTGGCTTGTCATCCTGCTATCCATCATCATTGGAATTGGTGTTGGTTTAAGCTTTAATACACTTTACGGATTAGCTACCAGCTTTATGATCTCGAGTATTTATCAATTAATGCTTCAGACTGAAACGATAGAAAAAAATACCTGAACTCGAGATTATTCGGGTTCAGGTTTATAAGTTATTTAACTGATATAAAATAAAAATAGGATTAGTGATAGCAAGCCAACAATGGCCGAACTAATGGAAAGATAATGTCTTTTTTCCTCTCGACCATAGTAATAGTCAATGAAAATAGAGCTGAAAAGGCTGACAACTAAATATCCTCCAATGATAACAGTAAATAAAATCCACCCTTTAATTATGATCACCATGAGCATCATGGTATTCAAAATTTTAATAGCCCAAACAGCACGTCTATGATGACTATTGACATACTCCTTTGGTATATTAAACATTTTCCTCATTAGTTTATCGCCAAGCGTTTGGATAGCTAGAAAAATAACTAGCATAACGATTAAACCTGACATTCCAAATTTAGCATCATCATTGAGAATAAGATCTAAATAAGCCTTGGCCAAATCTTTATTTTCTACTTTATAAAATGAATTGTTATCATAATCAACAATTCCGATATCCTCCTCGTTTATGAACATTTTCAGCTTCATAACCTGACCTTTTTCAAATTCTACCCAGACATCACGTTGTAATCTAAAAAAAGTACGCTCATTCATTTGAGTCACTGTAGCTTGCTGTAATAGTTGTTGTAATAACACTTTTTCTGAACTTTGCTCCATTACTCGTTGTCCAATGACCCACCCAGGTCTTCCAGCCTTAAAGATCTCCTCATCCGAATTGTAAATTATTGTATATTTCCTTATTGATTGCTGCTGTGCTATTTGAACAATTGAAGCATGTTGCGTTTGCTCTATCTGCCCTAATGGACCGATTTCTATTATCAATAGAAACATAACTATCGCGCCTATGATAATCAATGGATATGACCAGCGTCTTGTCTTTTTTGTTTGCCGCACTTGCCGTAAAATATCCTCCTGTAAGGATTTCGTAAATCGTGGTGCTTCGCCAAGTTCTTGATCCAATTTCTCTTTAAAAGTTGTCATTCATTAACACCTCCCACTTATTATTCGCTAATTTTTCCTGTAACATTTTTCTTGCTCGATGCAATCTGGTTTTAACTGTATTTTCTGCACATGTAAGAATATCTGCAATTTCTCTAACCTTTAATTCCTGATAATAATAAAGGATGACGACTTCTCTATAAGTAATAGGTAACTCAAATAAAGCATTTGTTAATGTTGTCTGTTCATCCTGTGCTAATAGCATCGTTTCTGGTGTTCGTTTACTTGTACCAATATGCAATTTTTCCAACAGTTGATGGCGTTTATTTTTCCAGCTTCGCAAATAATCATGACTTTTATGTACAGTTATTTTAACTAAATAGGTCTTTAGAGATGCTCTTTGTTCAAAGCGATCCTGCTGCAGATAATAAGAAAAAAAGACATCCTGGACTATTTCTTCTGCCATCGCCCAATCCTTTACATAAAGATAAGCCACTCGTAAGCAATATTCTCCGTGTTCTTCCATAATGGCCACTAAATGCTCACTCATCCAAACACCTCCTATAAACATTCACCCTATAGTCGTAATCCGAACTTAGTTGGTTTCAAAAAAAATCGAAAAGTTTCGTTAACATGAAGGTCATAAAAAGAAAAAATCCTCACACAATAAGAGGGTATTTTTTATGAATAGTAACTCCTAAAGAAATAACCTACATTTTTAAGAGTGAATTTATTTGTATGCCATGTTGCATACTTTTTTTCTTTTATCTATTGAATAACTAGCAAAAAAACTGTTATAGTGAGATTGTTTGTCTGACGTCTGACTAATTAAGATCTTTAGCTGTTCTTCTGAAATTGGAACATCAGGACAAAATATCACAGATACTTATGGAGGAACTTATGAGATACTTAATATCCTTTTGTGGATTGTTACTTGTTTTTGCCTTAGCTTTATTAATGAGTAAAAACAAAAAAGAAATAAAATATAAATATATAGTGATTATGTTGATCATCCAATTTTTATTGGCAGCTTTACTACTTAATACAACGGTCGGTTATGTGCTAATCAAAGGAATCACCAAAGTGTTTGATCACTTATTGTCCTATGCAAATGCAGGTATATCATTTGTTTTTGGTGGCTTAGCAAATGAAGGCGAATCACCCTTCTTTTTAACAGTTTTATTACCGATCGTCTTTATATCTGTTCTGATTGGGATCTTGCAGCATTTTAAAATTCTTCCTTTTCTGATGAAATGGGTAGGTTTATTTTTAAGTAAAGTAAGTGGCATGGGGAAATTGGAATCCTATAATGCTGTTGCTTCTGCTATGGTAGGCCAATCCGAAGTGTTCATAACTGTTAAAAAGCAATTAGATAAGATTGCACCACAACGTATGTATACATTATGCGCTTCTGCTATGTCGACTGTTTCGATGTCAGTAGTTGGAGCTTATATGACGATGATTGAGCCAAAGTATGTTGTTACGGCCATTGTATTAAACCTGTTTGGTGGATTTATTATTGTTTCCATCATTAATCCATATACTGTGGATGAAAAAGAAGATATCTTAACAATTGAAGATGAACAGAAGCAAGCGTTCTTTCAAATGATTGGCGAATATATTATGGATGGCTTTAAAGTAGCCATCATTGTTGGGGCAATGCTTATTGGTTTCGTAGCATTAATGGATTTAATCAATTCATTATTCGATATGATTATCGGTATATCTTTCCAAGAAATATTAGGCTATATCTTTGCGCCAATCGCTTTCCTAATGGGTATCCCATGGGCAGATGCTGTGGCTGCTGGCGGTATTATGGCAACCAAATTAGTAACAAACGAATTTGTTGCTATGATTAACCTTGGCGATGTTGCCGAGTCCATGAGTGAACGTACATTAGGTATTATTTCTGTATTCCTCGTATCTTTTGCCAACTTTTCATCAATCGGGATTATTTCGGGAGCTGTAAAAGGTTTGAATGAAAGGCAAGGGAATGTCGTTGCTCGATTTGGACTAAAGTTGTTGTACGGTGCTACACTCGTAAGTATCCTAACAGCTATTATTGTGGGATTGATTATTTAATTGTAACAGGAGCTATTTATTGAATTGCACTCAGTTAGATGGATGCAGTCCTTATTTTACTGCTTAAGCTCTAAATTAAAAAATGTACATTACTAAAATTGAATTTAGTAATGTACATTTTTACTTTATATCTCTTTATTTTACGACAATATTGACAAGTTTGCCTGGAATAACGATGATTTTCACTAAGCTCTTTCCTGCCATGTATTCTTGAACCTTTTCATCGGCAAGTGCTACTTTTTCAATATCCTCTTTTGAAGCATCTTTTGCTACGACGATCTTAGCACGAACTTTACCAGCAACTTGTACAGCAATTTCTACTTCATCATCCACAAGCTTTGCTTCATCATATGTTGGCCATTGCTCATATGAAAGAGTTGAATCGTGTCCTAATAGTTGCCATAGTTCTTCTGCAATATGCGGAGCGATTGGAGCTAGCATTTTCACAAAGCCTTCAGCATAAGTCGTTGGAATCACATCAGCTTTATAGCAATCATTAATAAAGACCATCATTTGTGAAATAGCTGTGTTAAAGCGGATGCCTTCATAATCCTCTGTCACTTTTTTCACTGTTTGGTGGTATGATTTTTCAAGTGATTGATCGTTAGACACTTGAATTTTTGCTGAAATTGCGCCATCTTCTTCACTGACAAATAGACGCCAGATACGGTCTAAGAAGCGACGTGCTCCATCTAAACCATTTGTAGACCATGCAACAGAAGCCTCTAGTGGGCCCATGAACATTTCATATAAACGTAATGTATCGGCACCATGTGACGTAATGATTTCATCTGGGTTGACAACATTGCCCTTAGATTTAGACATTTTCTCGTTACCTTCACCTAGAATCATTCCCTGGTTAAATAATTTTTGGAATGGCTCTTTTGTATGAACAACGCCTAAATCATAGAGAACTTTATGCCAGAAGCGAGCGTATAGTAAATGTAATACAGCATGCTCCGCACCACCAATATAAATATCAACTGGTAACCAACGTTTTAGTAACTCTGGGTCTGCAATCGCCTCAGTATTTGTAGGGTCAATATAGCGTAGGAAGTACCAGCTCGAACCTGCCCACTGCGGCATTGTATTTGTTTCACGACGCCCTTTTTTACCTGTCTCTGGATCGACAACATTTACCCATTCTTCAATATTTGCTAATGGTGATTCACCAGTACCTGATGGACGGATATTATCTGTTTTTGGTAGCATTAAAGGTAATTCTGATTCTGGAACTGGCGTAATCGTGCCATCTTCCCAATGAATCATTGGAATTGGTTCACCCCAATAACGCTGACGGGAGAATAACCAGTCACGTAGACGATAAGAAATTTTCTTCTCCCCTACACCTTTTTCCGCTAACCATTCAATGGCTTTCGCAATGCCATCTGCTTTATTTAAGCCATTCAGGAATTCAGAGTTAATATGTTGACCATCACCTGTAAATGCTTCTTTGCTAATGTCTCCACCTTCAAGTACAGGAACGATGTCTAAGCCAAATTCAGTTGCGAATTCATAGTCACGTTCATCATGTGCTGGCACCGCCATAATAGCACCTGTACCATAAGACACTAACACATAGTCAGCAATCCAAATCGGCACTTTTTTACCGTTTATCGGATTCACTGCATAAGCACCTGTAAATACACCTGTTTTTTCTTTCGCTAAATCTGTACGCTCTAGGTCAGATTTCATTTTAACTTTCTCTAAATAAGCCTCAACAGCTTGGCGTTGGTCAGCTGTTGTAATTTGTTCCACTAATTTATGCTCTGGTGCAAGCACACAGTATGTAGCACCAAACAATGTATCAGGACGTGTTGTGAAAACTGTGAAGTTTTGATCAGAACCGTCAATGGCAAATGTCACTTCTGCCCCTTCTGAACGGCCAATCCAATTGCGTTGCATATCTTTAATAGATTCAGGCCAATCAACTTCTTCTAAGTCATCGATTAAACGATCAGCATAGGCTGTAATTTTAAGCATCCACTGCTTCATTGGTCTGCGTTCTACTGGATGACCACCACGCTCTGATTTCCCATCAATTACTTCTTCGTTAGCTAATACCGTGCCAAGTGCTGGACACCAGTTAACAGCTACTTCATCTACATAAGCTAAACCTTTCTTATAAAGCTGGATAAAAATCCATTGTGTCCATTTATAATACTCTGGATCAGTTGTGTTAATTTCGCGATCCCAATCATAGCTGAAGCCTAGCTCTTGAATTTGACGTTTAAATGTCGCAATATTTTTAGCTGTAAATTCAGCTGGATCATTCCCTGTATCAAGTGCATATTGCTCAGCTGGTAAACCAAAAGCATCCCAGCCCATTGGATGAAGTACATTATAGCCTTGCATACGTTTAAAGCGTGATAGAATATCAGTTGCCGTATACCCCTCTGGATGGCCTACATGTAGTCCTGCGCCAGATGGATAAGGGAACATATCTAAAGCAAAGAATTTAGGCTTCGCTGTTTCATTTTCAGTTTTAAATGTTTTGTTATCAGCCCAATATTGCTGCCACTTTTTTTCAATTTGTTCATGATTAAAACTCATTTTTTTTCCTCCTTCGATTGATCGTGCTGCTCTCCATCATAATTGACAAAATATTTAAAAAATAAAAAAACTCGCCCCTTTCTTATAGAAGGGACGAGAGAATTTGTACTCCCGCGGTACCACCCAAATTAGTGATTACACTCGGCTCAAGCTTCCTTAACGCGGAAGAAACGACACACGCTGTTTCACGCGGGTAGACTCAGAAGGCGAGTTCAACTTGCATTCTTACTAGCTTCCACCAACCGCTAGCTCTCTAAAAAGAACCACAAATCTACTATTCCTCATCACAGTCTTTACATGATATTGCATTTATTCTAATGGAAAGTATTGAAAAGCACAAGCCTTTGTTTACAGCTTACCCATTACTGAACAATTAAATCCTTTTCTTCCTTAGACTTTGATAAATCCTGACATTCATGAAAAGCAAAGTGCTGACAACCAATACATTGATTGACGTTTAAATAATGGAAAGCTTTTGTAATCGCTTCTCCAGTATGCTGAAAAAAATGCTGCGCGCCTATTTTATCGTAAAGTCCATTGTGCTGAAGAGCATCCTTTAAATCTCCGTGCACACCCGTTACCAAAATAGTACCGCCCTGTGCTGTATAATTTTCAATGATATTGCTAAAATATGCTTCTCCAGTAGAATCCATAAAGGGCACTTTCCCCATCCGTAATATCAAAACTCTTGGTTGCTGATACAAAGTACTTTCAATCGTTTGTTCAAACATTTGTGCAGCACCAAAAAACAACGGCCCTTCAATTGTGTACATACTAATTTGCGGGCAATCATGCTGCTGATGCACTACATGTGGCTGTACCTTTTCACTTTTATTTGAATGATCTGGAAGTACTTTTGTAACAACAAGCTTTTCACTCATGCGTTTCGCAAATAATAGCACAGCCAGCACAAGCCCTACCTCAACTGCTAATGTAAGACTAGTGAATACCGTTAATAAAAAGGTAATCAATAATACCAGTGAGTCGCCTGATTTTAATTTTGCGATATGTGAAAAATGATGTCGTTCACTCATATTCCAAGCTACGACCATCAATACCGGAGCCATGCTTGCTAACGGAATATGAGATGCATATGGAGCTAATAACAATAATGTGATTAAAACAAACACACCATGAATGATACCCGACATAGGAGATACTGCGCCTGTTTTGATATTGGTCGCTGTGCGTGCAATGGCGCCTGTTGCTGGAATACCACCGAATAAAGGCGTCACAATATTAGCAATCCCCTGACCAATTAACTCACGATTACTGTTATGCTTACTATTTGTCATCCCATCCGCCACAACTGCCGATAATAGAGACTCAATACCACCTAGCATTGCAATGACAAACGCTGGGCCAATAAGTTGTTGTAATCGTTCGAGCGTGATGTTTGGTAAGGCGAAATGAGGTAATGTATTAGGAATTTGCCCATAAGCCGTTGCAATGGTAGCAACTTGTCCTGAAAAGAAGAAAGTTGCCATAAGTGTAGAGACAACGATACCCGCTAATGCTCCTGGAACCTTTGGAAAAAACTTTGGAGTTATCATTATTGTTGCCAAGCATACGACAGCAGTAAGAATACTATACGTATTTGTCGTACCAAGCTGCTTAATGATTTCCTGTATGTTGGCGATAAAATATTCATGCCTTTTAACATTTGTGAGCCCTAGAAAGTTAGCGATTTGACCTGTAAAAATAATCACTGCTATCCCTGCTGTAAAACCAACTGTTACAGGACGTGGAATAAACTTAATTAGAGTCCCTAACTTAAAAAAGCCCATGACACAAAGCAATACCCCTGCCATTAAACCCGCAAGTAATAAATCTTCATAGCCATAGGTAAGAACAATCCCCAATAGAATTGGCACAAACGCCCCCGTAGGCCCACCTATTTGATATTTAGAACCTCCAAAGAGAGAAATAAGAATACCTGCAATGCAAGCCGTATAAATCCCATATTCAGGTTTCACACCCGATGCTATGGCAAAGGACATGGCAAGTGGAATAGCAACGATTCCCACAATAACCCCTGACAATAAATCCTTCTTTACATGTTGAACTGAATATCCTTCAAAGCGTCCTGTAAACAGTGACTTCATAGATAAATCTTCCCTTCGAAATAATAAGCAAAGCCCAATTTTTCATCATCATTGATTTACTTATTCTCTTCGTCACCTTCATTACTTGTCATTTCCTCTAATCTCGAAATGGTATTAACCAAATGGTTATTAAAAATATCCTTTGCCACCCCAAGTAATGCACCAATCATTGGGTCACTTAAAGAATAATAAACTTTTTTTCCTTCCTTCACGCCATAAACAATATTTTTAGCACGCAATACACTTAATTGCTGAGAAACAGCAGAACCCTCTTTCTCTAAGCAATCTTGAATCTCATTGACACTTTTCTGTCCATCTACAAGGAGTTCAAGTATTCTGATGCGTAACGGATGTGCTAATGCTTTGAAAAAATCCGCTTTAAACTGTTGTAAGCCCTCGTCCATAAAAAACCCCTCCATATAACTACATATTCAAATATTTGAATATGTATGATTGTAATCCTGTCACAACATTTTTTCAATATCTACTATTAAAAAAAGAACAAAAACAAGTGCTTAACACTCGTTTTTGCTCTTTTCAGTGCGACATTATTAATCTGCTACTATTTTGTTCTTCTTTAAAGGATAATCGTATGTTAAACATGGAATAATCGCCAATAGTACGATGACCACCAATGTTAAAACGAGAGGAATCATGCCAAATTGATCTACCATAATACCACCAAATAGTGGACCAATCATCCGTCCTCCAGTAGCAGCACTATTGATAATCCCTTGATAGAATCCTTGTCGACCTTTTGGTGCCAGTTGATTAGCAATTGTTGGTAATGCTGGCGTATAAAACATTTCGCCAAATGTTAAGACAAGCATCGCTGCTCCAAACATTTTAAAATCGTTTGCAAAGGCAATAATACCAAAGGAAAGTGCAATCAGCGTTACACCAAATACTAACTGACGCTTTAAATTGTGTTCCCACCGCTTTACGAGCGGTGCAATGAGTGGTTGCCCAATGACAATTAGAAGACCGTTGATTGTCCAAAGTAGGCTATATTGCTTTAATCCCAATCCTAAATCTTGTGTATAAGATGAAATGGTTGCACTCCATTGAGAATATGCTAGCCAGCATAAAACGGAGGATGCACTAATTATTAACAAAGCATAGAAAGGTGCCTTGTTTACAATTCGTTTACTTTCGCTCAAGACATTTTTAGGTGCAATACTGCCCGCCTCCAAACGCTTAAATGTAAATAAGGCAATGAAAAAGAATAAAATATACATACCTAAATTCACTTTAAACACATAGTCAAATTGATAATCTGCCACTATACCGGCAAGGGCGGGACCTACGGCAACACCGACATTTTGTGCTAAATAGATAGTATTAAAAGCCTTACGTCCACCTTCTGGCCAGGCAGCCCCAGCTAAGGCAAACATACCTGGGAAAACAATGCCCCCACTAAAGCCTAGTATCGTTAAAAACCACACATAATGTGGCCAACCGTGCCAAATTGTTAAGCCAATTAATGAAGCAATCGTTAACAGGATACCAAGCATAATAGCTTTATAGCCACCAATTCTATCAAATAAGTAACCACCTAATAGATTACCTAATACTCCAGCAGCAGAATTCAGCATTAAGACAAAACCAGCCATAGCTAAAGATTTGCCTAAATAATCATGCATATAAATGGCATTCAAAGGCCATAAAAAAGAGTTGCCTGTTGTGTTCACAAGCATTCCGATAATTAAAAACCAAACACGTTTTGGCATAGGATGACCTCCATTATTTCGCTTCTCTAAATAGTTAGTGTATGCTGAAATACTTAAAAGTACAAGGAAAATAATTTTACCTTTTTTACAAGACTTCTATCCTATTTTCAATCGTATTTAGTTTTGTTCCTTTCCATTTTTCTTTATCCAAATCATGATATTACCCTTACCCCATGACGGAACGAAATGCACATGATAGAATAGAGCGTTAGAGGAGTGAAATAAATGACAGAGACGAATTTTCCTTTTCCTTCAGAGGGGAAAAGATACTATACATGGAATCGCTATTTACGTGACCAATTTGGTCATAAAGTATTTAAAGTGGCATTAGATGCAGGATTTGATTGCCCTAACCGTGACGGCACAGTTGCTTTCGGTGGCTGTACATTTTGCAGTGCTGCAGGTTCTGGTGATTTTGCTGGTAATAAGGTAGATCCAATTGATGTTCAATTTGCTGAAATCCGAGACAAAATGCACCAGAAATGGAAGGATGGCAAATACATGGCCTATTTCCAAGCCTACACAAATACACATGCCCCTTTACCAGTTTTAAAAGAAAAATTTGAAGCCGCTTTAGCGCAAGAAGGTGTAGTAGGTCTTTCTATTGCTACTCGTCCTGACTGTTTACCCGATGATGTTGTCGAATATTTAGCAGAGCTAAATGAGCGGACGTATTTATGGATTGAGCTCGGTCTACAAACGGTGCATGAGAAAACGGCTAATCTTATTAATCGTGCCCATGATTATGCAACGTATGTGGAAGGCGTTGAAAAATTGCGTAAGCATGGCATTCGTGTTTGCTCACATATCATTAACGGATTGCCTCTCGAAGACTATGACATGATGATGGAAACGGCACGAGCAGTTGCACAATTAGATGTCCAAGGCATTAAAATCCACTTACTTCATCTATTAAAAGGAACGCCTATGGTGAAGCAATATGAAAAAGGTATGCTAGAGTTTTTAGATCAAGATGTGTATACAAAACTAGTAGCAGACCAATTAGAAATTTTACCACCAGAGATGGTCATTCATCGTATTACAGGTGATGGACCGATTGATTTAATGATTGGACCCATGTGGAGTGTTAATAAATGGGAAGTACTGAATGGCATTGATGCTGAGCTTGAACGTCGTGGTAGTTGGCAAGGGAAGTTGTATAAGGCAGAGGTTATGAAATGATACTACAACGCGTTTTACAATATGCCCAGCAGTTATTAAAAGATAATATAAAAGAGGGAGATACAGTTGTTGATGCAACTGCTGGAAACGGCCATGACACATTGTTTCTGGCACAGCTTGTTGGGGATGAAGGGCAAGTTTATGCCTTTGATGTCCAAAAAGAGGCGGTTGACGCGACACTCCTCCGACTTTTAGATCATGGTTTAGAACATCGAGCACTCGTTTTAAATAAAGGGCATGAAGAAGTTACACAGTTTGTACACAAGCCAGTAACTGCGGCAATCTTCAATCTCGGCTATTTACCTGGTAGCAACCATGATATTATTACAAGACCTAATACAACAATCCAAGCCATTGAGAATATATTCAAGCTCTTAAAAGTGGGCGGTTTGATTGTTCTTGTTATTTATCATGGTCATCCAGGTGGAAAAGAAGAGCGTGATAAGGTCATTGATTATGTAAGCCAACTGCCACAAAAATATGTTCATGTCTTAAAATACGCATTTCTGAATCAACAAAATGATCCACCCTTCGTCATTGCATTAGAGAAAATGAAAGAATATCCTATTCAATGATTACATGCTAAAAGGCGATCAGTAGTTTCTATCAAACTAGCTGATCGCCTTGCTCTTTATCTACTTGTTATTGCGTTTTTCATTATAGTCAACCCAGAAATCTGCACCTTTAATTCCTAGTTTACGAGGATCAAAGACTGGGTCTTTTCCTTCTTTTTTCTGTTTCTCGTAATCTTTTAATGCGACAATAGCTGGTTTCATGATAATTAAAATAGCTATAACGTTAATCCAAACCATCAAACCAAGACCTACATCTCCCATTGCCCATGCTAGACCAGACGTACGGATTGTACCATAAAAGGCTGCAACTAAAATGGCAATTTTCGCAATCCAAATGAATACCTTTTCTGTGCTACCTCTAAATAAGTAAGCGACATTTGTCTCTGCAATATAGTAGTAAGCCATGATTGTTGTAAAGGCAAAGAAGAATAACGCAATGGCTACAAATGGAGCACCAAAGCCAGGTAATGATGAGTCAACTGCATATTGTGTATACGCAGCTCCTGCTTCAATACTTTTCGCAAAAGTCATTTGCTCATCGCCTGCTAATCCACCACTATTAAATTCTCCAATATGGATAAATGGATCTGCTCCCTCAGCTGCCTTTTCATCTTGTACATTGTACATACCTGTAAATAAAATCATAAATGCCGTAGCAGAACAAATTAATAATGTATCAATATAAACAGACGCCGCTTGTACAATTCCTTGCTTAGCAGGATGTGATACTTCCGCAGCTGCCGCAGGGTGAGCACCAGTTCCTTGACCAGCCTCATTAGAGTAAATTCCACGTTTAACACCCCATGCAATCGCTGAACCAATAATGCCTCCAAAAATTTCTTGAGCCCCAAATGCACTAGAAAAAATTAATCCGATAACCGTTGGTACTTGTGAAATATTCATAAAAATAATGATAATGGCCATAATGATATAGGCTAATGCCATAAACGGTACAATAATCTGGGCAGCATTTGCGATTGATTTAACACCCCCGATGATAATAGCACCTAATAAAACAACAATAATAAGTCCTGTGATCCATGTTTCCAAACCGAAAGCGTTTTCAACAGCACCTGCGATGGCATTCGACTGCACACCAGGCATCAAAATTAACATTGCTATTAAAGCCGCCACAGCAAAAATAACTGCAAACCATTTTTGGCCCATTCCTTTTTCTATGTAAAAGGCTGGTCCACCACGATATTCTGTATCTTTCTCTTCTTTATAGATTTGAGCTAATGTTGACTCTACATACGCGGTAGCCGCACCTATGAAAGCGATTGCCCACATCCAAAAGACAGCACCAGGTCCTCCCATTCCAATCGCTGTCGCAGTACCAGCAATATTACCTGTACCTACACGTCCTGATAATGCGATAGACATTGCTTGGAATGAAGATATTCCCTTTTCTGACTTCTCCCCTTTAAACATTAAAACAAACATATCTTTAATGTGCCTTACTTGTAGGAACCTTGTAATAATTGAGAAAAATAACCCAATTAATAAGATGCCATAAATAAACCATGGTCCCCATAAAATACCATTCAACTTCTCTACAATTACATCCATTTTACCCCTCCAATTTGAATTACCTTACTTTAAGTCATTATAGTATTACACTTTTCTGAAAATTACAATATTATTTTTAAGTAACAATATTTAAGTAAGTAACCTAGTAAATGGAAGGGTATAAACCTATTTAATTATATAACCAATTCTTCGAAGAGCATTATTAATAAAATCTCGTATATACATAAAAATCTCTTCGCGCTCTCCCTCATGAAATAAATTATGATAACAATTTGCCCATTCTTTAAACTGAAATTCCGTGAATTCCTGTTGATGAAGCCAATTTCGAGTTTGGCGAGTGTCCGTAATTTTATCCTTCTCAGCTGTCATAATTAGCATAGGCATATTAGGCATTTCACCTTTAGGCAGCATCACTAAATTTTTCATCATCTGCTGAAGTTCTCGATACCATTTCACAGAAACAACAGACATGAGGGGTACATCATCTTTCATTTCTTCTCTGCCTTCAACACTACGCGTTAATTTCTCTAATGTAATATCATGTGTCAACTTAACATTGGCTGTTAACGCACTTAGACTTGTTAAAGCATTTGTTAATTTACCTGGTAATAGCTTTAGTTGCAACCAAGGTGATGTTAAAATAATGCCTGCACATTCATATTGTCTCTTTTGCAGTGTATGGAGGATTAATGTTGCACCTAGTCCATGCCCTATTACAAAGGTTGGTAAATTATATGAAAAAGCATTTTCAATCAGGTTTCTTGTATACTTATTGTACAATTTGAAGTCTTCATCATGGACTCGAGCAAACCTTGCATTACCTCCATGATTCGGTAAATCTCCCATGACTATGTGGAAGCCTTCTAATCTTAATTTCTCTATCAGCCATGCATACCAACGGTGATTTTCATAAGCACCATGAAGAATAGCAATCACAGCTTTTGCTTGTCCATCAGCTTCCCATTTCCACATTACATAGTCCTCCTAAAAAATGATTACACTTTGATTATATCGAAATAAATAGCACATTTTAATTTTATATTTCCATAAAGTTGCGTATTTGATACGATAATACTACATTATAGAAAGAAAAGAGGCGATTTTCATGATTTATCCATTTAAAGATAAAACGCCAAAGATCGATCCGTCTGTTTTCATTGCTGATTACGCAACTGTTACGGGCGACGTAATAATTGGCGCCGAAACAACTATTTGGTTTAATACGGTTATTCGTGGTGATGTTTCCCCAACGATTATTGGTAAACGTGTCAGTATCCAGGATCTTTGCTGCTTACACCAAAGCCCAAAATATCCGCTCATTATTGAAGATGAGGTAACAGTTGGACACCAAGTCACTTTACATAGTTGTACAATTCGCAAAAATGCCTTAATTGGTATGGGATCCATTATTTTAGACGGAGCTGAGATTGGAGAAGGTGCATTTATTGGAGCTGGAAGCCTAGTACCTCCTGGTAAAGTCATTCCTCCAAATAGTTTAGCATTAGGTCGTCCAGCAAAAGTTGTCCGAGAATTAAATGCTGAAGATAAAGAGGATATGGAACGCATCGTACGAGAATACGCAGAAAAAGGTCAATATTATAAATCACTTCAGAAATAAATAACCTACACAAAAAATCAATACTAACGAAAAAATCCCTCGCGTTTTCGTGTACCGAATATGTTCACGAATCCTAGCGAGGTATTTTTGTAAAAAAAACAAAAGGAGCAATGTTGCCCCTTTGCTTATTAATACATCAGAATAATTTTCTAATGACTTCATTACTTTAGTTCAATAGTTTATAAACGTGCTTTTTCTCGTAGCGCATCTGCTTTATCAATTTGCTCCCACGGTACATTTAAATCTGTACGACCAAAATGTCCATACGCAGCAGTTTGTTTATAAATTGGACGACGAAGATCAAGCATTTTAATGATACCTGCTGGGCGTAAATCGAATAGCTCGCGTACCCATTCAACGATCTCGCTTTCTTTCACTCTACCTGTGCCAAATGTATCGACAGCAATGGAAACAGGCTGAGCAACGCCAATCGCATAGGCAAGTTGCACTTCAGCACGCTCTGCTAAGCCAGCTGCTACGATGTTTTTCGCTACATAACGTGCTGCATATGCCGCCGAACGGTCTACCTTGGTAGCATCCTTACCTGAGAAGGCACCACCACCGTGACGTGCATAACCACCGTATGTATCAACAATGATTTTACGTCCTGTTAATCCAGCATCACCTTTTGGCCCACCAATTACAAAACGGCCAGTTGGATTGATGAAGTATTTCGTATTAGCATCTAATAATTCACTCGGTACAACTGGTGCAATAACAAATTCTTTTAAATCTGCTTGAATTTGTTCAAGTGTTGCTTCTTCATCATGCTGTGTTGAAATAACAATTGTATCCACGCGAACCGGTACATTATTGTCATCATATTCAATCGTTACTTGCGTTTTACCATCAGGACGTAAATAGGCAAGTTCACCTGATTTACGTACTTCTGTTAAACGGCGTGCTAATTTGTGTGCCAAGCTAATTGGTAATGGCATTAGCTCTGGTGTTTCATTACATGCATAGCCAAACATTAAGCCTTGGTCACCAGCACCAATTGCTTCAATATCAGCATCTGTCATAGAGCCTTCACGTGACTCTAATGCCTGATCAACACCTTGAGCAATATCAGGTGATTGTTCACCAATTGCCACAAGCACCGCTAAGTTCTCAGCATCAAAGCCATATTTACCTCGTGTATAGCCAATTTCAGCTACAGTGTCACGAACAATACCTTTAATATCCACATAAGTAGAAGTAGTAATTTCTCCTGCTACTAATACTAATCCTGTTGTTACAGTTGTTTCACACGCTACACGTGCATTTGGATCTTCTGCTAAAATAGCATCTAAAATGGCATCCGAGATTTGGTCACAAATCTTATCTGGATGTCCTTCTGTTACACTCTCTGATGTAAACAGTCGACGGTTTGTCATTTGGTTTTCCTCCTAAATACTCTTACAATAAGTAGTTGTGTATGAATACGGTACTCATTACCCATGTCAAGTCCGCTCCTAAGGATTGAACTCTCAAGCCGTTACTGCTGCTTTTAACACGAGGATTTCGAAAGATCCGTCATTATAATAAGGAAAGAACTACATATACTTACCTTTATATTGATTTTTAACAATAAAAAAATCCTTTTCTCACGTTACTTTACATGAGGAAAGGAATAATGACTGCGTAACCTTTCACTCTTATCGTTCAAGGGATGTTCCCTTGCATCAGGTTGGCACCAACGCATGTCGTGAAATAGTTCATGCAGGTTGCCGGGTTTCACAGGGCCTGACCCTCCACCAGCTCGGGATAAGAGTATCCGTTCAATCTCATGTTACTGAAAAGGTCGAACATTGTCAAATATTTTCTTATGTATTACTGTATAGAAAGGAAAGAACTTATTACACAAAAACTTTTCATACTTGGATGATGATGTAAATAGAAGCAAATTAATCCCTACAACATACCTAGCTACTTGTGGTAACATATGTGTGGCTCAATTTTCGTGCCTAATTACAGTAGGATTGATGGTATTCTACTCGAAAAACATTATTTTTTGTCAGTTTATTGAAAAGTGGTAAAAACTCTAAAATAATTTCTTAATTAGTATAGATTATTTAAGCAATTGTGTTATACTATTTTTGAAATTAAGAAAAAATCCCTCTAAATCAAGGGAATACTATAAAAAAGGATGGTATTTAATCGATGAATTCAGTAGAAATTGCAAACGAACTGAAGGAATTATTAAACGGCGGTAACATTAATGTTCAACTTTCAGTACCACAATTAGCAGAAAAAGCTACATCTCGTGGTGAAGCAATGTTAACAGTAGATGGCGCAGTTCGTGCAGAAACTGGCAAATACACTGGTCGTTCACCTAAAGATAAATATACGGTAGAAGAAGAAAGCACAAAAGATCAAATTGACTGGGGTAAAGTCAACCAACCGATTTCTTCTGAAGTGTTCGATAACCTATATGTAAAAGTAATAAAATATTTAAAAGAACGTGACGAGTTATTCGTATTCAAAGGCTTTGCAGGTGCTGACAAAGACTCACAATTAAGCATTCAAGTTATCAATGAATACGCATGGCACAATCTTTTTGCTCATCAATTATTTATCCGTCCAACAGCAGATGAATTAGCTTCTCATGTTGCCGACTTCACTGTCATCTCAGCTCCTAACTTTAAAGCAGATCCTGCGGTTGATGGTACTGCTTCTGAAACATTCATCATCGTATCACTTGAAAAGAAAATTATTTTAATTGGTGGTACAGAATATGCTGGTGAAATGAAAAAATCTATCTTTGGTATCATGAACTACTTATTACCACAACAAGGTATTCTTTCAATGCACTGCTCAGCAAACGTTGGTGAAGCTGGCGATGTAGCGTTATTCTTCGGTCTATCTGGTACTGGTAAAACGACGTTATCAGCTGATCCTGATCGTAAGCTAATCGGTGACGATGAACACGGTTGGTCTGATAATGGTGTATTCAACATTGAGGGTGGTTGCTATGCAAAAACAATCAACCTTTCTGCTGAAAAAGAACCAGAAATCTACAATGCAATCCGCTTCGGCTCTGTATTAGAAAACGTAGCTGTTGATCCAGAAACTCGTATTTGTGACTATGATGATGGTTCACTAACAGAAAATACACGTGTAGCTTATCCAATCCAATACATTGAAAATATCGTTGATCCTTCTGTTGCAGGTCATCCAAAAACAATCATCTTCCTAACAGCTGATGCATTTGGCGTGTTACCTCCAATCAGTAAATTAACAAAAGAACAAGCGATGTATCACTTCCTAAGCGGGTTCACTTCTAAACTTGCTGGAACTGAACGTGGTGTGACTGAGCCAGAACCAGTATTCTCTACTTGCTTCGGGTCTCCATTCCTTCCACTTCCTGCAACAGTATACGCAGAAATGTTAGGACAAAAAATTGACGAGCACGGTGCACAGGTATACTTAGTAAACACTGGTTGGACTGGTGGCGAATATGGCACAGGTAGCCGTATGAAACTTTCTTACACACGTACAATGGTCCGTGCAGCAATCGATGGTAAATTAGCAGATGTTGAAACAACACAAGATGCTGTGTTTGGTTTACACATTCCAACAGCGGTTGAAGGTGTACCTTCAGAAGTGTTAAATCCTCGTGAAGCTTGGGCAGATAAAGCTGCATACGATGCAAAAGCTGCTGAGCTTGCAGGCTTATTCAACGAAAACTTCAAGAAATTCTCGAACGTTTCTGAAGCCATCACTACACTTGGTGGTCCATTAAAATAACTTCTATATAAAAGACAAAGGGAACAATTTATTCGTTCCCTTTGTCTTTTTGTTTTCTCTATGCTTTATTGTTGTTTCATCCACTTGCAAAGAGCACGGACAGTTTCACGATTTTTTGCTGGTGGATATTGATGTGCATAGTTAAGATCATACCAAGTTTCGAATGATTTATTTGCTTCCTCTAAAAAAAATGCCAATTGTCTGGCATGTTCAATATCCACATTTTCATCACGATAGCCATGAATGATAAGAACGGGAGCTGTTATACGCTCTATCTCAAAAAGTGGTGTTCTTGCATCATACGCTTCTGGTACACGATTAGGTGTTCCTCCAATAACGCGCTTCATCATTCTGCGCATATCTGTACGTTCCCAATAAGTGGCCGTTGCATCAGAAACACCTGCCCATGTTACAATAGAAGTAATATCCCTTCTTAAAATAGCTGTCCACAGAGCCATAATACCACCTCGTGAAAAACCAAAAACATGGATATTGTCATTGCAGAATTGTTTGAGTACATCTACGGCATAGACCGCATCGTAACGGTCTGCCCCCGCAAACTCGTCACGCCCCTCTCCCCCACGATTCCCACGATAATATGGGGCAAATACGATAAAGCCCTGCGCAGCAAATTGTGCAATACGAGAGGGTCTTACCATCCCTATGCTTTGCATGCCGCCTCTTAAATATAAAAAGCCATCATATGTACCTTCAGTCTTTGGCTCTGCTAATAGTCCTTTTATACGTAAGCCCTGTGAAAGATAGGTTATTTCCGTTAAACGGATAGCTGGATTTGGTGAAGGATAGGGGCGTTTTTCGATAATATCACCATTGTGTGTCACGATGTTTCAGCTCCTCCAGCATTTTCTTCATCCCCTCATCCTTCATGTGAAAACTCAAGTTAGGATGCTGAGCAAATTCTTCATCCGTTAACCAAAGCATGCCTGACGTTTCTAAATCAAATTCTATATCCTCTTGCGCCAAAAATTGTGCAGTGAAAACGGATTTACAAAAAACGATTTCATCATACACTGCATACTCTGCAAACCATTGAAGATTTTTCACATGAACACCCGTCTCTTCAAAAACTTCTCGAATCGCCGCCTCCTCTAAGGTTTCCCCTTCTTCTAATTTCCCTCCTGGCACTTCTACACCACGTTGTTTATGGACAGTACATAACCATTTATTTTCATGCTTTAAAAGGACAAGGACGTGTTTAGGTTCTACTTTAAATTCGCCTCTTGTAAAACTCAAATCTACTTGTAGGCCATGTAAATCTGTAAATGTTAACATCTCTTCAACCTCACGTTCTTTCTTGTTGCAAAACAAAAGTTACTTTCTTTATCATTACTTCTATTTTATGGACGGAATTTAATCATCATTCCTATTCCTATCTATATTAACTATATTGTAAACCTACAATGACAAGCAACCCTAAGCTACAGTCTTGTAAAGCATGAAAAAAAGCGTGCTTCATAGGAAGACACGCTTTTCTTTAGATTACTTGCTGACCGTCAAAATAGACGATAGGACTTTTCACAACACAATCAATATGAACATCTGACGCATTGGCTCCACCAAATGGCGCATTACTGCCAAAAGCGATATGGATGGTCCCATACACCTTCTCATCCTCTAATACATTGCCACATAGGATAGCACTTTTATTGGCTCCGATACCAAACTCTGCAATGACTCTACCATTGCCTTCACCAAGTAATGTCAGTAGTCGTGGACCATCAGGACCGATTGCTTCTTCTAAGCGACCATTCTTTATTTTTAATAATAATGGCTCCTTTAAAACACCAATATTAGCAATAGAGCCATCTACTAATATCTCTCCATTCGCAGATGTTTCTATTGGTGCAATATACGATTCTCCTGAAGGAATATTCCCGTACTCACCAGGTTGACGAATAACCCCTGTGGAACGAATTCCGAAACGGCCGTCTACACTAAACGTCAGCTCATGACCATCCTTGACAATACGAATATCTTTTGTCGTATTAAGTAAAAGGACATATTTTTCTACCGTAGCTTCGATCTCCTGTGCATCTGCATGAAGGGCACCTTGCTCCAGCATCTCCAATGTTACCCCTGGCATTGTTGCTACACGTCCACCCTTTTCACAGGCATGTTTACGAGCCAGTGTATGTGTTAGGGAGTGGGAGGTAATACACAGTGTAACATCGGCATTTGCCATAAGCTCAGAAACTGCATGGATTGGTTCCTGCCCAGATTTCTCTAACAGGGGCATCACCATGAACATTGTATTTGCAGTAATTGACAGTCCAGCTTCATAAAAAATTTTCGCGATGTCTTGTTTGTGGCTATCTGTCAAAATTAATAGTGACTCAGAAGATTGAACATTTAAATTGCCTTTTAAAACATTTAGTGCAATATCATGTAAATGATGCATAATAGGACTCCTTAATTAAAATTCAAATGATATCTACGAATAATTCCTTCTATTTCATTTCTAGCTTCCGTTAAAGGTCCCAAAAAATCAGGAACACGTTGCTCTGTAAAACGATAAATTGGTCCAGAAACGGTAATAGACGCTACGACCTGTTCCTCACTATTAAATATAGGCATAGCTAGCGCCAATACATCGACCGAATACTCACTGTTACTAAGTGCATAGCCACATGTTCTAATTTTTTCTAGCTCTGCCCTTATTTCTGTGGCATCTGTCATCGTATTATTTGTATAAGCTGTTAATGGTTCATCTATGACCTTTGCAATTTGCTCTTCATTTAAAAAAGCAAGCATTGAACGGTAAGATGCTCCTACATACAGTGGCGATCTACTTCCTCTTGAAACTGTAAACTTCACCTTATTTACAGGCTCTGCTTTCAGTAATGTTAACGCTTCCAGTCCATTCAGTACGGTAAAAATAGCTGTTTCACCAGTGACATCCTTTAATTTCTCAAGAACTGGCATACATAGCTGATCTATGTTTAATGAATCATACATATTCATACCTATTTCCCATAATGCAATACCAAGAGAATATTTTTTTGTTATAGGATCTTTTGTTATAAACCCATTATTTTCGAAGGTTTCAAGAATGCGATATAAATTTGTATGATTCATGTTCATCGCCAGTGCTAACTCTCGACCACCCCATGTGGGCTTTTCCTTTGTAAACATTTTTAAAACCGCAATTGATAAATTTAATGTCTTTAGCATATCTCTCATCCTTCTGAACTATTTATCTGTACAAACGGCTGCAAATCTCTCTCTTAAGGGGGAAATAATCGACAGATTTAGCAGCCGTCAGCACCTGATATCACTTTATCAAAAGTAAGAGAGTAGCTAATCTCTTACTTTTGATATAGGAAATCAACAGCAGCAGTTATATAAACTTTTGCACAGCGTACGATATCCTCAACACGCACTTTTTCATTATAACCATGAATACTTGGTAAATAAGCTGGGCCGTATTGCAATACAGGAATATCATATTGTCTGAAATGACGAGCGTCACTGCTTGCCCATTGCATGACACCATATGCCTCTTGCCCTGTAACATACGATATATTTTCCACTATCGATTGGCATACAGGATTTTCAGCAGGCGTATAATTGGCTACGCTTTTAAAGCCAAAACGTTGGATTGAATAATCAATAGCCAAGCCATCTAGTTTAGTTGTCAAGATTTCTGTTACTTCTTCTTGTGTAATACCAAATGGTAAACGACAATCGACCTGGACCTTACAGTAATCTGGGATTACGTTTGACTTCGTACCTCCCTCAATTGTACCAATATTTACAGTAATTTTCTCTAAAACTTCTTGATATTTCAAGCGATCTTTCTCCACTTCACGCATGTATTTTTTTGATACCTCGATAAGTGGCTGTACCTCTTCAGGGATTGTGATTTCTACATCCCATAGTGTACGAATCTCTTGTATAGCTCGGATTGCATCAACAATGGCATTTCGTCCAGCCAATGGTGATAGGCTTCCATGACCAGGTTCCCCACGCACCTCTAATTCAAACCAGTAAGAGCCCTTTTGTCCAATAGTTGGGTTTAAAGGTGAAGAGGGCTCAGCGATTAAACAACCATCTCCCTGCACATAGCCTCGCTCTAACAGCCAAGGAACACCAAATTCACCGCCAGTTTCTTCATCTGGTACGATCGCCAAAGTTAATTTCCCTGGTAGTTCAATGTTCAGTTTCTTTAATAACTTTGTTGCAAAAATAATACCTGCTAAACCGGCTTTCATATCACTCGCCCCACGTCCAAGCATCCAGCCATCCTTCACTTCTCCTGAAAATGGATCAAAATCCCATTTTGATAGATCACCGACAGGAACAACATCGGTATGGCCACAATAAACGAGTTCTTTTCCTTCCCCATTTCCAATAGAAGCTACTAAATTAAACATTTTATCAGCAGCTTCATATTTTTGATAAGTAATGCCTACATCATTTAAATAGTTTTCGATAAAAGCTGTTATTTCAGTCGTATCCCCTGGAGGATTGACACTCGGGATTTGAATGAGCTTTGAACAAAACGCTATCAATTCATCTTGATGATTTTCAACTGCCTCTACTAATTGAGCTTTAAGTGCTTGTAAATCATTCATGTGTGTGTACCTCGTTTCCTTTCGTTTGTAAATGACTCATGCTACCATATAAGCCTTTCATATGTGTAAATTGTGTTTCATCAAAGAAAGAGCATTTATTAGCACCGTAAGTTTTTGCTACCTCTAACACAAATCGCACAACATTTTCTACATCTGTGACATGGGTTGCACCTGTTGCACAGCCTGCCACAACAGATTCAGTTGTAATCGCTACACCTACAACAGGGCTAGATGTTGCAACTGCTGGTTGTAAAATACTATTGATATGGAATAAACCATTACCATATGGTGTAATGTCTTGCATCGTGATTGGCAGGACAACTGGAGAAATGCCAGCAGATTGTGTATATACGTGCAATAAATCATCACTAATTTTTAATATGTAACCTTCTTTGACAGTTGGCGTTATCGCAAATCCTTTATGGTTACATACTTGATTGCCTTTTGTTGTATCAATTGATAGAATAGCATCCATTATATCTTCTACTTCATTTTCGTTCATGACACTAATATCCACTGGCGAGTTCATAAATGGCACTGGCTCATGTGGTAAGGTTGGAGCTGTTGGACAAATATGTGTGGAGAAAATAACGTCACCCTCTAATTGATCACCCTTTAAGGCCATATCAATAGCTTTTGCTGCTCCTGCCAGACATGCCAGTGCGCCGTCTCCATCTGATACAAAGCCTGTCATTTCAGGGCGTGCTCCGATACCACCTAATCGTCCAATAATTCCTAATGTAGGTGCATTTCCGCCAGAGGATTTGCCATTCTTTCCTTTCACGAGGACGCGAACAAAATCTGTTGAGCCGCTTTCGCCTTGAATAGTTTTTACCTTGACATCTGCTGTGGAATCAATATTGTGTAAATACTTCTTAATCGTGTCTCCGTTTACATAAATACTATCCATTACCTCGTATAATTCAATAACATGCTTCAATGACATAATCAGTCCGCTCCTTTTTCTGCTTCAATAAATTTTATCTTTCGTTAAATTGATGATACTTCTTGCTGTATCGACTTAAATAAATGACACGATACTTGATGTGTAGCTGATACTGTATCAAGTGTCGGTTGGACCTCTGCACATTTTTCTGTAGCAAAACGACAACGCTTATGGAATGCACAGCCACTCGGGGGATTAACCGGGCTTGGAACATCGCCAGATAAAATAATACGGTCCTTTTTATCAAAAGGATTTTCCTTAGGTATGGCCGATAACAAGGCTTGGGTATAAGGATGCTGAGGGTTCTCATAAATTTCCTTGTATGTGCCAATTTCCACTATTTTTCCTAAATACATGACAGCAATACGATCACACATGTAGTTCACCACATTCAAATCATGTGAAATAAAAATATAGGTTAAGCCGAATTCTTTCTGTAAATCTTTTAATAGATTGATAACTTGAGCCTGTACAGAGACATCTAATGCGGAAACAGGTTCATCACACACCACAATATCTGGATTCAGTGCAAGAGCCCGAGCAATATTTATACGTTGTCTTTGTCCACCAGAAAATTCATGTGGATGGCGCTTTGCATGGTATGCACTTAATCCGACTGTTTCAAGTAATTCAACCACTCGCTTTTTACGGGATGCCTCATCACCAATCCCATGGATCACTAATGGCTCAGCAATAAGATATTCAATCGTTTTACGAGGATCGAGTGATGCATAAGGATTTTGGAAAACCATTTGGATGGATTTTCGAGCAGAGCGGATATCTTTTGAATTTAAGCTTGCTAAATCCGTTCCCTTAAATTCAACTATTCCCTCTGTTGGTGAAATTAGCTGGTTGATTAAACGGGCAACCGTTGATTTACCACACCCCGACTCTCCCACAATCCCCAGTGTCTCACCTTTATATAACTCAAAACTTACACCATCTACCGCCTTCACAAATTGTGTTGGTTTTTTAAAAGGAATTGAACTTTTAATGGGAAAATGCTTTTTTAAATTACTTACCTTTAAGACAAGTTCATTGTACTGTTGCATTAAAAATTCCCTCCTTCCTAGGGACAATTTGATCTTTTGCTTGTAAATGGCAGGCTACAAAATGGTTGTCCTGTACTTCCACTAAATCAGGCACAGTACTACGACAAATATCTGTCGCTAAAGGACATCGTGCTGAGAAGTGACAGCCACTATGTGGCATTGATAAATCTGGTGGACTACCAGGAATAGCCGGCAGCCTTTGTTGCTCTTGTGTCCCCATTGTAATTTGAGACTCTAATAATCCCCACGTATAGGGATGTAAAGGTTTTTCATAGAGCTGTTTTGTTGTAGTAGACTCTACTGTACGACCTGCATACATAACATTTACTTTGTCACATAGCTCCCAAACTACACCTAAATCGTGCGTAATCATAATGATGGCTGTATCATGTTCTTGTTGTAATTTTTTCATTAAATCAAGAATTTGAGCTTGTACAGTTACATCTAGTGCAGTTGTTGGCTCATCAGCAATGAGTAGTTTCGGGTTACAAGCTAGGGCAATAGCAATCATGACACGCTGACGCATTCCACCTGAAAATTCGTGAGGATACATTTTTAATCGTTTCTCTGGCTCAGGAATCCCAACCATTTTTAACATATCGACGGCTTTGATAGCGGCATCTTTCTTCGATATTGTTTCATGTGCTTGGATGACTTCAATAATTTGATTGCCCACTGTTAAGACAGGATTCAAACTTGTAATTGGATCTTGGAAAATCATTGAGATGTCATTGCCTCGCACATTGCGCATTTCCCTTTCAGAAATTTCGATTAAATCGCGGCCATTAAATAGAATTTTTCCATTCGTTATTTTTCCTGGCGGAGATGGAATTAAACGCATGAGAGCAGTGGCTGTAACACTTTTTCCTGATCCTGACTCTCCCACAATACCTAGTGTTTCCTTCTTATTTAATTGTAAATTTACTCCATTAACAGCTTTCATTGTAGAGCCGCCACTTTTAAATTCTACTGTTAAGTTTTCTACATCTAGTAAACGTTCAGTCATGACTCCACCCCCTTCCATTAAACTTTCATTTTCGGATCTAATGCATCGCGTAATCCATCCCCTAATAGGTTAATTCCAAGAACTGTTAATAAAATACAAATGCCTGAAAATGTCGCCATTTGGGGATTTAATACTAAAAAGTCTTTGCCATCTTTTAAAATACTGCCCCATGAAGCTGTCGGTGGTTGAACGCCTAATCCTAAAAAGCTAAGGGCAGCTTCTGAAATAATAGCGCCAGCTGTACTCATCGTTCCATAGACAATTAAAGGGGCTAAACAGTTCGGTAATATATGGCTAAAAATGATCCTCGTATGTGTAGCACCTAAAGAATGCGTTACTTCAACGAATTCTTCCTCTTTTACACTTAACACCTGTCCTCGAACAAGTCGTGCGAAACCTGGAATATTAGCAATACCAATCGCAACAATAACATTGACAAGTCCTTGCCCTAATACCGTCATTAATGTAATAGCTAGTAATATAAATGGGAATGCGAAAAGACCATCCATTGTGCGCATAATAATGGAATCAATGCGTCCACCAAAATATCCTGCCACTAAGCCTAGCAGTGTGCCAAACACAGCACCAAATAGCACCGCCGCAATCCCAACAATCATTGAGATTCGTGTACCGTAAACTAAGCGACTAAACAGATCACGACCATAGTTATCTGTTCCTAATAAATGTCCTTCTGTATTCATCGGTAAAAACGATTTACCGACAATCATTTCATTCGGTGGATGGGTAGCAATCAATGGGGCAAAAATAGCAACAATACCCATTAAAGTGACAATGATTAATCCAATTGTCGCTAATTTATTTTTTAGCAACTTGCGCAATAACGTATTTCTTTTTTTCGTTTCTTGGACGATTGCTTGAGTCATTGTTATTTTTTCCCCCCATCCGATTCTAAATTGACCTTAGGATTGACCACTTTATAAAGTACATCGACTACTAAGTTAACAAGCACAAAGATAAACGCAATGAAAATAACAGTACCTTGGACGACTACAAAGTCACGTTTATCAATGGCATCTACAATTAATCGACCCATCCCAGGCCAACTAAAAATTGTTTCTGTTAAAACCGCTCCGCCCAGTAAATTAGAAATTTGCATTCCTAACACGGTTAAAATCGGTGTTAGCGCATTCTTAAATGCATGTTTACCAATTACTAAATATTCTTTAATACCTTTAGAACGAGCTGTTTTAATATAATCTTGCGAAATAACCTCTAACATACTTGAACGGGTAATCCGTGCAAATGTCGCCATTGGAATCGTTGCTAAAGCAAATGCTGGCAAAATTAAATGCTTCAAATAGGTCCATAGGCCATCGCTGATATTCCCCATCCCAGTTGCTGGGAACCAACCAAGGTTAACACTAAAGAATAAGACAAGCATGATGCCCAACCAGAAAATTGGCATAGATACACCAACTAATGACACAAGCATTACAACATAATCAATGATGGTATTTTGCTTTCTCGCTGCAAATATTCCTGCTGGGATGCCAATCACGACTGCTATTAACAGCGCTGCCAATGCCAATATCACTGTATTAGGGAACCTTTCGAGAATAAGTCCGATGACAGACTCACTATAAGAATAGGAATATCCTAAATTTAACTGTGCTAGATCTCCTACATATGAAATAAATTGCGAAGGCATGGATTTATTTAATCCTAGCTCTTCTCTTAAATTCTCTACATCTTCTACACTCGCTTGTGGTCCAAGCATGACTGAAGCCGGGTCACCAGGAATCATTCGCGTAATAATAAAGACGATAATTCCTACTACTAGCAGTGTCGGGATGAGGTTAACTAATCTTTTTAAAATAAATGAGCCCATCTTAGCAAGACCTCCTTTTCATTATTAGAATCAGTGGTTCATATTGTGAATAATCACATAGTACACCACTCATTAATTGTTTGTAAATATATTTTTTTCTGAATCTTTGTAATTTTATATTTACTTTCTATTTACAAGTGTGCTAATTTTAATCTCGAACCTACCATTTTTGAATCAACGGTTCATATTGTGAAACAAAAACTAAGGAGGCTAGTGCATATGAAGAAATTAAACGTAAGAAAGTCTTTACTACTACTCTTTTTAACTTTACTAATTGGTGTTTTAGCTGCTTGTGGTGGAAACACTGAGAAAAGTACTTCAACGGATGAAAAAGAGGGAGAAGCTACTTCTGGAGGCACATTAAATATTGGTCTGTCAGCCAATGCAAAAACATTTGATCCTATCAAATATACAGGGGTTTATGAATCACAGGTGATGCGCCAAATGGGTGATACGTTAGTTGTTTATAACAAAGATCTATCTGATATCATCCCTTCGTTAGCAACTGAATGGAATGTATCAGAGGATATGTTAGTCTACACATTCAAATTACGCGAAGGTGTTAAATTCCAAAAAGGTCAGTATCAGGATGGCCGTGAAATGACAGCTGAAGATGTGAAATACTCTTTAGAACGCTCTGCTAAAGAATCTGCTATGAATCGTTTAAGTGGTGTAACAGAAGTGAAAGTGTTATCGGATTATGAAGTAGAGATTCACTTAGCTACACCAAATGCTGCCCTACTTGCAATGCTAACGGATGCAGGGAATATTATTATTCCAAAAGAAGAAGTTGAAGGATGGGGCGATAATTTTTCTGAACACTTTGTTGGTACAGGTCCATTCCAACTAACAGAATGGAAAAAAGACCAAGAAGTAAAATTAGTTCGTCACGATAATTACTGGGGCGATAAGCCAAATGTCGATAATTTAACAATGAAGTTTATCTCCGATCAAAATATGATGACAAATGCATTACGTTCTGGTGATATTGATATTGCCATGGACGTTAAAGGTCAAAACCGAGAAATCATCAACCAAGATAGTAACCTTGAGCTTTTAACAAATCCAGGTCTATCGATTGTTTATCTTGATCTTAATAACAAAGTAGGTCCAACTGCTGACAAACGCGTTCGTGAAGCGATTTATATGGCAACAAATGTAGAGGAAATTATTTCTGGCGTTAACCAATGGGGTGGCGGCGATGTTTCTTATTTACCATTACCACCTGGTTCATGGGGATATGATCAATCGTTAGTTGATATGGTACCAAAATATAATCCAGAAGAAGCAAAAAAATTACTAGCAGAGGCTGGTTACGCTGATGGCTTCAAGACAGAGATTTTCGTATCAGAAGCACGTGTTCCTTACGCAACGATTTTCCAAAGTCAGTTAAAGAAGAACTTAAATATTGATGTGGAAATAAAAGTGCTTGAATGGGGTACTTACAGTGATACTGTGGCAAAGGGTAATGCGCCAATGAATATTGGTGGCTGGACTTGGTACCCAGATCCTTATTTCTTCCTTTATCAATTATTCCACACAAATCAAATTGGTGCGTTAGGAAATGGTAAAGGCTACAGCAATCCAGAAGTAGATAAATTATTAGAACGCGCCGTATCAGAAACAGTAGTGCAAGAAGAACGTGCAAAATTATACCAAGAGGCATTAAAGCTGATTTTAGCGGATGTTCCACGTATTGAATTAGAGGCAACACAAACGGTTGCAGGTGTAAACAAAAAAGTACAGGGCTTTGAGGTTTCTGCTGATAACTCCGTACAAATTGTGCATCCAAATGGTACAAACGTATCCATTACTAAATAATTAAACTTGAAAAGTGGAGATAGCAGTCTCCGCTTTTCTCTTCATAAGGAGAGATTTGACCCGATGACACGCTATATAAATGGACTTGTTTTTAATTCTGAGACTCGTAGCTTTAATAAGCAATCTTTTCAAGTGCAAGGGCAATACTTTGAACCCACTACTCATTCACCTGAAACAGAGTTGGATTTAGATGGCTACTATATTACACCAGGTTTTATCGATAGCTGCTCACAAATCGGTCTAGCTGAAATAGGGATTCGTTGGGAAGGTGATGATAGCTATGAATTTGACTCACATTTGCAATACTCTGTAGTTGATGGCATATACCCATTTGATACTGCTTTTCAAAAAGCTGTTTCTCATGGGGTGACTGCATCTCATATTGTTCCCTCTCCTAAAAGCTTGATAGGTGCAAAAACGGCTATTATTCACCATACACATACAACGGTTGATGAAATGGTTATTTCAAAAGATGTGGCTTATTCCTTCTCTATTGGACATCAGGCAAAAAGTACATTTTTCGCAGAAAAGAAAAAACCACTCACTCGTATGGGCATCGCCAAAATTTTAAGAGAAACATTACAACAAATTCAGCAACAGGAGCCGTCCATTACGAAAATCGTTATTCGAGCGCACAAAGCCGTTGATCTTGAATTCATTAGCCGCCTTCAACAAGAATTTGGGTCAATTTTTGATTTTCATATTATCCATGGCACTGAAATTACATTCCTTCATGAAACATCCTTTAATACGGTTATAGCTGGTCCTACATTTCGATATATTGAGCACAATGAGATGATGGCACTATCACCCAAACTGTATCATCAATTGTATAAGCATAGTATTCCATTCGTTTTTTGTACGGATCATCCTGTTAGCAGCACCTCGCATCTAACATTAGAAGGATGCTTAGCTGTAAGAGAAGGTATGGCACGCCAGGACGTGCTATATGCTCTGACAACGGGGGCTGCAAATTTTCTAGGGATTGCCCATCTAACAGGTGCTATTCGTGATGGTCTTCTTGCTGATTTTGTTATTTGGGATAAGCATCCATTAAATTTAGATGCCCAGGTTGTCGCAACCTATATTAAAGGAACAAAAGTTTATGCACGGGAAGAAGGGTTTACACAATGATTATTTATCATCATGCAAAGTTTCTTACAGTCAATGAGCAGAACGATACTTGTGAACAGTTATGGATCGAAGATGGGCGTATTGTCTATATTGGACCAGCCAAAGAATTTCCCCCACAAGCAGAGCTAGTTGATCTACAGGGAGCTTATGTTACACCAGGGTTAATTGATATTCATGCACATGTCGGAACATGGGCTGAAGTCACTGAAGACATTAATGATGCCAATGAATATAGCGAACCCTTTACACCTCTTATGCACGCTTTAGATAGTGTAGATATCCGACACTTTTCCTTTCAACATGCGTTAGAAGGGGGCGTAACCACTGTGCAAACTGGGCCAGGTAGTGCCAATGTCATTGGTGGTATTTGGAGCATTCTTAAAACAGCAGGACCTACCCTTTCCTCTCGTGTTTTAGTAGAGCGGAGCGGTTTAAAGGGGGCCCTAGGGGAAAATCCGAAAAACGTCTTTGGCAATCAGTATAAGCGCAAGCCGATGACTCGTATGGCCATTGCACAGCTTTTACGAGATGGTTTCCAACGTGCAAGTCAACTCAATGAACAACAACAAACTGAGCAAATTAAAGAAAATGCTGAGTTACGCCCGTTTATTGAGGTACTTCGAGGCGACATGCCACTTCGCCTTCACTGCCATAGAGCAGATGACATTATGACAGCAATTAGAATTGCCAAAGAATTTAATGTGAAGCTTCATTTAGAGCACTGCACAGAAGGCTATCTCATTGTGGATGCCGTTAAAGAAAGTGGATTCCATGCAACGCTTGGGCCCTATATGTTAACGCCATCTAAATACGAAACGCGTCATTCTACACCAGCAATTGCTGCCGTTTTTAAAGAACATAATATTCCATTTGCTATCATGACAGATCATCCATTTGTACCAATTCAATACTTAAAGTATTGTGCCACAGAAGCGATTCGTTATGGTTTAGATGAAGACACAGCCCTCAAAAGTATTACGATCAATGCAGCTAAGCTTGTACAGCTTGATCACCGCATTGGGAGCCTTGAGGAAGGCAAAGATGCTGATTTTGTTGTTTGGTCGCACCCTATTTTTGAAACAGAAGCAAAGGTTTTACAAACTTATGTAAATGGACAAAAATATTACGAAGCGGAGTGAGCGCAATGCAACATTCGAAAATTGCCGTTGTAACAATTGGTCAGGCACCTCGTAAAGATATGGCAGAGGATATACAGCAATTAAGAGAAGCAGGTTTAGATGTTCATGAATTCGGTGTACTTGATTTACTATCCTCAGAGGAAATTGCTACACTTTCGCCTTCTCTTGAGGACTCAGATGTTTTAGTGACACTTCTTACCAATGGTCGACAAGTAAAGCTCAGTAAACAAAAGCTCATGCCTTATATTCAAAGTTGCATTGATGATCTACATGAATTCACTTGGATACTACTTATGTGTACAGGAGATTTTACGAATAAATTATCCTATAAAAATCTTTTACTACCTGATCGTATGATGACTAATTTAGTGAAGGGCTTACATACAGAATTAGCCATTGGTTTAATAGGCCCCGAACCCGAACAACATCGAACGGTTGCAGAGAAATGGCAAAAAGCACAGTTCGATGTAACTTTTTCAGCAAGCTCCCCATACCACTTTGATAACCAACATTTATTGTCAAAAGCACAACAATTAGAAGAGCAAGGAGCCGATTTGCTTATTCTTGATTGTATGGGCTATTCCACAACAATGAAAAACATGATTAAAGATCAACTCACTATCCCCATCATCGTCCCTCGAGAAGCGGTTTTTACAATTTTAAAAGCCATTTGTTAATAGAAGAAAAGGTCACTTCTGATTCAGTGACCTTTTCCCATTCGCTAGACACGCTTGTTGAAATAAGGAAGCTGCTCAACGAATGCCTTCGTATCATCATCTCCATATTCATGAACAAGTGCATAGATTTTCATTAATCTTTTATCTATTTCATCATTTTCTCTATCTTGGTGATACTGTATATACGGTAACTGAGCACGCCATGCATTCGAAATTTCTAACAGTTGCATTTGCTGAAAGATTCTCTCAAATACATCTAATGCCTGTCGATCTACATTGAGTTCGAAATTCCATGGTCCTGCATATGGGTTGGTATAATACGTTCTATTGGCAAGTGAAAAATATACGCGCTGACGATCCATCTTTACGATTCACTCCTTTTTCCATAGTATGGAGTGATAGGTGGGGTTTTATTCGCTTTTATGTCAAACTTCCTTCACAATTAATAGGACCAGATAATTTATAATAGGTATGATGAATAAAGAACGGAGTGAATACTATGAGTTTAACTACGCTCTTAATAGTCGCAGTTATCATCGTTATTTTAATCACCATTGCGACAATTATCAGTGTAAACCGTGCCTATGCCTTTAAACATACTGTTGATGAAAAACCGAAGCAAAACTATCATCAAGAGGAAAATTAAATACCATTACTGAATTTGGAGTGAAAGAAATGGGCGTACCTTTACCAATTATCATTATGATTGCGATGATGATGCTAATGTTTGGTGTTTCTGTCATTATCATTATGAAGAAAAAAAATAATATTTTTACACAAACAATTGATCCAAAGCCTGAACAACTTACGTCTCAGCAAAAGGAAGAGCAACGATGAAATACCCCTTTATTTGGCTCATCCAGTTTTATAGAAAATTTATTTCACCTATGACGCCACCTACTTGTCGATTTCATCCTACCTGTTCTTCTTATGGGCTCGAAGCTTTTCAAAAGCACGGTGCATTCAAAGGTTTCCTCTTAACTATTACACGTATATCCAAATGCCATCCATTTCATCCTGGTGGCTTTGATCCTGTGCCTGAAAAATGGCCTTCGAAAAAGAATTAATTTCGGAGGGCATTTTTTTCTTGTACTTTTTTAAGTTGTGCGTTATCATAATAACTGTTCTAAAAAATAAATCGTAATGATTACTATTTAAGAGAGGTATCTTACTTATATGAAAAAACTATCTGTATTATTGTTAGTAGCAGTTCTTGCTTTATTTACTGCCGCTTGTGGAGACAAATCGTCCACATCCCAAAAGACTGAGGAAAAAGATAAATTAAGCATTTATACAACGGTTTATCCATTAAGCTATTTTGCACAGCGCATTGGTGGAGATTATGTTGAAGTAGCTTCAATTTACCCAGCCGGTGCGAATGAACACACCTTCGAGCCAACTCAAAAAGATATGATGAAATTAGCAGATGCTGATATCTTTTTCTATATTGGCTTAGGACTTGAAGGCTTTGTAGAAAACGCTAAAAAAACTCTAGCGAACGAAGATGTCACAATGGTGGCAACTGCTGATGACGTTTCAGATGATAAATTAGCTGTAAGCACAGGACATGTTCATGCAGAAGAGGAAGAAGAGGAAGAACATGAAGCAGACGCTCATGATGAGCATGAGCACGGTACAACCGAGGAAGAGCATGAACATGAAGGTGAAGAACATGGACATGATGAGCATGAGCATGGCGATATCGATCCGCATGTTTGGTTATCTCCTACAATTAGTCAAGACTTAGCACTGGCTATCAAAAACACACTAGTTGAAAAAATGCCAGCTCAGGAGGCAACTTTTAACACAAATTATGATGCATTAGTAAAAGAATTACAGGATTTAGATCAAGATTTCGAAGCAATGACTGACAAAGCACAAAATAAAACATTCTTTGTATCCCATGCTGCATTTGGCTATATTGCTGGTCAATACGGCTTAACTCAAGTGCCGATTGCTGGCTTGAATTCACAAAATGAGCCATCTCAAAAGGAATTAACAAAGATTGTAGACAAAGCAAATGAATTGCACATTCACTATATTTTATTTGAACAAAATGTCTCTTCCAAATTAGCAGAGATTATTCAAAAAGAAGTTGGTGCAGAATCTCTTGTCTTGCATAATTTAAGCGTATTAACAGCTGATGATGAAAAAAATAAGGAAACCTATTTCACATTGATGCAAAAAAATATTCAAACATTAGAAAAAGCTTTAAGCGTTCAATAATATGAGTAAGGAGGTGCCCCTCTATTGGGACACCTCCTTTATTATGACGTATTTTTCTTGTGGCATCCGTTTTTCCGTTCGATAAAAAGACCCTAGCCACTTCATTGTTTTTTGCTTAGTCACATGCTTAGCTTTTGGCTGAAGGACAACAAAAGCCATTATACTACTTTCTACTAGCATAGGTGGCCACTCAGTAAAGTTAAACTGAACTAAATTGTCTTGTTTATTTGTTTTTTGAGTAACAAGCTTCATCGGCTGCTCCACTAATTGTTGTACGGCTAACCGATTTTCTCCGATGATTGATAACCCCATAATTTCATTCAATTGATGTTGTATAGGTGACGCTAAACTTTGTCTTTTTGTTTCTTCCTGTAAATCTATATATTTTTCGCTTGTTGCAGCAGGGAAACTTGCATAATCCCATGTATGATCTTGTGCTAATTGGCGATCCGACACTAAAAAATATTGATAGCGAACTTCTCCTTTACGATCAGGCAAAGGGTCATCCCATGTCACATCAATATGATACCAAGCATGATCAAGTTTCACTAATACCCAGGCATGTAGCTGTTCTCCTACTTTTCCTGGTACATATTGTACCTCAAAACCCAGCATTTCTAACATTCGATATAGCACTAAAGCATATGCCTGACAGACGCCCTTATTCTCCGTTAATAATGTATATGGAGAATATTGACTTCCTTCTGTTTCCTTAGAGTATTCCGCGGACAATACAATAAAATCATGTGCAGCCTGTAGTTTTTCTATGTCACTTAATCCATGCATAGGTGCAATAATATTTTCCAAAGTTTGCTCGACAAATAACGCCTCTGTTTGTGATAGATGGTACGTAAATGCAAAGGCAATGACAATATTATTGCTATAACCTTCGTACTTCCATTGGAAACTTGAAATATTAGTATAAATATAAGAGTTTTCAATTGCATTTTTAGTAATTTCTGTTAGTTCATCTTTTATCTCGGCTAAGTCACCAGTATAACGAATCGAGAATTCGGATGATAGATGCATAACTTCTTTATTAATGAGAGATTGTAGTGTTTCAATTGAATGAGCTGTTGCTACATCTTCTTTTTCATAGTTTGCAAATACTTGCACATGACTCATTTGTAGAACAAATAATATAATGACAACATTATATATATATTTCCTCATATGAGTCATTCTCCTTTACTAAATAGTTTATGCCTCTCTTTTTTTATTATGTTAATAAATGATTAATTTCATGCTAAAAGTTTCAAATAAAAAAGAAGCCTTCCTTTTTAGAAGACTTCTTTCACGAAGTTTTTATTGTAATAATTTCCGTCTCAACAATTTATCCGCACCATTGCGCGGAAGACTGTCTGTAATAATCATTTCTTTAGGCACTTTATATTTAGCAAGTTTCTGTAAACAAAAGGCCTTTAGTTGCTCAACAGATACCTGCTCATTTAACACGATAAAGGCAATGGGTACCTGACCCCATTGTTCATCAGGCATACCGCATACACCCGCCTCTTTGACAGCTGGGTGTGAGAGTAGTACATTTTCTATTTCTGCAGGATAAATATTTTCTCCCCCTGAAATGATTAAATCTGCCCTTCGATCAATGACGAATAAATAACCCTCTTCATCCACATAACCAATATCACCTGTATGAAGCCAGCCAGCCTTCGTTGCATTTTTTTGTGCAAAACGTCCAATATAGCCAGGTGTGACATGGGGACCTCGTATGCAAATTTCCCCTTCACCTTTAGCATTTGGCTCAGCAATCATTATTTGATTAAAAAATAAAGGCTTCCCAGCAGAACCAATTTTCCTCATAGCATCTTCACTTGCCAATGTGGCTGTTTGTGAGGAGGTTTCTGTCATCCCATACGTTTGTGCGACAGCTAAATTTAACGCATGTGCTCTCGCTAAATAATCAACGGGAACAGGTCCACCTCCAGCTAACATTAACTTAAAATAAGATGACGCTTTCGCATTGCGTTGCTCTAGCGTATGTAGAATTCGTTCCAAGGTCACCGCTACAACAGACATATGGGTGACATCCCCATCCATAATATTTTGTGCGATAGATTCCACATCAAATTGCTCATATAAAAAGATTTGATTTCCATATAGCAGTGAACGCACTAAAATGGAGAACCCACTAATATGGAATAAAGGGACCGCGCATAGCCAAACGTCCTGAGCCTGTAGCCCAATATTTAAAACGGAGGCAGTGGCACTAGCCTGATGATTTCCAACTGTTTGGCGAACCCCTTTTGGGAAGCCGGTTGTACCAGACGTATACATAATAGTTGTTGTTTGATGAAGAGGCCATTCCTTGACAATATCTACTGCACCCTCTGCACCCTTTTCAATTGCTGAAAATAAATGATAGGTTGTTTCAGATGGTAGCTTTTCTACATCCTCATCGGCAACTAATACCGCTACAGCCTCTGAATCCTCTAGCTGATAAGCCAGCTCATCCTGTGATAGTCTACGATTAAGCATCACCATTTCACATTGCAGATGCATGCAGGCATACATCATGATTACAAGCTCAGGCTTACTTGGCCCCATAATAGCAATTCGATCACCCTGTTGAATACCGAGTGTCACTAATTGTCGAGCACGTTTTATCGATTCATCATTCAATTCTTGAAAAGTCCAGCTTTGCTTTTTAAAAGTAAGTGCCTTACGGAAAGGTGTTAAATAAGCTCTTTGTAAAATCCAGTTAGGATACATCTTTGTCACTCCAATCACCCTACATCTTAACGCTTTCCCATCTAGTTTGTCTATTATCCATGTAGTATCTAGCTTTTTAGTGAATACCTCTATCCTTCACCTCTTGAGTTCTATCCGCTACTTTGAGAGTTTTATCCACCTCTTAGCCACTTCTATCCCCTATTTTTATCTTCACTCTGTTCAAGACATATAAAAAGCTCGTATCTCCAAAAGATACGAGCTTTAAACCCCATACTAATCAAGGGAATCTTGGGAATTGACCGAAATCTGGTTGACGTTTTTCTTTGAATGCATCGCGGCCTTCTTTTGCTTCATCAGTTGTGTAGTAAAGAAGTGTAGCGTCTCCAGCCATTTGTTGAAGACCTGCTAAACCATCTGTATCTGCATTCATCGCTGCTTTTAAGAAGCGTAGTGCAGTTGGTGACATTTGAAGCATTTCTTCACACCATTGAACTGTCTCATCTTCCAATTGCGCATAAGGCACAACTGTATTGACTAAGCCCATATCAAGTGCTTGTTGTGCATCGTACTGACGGCATAGGTACCAAATTTCGCGTGCCTTTTTATGACCAATAATACGAGCAAGATAGCCTGAGCCATAACCAGCATCGAATGAACCTACTTTTGGTCCAGTTTGTCCAAAGCGAGCATTGTCAGCTGCAATTGTTAAGTCACAGACAACATGTAAAACGTGACCTCCACCAATTGCGTAGCCAGCTACCATTGCTACTACAGGTTTTGGAATTACACGGATTAAACGTTGTAAATCAAGAACGTTTAGACGTGGAATTTCATCTTCTCCTACGTAGCCACCGTGACCGCGAACTTTTTGGTCTCCGCCTGAGCAGAAAGCATGTTCACCTTCACCAGTTAGAATAATAACACCGATATTTTTATCATCGCGTGCACGTGAGAATGCGTCAATCATTTCCATTACCGTTTTTGGGCGGAATGCATTACGCACTTCTGGACGGTTAATCGTAATTTTTGCGATACCGTTATAGAACTCATACTTAATGTCTTCATAAGTATGTAATGTTGTCCATTGACGTGTCATTGAATTGCCTCCTATATCATTAAATTCGTCTCGTTTCTAGCGAGGCGCTAACGTAATCGTATATTACGTTAAATACTCCTCTACTATTGTAGCAAACTCAGCGGGATTTTCCACATGAATTGCATGTCCAGCGTCATTTACTGTTAAATGCTTAACAGTATTTAATAGCGCTTTCATTTCTAGTGCAATTTTACAAAATTTCTCATCCAATGAACCTGTAATTAACAGGACAGGTATTTCTAGTTGCGACAATCTATCCCAATTTGAAGGTTGAACGCCTGTCCCGATACCTCTCAAGCTACCAGCAAGTCCCTCTTCTTTCTGTGATAGTCGCTCTTCTCGAATAGTTTCTCTTACAGTTTTAGGTAGACGTTGCTGTGGAGCAAAAAGCGGTATGCTTTCCCAAGCATTGACAAAGGACAGTACACCATTCGTCATTATTTTTTGCGCGAGTGCTTCATCTCGCTTACAACGTTCATTTTGCTCTTCCATTGTTCGCAAGCCAGGAGATGCACTTTCTAAAATGAGCTGATGTATACGAGCTGGATACGAAATGGCATAGGATAAAGCGATTCTTCCACCCATTGAATAGCCTAACAGCGTAAATTTCTCTAAATGAAGCTGGCAAAATAGTTCTTCTAAATCCTGTAATTGCTCCTCCATAGAAAAACGCTGTACGTGCTGTGGAATAGCTGTTTGACCATGTCCGATTAAATCAACGGCAATAACACGCACATGAGGTAGAGCTTGTGCTAGATTATGCCATGTTGCTGAGCTACCGGTAAATCCATGTAAGGCAACGACTGTATATTCACCTTTTTCATTCCATATGTCGACATGGGTTTCAAGCCCACGAATCATCCACTTTGTCATACTTTTAACTCCGCATTAATTCGATTCCATAGACCTCGATGTGCATTCACATTCTCGGTTCTATCTGTAAATATTTCAACTAATCGTAAAGAATGGTTTTTACATGTTGAAAATTTCTCAGAAAGCTCCGATATTGTTTCGACACGTACATAGTCCATATCATACATATGTGCAATGTCACGGAATTCAAGGGCTGTTGGTGTGCCAAATAAATCCTCATAGTGATCTTCAACAGTTGACTGTGGTAAATAAGAAAAAATACCACCACCATCATTATTCATCACAATAATCGTTAAGTTACATTCCTGATATCTGGAAGCAATGAGTCCATTAACATCATGTAAAAAGGCTAAATCACCAATCAGTAAATAACTTTCTCGATTATTTCCCTGACTGAAACCGATTGCTGTTGATACGACACCATCAATCCCGTTCGTTCCTCGATTGGCAAAAACACGTAGATCTTTCGGTGTAGCCAATAAAAATGTATCAATATCTCGTACTGGCATACTACTGCTTACGAAAATATCACTACCGTCAGGAATCATTTTGAGTAAACGACTGACTATAGCCCCTTCATCTTTTTCTACCTCTGCGTATTGTTCAATAAACATAGAAGCAAGCTGATTTGCTTTTTGCCATTCGACTAAGTATGTTTCCTCGATAGCCGTTTCAGTGATAGCTAATTCTGTTAGCCACTGATCGACATTCGCATGAATAAAATGCGTAGATACGCCTGTAGCATCTCTAAACATAGGGTCTTCATCGATAATCACATACGCATTTGGACGTGACTTTGTAATAAATTGCATTATAAACTTCGAAACTGGTTGTGCCCCTATTCGGATTACTGTATCTGGTTGTACCAGTGCTTTAAAGTCATCACTCTTCATAATGGCATCATAGGTTGTCACGATATATGGTAAACAATCCTCTGGTACGGATGTACGCATATTCGATAAACTTTCAACAATGACAGGCCACTTCAGCTGACGTACAAATTCCCAAACTATGGATAATTCTGTACCAAGAGCTAACTCACCAATGATCATAAAACCTCTTTTAGTTGATTGTATAATAGAGGATAGTACCTGTTGATCCCCGCGTGTTGGGGTTAATTGTCCCATACTGCTGTGCTTAAACGTCACTGCTGGTAGCTCCTGCTGTAAATCAATTAATAGTGGTTCACGGAAAGGTACATTAATATGGACTGGTCCAAAAGGTGCGCTCGTGGCAATGGCTACCGCACGAGCAAGATGACGCTCAATAAAAGGCAATGTTGGTTCAGCACCATCTGCTAACGGAAAATCAACACTCCACTTCACATGTGAACCATATAAATTGGGTTGGTTGATAGCCTGTGGAGCGCCTACCTCACGTAATTCATGTGGGCGATCAGCTGTTATAATGATTAATGGTACACGTGCATAGCTTGCCTCCACAATCGCAGGAAAATAGTTAGCTGCTGCTGTACCAGATGTACATAAAAGAACCACAGGCTTAGTAGTTGCCTTAGCAAGCCCTAGCGCAAAGAATGCTGCTGAGCGCTCGTCTACCTGCCGATACATTTTTACTTGTTTAGTAGAAGCAACCGCATAAGCAAGCGGTGTTGAACGTGAGCCTGGACTAACGACAACATTTTCTACACCAGCTTGCACTAGCGATGCGACCATTTTATAAACATAATCTGTTAGTATTTTTCGTTCACTCATGTAATTGTCCCCCTAGCGCACGAAGCATTGGACGGAATTTTACTAATGTTTCTTCATATTCAGATTGCGGTTCTGAATCTGCGACGATTCCACCGCCTGCATATAAATAAGCTTTATCATTTAGTAAGGCTGCTGAACGTATGGCAACTGCAAATTCACCGTTACCCTCTGCATCTAGCCAGCCTATTGGCGCAGCATACAGTCCCCGATTCATCGGCTCATATTTACGGATGGCTGCCAATGCTTCTTTGCGTGGTACACCACCTAAAGCGGGTGTTGGATGTAATGATTTAGTCAATTGTAAGATTGTTGCATCCTGATTTAACTGACCTTCAACAGGCGTATACAGATGTTGAATATCTCGTATTTTTAACAAGCGTGGTCTATCTGGCACCGTCATGTCCACACAATTTTTACGGAATGTTTCCGCAATCATATCCACAACATACTGATGTTCTCCGCCATTTTTAGGGTCATTTAATAAACTTTGTCCAAAAGCCTCATCTTCCTCTGCAGTCTTACCTCGTTTAATTGAGCCAGCAACACAAGAAGAAAATGCTCGACCATCTTCTACCTTCACAAGTCGTTCAGGTGATGCTCCGAAAAATAATAAATGTCTATGCTCTAAACCAAATAAATAGCTTTCTGGTTGTTCATGAATAATTTGAGAAAGTACTTGTGGTGCGGATACATACTCTTTAAATTGCAAAGCAAGTGATCGTGCAATGACCACTTTATCTGCCTTTTTCTGTTTAATTAATGCTGTCACTTGATCGATTGAGGCTAAATAAGGCTCTTTATATGGTTCAAAATAACTTATGATTTCAGGTTTTGTATACGTTTTCACTTCTTTAACCTGAGCTGCATGGATTAAATGATCGCGCTCTTTTCTTAGCGCTTCGAACTGATCCTCAGCCTGTTGGTCTTGTGTCAAAAGGTGAATACTTACGTATGCTTTATCATCGCGTATCACCAGTTGAAACGTTGCTAATGCAAAATAAGCCTCTGGGAAATCCGTCCATTCCCCGTCTACATTATTTTGAGGATCAAATGTAAAACCGCCAAACAAAATTGGTTGTAACGCTTGTTGACCTTTTGGACAGTTTTTCATTATGTTTTTCCATTCCGCTTCAACTGCATCAAAGCGGTTTTCTTTAGCGTTGTTTTGAATAGTATGAGCATGTCCTAGCCCAACTAATGTCATTGTTTTTTCTCTATTTTGCCAATAAAATCGTTCACCTTTATAACATTCCTCGCCAGCTGCATAGAACGCCAGTGCAGATAGGCGACTTACTTCAATTGTTTCCATATAAAAATGAAGGCTTTGGCCCAAAGAGTCCACTTCTACTTCTGTGGCTTGGTACCACTTCTGTTGCATGAAAATTACCTCCGTTGTTGCAATGTACATAATGAATGATGGTTAAATAACACATCATATTTTAGTTGGCAACACGTTATTCGTACTGTTGCTAATTGTTCTTTTTTATTTTCAGTTCATAAATGCATGTTCTATTGTATCACTTTTTTTCATTAAACAGTATGTAATAAGCTGTGAACCTACCCATTTTCTCAATCTTCGTTTAAAATAAGAAGAGTCGACAACATTTGAAGGAGAGAAAGACCTTATGACCAAAGTCATTGAAGCTGATAGGGGTTTTAAAGTGTGGTGGCATTTAACACGTCCACATACTTTAACCGCTTCATTTGTTCCTGTATTCCTAGGAACAGCAATTGCCTTAGCAATTGAAAAAGAAACAATTGATTTTGGACTATTTTTTGCTATGCTCATTGCAAGTATGCTTATACAAGCAGCAACGAATATGTTCAATGAATATTATGATTACAAATTAGGATTAGATAACGAGCATTCCGTCGGGATTGGCGGAACGATTGTCCGTCATGGTGTACAGCCAAAAACAATTATGATGATTGCATTAAGCTTTTATGCTATTGCCATGCTTCTTGGCATTTACATATGTGCCTCAACATCTTGGTGGTTAGCTGTTGTCGGACTTGTTTGTATGCTTATTGGCTTTTTATATACAGGTGGACCATACCCAATCGCCTATTCGCCATTTGGTGAAATTGTTTCTGGCGCAGTAATGGGGATGGGCATTGTATTAATTGCCTTCTATATTCAAGCGCTTACAGTAACACTAGATGCTGTCTTGCTCTCTGTACCAAGCATGATTTTAGTCGGTGCCATTATGCTATCGAACAATATACGTGATATTGTTGGCGATACAGAAGGCGGACGAAAAACCTTAGCTATTTTGGTAGGACGTGATAATGCAATTTCCGTGTTATCAGGCTTTTTTATCGTCTCTTATTTATGGGTGATTGCTCTTGTAGCAGTTGATGGTATTACTTTTTGGGCATTGATCATCTTCCTAAGTATTCCAAAACCATTACGTGCCATTCAAATTTTCCGAGACAAAAAAGAAGCCAAAGAGGTAATGCCTGCGATGAAATATACAGCGCAAACAAATACATTCTTCGGCTTCCTATTAGGAATCGGTTTATTAATTCATTATTTCTTTTATTAAGATGCGGCAGCCTTAACGGGTTGCTGCTTTTTTTACATAGCGTCGGAAATTTTGGCTTGCAATACCATACACTTCTTCATCTGAAAAGCGTGTACGTAATGCCTCTAGTAAATTTTGTGCCTCTCCTGCATGGGCTAAGCCACTGACAGTCCTATCAATCCCATCAAAATCGGAGCCTAATCCAATATGCTCCACACCTACCAGTTTAGCTAAATGCTCCACATGCCCCACTAAATGGTCTAGTGTTGCACCTTTGCCTATAAAGAGTGGGAAATAAACTACATGGATATGTCCTCCCGCCTCAACAAGTGCCTTTGCCTGGGCATCAGTTAAGTTACGCGGGTGATCACATAGTGCACGTGCATTACTATGGCTTGCAATAATATGCTTTGCAAGCGGCAAGACATCCCAAAAGCTTTGCTCATTTAGATGGGACACATCAATAATAATATCGCGTTCATTTAATAATTGTATAACTTCTTTACCAAATGGCTTTAAACCAAGAGTTGCATCCTGTTCAGCACCATGGGCCACAGCATTTTCTTCATTCCATGTTAAACCTACCAACTTCACCCCTGCATCCAGTACAGCTGTCAGTTTTGTTAAATCTTCGCCAATGGCACTACAGCCCTCTAAGCTTAAAATGGCTCCTATTTCGTGGGGAGCTAATTGATCTAACTGTGCCCAACCTGTAATATGCACCATGCCCTCTGTTTGTAATACGTGAGTATGGAATGCTTCGATTTGGCGCATGACCTCAAGAAATTGTAGACTTTGTGGGATTGTTGGGTCAATAAAGATAGCGAATACTTGAGCCTCTACTTGCCCTAACTGCAATCTTTTTTGATTAGCATGTATTCGCACATCCTCAGCAAAATTGGCCGCTTCAAGAGTAGTTAACTTTAAAAGCGCATCACAATGTAAATCAATAATCTTCATATCCTCACCTCTACAGTTATTATACTGCTTCTGCGAGGAAAAACTTACTAAATTTTATCCTGTGGTGTATCAGAAGAGCCGAATTCCTCCAGCTCAATAAAATCATCTGATTTTGGTGTTGAAGAAAGAACATCTTCTTCCACTGGTCGTAAATTGTCTTCTTTCTTTTCTGCATGCTCCACACATGTCAGAGCTTGTGGCATTGCCTCTAAGCGACCAATCGGAATTTCTTTACCACAGACTGCACACTTGCCATATGTACCGTCTGCCATTGCTTGAAGAGCTTCTTTTATTTCTTCAGCATTATCATCACGATGCTCATCGATAGCCATTTCTGTAAGCTGATCCGTTAAATCACTAGCATTGTCAGCTGGATGATTATCATAATTTGATAGTTCTGTCGCTTGTGGTCGCTCTGATTGCTCTATTCGTTGTTCTATTTCTTGTAATTCTTGCTCTAGTTGTCTTTTTAATTGTTGCATTACCTGTTGATCCACAATAATCTCCTCCTCATGCTTTCATTTTTTCCTGTTTTACGATTTCTAAAACATGTCAGCATAAGGAAGACCTATTTACTTACTTGTATAAGCTATAATGGCGTCATGCAAAAATTGCGCTGCTCCTGTTTCACCACGCTCATCATAATAAGCTGTAAAACGATCATCAGCAATATACATTTGTGCCAGCCCTGCATGTGCCTCTTTGGAATACTCTTTCCACGTAAAGTTGAGCCAGCGTTTATGCAACTCTGCAACTTCCATCGCAATGTCACTTGTTGTATCTCCAAGTTTCATTGCCTCTGCTAAACGTTCAAACATTTGCTGTTCTAGCTGTTGCATCGCTTGATATTGTTGCTCCGTCATGTTCATAAGCTTAGCATTGGATGCATCCACTGTTTCATTCCCATATTTCTCACGGATTTCTTTGCCGTACTGCTTTTCGTTATTCTCAATTAACTTTTCTTTAAAGCCTTTAAATTTTTCTTCATTAGACATTGGTTGTTCCTCCTCAATGGATTGTATTGTTTTTTCTACTGTCTGTAAGATCGTTTCCAACTGCTCTTTGCGTTGAAGCAAAGCAGCTCTATGTGTTTTGAGCGCCTCAGCATGCTGAAAATTTGGTGCTTGAATAATAGCCTGAATTGTCGCTAATTTCATATCCAAAGCACGGTAAAATAAAATCTGCTGCAACATATCGACCTCCCATTGGCCATAAAATCGATAACCTGCCTCATTGGTTCTTGCTGGTTTCAGCAATCCAATTTCATCATAATAACGCAATGTTCTTGTACTAACACCCGTTAGTTGAGCAAGCTCCTGAATGGTATACTCCATCTCATCACCTCCACTAATGCTACTGTAAGCTTTGACGCAACGTTAAGGTCAAGAGTTAAAATAAAAAAATTTAATTAAACTTAATTATACTTTCAAATCCTTTTACAAAAGGAAAATAGCAAACTAGTAAATCACTAGTTTGCTATTGATTCGCATATTTCCCATGCCATACTATTTCTCGATAACTCTCTTTATCTGTATCACCCTCTGTATTAATAAACAGCACCCTTGCCTGTTCGTTTAGGTGCAAGGCATGTTTTAATTCCTTATATTGTTCATTAGTCATTATTTCATAAAAGCAACCAAATGGCGCCGCTCCTGATTCACCAGCTATAATGCGAGTGTCTGTAGCTAAAGGATTTCCTAGAACGCGCATACCTGTTGCTGCTATTTCTTCCTCACAGGAGATACTTATTTTTGTGTAGGCTTTTAAGATTTGCCAAGCCTGTGGATTCGGTTCACCACAAGCAAGACCTGCCATTATAGTTTGCATCTCCCCACCAACAGTGACAAATTGATCTGTATTTTTCTTAAAGCTTTCATAATAGCAATTAGCGACATGTGGCTCAACCAAGACAAATGTAATTTCCTGCTCATAGTATTGCTGTAAAAATGCTACTACTGCTCCGGCAAAGGACCCCACACCAGCTTGCAAAAATACATGTGTTGGGGCTTGCTGAATCTGTTCAACAATTTCCTGTACAAGGGTTGTGTACCCTTGCATAATCCATAATGGAATTTCATCATAGCCTTGCCACATTGTATCCTGAATCAAGACCCAGCCATTTTCTAGTGCAAGCTGTGAGGTATAACGAACAGTATCGTCATAATTCATTGTCGTAATTTCAGCAAAAGCCCCTTCACTTTTAATATGCAGTAACCGCTCAGCGGCGCTACCAGCTGGCATATATATTCTTGCTTGAAAACCCAGTTCTCTTGCAGCCCATGCCACACCACGACCATGATTTCCATCTGTCGTTGAAATAAATGTTAGATTGCCTACTTGCGCTCTTACTTCTGGAGTTTTTAACTGTTCAAACGATAGCTCCTCTATATTCCTTCCAAGCTTATTGGCAACATATTGCGCAATTGCATAAATACCTCCTAAAACTTTAAAGGCATTTAAACCAAATCGATAAGCTTCATCTTTAACCATAATTTTTTCTACACCCATATATGAAGATAGTGCCTCAAGATGATGGAGTGGTGTCCTCTCAAATTGCTCATATGTACGCTGAAATTGACCAACCTTCCTCACTTGATCTAGTGAAAAAAATGGAAGTATTGCTGTTGTTTGTTTTATATGGTCTTGCTCTAAATAATGCTGATTATAAACCCACCTTAATTTTTCCTTCATCGCCATCCCCCTCAATTTACGGTCAATATCTACATCATAGTCTATCTAACTTTAAAGTACCAGAAGAGTATATATTAGGAAATAAAAAAACTATACATTTATCGAACATCGATAAATGCATAGTTTATAAGAAAATTATTTAACAAAGATTTCTTTCACTTGATCTAGCATAATATTCGCAGCTAAAATGCCTCCAGCTGTATTCCAAATGACATCATCCACCTTATGTGCATTGCCTTTTTGGACAGCTGTTAAGTTTTTCCAAAGCGGGTCTTGTGTCCACTCTTGTTCAGTTGCTAGTGCTGAATCATCGCCTGTTGGCATGTACGTGAAGTAGAAAATAACATCCCCATCCATTTGAGGGATCGCTTCTTTCCCT
>Ga0213822_1000066_pt1 | contig 117361 bp, 124 predicted proteins | sample MC6MC0908MG_FD_179872 | JGI IMG/M metagenome (GOLD analysis project Ga0213822, IMG submission 179872) | Enriched soil aggregate microbial communities from Iowa State University, Ames, United States - MC6-MC0908-MG | ecosystem: Environmental > Terrestrial > Soil > Unclassified | place: USA... | reverse complement strand
ACCCTTGCTGAAAATGTAGAGGCGTTCATACCATGTTCAAGGGTTAGAATCATATACGTTTCAAGCGCTTCCACATGGGCAGTCAAAGGAATATTCCCACTTAGCATATACAAGTAATTTTCAACAAAATTTAAATCACTCCGGGGTGGAATAAACATTTTTCCCTCTAAAAAACTTTTTCGATAGGCAATAATTGTAGGGACCAAAGAAGTTAACCCGATAGCCTGTGAAACACAAGGTTTCCAGCCATAATCAATATTACCTCCGACTGCTGAAATGGCGGTTCTAATTACACTCATTAAATCCATCCCTAGTGGAAGCTGATCAATGATTCTCTTTACATATTCGGGAAGTTCACGATTATCTTTTAAGTCTTCTATCAGCGCACTTAACTGTTCTGCATCTGGTAAATAACCAAACCAGAGTAAATAAGCTGTTTCTTCAAAAGAAAATATCTTGGTAATCTCGCGAATTTCATACCCTCGATAAAATAACCGGCCATTTTCACCATCAATGTGACTAATCAATGTTTCTGCGGCGACAATTCCTTTCAATCCTTTTTGTACGATAAAAAACACCTCTTTCCTTATTTAGTGTTATTTTATAAAATAAATATAATTAAGAATATTGAATGTTTTTAAAGTAATTGATTACTATTTTTAATAAGGAGCAGAGTATGGAATTTCAATGGCTTACCACTTTTATAACAGCAGCAGAATGTGGGAATTTTCGCAGGACAGCAGAGCTCTTATATATTTCTCAACCGTCAGTAACGGTCCATGTTAAACAACTGGAAAAAGAACTTGGGGTCCAATTGTTTCACCGAGAAGGAAAGAAGATAAAGCTGACTGAGGAAGGTAAGAGATATTTAGTTCATGCAACTAGATTGCTGGAAGTTTATCAACAGGGTGTTGAGGACCTAACTTCTTTTAGTCAAGGATATACAAGGAAGTTAACGCTTGGTATTTCACCGCTTATCGCCGATACCATCCTGCCATATGTTCTAAAAAGCTATACAAAGCAGTATCCGGAAGTAGAGATTTCAGTCAAAATAATTGAATCCGTTGATATTGAACAGGCGGTCTTAAAGGAAGAAGTAGATTTGGGGCTGTCGTGCTTAAGCAGCAGCCATCCAAATTTAATTAGTGAACTTTTATCAAAAGACCGTGTAATATTAGTTGCTCCTCATGATGGCAGGGATGCAGAATCAGCGCCTCCATTAGACGAGGAAGAGGTTTTAACAACCAACTATTTAATTACCCACAATCATCCTGGTTACTGGGATCTTCTTTGCAGAATGGTAAAAAGTAAGTATCCATGTGTGCGGATGATGAAAGTTTCTCAGGTTCACATTACGAAAAGGTTTATCGTAGAGGGTTTGGGGGTATCATTCCTGCCGACATCGACGGTCAGGAGAGAATTATTAGAGGGCAGGTTATTAGAAGTAGATTGTCATACTATCCAAATGCCTGAAGCCAACACCTATGCCATTATGAAATATGATCATTCCAAGCAGAGAGAATTTTTAACGTTTATTTCTAACTACAGATTGTAGGTTTTACGTCTTTTTTGTTACATGTCCTACAACAAAACAGCTCTGTCAAAATAACTTACTGACAGAGCCGTTTTGATGCTTTTTATGAATTTATTGTCGCCCTTCAGTGAAGACTTGGAAGGTTACTCCGAACTTGTCTGTTACAGTACCATAACCTGGGCTAAAGAAGGTTTCTTGGAACGGCATGTCTACTTTACCGCCATCCGATAGTGCATCAAAAAATTTACGAGCCTTTTCAGCATCGTCAGTTGAGAGACAGATGGTCAGTTGAGAACCAATTTGATGCGGCTGGCCAGGGAACGTATCAGAAAACATTAATTCTGTTTCGCCGACTTTTATTGTAGCGTGGCTCACACGGTCCTTTGCTTCCGCTGGAATAGGAAATTCCGGGTTTTCTGGCATTTCTCCAAAAGACTGGCTAAAAAGAACCTGTGCATCCAATGCCTTTTGATAAAACTGAATGGCTTCCTTTGCATTTCCGTCCATCACTAAATAGGGAATCAATCGTACTGTCATAAATAATCGCTCCTTGGTCAATAGTATTTTTCTTGCAATGCTCGATAGTCTGGAAGACAGGCATCATGCTGAAGTTTGTCAATAAAAGCAGCCACATCCTAGTATTACCGATATTTCAATTATAAAACAAAGAACGTACGTTCGCAATAGGAAAAATGGTGCCTGACACCATTTCTACTACAACCAGGTGATTTATTTCAATGCTGGCAGGTATCTTTCACTAATAATTTTTCTATGGTGGATGGCGTGGCCTGCGATGATATAGGCGATGGCCCGGGGAGTGGTTTCTGTTTCGTTGGCAATTCCTTTTCTGCCCCAAGCGTCTTCCGCCATGTTTTGAATTAAGGTGATGGTAGCATTCCGTGTTGCTGCAAAGTCCTCGAGGATTAATTTATTTGGAAGCTGATCAAACTGGGACCCTGCTATATAATCGTTCTCATCAAAACCAGCCAATGGTGTCTGATCTCCGCGGCCAATCCTCAGCAGACGGTAGCTCATGATTCTCTCGGAGTCTGTCATATGGCCGAGTACTTCCTTGATGCTCCATTTACCTGGGGCATAACGGAAATGACCGTCTTCCTCCGATAGCCCATCAAAAAGAGCAATGGTCGCCTCTAAATTCTCTTTCAAAATCGATAAAAGATCACCATCTGAAACTAGATTTACATAAGGTACAAAATAATCTGGATATTCATTTTCTAATGGACGTTGCAACATTCAATTCTCTCCCTTCTAATCTTGTGGTACTTTTCCCCCTTCACCTGAAAGCTAATAGGGGATACCACCACTTTTTTCGTCTTCTCATAGAAATACTAAACCAGGTTGAAAAGCATATGACAAAGAATGGCTGGTGCTATCCCTTCACTCCAATATAACCAGCCATAGAACAATCCTACCATAATATTCATACTGTTCGAATAAATTAGGATGGTTTTGGTCACTTTTTCTTTCATTTGATATGATAGTTTCCGGTAAGTGAATAAGAGCGAAAAAGATAGCAGCCAGCAGGTTACCTATCCATATGGCAGCCAATTGATGGTCCAACATCAGGGATCCTAGCCGCACAAAAAAACTCATCAATCCAAAGCGGAAAATGACTTCCTCGACAATGCCTCCATAAAATAGACGTGTAAAAATACCCAATTGTTTCCGGGAATGTTCATTTTTTGAGTTTGTTTCCCTATCCAGTTTTTAAATAAAATAACCATAGTAATAGGCAATTGGAGTGAACTTTTATAAACGAACTGAGCAAGGATTATATATATTAGGTTATGTGGATAAGAAGAATCACCGATTTATCGAATGTTGGCATAACAAAAAAATCATCCTTTTTTATCGTTAGATGACAATAACATGCAATGAAAAAGCACACTTACAGAAAAGAATTAACAAACCTGGATGAACAGAAAAAACCATGTAACGGGGCTTCATTAGCTGACGATTCTCTTTCCAAAACAGAATTTAAGCAACTTTGGGAAAGATGGATGTCTGGTTCAGCTAATAGACCCTCATCCCTAACAATGGAGCAGCACCTATTGTCTGTAAAAAGTGAATTAGGGGAAGACTGGGAAAAATCCTGCCAGGTATTTTATTTACAAAATAACCCGGTTGGAATTTCCATTCCGCACATCGAGCCTGGTACAATGAATGAGGGAAGATTATTTTATTTTGGGCTATTACCAGAAGTGAGAGGAAAAGGTCTTAGTACTCCCTTACACCTTCAATCGTTATGGGCATTAAAGGAAATGGGAGCAACCCGCTACATTGGGAGTACACATATTGCAAATAAGCCAATGCAAAGAGTATTTGAGAAAAATGGCTACAGTGTAAGATCTCTGACTGAATCGTATTACAAATATTTTTCTAAGTAAGAAGGTATAAAAATGAGCAGAGTAGAAATTATTGTCTTAAATGATGAGGATGCCAGAACAGCGGAAGCCTATGGTGCGGATCGTCTCGAGTTAGTTTCCGCAATCGCTGAAGGCGGACTGACCCCTAGTTACGGAATAATTAAATCGGTAGTGCAGAGTGTGAAGGTGCCTGTTATGGTCATGGTACGGCCTCATAGCTATTCATTTGTTTACCGTAAGGATGAATGGAATGCTATTCGCCAGGATATTAAAATGATTAAAGAATTGGGAGCTGCCGGCATCGTTTTTGGAGCGTTAACCGAAAAGCAAACGATTGATTTTGATATACTTGCTATGGTGGCAGAAGAAGCAAAAGGCCTATCTATTACCTTTCACCGTGCGATTGATCAAACAAATTCTCTCGAAACGTATCAAACTCTGAATCATGTTGATCGAGTCCTCACATCAGGTGGAAAATCGACGGTGGGAGAAGGACTTGATTGTTTAAAAAGAATGTTTGAGGAATCGAAGAAATCGGCTGACCTCCCGACCATCATGCCAGGTTCCGGGTTATCTGCCAATAATATCGCATCCATTCACGAACAGCTCCAGGCAGCGGAATACCATTTTGGCTCTGCTGTAAGGATTGGTGGAGATTTTCGTAATCGAATCAACGGTGAAGAAATCCAAAAGATCAAAAAAATACTCCTCTAGGTACCATTAAAAAAGAGCTGCCGCTTGAGAGGTTCAAGCAGCAGCTCATATTGTATTTTATAGCATTTTATCAAAACGAACACGTTTATTAATAACGTACATAACTGGCATACCGATTGCCATTACAACAAATTCACCAACTGCTGTTGTCAGCCATGTGAACATGAAAGGCAAATCAAACGCCAAATGCAGTTCAAGAGCAATCAAGAACATTGTGATAGTGAAGACAAGTGTATTGACGATCATCCGGACCCAAATGCCTTTAATAAAGCGTGCACACCCAATCGTGATGAACAAGGCGATCACCGATTGGCCGACACCGAAAATGAGATCATAGGCCTTCATTGGTGAAAAGAATAAATTCGTCAAACATACACCAAGGACAATTCCGTAAATGTACTTTTTATTAAAAACAATGAGATGATTAAACATTTCCGAAACACGGAACTGGATTTGAGTAAATCCAAACGGCTGGATTATGGCCGAGACAGCAATGTACAATGCTGCAATAATCCCATTGACAACAATTCCTTGTACTTTGCCGGCGGGGTGAGTTCCAGGAGGATTGGCCCCTGCATTAGCACCAATTGGCTGCGCTAATGTGTTAGTTGATTTCTCCATATTCATTTCTCCTTAGTTTTTTTTCGTGGGAGGTTCTCGAACCACGGTAATAGTAATACTTGCAAACTAATATATTAATATAAAAAAAAGCACTAGTCAATGACACTATATTTAAAAAAAAGGATACCGCCTCAAAACGGTATCCTTTGCAGCTTAATTATTAACCTCGCTCATTAATGCATGGATGTTATCTTCCGTGTCCTTAAAAAATGTCATCCATGTTTCGGTTTGTCCCATTTTCACCACAACATGCGGTTCATCTATAAATATGACACCTTTTTCCATTAGGCATTGGTAAGTTGCCTTAATATCCTCAACCTGAAAATAAATCACCGAACTTGGATGCGCAAATTGTTCTTTCTCCGGTAGGCTGAGAAGGAGTCGCAGCCCATTACATTCAAAAAATGCCATCGTGTCTGTGTTAAACAGCAGCGGCAGTGCTAATGTATCCTTATAAAACGTTACCGCTCGAGTGAGCTCCTTAACCGGCACACCAATTTGCCCAACCCCTTGAATAGTTGTCATCGAATTATCTCCCATCCGTATGTAAATATAATCTATTCCATTTTATTTTAAATTGCCTTATTTTTCAAAAAATAGCATGCTAGTTCATAGCAAAAAATAAAAACTAATTCCATTATTCATAGAGCATTTTCATAAAATGGCAAGTCATAAACAAAACCGATCACACTTATTAATCTTGTGGTGTTTTTGAAAACCTATGGAATTTTTTATCGAAAACAACGTAAAATCACCACTTTTAGATATAGGGAGATAATCTGTATATTTGTTTATCTGCCAATCGGTAAAATGTTACAATTGGAATAAATTATTCTTAGGAAAGGGGAGAGCTATATGCTTCACCACCTTGAAATCTATGTATCTGACTTAAACAAAACGACCGAATTCTGGGGCTGGTTATTATCGGAATTTGAGTACGAGCCATACCAGAAATGGGATTCAGGAATAAGCTGGAAATATGGAGAAACTTATCTTGTTTTTGTCCAAACGGAAGAGCGGTTTCTAGATATTCCCTATCACCGCTCAAGAGTCGGGCTGAATCATCTGGCTTTTCATGCAAAATCCAAGGAACAAGTTGATCAAATAACGACACAATTAAAGGAAAAAGGGATTAATATTCTTTATCAGGATAGGCATCCATATGCCGGTGGGGGTTCGCATTATGCCGTTTATTTTGAAGACCCTGATAGAATCAAAGTAGAACTAGTAGCACCACCTGCCAATACGATAAAGGGGGATAGGGAATGGGAGTAGAACAGATTTCACTTGCAACCTCAGAAGATTTAACAAGAATTGACAAGCTTTTTAAGGATTGTAAAGAAGCATTGCGAAAAAAGGAAATCTACCAATGGGATGACCACTATCCTAATAAAGAGTATTTTGCGTACTCGATTAACGAAAAAGAGCTGTTTATTTTACATAACGATGATGAAATCCTAGGGGCTATGGTGTTAAATGAATGGCAGATCGCTGAATGGGAAGAGGTAAATTGGACGGATAAGGATGGAAAATATTTAATCCTGCATTCCTTCTGCACTCATCCATCCGTGCAAGGAAAAGGATATGGGGGAACCATTGTCAAATTTATGGAAAAAACGGCCAAGAATCAAGGGTTTACAGGCATACGATTGGATGCCTTTTCGGGAAACAAAGAGGCATTACATTTTTATGAAAAAAGGGGATACAGAAAAACTGGCGAAGTATTTTTTTCATCAAAGCCCGCTGGACATGAAACGTACTTTTGTTATGAAAAGTTGTTTAACGGAGAACGATTTCCGAAAAGAACCAAAACAAAATCAGTGCGAAATCGGATAAAAACGGTGTAAACGGCTGACCATCATATGAAATTGAACAAATGGCGACTCAAAAATAACTCAGAGAAGACTACTCCCCTCTGAGTTATTTTCACCAACAATAGTCCGGACAGCTTATGAAAATACCTTTAACCCCATGACCCCAATAATAATTAGAGTAACACTTATAATACGGCCGATGTTTTTCGATTCTCCAAAAAGAAAAATGTTGATAAGTACAGCACCCGCAGTTCCAATGCCAATCCAAACAATATAGGCAATACTAAGCTGTAAATAATGAAAAGAGGCATATAAAAAAGCAAAGGAAGCGCCAAATCCGCCAATATAGAGTACTCCATTTCGTAATGTTTTCCGCTGACTATACAATTTCAGACCGGCAGCACCGGCGACCTCACTAGCAGCAGCCAAAAGTACAAGTAACCAACCCATATTTAGGCAGCTCCTTTCATGGATTCTTTTTCCTCTGCTTGGTTATCAGCTAGATTCAGACCGATGACTCCGATTATGATCAGAGCTACAAATAGAAACATACCCATATTGAAATTTCCATCAAATAGGAAGACATCCATTAATACGGTTCCGATTGTTCCAACCCCTGAAAAAACGGCATAAACCGTGCCTGTTGGAAGGCTTGCACATGCTTTAGGGAGATAGTGAAAGTCAATGGCAATAATTCCAATTACGATGCCCCACTCCCACCAAGTTTCAGCTGTATTAAAACCGTACACCCATATTAATTCAAACAAACAAGTTAAAATAACATAAATCCAGGCTTTATTCATTCTATTCACCTCTTGAAGATGCCTGTATCGGTCCCATTACGGAACCGTCATATTATAATAGGATACCATACCATTCTAAAAAGTGGATTGAAACTGCCTACGTTATTATGGGAATTTTTGAGAGTCTGTACTTAGTGTGATTTATATCACGAAATCCAATCGGTATTATCTTTATAATTACGGCAACAGGGGCAAAATACAAGTGGATGGTGAGAAAATTGGAATATAATTTTAAATCTCTTTATAGTGAAATCGGCGGGCAGGAAACAATTGATAAGCTAGTCAATGCCTTTTACCCGCGTGTATACGCCGATCCTGAACTGGCACCATTGTTTGAAGGGGATATGGAAGAAATCAAGCGAAAGCAGCGGATGTTTCTACCGCAATTTTTAGGAGGACCGGCTCTTTACAGCCAGGAATTTGGACCGCCGGCAATGAGGGAGCGTCATTTGCCATTTGAAGTAACTCATAGAAGAGCACAGTGCTGGCTTCGCTGTATGAGGGAAGCCTTTCAAGAGATTGGCCTTGATCAAAACCCGGCAGGACTTGCCTTTTATGACCGTTTAACGCAAGTCGCAGGAATCATGGTGAATAGCCCAAATCACGAATAAAAAACAAGAAAATCCTCATCCATAACTTGTTGATTGAGGATTTTTTCTGTTATAGTGTGTTTGTTTACAGTGAGGAGGCTATCAAATTGAAAAACAATGATCAATGGTGGAAAAAAAGCGTCGTGTACCAAATTTATCCCCGGAGCTTCAATGATTCGAATGGGGATGGAATCGGTGATATCCAGGGAATTATTGAGAAACTGGATTATTTGAAATTATTAGGTGTCGATGTAATTTGGCTTAGTCCAATCTACGATTCTCCTAATGATGATAATGGCTATGATATCCGAGATTACCAAACAATTATGGAAGAGTTCGGAACAATGGCTGATTTTGATCAGATGCTTAAAGAGATACATAAACGTGACATGAAACTGGTTATGGACCTTGTCGTTAATCACACCTCAGATGAACACAAATGGTTTGCACAGTCAAAAAAATCAAAGGATCATCCATACCGTGATTACTATATTTGGCGTGAAGGCAATAACGGTAAAGAACCGAATAATTGGGGATCTTTTTTCGGCGGTTCTGCTTGGGACTATGATGAGACGACAAATGAATACTATTTACACTTATTTTCGAAAAAACAGCCTGACCTTAACTGGGAAAATCCAAAGTTAAGAGAAGAAGTATACGACATGATGAAATATTGGTTAGATAAGGGAATCGATGGTTTCCGAATGGACGTCATTAATATGATTTCAAAACAGCCGGGATTACCTGATGGTGCAAAGGATGCGGGGTCATTATATGGTGATGGCAGTCCATTTTATATGAACGGACCAAGAATCCATGAATTTTTACAGGAAATGCACCATGAAGTGTTGTCAAAATATCCGATCATGACGGTTGGCGAAATGCCGGGAACAACACCGGACGATGCCATTCTTTATACGAAACCGGATAGAAATGAAGTCAACATGATTTTTACCTTTGAACATATGGATTTAGATAGTGCACCAGGTGGAAAGTGGAATTTAAAACCACTTAACTTAGTTGAGTTAAAAGAAAACCTGACAAAATGGCAAACAGGATTACATAATAAAGGCTGGAACAGTTTATATTGGAACAACCATGACCAGCCGCGGATTGTGTCCCGATTTGGCGATGACCAGGAATACCGGGTTAAATCAGCGAAAATGTTAGCCGCCTGCCTTCATTTCATGCAGGGTACACCATATATTTACCAAGGAGAGGAAATTGGCATGACCAATGTTCAGTTTGCTTCTCTTGAAGATTATCGTGATATCGAGACGATTAATATGTATCACGAACGCAAATCCTTAGGGTATACCCATGAAGAAATCATGACGTCCATTTATGCAAAGGGAAGAGATAATGCAAGAACACCGGTTCAATGGGATGATAGTGAACATGGCGGCTTCACCTCTGGGACGCCATGGATCAAGACCAATCCAAGGTACAAAGAAATTAATGTTAAAAATGCGGTAGAAGATCCGCTGTCGATTTTTTATTTTTATCAAAAATTGATTTCGCTTCGAAAAGAAATGGATATTATTGTTGAAGGGGATTTTCAATTACTGGCGAATAATCACCCAACATTATTTGCTTATGAGCGAAAGTGGAAGAATGAAAGTCTGCTTGTGCTGTGTAACTTTAGTGCTGATGAATTAGTGATTGAGGAGGAATTCACTAGCAGGATTCCTGAATATAAAGTTCTCCTTTCCAACTACGAAGCTGAGAATACTGCTGTGTTACGCCCATATCAGGCTGTTATCCTAAAAAAATAGAAGTTGTCAAAAAGCATCGGGATTTCCTGATGCTTTTTTAAAAGATAAGAAAATAAAATGTTTGCGCATTCATTAGAAAAGTGTTACTATGAATCTAGCGATTAGTGCAAACGTTTTCGCTATCGATACATAACAAGAATAGGGGGTATTAGTGGATATTACTGTAAAGCAAGGTCAATTTTAATTGTAGAATAACAATTTTTTTACAGTTTTTCTGCTACTTTGTGCAAACGTTTTCGTTGAAAACCAGTAATTATACGATTTTCTAAGGAGTTTCATTTCCAAGCATACGAACAAAATACTTTTTATTTATATCGATGCGCAAACGATTGCACTATGATAAGCAATAGTTTTCAATTCACTATGTTTCGGATTTTCTTAGAATATCAAATTTACAATAACACATCATAAAACCATCTATGTTTTCTCACGTTGCACAACCATTAAGTTTACAAAAATAAAAAAGTATGGGGGTAAATCATGAATAAGAAAAAATTATTTTCCGGAATTGGCGCCGGAGTTCTTTCCCTTAGTCTCCTCTTAACAGGCTGTGGAAATGCTGATAAAAGCGGATCCAAAGAAGATTCAAAAGGTAATGTAACAATAGATGTATTTCAATTTAAAGTGGAATTTAAAAAGCAATTTGAAAATGTAGCGAAAGAATATGAGAAAGAACACAAAGGTGTAAAAATCAACATTACGACTGTTGGCGGCGGTGAAGATTACGGTGCTGCCTTAAAATCGAAATTTGCTTCAGGTAAAGAACCGGCCATCTACAATATCGGCGGTCCTCAGGACGTGGAAGATTGGCAAAAGAAATTAGCAGACCTATCTGATACAGAAGCCTCAAAAGCAGCATTAAAAGGAACACTTGATGGCGTAACAAAAGACGGAAAAGTCCTTGGCTTACCTTACAACCAAGAGGGTTATGGTTTCATTTATAACAAGGCAGTCTTTGAAAAAGCCGGTATTGATCCAAAATCAATCAAGAGCTATGCAGATCTTGAAAACGCAGTAAAAACGCTAGATTCTAAGAAAAAAGACCTTGGACTTGAAGCAGTATTTGCTCTGCCTGGTAAAGAAACTTGGGTAACTGGATTGCACTTATCCAACACGTTCCTTGCTCCAGAATTTGATAACAATGTGTTAAAAGCTTTTAACGCGAAAAAGATTGATTTCAAATACGGTGATGCGTTCAAAAAAGTACTTGACCTGCAAAACGATTATTCCGTGCAGCCGACTGTTAGCCTTGACTACTCTAAACAAGTAGAAGAATTATTCTCGCTTCAAAAGGTAGCCATAATTCAACAAGGTAACTGGGTATATGGTTCAATTGCAGGCATTGATCAAAAATTCGCTGATAATGGTATTGGCATTTTACCAATCCCTGTTGAAGGATATAAAGAAGATGCTATTCCAGTTGGAATCCCAATGTATTGGGGCGTAAACAGCAATAAAGATAAGAATACTGTTGCCGAAGCGAAGAAATTCCTTGATTGGTTATACACTTCTGACAAAGGTAAAGAAACAGTTATAAATGACTTTAAATTTATCCCTGCTTATGATGGCTATGACGCATCAAAAATTAGTGACCCGCTTTCTAAAGAAATCTATCAATATGCACAGGACGGCAAGACAATTGGCTGGGCATTCATGGGTTATCCAACTGGCTGGGGACAAAATGAGCTCGGAGTTCAAATTCAAAAATATTTGAGCAAAGAAGCTAAATGGGAAGATGTCGTAAAAACTACTCAAGCAGCTTGGGAAAAATCAAGAAATAAATAATACCTTATGAACTCAGGTAATGGGTCCTGCTTGTAAAAGTGAGGACCCATTATAAATTAGCAGAGAGGCAAGGGGCTGGTTCATAAGACGGCACTCTTGGCATAAGCACATTTCTTATCACTCAGCCCCTTTTCTTTCATATTAATACAAACTTAAGAATTACATTGGAGGTTTTTACCATGATGCGTACTCGGGATTTATCCTATTGGTTGTTCTTAGCCCCGGTTCTTTTAGCATTGTCCATGGTTGTTATTATTCCGTTGGTATTTGGGATTTATTATTCATTCACAGATTGGAACGGAATTGATGTGGGTGGATTTATCGGCTTTGAAAATTATCTTAATGTCTTTAAGGATAAGGAATTTTTAGACTCATTATGGTTCACTGTTAAATTTTCAGTTGTATCTATTATTCTTATTAATTTCTTTGGCCTTGCATTAGCCCTTATTGTTACATCAAAAATTAAAACAAGTAAATTCCTCAGAACCATCTTTTTTATGCCAAACCTGATTGGCGGCCTTATTTTAGGCTTTATCTGGCAGTTTATTTTTATCAAAGTATTTGCCGGAGTGGGAAATTTATTTGGCATTGAAAGTTTAGAAGGCTGGCTCTCTACCACGCAAACAGGATTTTGGGGCTTAGTGATCCTAATGAGCTGGCAAATGGCCGGATATATTATGGTTATCTACATTGCATACTTAGAAGGTGTACCAACTGAACTTATTGAAGCAGCTGAAATTGACGGAGCAAGCCCATTACAGCGTCTTCGCTACATCGTATTTCCGCTTGTTGCTCCTGCCTTTACTGTCAGTATGTTTTTAACGTTATCAAATACGTTTAAGCTCTACGACCAAAACCTATCACTAACAGCAGGTGGGCCATACAACTCCACGCAAATGGTAGCGATGGAAATTTTCAAAACTGCCTTTGGTGAAAGTGAAATGGCTTATGCACAGGCAAAAGCAGTAATCTTCTTTATCATTGTAGCCGCGATTTCGTTAACGCAAGTGTACATCAATAAGAAGAGGGAGGTAGAGATGTAATGGGACGAAAATATAAATGGACGCTTGAGATTCTCGGTGTAGTATTAGGTCTCATCTGGCTCTCGCCTTTTTATTTAATGATTGTGAACTCGTTTAAAACGAAAAAGGAAATTTTTGCAGATACATTAAAGCTCCCAGAAGCATTCAATTTTGATAATTACATCGAAGCCTTTAATGAACTGGATTTTTTAAAGACATTCTTAAACTCAGTCATCATCACTGTCGTAAGTGTTGTGATTATTATCGTGTTTTCTTCAATGGCTGCCTATGCCCTTTCGAGAAACAAAGGAAAAGTTAGTACAATCGTCTTCTTTATGTTTGTTGCCGCCATGTTGATTCCGTTTCAATCGGTAATGATTCCGCTTGTTACGATTTTTGGGAAAATTGAATTGTTAAATCGTGTGGGTATTATCTTTATGTATTTAGGATTTGGTGCAAGTTTATCGATCTTTTTATACCATGGTACTTTAAGCGGGATTCCAAAATCCTTGGACGAGGCAGCGACCATTGATGGAGCCAATCGGTTTCAAATCTTTTGGCACATTATCTTCCCAATGTTAAAACCGATTACCGTTACTGTAGCGATTCTAAATACAATTTGGATTTGGAATGACTACTTACTTCCATCCCTTGTCATCAACCAAGAAGGTATGGAAACAATCCCGTTGAAAATGTTCTTCTTCTTTGGTGAATATACGAAGCAATGGCATTTAGCGCTGGCAGGATTAACGATCGCGATTATCCCAGTCATCATCGCCTACTTCTTTGCACAGCGGGAAATTATTAAGGGAATTTCCGAGGGTGCTGTTAAATAAGAAATAACCTTTTATAAAATGTAGTAAATTGAGCAACTTTTGGTATTAGGGGGAAGTAATGGTGATAACAATTAAAGATGTGGCAAGGGAAGCGGGTGTAGCTCCTTCAACGGTTTCAAGGGTGATTGCGAATAACCCGCGAATCAGTGAAAAGACAAAGAGACGTGTAAAAGAAGTAATGGACAAATTGGGATACTATCCTAATTTGCAGGCACGGAGCTTGGTTGCGAAAAGCACTCAAACCATTGGAGTGATTATGCCGAATTCGGCCTACTATGCCTTTCGAAACCCATTCTTCCCTGAAGTATTAAGAGGAATCAGTATGAACGCACATGATCGTAAGTACGGGATTTATCTTTCAACCGGATCGTCTGAGGAAGAAATTCACGAAGAAGTTCTTTCCATGGTGAATGGAAGGCGTGTAGATGGAATCGTTCTTTTATACTCACGGGTAAATGATCGGACGATGAACTATCTTGAGGAATCAGGATTTCCTTTTACCGTTGTCGGTAGGCCTAGTGCGAACGAAGAAAGAATAACGTATGTGGATAATGACAATATTTTTATAACGAAGCAGGTAACCAATTATTTAATTGAGCAGGGGCATCAAAATATTGCCTATGTAGGGGTAAATCCGGATTTTGTCGTAACCGTTGATCGAATAAATGGCTACAAAGCAGCACTAAAGGAGGCAGGTCTTCCTGATAACGAAGCCTTCCTTGTTCATGAAGATTTGGTCAATGAAAAAGGGAAGGAAGCGATCCAATCGCTTATGACATTAGATGTTCCCCCGACAGCACTTGTGACACAGGATGACTTAATGGCATATGAAATTATTAGTCATTTAGAAACGTTAAACATAAAAGTTCCTGATGATATTTCAATCGTTAGCTTTAATAACCTTTCATTATCAGAGCATTCTAAGCCTCCATTAACATCGGTGGACATCGGTACCTTTCAATTAGGCCAGGTAGCAACACAATGTTTAATTGAAAAGATTGAAAATCCTGAGACATTACCAAAGCGAATCACGATTCCAACAAAGCTGATTGAACGAAAATCTTGTGCAGTTAAAAAATAAAGCTTTGGATGGAATGTGAATGAATCAACATAAAAAGAGTCAGTGAGGATTTAACATGAATAAATTATGGTGGAAAGAAGCAGTTGCCTATCAGATTTATCCCCGCAGCTTTATGGATTCGAACGGGGACGGAATTGGTGATATTCAAGGCATCATTTCCAAGCTGGATTATTTAAAGGATTTAGGGATTGATGTAATCTGGGTCAGCCCAATGTATCAATCGCCTAATGATGATAATGGCTATGATATCAGTGACTATCAGGAAATCATGGCCGAGTTCGGAACAATGGCAGATTTTGATCTCCTTTTAGAAGAAACCCATCGCCGCGATATGAAACTAATCCTTGATTTGGTCATTAACCACACAAGTGATGAACATCCATGGTTTATCGAATCCCGTTCCTCTAAGGAGAGTCCGAAACGGGATTGGTATATTTGGCGGGACGGCAAAGGAGGAAAAGAGCCGAATAACTGGGAAAGTATTTTTAGCGGTCCGGCATGGGAATATGATGAAAAAACAGACCAATATTTCATGCATATTTTTTCAAAAAAACAGCCTGACCTTAATTGGGAAAATGAAGATGTTCGTCATGCTTTATATAAAATGATTAACTGGTGGCTGGATAAGGGGATAGACGGTTTCCGTGTTGATGCGATCAGCCACATTAAGAAAGAAGAGGGACTTAAGGATATGCCGAATCCTGAGGAGCTGCCATTTGTCTCTTGTTTTGAAAAAATGATGAATGTTGATGGGATTCATACCCTTTTACAAGATTTAAAGGAAGAGACGTTTTCCAAATATGATATCATGACCGTCGGAGAGGCAAATGGAGTAACGGTCGACGATGCAGAAGATGTAGAGAATTGGGTCGGCGAAAGATCAGGTAAATTTAATATGGTCTTCCAATTTGAGCATCTGGCACTTTGGGATGCCGAAACGAAAAAAGACCTTGATATTGTTGAGTTAAAGGATGTTCTATCTCGTTGGCAAAAAGGGTTGGAAGGTAAGGGCTGGAATGCCTTATTTATCGAAAACCATGATAAGGCTCGAGTTGTCTCTACTTGGGGAAATGATCAAGAATATTGGCGTGAAAGTGCCACTGCGTTTGCAGCGATGTATTTTTTGATGCAGGGAACACCGTTCATTTATCAAGGTCAGGAAATTGGGATGACCAATGTTCAATTTGCCTCGATTGATGATTATGATGATGTTTCTGCAAAAAATATGTACCGTTTGAAGCGTGCAAAAGGAATACCGCATGAAGAAATCATGGAGGTCATCTGGGCTTCCGGTCGAGATAACTCCCGGACACCGATGCAATGGACTGAGGAAAAAAACGGTGGATTCAGTACTGGGACGCCTTGGTTAAAGGTGAATCCCAATTACAAGCACATCAATGTAAAAAGGCAGCAACATGACGCCAACTCTATCTTGAAATTTTACAAAGAGCTGATTCGCTTGAAGAAGGCAAATGAAGTGTTTACGTATGGTACCTATGAATTGCTGTTTATAGATGACGCACAAATTTATGCTTACACACGGACGTTGGATAAAGAAAAGATGATTGTCATTGCTAACCTCTCTGCAAAAACCGCAGAATTCCAGGGCGTTTCCTTGGATGGCCGGAATTTGCTCTTAAACAATTACCCAGTTTCTAAGCATCAGTCACTTGAAAAAATAGCATTAAAGCCATATGAGACAAGAGTATATCGAGTTTAAAATAAAAGACGATTCGGGATTCCGAATCGTCTTTTTCGATGGAGCTAAATTAAGCAGCCACTTTTGTTTTTTTGTTGCCAACAGCTTTCTTGCTCATTTTTCTGATGAAAGGAACGACCCATCTGTCTAAACCGATTCTTCCTGCATTATAACCGGCAGCCAAGATGATAAAGCCTAGGAAGATGTCTGTTGGGTTGTGAGATACCGTACCTGCCAGGAAGAAGCTAAAATTCATGACTAAGCCAAAGAACATGGCGGCAGTAGTTAAGCAGCCTAAGAGTAATCCCAAGCCTATTAATAATTCACCCCAAGGGACGATGAAGTTAAAGAGATCAACATTTGGTAAGGCAAATCCTTTTAAGAATTCAACATACCAGCCGTAAACAACGGCACCATCCGGCCCTTTAACCGGGTTAGCTGTAACACCTTTTAAAAATCCAGATGCGTCAAATCCTCCTGTTATTTTGTGTAATCCTGCTGTGAACCAAGAGTATCCGAGGTATAAACGTATGACTGTTAGGAGGACGGCAGAGATTTTATTTTCTCTCAAAAATTTGTTAAACATAATACATTCCGCCTTTCTTTTCATTATTTGTTTCTTTCTACTTCCATAATAGTAGATTCTTACATAAAAAACATGACTATAGTGATAAGTTCAAAGTTTGTTCGAAATGTTTTGACAAAAGTATGACAGTCTAACTCTGTCACAATTTAGTAAATTCATAATAGGAATTGACCCAACGCACGTTAATTTTTCAGAAAATTAAGTAAAGTTTTAAAAAACGTATACGATTGTTTACATTAGGTGAAACCTTCGATTGTGAAATAGGTTAAATTTTGTTATTTTTAAGATACCAAATAATTTTTAATGAGCGTGAGGCCAACAAAATGCATGAAACAAGGGAGAAAACAAATATCGGAAAACACAAAAAAATTAACTTTCAACTTATTTGGTTATTCATTTTTAGTTTGACCGTCTTTACAGAACTGCTAGATTTTGCAGCTTCTAGTCTTTTTCCAGCCATTAAGTTCATTAAGTATGCCTCCATTATCATTCTTATAGGGACTTTACCTTTTCTGATTGTTACGTTAAAGGGGTTAAGAAAAAAAGAGGAAGAGCTTAGGAAAAGCAAACAAAAATTAAAAAATATATTTGATACCCTGGATGTTGCAATCTGGTCACATGATTTAAAATCCGACACCCTGTTAATTACGTCAGGAATTGAAAAATTATATGGGTATTCTTATAAAGATTTTTATCAGGATCTCGAGCTATGGAAAAAGGTAATTTATCCAGATGACGTACTTTTTTTATCTGAAAGAGCAGAGAGGTTAGCCATAGGAGAAACCGTTACGAGTGAGTACCGAATTGTTCGGCCTGATGGAGAGGTTCGTTGGATACAGGATAGAGGATTTCCAACGCTAGATAGTAACGGGAACTTCGTCGATTTTAATAGTGTGTTATTTGATATAACGGACCGCAAAGAAAGCGAAGACAGGTATCGTAGTTTAGTAGAAATGTCACCTGATATTATTGCTGTCGTCAGCCATAATAAAATCATATATATAAATGAGGCAGGGTGTAAGCTAGTCGGGGCAAGCCATCCGGAAGATTTAATTGGACAATCTCCTTTGAAATTTGTACCTGCAGAAATTGTTGAAGCGTTTAAAATTAAGGGAGTCAAACATCACGATAAAAGAATTCGACTCGAATTTCAGGTTAAACAACTGAATGGAGAGACAATTGATGTAGAAATGGCTTCTGCTCCCATCTTTTATGAAGGCAGATTTGCTGTCCAGGTGGTTGGCAGGGATATTACTGAACGGAAAATTGCCGAAAAAACCATCCAAAAAATGGCCTATCATGATTCGTTGACAGGTTTACCAAATCGAAATCGCTTTAGGGATTATCTTAACGAGGTGTTAAATCGACAACAAGAAAATAAGATATTAGCTGTATTATTTTTAGATTTAGATCGATTTAAGATAATTAATGATACAAAGGGTCATACCATTGGCGATATGATTCTTCAAAAGGTAGCGGCCAGGTTAGAAATGGCTGTTCAAAATGAGGGGTTTGTCTCAAGGCAGGGCGGGGATGAATTTATCATTTTACTAGAAGATATGGATAAAGAAAAAGCCACTGTAGTAGCTCAGAGAATTCTAAATGAATTTTCTATGCCTTTGGAAGTGAACAGACAAGAATTTTTTGTCACTCCTAGTATTGGGATCAGCCTCTATCCGTCTGATGGACAAGATGAGGAAACACTATTAAAGAATGCAGATACGGCTATGTACCAGGCAAAGGAACGAGGGAAAAATAATTTCCGTTTCTATTCCTCCAATTTGAATGGAATATCGATTCGAAAAATGGAACTGGAAAATGGCTTAAGAAAAGCACTGGAGCAGAATCAGTTGACGCTTCATTATCAACCGCAGGTATCTTTGGCATCAGAAGAGTTAGTAGGAATAGAGGCATTAATTCGCTGGCAGCATCCTGAGCATGGGGTTATTGCACCTTCTGAATTCATTCCACTAGCTGAAGAAACTGGGCTTATAGTGCAAATTGGAAAATGGGTGTTGAGGGAAGCATGCAAACAAAGAAAAGCTTGGGAAAGTGCCGGCCTTCGTGATGTGCCAATTGCCGTAAATGTATCTGTTCGTCAATTTGAGGATGACCATCTTGTCGAATATATTTCAAGTGTATTGGATGAAGTAGGACTCCGTGCGAATCAATTAGAACTGGAAATCACTGAAAGTATTATGCAAAACCTAGAGAATTCAACGATTATCCTAAATAAACTAAAAGAACATGGTGTATTGCTTTCCATCGATGATTTTGGGACAGGTTATTCCTCATTGAGTTATTTAAAGCATCTTCCAATTGATAAAATTAAAATCGATAAATCCTTCGTCGATGATATTCTTTACCATTCAAACCAGGGCGTGATGGTAAAAACCATTATCGACATGGGGTTAAATTTAAATTTTATCGTTATTGCCGAGGGAATTGAAACAGATGAACAGCTTTCCTTTTTAAAGAAAAACGAGTGTAAGATTGGTCAAGGATACCTGTTCAGCAAGCCTGTCCCAGCCGAACAAATGGAAGAATATCTTTTAAAAAGAAATAGAAAAATTGGAACCTCATAATAAATGGGGTTCCAATTTTTATCATACATGTAGATGCACTTTGCTTACTCTTTCCCATGGTTTCATGAGCCATCTTCTTAAGGCGAAGCAGCCTCGCAGCCATTCGTCTGCCCCTTGAGCGATCCAAATGCCCAATAGTCCTAAACCATAATGAACCCCAAGCAGATAACTAAGTGAAACGGCAATGCCCCACATCGAAAGCATGCCAATGATGACAGGAAAACGGACATCCCCTGCTGACTTTAAAGAACTCATCAAGACGATATTCATCGCCCTCCCTGGTTCGACAAAGACAATCGCCCATAAGACTGGTAGACTGACAGCAATGATACTTGGGTCTTTTGTAAAGAACTCCAAGATCGGTGAGCCGGTGAGAGCAATCATTAGCGATGTAATCAGTGAGGCAACCATGGAAATTTTCAGTGTGCGAATGCCGCGCTTTAGTGCCCGATTATATTGTCTGCCGCCAATGTCACGAGCCACAAGGAGCTGTGTCCCTTGTGCAATCGCTAGTGTAAACAAAAAACAGACCATGTTAATATTTAATATATAGACACGAGCGGCAAGAGAGGCCGTACCCATGGTAACAACAAAACTAGTAATAATCAACTGGGATAGTTGATAAGATAGATTCTCTCCCGCTGAAGGAATTCCAATTGCCAACAGCTCTTTGATATCTTCCTTTTTAGCATTAAAAATATCTCTGAAAGCTAGTTTTAAAGAAAGTCTGTTATATACGAGATAAATTAGTGCACAAACAGCATAGGCCCGTGCGATAACAATTGCCCAGGATACCCCGGTTACACCTGTAATCGGTAAGCCGAATATCCCCGAAATGGCGATGATATTTCCGCAAATACTGATGAAATCCATGACCACGGTCACAACCATTGATTCTTTCGTATATCCATGACTTCTGAGAACGGCGCTTAATGCCAGAGAGATGGACTCGAAAAAGAGAGAAATTCCACAAATCCGAATAAATATAAGCCCATAGTCAAATACCTTTCCCTGAATGTCGAATAAACGTAAAAGTTGTTCACCAAAGAGGAATACAATGACCGCTACCACAATACCAAACCAGAAATTCAGTCCGAATACCGAGCGTGCCAGCTGCCTTGCGTTTTTCAAGCGTCCTGCTCCGAGATTTTGGCTAATCAAAACGGTTGCGCCAATCGAAGTAACCGTGAAGACTAAAATAAAAATGTTCAAGAGCTGGTTTGCAACGCCTACTCCAGCTGCTGCGGCGTCTGAATAATGACTTAACATAAACGTAGCGATAATCCCAATACCCATATGAAGTGCCAGCTCTATAAAGAGCGGCCAAGAAATACTGAAGAGTGATTGTTCCTGATATTTGTTAGTTTGTACTTCCAAGCTGTAATACTCCTTTGCCCTATTAACTTATTAAAATGTAATCTTCATTGTACACCTAAGCGGCTAGTAAAAATAGAGGTGTATGGGTATTCTTTAATAAATCTTACGTGGGAGGATCGCCAGTTAGAATGTAAATAAAAAAACTGCTGACTTCATGGAAATATAAAGTCAACAGGTATTTGTTTATTATTTTGTGTTTGCAGTGAAATTCAAGTTACGAATCGTCCTATTGTCCCCACTTCATTGCCACGGTTAATGTGCAGCAATTAATGGGTTCAAGTTGGGTTGTTTGCGTTGACAAGATAAAATTCACACCTGTAGGTGTAAACTTGGTTACCACAGGGACTTTTAGACCAATACTTTTAATTAAATGATCGACTTCGGCATTTTTCCCTTGCTGGGCAGCACTCATCACTTTTCGGGCAAATGCAACATCGCCTAAGCGATCAAGTAATATACTTCCTTGTGCCATTAATAGGCGAAATGACTTAACCGAATCTTCAAATATTTTAGTATCTACAGGCGGATACGTACGAGGAACTGGGTAGTTCACCAAATATGCTGGATATGGCGGCATTAGGTGATGTGCCGGATAATGAAAAGGGTTGTAGTACATGCTTCACTCTCCTTCAAAAAAGAAAAACAAAAGGCAATATACGGTATGTTATTTGGGTATTTTTGGTTCCTTTGCATTGATCAGCGTATTGTTGAGTGGAAAGTGGAATAGCAAGCGGGGGAATCTGAATAAAAAAAGCACTTGGGTTTTGGAAGATCCAAGCGCTTTTTGATATTAATGTATGCGGATATCACCACTAGAAACATCAAGGTCGATTTTATACTTGCCAGAGCCATATTTCCCTTGAATACTGTGTTTATTTAGCTCTTGTGAGGTCAAAGGAAAATCACAAGAAATGTTGCCACTGCTAACATCACTAATAAGAGTAAAATCAGCGTTATCAGGTAAATCAAGTCCCACAACCCCTGAACTCACATCAACTGTAATTGAATCTGCTAATTTATCCATTTGGATATTTAGCTTTCCCGATGAGACATCCGCTTCAATTGCACCAATATAGTGTTTAATATCAAGGTTACCGGAACTAAGGTCAAATGTACCTGTATCCGTTTTAAGCGAATCAATCTTCACATTTCCGGAACCGATGTCCTGATTCCAGCGTTTAACGATTAGATTTTTGAAATCCATATTTCCAGACCCGATATCAATAGTTAATTCATTTAGTTTCATCGGTTTTTCTTTAGACTGTCCGGAGAAATTCAAATTTCCTGAGCCTAAATCAATAATCATATTTCGATCATAATCCTCAGGAATGTAGATTTTGAGCTTGGATTTTTCTGAAAACGATATCCAATTGAACCAATTAAATCCCTTGCTTTTTACGGACACCTGCACTGTATCGCCATTTTCTGTAACCTTTAATACTTGTTTCCCGTTATAGACTGCCTTTAAATTTTTCCGATCCTCGGGAATAATGGTTGTACTAACACTTGAAACATCTACTTTAATTACCTTGATATCCTTTGAAATGGCTGCTTGCCCATCTTTATTGCCCCCACTACCGGCACCAAATAGATTGATGCGATCGGCTTGATTAAACAATATATATAATCCGGCAATCGCCAATAACAAAATCAATATTCTCTTCATATTTTTAACATCCCCTTTTCTTTCATAATTCCTTCTATATATAGGATAAAATATCCTTCAACATTCCTCCATGTACCGGGGATTTATTTTTTTCTAAGACCTGAGGTGTATTTAAGCATTGCATTGACTTATTTTTTTTCGGTTACCGAAGGATTTTTATCGTTAGACTTTAAGAAATTGTGTTATTCTTTGTAGTGGAGGTGCACAAAATGGTATATAAAAAAATCACACCGAAAGAACTCCATGTAAGACTGCAAAGTGGTGAAAAGGTAGTCCTTCTGGATGTCCGTGCAGAAGAAAAATTCAATGATTTTCATATTAAGGAAAGCCGGAATCTTCCAAAAACCGTTATTTTTCAACTGGAAGAAAATGAAGATGCTCAACTTTCCTTACCGAAAGACCAAGAAATCATTGTGACCTGCACATCTGGGAATTCTGCAGCAAAGTGTGCGGCTATTCTAGACACTCATAATTTTCATGTGACTGTGTTGGACGGAGGTCTTACAGCGTGGAAGGAATATATGAATTCACTGGAAGATTGATGGGGAGAAATCTGACATGCTGCAAAAGGTAAATAAACAACTAGAAAAAATCATGCCCCTGATCACACCAGTTAGTGTGGTAATGGGTGTGCTGCTCAGTGCCTATCTGAAGGATTTTTCCTTCTTAATCCCGTGGATATTTGCTTTTATGACCTTTGCTGGAAGTTTAAGTTCCAATTTCCAATCATTAAAAGAGGTCATGATCCATCCGTTTCCTATTTTCCTGGCAATGTTGATCCTACATGTCCTGATGCCGCTTTGGGCTTGGGGAGTCGGCCATGTTGCCTTTTCTGGTGATGCTTATACGATTACCGGGCTCATTTTGGGAATGGTCATTCCGACAGGCGTTACCAGCTTCATTTGGGTTTCCATCTACAAAGGCAACATCCCCTTGGTCTTATCGATTATTTTAATTGATACATTACTCTCGCCAATCCTTGTTCCATTTTCGCTTTCATTATTTGTCGGTCAAAGGGTTGAACTGGACTTTATCAGTATGATGAAAGGGTTAATGGGCATGATTGTTATCCCTTCCATAATTGGTATGTTGTTAAACCAGGTAACAAAGGGGAAAATTAAAGACCAGCTGGGCATACGTCTGGCTCCTTTTTCAAAAATAAGTATCGGCATTGTCGTCATGCTCAATGGATCAGTCGTTGCCCCCTACTTGAAAAATATCAATCTGAAACTTGTCAGTATTACGTTGACGGTTTTTTTCATCGCATTGACGGGTTACTTGTTTTCCTTCTTTTTAGGGAGAATAATGAAAAGAGATCGTGACACGGTCATCACACTGACCTTTTCAGGTGGAATGAGAAATATCAGCGCCGGTGCCGTTCTAGCTGTATCCTTTTTTCCGGCAGCGGTTGCGGTACCAGTGGTCGTAGGTATGCTATTTCAACAGGTACTTGCCTCAATGAATGGACATTTCCTCGATCGGTTTTATCATAAAAAAATGAAAAAGCAAGAATCAATTGCTCTATAACAAAGAAGGTGTTTTATTAATGAATGACTTAACTAGAAAAGAAAGCGGCTTTTTGTCAGGGGTGCAGGGCATCCAATGGGCCGTCTTTATGCTGACGAATATTATCGCTGTGCCGGTTGTAGTTGGAGCGGCCTTTCATATGGATCCGGCAGATATTTCTACCTTTATGCAGCGGATGCTATTTGTTTCAGGTGCCGCAACATTAATCCAACTGTTAATTGGCCATCGCCTGCCTGTTGTCGAAGGGGCTGCAGGAATGTGGTGGGCAATCTTTATTCTGCTTGGCACGATGAGTGCTCCAAGTAAGCAGGGGCTTTTATTGCAGCATTTAGAAATGGGTCTCATTATCAGCGGTATATTTTTAGCCATTTTAGGATTTTTACCGATTATTGAAAAAGTCCGTAATCTATTTACACCAATTGTGACAGGTGTATATTTAATTCTCCTAGTTGCCCAGCTGAGCGGCTCATTTTTTAAAAGTATGCTTGGAATCACAGCAACAGGCCAGTTAAATGGCAAAGTTGCGCTGATTTGTTTTATTGAAATTGTCATTATCTTATTAATTTCCTTAAAAGCTAATGGAATATGGAAGAGTATGGGGCCGCTCATCGGTATTGTTATCGGCTGGTCTCTGTTTCATTTTTTCGGATTAATTCAACTTGGAAAGACCTATGAGCCAACAAGCTGGTTTACGGTTCCCAAATTATTAGAATGGGGCTCCCCAACATTTGATGTCGGGATTGTCCTAACCTCTATAATTACCTCGATAGTGCTTATTTCGAACGTGATTGCCAGCATCCTAGTTGTCGGGATTGCCTTGGAAAAAGAAGTGAAGCCAAGACAATATCAGAAGGGTATTTTGGGAAATGGGATCAACTTGTTCGTTTCCGGAATCTTTTCAGTGGTCGGGGTTGTTCCTTTGTCCGTTTCGGCCGGATTTATAACGACAACAGGAATTAAAAAGATACGCCCGCTAGTCATCGGTGCTGTCTTAATTATGGCTGCCGGATTTTTCCCCTATATTGCCGAGTTTTTGTCGACGCTGCCATTAGAGGCTGCTTACGCTTCCTTATTTATTCCTTTTTCGCAAATGATGGGCTTTGGAATTCGCGACCTTATGGGCCAGGAACCGTCATCGCGAAATTTACTTGTGATTGGCCTATCAATAATGGTCGGAATTGGCATGATGTTTATGCCTTCGGAGGCATTTGAAAGTGTCGCACCATGGCTGCGAAACATTGTTGCCAATGGACTGCTCGTCGGATTGATTTTTTGTTTATTACTTGAGCATGTGGTTTTTCGTGAGAAAAAAAGAACAGTTGTTACAGAAAACTAATGCCTTATTAGAATCCCTTGCTGTTATAGGCAAGGGGATGTTTTTTTCAAAATTAATGTTCCTTAAGATATAATGGAAATAACTTTTTTTATTGATGAATTAGGTGGGAGGATCCATATGACCAAACTTTTTGTAGACAAAATGATTGAAATCAATGCAGCTGCTTCAAAGGTGTGGGATGTTATAACAATGAGCGAGTACAATTGCCAGTGGGCGCTGGAGTTCTCAAGCGGAGGACCGCAGTTTCACCTTGAATCTACTTGGGCACTTGGAAGTCCCGTTCATTGGAAAGGGCAGGACGGGTCAGTGATCGTCGAAGGGAATGTGACGGCTGTAGAGGAAAACAAATTACTTCGCTTTACCGTATTTGACGTTCGAAGCTCGGAAAGACCACCGGTTACGGAAGAGGACGGCATTACCTTTAACATGTCTGAGAATAATGGAAAAACCATGCTACATATTTTACAAGGTGATTTCTCTGTCATGACGGATGGACAAAAATACAGAGATGCAAGTGCCGACATTTGGGATAAAGTGCTGCCGAAGGTAAAGGAAATGGCGGAACAGCTTTAATTAGTGACTATTATGGGGCTAGGTAATTTTTCACCTAGTCCCTTTATTATGGTAAAATTTAATAAAAAGGGGTTTTGAAACATGAATATCATTGACCTCCATTGTGACGCCTTGATGAAGCTCCAAGAAGCGAATGGGAGATTACGGTTTGAGGATTCACCGGAATTACATACAAATAAAACCAGGCTGCAGCAAGGCAAAGTCAAGGTACAGTGCTTTGCGATCTTTATTGAACCTTACATTAAGGGGGATCATAAGTTTCAGGTTGCCCTCGAGCAAGTTGATTATTTTTACAAGGAAGTGCTGGGTAAAAATCCGGATATGGTGCATATAAAAGAATGGTCTGATTTTGATCGTTTAAAAATTGGCCAGATCGGTGCCATGTTAACGCTGGAGGGTGTAGATGCCATCGGCAATGATCTAGCGAAGCTCCATATTCTCTATCAGCTGGGGGTTCGCTCCGTTGGTTTGACCTGGAATCCAGCGAATCTTGCCGCAGACGGTGCCGGTGAACCGCGCGGCGGTGGACTGACGCTATTTGGAAAAGAAATCGTCGAGTTTAATAATGAGCATCAAATCTTAACCGATGTGTCGCATTTGAGCGATAAGGGGATTTGGGAGGTGCTTGATTTAGCGAAATACCCGATTGCAAGTCACTCCAATGCACGGGCACTATGCAATCATCCACGTAACCTGACAGATGAACAGGCAAAAGCGATGTTTGCTAGAGATGGTCTGATTCACGTTGTTTACTGCCCTCCGTTTGTAAAAGAATCTGAAGAGGCTAAACTTTCCGACCTTGTAGAGCATATTGATCATTTTTGCTCATTAGGAGGGGTGAAACATATTGGCTTCGGTTCGGATTTCGATGGAATCTCGACCTTTGTCACGAGTCTAGAAGATGCCTCTATGAGTCAAAATCTTATTAATGAATTATTAAAGCATTTTAAAGAGGAAGAAGTCAGAGGATTTGCTTTCGAAAACTTCATGAACCATCGACCAGGGATAGGACGATAAAGGTCGGTGATAGACCTTGTCGAAATGATAAATTGTATAAAGGAGTAAAAGAGTTGTACCTTACAATAAAAGAAACAGCAGAATATTTATCTGTTCCAGAGGAAACGATCCAAAGCCTTATCCAACAAAAAAAGATTCGTGCCTTATTTGATGGCATTGAATATCTAATATATAAAGAACAATTCAACACCCACCTAAAACAAGTGGAAAAATACAAAGAACTCATCGAAGAAATCCTAAGCGAACCAATCCCAGAAAGCATCGACGTGAAAGACGAAGATTAGTCTTTTTTGGTGCCTGACACCCTTTGTGGACACTGTCCACCTAGGATGGACATAATGAAGAAATAATGTGTGTATTGGTGTGTGACCTTTTGAGAGGTGATTTTATGTCTAATATTTTTCTTAAAAGAGTTTATGAACCATATGATGAGACAGATGGCTGCCGAATTTTAATAGACCGGCTATTGCCGAGGGGAATTTCTAAAGAAGCAGCGAGACTGACGTATTGGTTTAAAGAGATTGCTCCAAGCAGTGAGCTGCGGAAATGGTTTTGTCATAAACCTGAGCTGTTTGAGGAATTTAATGTCAAATATCTTGATGAACTTCGTACCGATGAACAAAAGCTGGAGGATATCAGACAAATTTTTGAGATTGCATCAAGTGAAAGGGTAACACTTCTATATGGAGCAAAGGATCCGGTCTATAACCATGCTCAAGTTTTAATGGATGAACTAACTAGATTAAAGGAAGTGGAATGTTAAAAAAGCAGTTGGGATCAAAGGCCCCAACTGCTTTTTTAGTTCTTTCGGAAACGCCCCATTACTTCCAAAGTTTGAGTAATGTTTACAAACGCCTTTGGATCCACTGTTCTAATGGTATGCTTCGTTTCGTTAAGTTCAAATTTGGTGATCACGGTAGTTAACACTTTTTTTGGTTTATGGGTGTATGCCCCTTCCGCATCCGTGATCGTGACTCCCCTAACATGCAGTCGAATTAGTGCCTCACCAAGCTCTTCATATTTATCTGTTACTATCGTTAAAGTCAATTTATTCTGAGTGGTGTACACCATATCTACGGCACGGCCGGCAACATAAATGGCGATAATCGTATAGAGTGTAATATTCCATCCAAAAATCAGTCCGGAAATCCCCACCACTAAAAGATTCATACACGTATTTAAAAAGCCAACCTGCATGTTCTTTTTTTTCGATAGGGATAGACTGATAATATCGGTACCGCCAGTTGACCCTCCAAGCCGAATAATAATTCCAACGGCAATCCCGTAAAGTGCACCGCCTATAATCGATGAAAGAAGAATATCAGGACTAATAGCATGAATAGGAATAAACTTCATGCTAAACGATAGAACAATAACAGCAAAACCAGTGAGCAGAACAAATCTTTTCCCTAAGTATTTCATTCCAAATAAAAATAATGGAATATTAATCGCTAATATAATCCAACCAGTATTGATATGGGAAAAATGGTGAATAAAAAAGGCGATACCTGTTACACCACCTGATGTTAGCTTATGTGGAATAAGAAATGTATTAAAGGCAAATCCAAAAAGTATGGAGCACAGTCCAATGACTATCATTTGAAAAATTAATCGAAACAAACGAAACACCTCTATACAATTTTGTGCTTTTTCATTAAACACCTCTTTTTATTGTGAGTCAATTTAAAAAGTTTAATGTCACAAAATTGTTTAAAAAACCCTTACCCTCGTTTTTTTGTAATAAGCAAAAAAACGCCTTCTCAGGCGTTTTAAATGACGTACAGATACACTGTAAAAAAGTGTGCCAAGCTTCCAAGCATAATAAAAATATGAAAAATCTCGTGAAAGCCCAAATACTTCGTTTCTAAAAACTTTGGCTTTGCCCCATAAATGACCCCGCCGATGGTATAGAAGATCCCACCGAGGATCAGTAAAAACAATCCGATTGGATTTAAGCTTCCTGTTAACGGTGAAAAAACAAACACAATCATCCAGCCCATAGCGATATACAATGCGGTCGAAATCCAGCGCGGGCAGGTAAACCACACCATTTTAAAAACAACTCCGCTGATGGCAACACCCGAGATAATCGAAAACAGAATCGCACCCGTTTTTCCGTTCAAGCTAATAAAACAAAAAGGCGTATACGTACCGGCAATCAGCACAAAAATCATCGAATGGTCGAGCCTTCTTAAAAAGGCTATTACCTTATCGCGTGCAATAACCATGTGGTATGTCGCTGATGCAGAGTAAAGCAGGATCATACTAACGCCAAAAATGATGACCGCCGAGAGTGTGAGTGGTGTTGGAGTGGTCATTGCCGTTTTAATGACCATCGCAAGCAGCCCCACAAACGCTAAAATGGCTCCTGCTAAATGGGTTAATCCGTTAATCGGTTCCCGAATGTAATTGTTCATTTGAAATTCCCCCTAACACAACATGTAGTTTTGATAACTACATATAATAATACTGATAAAACGAAACCTAGTCAATGTTTATTTCATTATGTATAATAAAAATATCTATTTTAAACAGTGGGGTTTTTCACATGGAAAATATTAACCAAATTATCGATTCACTAGGCTTGGAAACTTGCTTAACCTTGGATGAAATTCCCAAGATCGATTTATATATGGATCAAGTCATTCAATTATTCGAAAATAAATTCAATGCAACGAAGCGAAATGAAGACGAAAAGGTTCTGACCAAAACGATGATAAATAACTATGCAAAGGGGAAGCTGATTTTTCCGATTCAAAATAAGAAATATTCAAAAGAGCACCTCATCTTAATAAGCTTGATTTACCAGCTTAAAGGGGCACTTTCGATCAATGATATTAAAGTAACCCTTAATGGGTTGAATAAAAAGATTGTCAATGAAGAGCTAGATTTAGATTCTTTTTATGCGAGCTATCTCCATCTAACTGGCCAAAATGCTGCTGATTTTAAAGTGGACATCGCGGAAAGGGTAAAGGATGTCAAAGAGGAAATCGCCGTGACTGAAAAAGAAAGTTCAGCTTATTTAGAGCAGGTATTAATGATTTCATCACTGGTCCATATGAGTAATCTATATCGAAGAGTGGCCGAAAAGCTCGTGGATGAAATGGTTGTTGAAAAAGAAGGAAAGCGTCAAAAATAAACGTTGGCGCTTTCCAAGTTTTCGAAATTAAAATCTTGTACCCCGGACCCGATTTCGATTTTTTCAGAAGAGCAATTGCAAATTTTGATAGAATCCGCCCGATTCTCTCCCCCATAAACTTTGATAGCGGCTCCGGCCTTATTAAAATTAGTGACTGAAATGTTTCTTAGAATTACATTTCTCGCCCGATACTGAAGGGCAATCACAGGATTTCCTTTGTAGTCATAAACAGGATCGCCAACCAAAGTAAAATGGTTAACCACTACATTTTTGTAGGCTGAAACGACCATCCCCCGCGGCGTGGAATCCTGATATAATTCAGTAAATTTCGGTGCAATTACCGCAAGGTTCACAGCGATGATATTGAAGGCCGACTTGGATTCAGCATCAGTAATTTTGTGGTGCCCGATATGGCGGAAGTTAAAGGCACGATTATCATAAACAGAAATATGCCCTACAATTTGTACATTAGAGGCAGCGGAGGAATTTTGATGGGCTTTAATTTCCACCCCGCCAAAGCATCGGGCTGAAGAATTATTCACTAATAACACATTTCGGGAACCATCATCAATCTCAATCCCATTGGAATTTGAAAAACCTTGTTGATGTGCCCGTCCGCTTGGGTCGCACATATGGGAATTGGAAATGAAGATATAATCGCTATGGTGTGTCGTAATTCCGTCATCACCGAAGCCAAAGCCAGTTACATGGTCGAGCCAGACATACTTGCTGCCACCTCGGGCACGGTACCCGTCACCGGCATAATTGTACAAGGTCGAGGAAATGTCGAAACAGTGAAGTCCTGGATTGATTCCTTCAACATCCTTGACCCAACCGTAAGTAACATTTGCAAAGGTTAGGCAGCTAGAATGATTACCCCATGTACTCGTTTTTGCCACATCCCCGAGTCTTTCCACATTCCAGTCCAAACTCATTCCTTCAACTAGCAGATGATGATTGCCTCGCCAATGATTGGCGTTTGTGATTAGCCGGGTGCCCTTTGAAGCTTTGTCGTGAAGCTTAATCGTCGTTTTTCCTTTTCCTGAGCCGATTAACCATGTCCAGGATGGCAGGCGAATTCCCTTTGTAATAAACACTCCAGAGGGCACCACAACTTTGACCTGTCCTTGGCCGATTGCTTTTTTAAAAGCAGCCGTACAATCTGTTTTTCCATCACCAACCGCGCCATAATCCACAACATTGACTTCCGTTTTTATGTTTTCTATCAAATCGGCGTATTCTTGATCCAGCTTGTTCTTCCAATCAGGGATTACATTTCCTTCACCATCAACAACAATCCGTGTTGGTTCCAAAATTTGTGATCTTTTAGCAGTTAACCGAAACAAAGCTTCCTGGACTTTCTCTGAAAAAGAAAGCGGCTGTTCTTTTACAGGAATCGGGGAATGACGATTCCTACGGGATTTCTCAAATAAACGTTCCGTTTCTTGGATCGCTTGTTTCATATTCAGCTGTTTTCCGTTAATCTGTGTAAGCAGTTCTTTATTTTTTCCCGGGTCATGAGTTTTATCGTAAATAGTCATTTTTTATTCACTCCAAAAGCAATCTGTTACAAGTATTATAGCTTTTTCACGCTATAAAGGAAAAAGTACCCTATTTGTCGAAGTTTAAATAATAGTTAAAGCTGTTTATACTGTAAACTGAGGATAGATTATAGGGGAAGTGGAGTTGGAAATATGGGAACCACGATTGAAATGTTTGTTATCGCGGCGAGAGACGGTAATCTAGCGAAAAATTTTTACGAGAGTCTGTTTAATTGGAAGATTACTGATTTTGGGCCATTAATGCAAATTTCTGGTGCGGGGTTAAACGGTCATATTCTGAAATGGCCGCATAAAGACCATCCGACACATGTCAGCATGTACATAAATGTCGCTAACATTCAGGAATGTTTGGCAAAAGTCGAGGAAATGGGAGGGACAGTGATTCTTCCGGAAATGGCTGTACCTACTGGGGGATCGATTGCCCAATTCGTCGATCCGGATGGGATTATCATTGGCGTTTACAATGGCAATGCCCATGACGAGACCAAAAGCAGAGCTGAGATTGATGTTAATCAAATTGGTTTCTTTGAAATTGCAGCCAGAGAAGGGCATCGTTCTCAAAGGTTTTATGAGGCTATTTTCAATTGGAAGATTACCGATGACGGCCCTGTGATGAGTATTTCTGAGGAAGATGCAGGGATAGCCGGTCACCTTTTCAATTGGACCTATGAGGAACCTCCTTATTTGACGTTATATATTAGAGTGGAGGACATGTCTGCTTATTTAGAAAAAGCAACCCAATTGGGCGGAAAAGTGATTATACCTGAAACGGAGATTCCTAGCGGCGGTTCATTTGCGCAATTCCTTGACATAGATGGAAATGCGATTGGTATTTATAGCGGCCGATAATTCCATAGCATTTAAACCGGGACTGTTTAAAAAGATCCCGGTTTTTTTTATAAAAAAGTGAAACCAAATATAGGCTGAAAAACGACATACTATTGAACACAGTATAGAGAGGGGCCCCTCACTTGAATAAAGAACAAAATTTGATGGATAAAATCCGTAATGGAGATGGGGAGGCGTTCAGTCTGCTCGTGGAAGAATTGTTGTCCGCTGCCTATAAAACCGCCTATCTGATCCTCCGTTCAAAGGATCTCGCTGAAGATGCCGTGCAAAATGCACTCGAAGATTGCTACATTAGCATTATGAAAAATAAGGATATCCGAAAGTTTAAGGCTTGGTTTTACCGGCTTGTGTATTCACGAGCCATTGACATTTACCGTAAAAACACTCGTATCCATTCAACAGATATGACGAAAACCCAGAGGCTATAGTGAAAATGATTTCGGAATCAGCCCAGCATCGTGCAATTCAAAATGAAAACATGAATGAGATGCTGGTCCTTATTTTAAGTCTTCCCAAAGAACAAAGCGTTCCGATTCTGCTCCATTACTATGAAGACCTTCCAATTAAGGAGATTAGCCTCATTCTCGATGAAAAAAGTAACACGATCAAAACGAGACTGGCACGGGGCAGAAAAAGGCTTGGCGAATTAATGCAAAAGAACGACAAATATCCACTGGAGGTTAATTCACATGGGATATAAAAAAGAAGATGATCAAACTCTGGATCAATTCCAGATCCCGATTTCCCTCGAAAGGATAACAAAAGAGCTTCCTAATAGGTATAGGGATGGCGAGTTTGATGAGACTAGAATTAAACAAGTGGATCATGAATGGGATTGTTTCCAAAAAAGGTTGAAAAAGCAATGGACTTTTGGTAAAAAGATTGCAGCCTTCACGATTGCAGCAGCAGCCAGTTTGCTTTTATTTATGGGCTCCGGATTCGTTTCACCGGCAATGGCAAAAATGCTTGCAAAGATCCCGCCACTTAGTTCTATCTATGATCGTTATGTGAATCTTTCAGATTTGCTTACGAAAGAACTGAAAAATGAAGGATATCCAGTAAAAGAGGTCAGGGAGCATGTTGGTGGGAATAAGGAAGGGGTGTATATTTTCTTAGAGGCCTCTGATGAAAACATTAAGAATATGAAGCCTGGGATTGAGAAAGCTTCATTTAAAATTCTCCACGGTGAAATATATAAGGGCACCAGGATTGAAGATTATTATGTTAGAGTAAGGAAGTTTGTTGAAGAGCCGGAGGCGTGGAAGAAGGAGCAAGCTCGAATTACAGAGGAAACGGATGAGATTTTTAAAATTGTAGAACCTGTCCTTAAATCTCATGGATATGAAAATGTCTGGGGCGGCGGTCCGGACCGTATTGAATTGGAATTCCCTAATACGGAAAGCAAAGAGAAAATTGCTGAAATCCGAAAAGCGGTAGAGGATGCCTTGAAAGCTGCAGGAAAAGAATTCGTTACTGTAAAACATAAAACCTTTAATCTAGCAAAAAGAGAGCATTACGGCCGTTGGTCAGACGCTGTTTCAGGAATTGCACATGAATTCATGACCTATAAAAAATATCATGTTTCCGGTGTCGGCTACAAAAGTATTAATGGTGAAAAGATGGAGATTAATATTCGCATGAATCTGCCAAGCACTGACACGAAAACCTCCGAACTAGCCAAGGAGCTTAACGCCATGGCTGAAGATTTCATTCATTCAGAGGAAATCTGGCAAAAGGTAAAGGATGACCCTTACGAAATCATCATCACGAGCAAGGATAAGAAAAGGATGAATGAATAAATCGTAGAAAAGGACCAAAAACTGGTCCTTTTCTATTTTTTGATAAATTGGATGCCCTTACATGTTAAAGTATAAAGGGCTTCAATTTTTTGAAATATGTTCAATGATTCACAAATTAAAGTGTGAGGTTAGTTAAATGGTTAACCCTGCAATTAATAGGGCAATTGGAAAGAGACTTACGAAAATAATCCGTGACGTACTAACTTTCCCATATAGGACAACTGTTCCAATTTGCTGATCCCATGTGGACTTACCGTTCTTTTTAAGATCAAAATAAGAGAAATAAAAGCAAATAATATTAATAATCGGTACTCCAAAGCCCATACCGGCTGCTGTCACAAAAATACTTCGCTTGAGTGCAGTAAGAAAATTTAATGGTTCACCATTCGTCGTTCGAAGACGTGCATTTAAAATGGCCTTTCCTAGAGTATTTCCAAATATCGAGAGGATGGATGCCTCAACTAAAATATATAGAACTAAACTAAGCATAAAGATAAAGATTCCAGATGATTCTAAAATGAAATTCGGGGAGAAGATTGAAACAAAGGTAATTAGGAATAGTGAAAATAAAGAAAGATCAAAAAATCTGGCTAAGTATCGTACAACCGGTCTTCCGTTTGGATACGTTTCTTTTTCAAGTTCATGCCAATTTCCTGCCAAACTTTCAGTTGGTTGAACTATTAATATTGGATTTAAGGTTGAATCTGGAAATAGGTCAAGACTTTTAGCCATTTGCCAGCAGTTCGTCTCCTTCGACCAAATAAAGGTTTCTCCTGGCAGGATTCCTTGTTCAAACAATTTTTTTAGTTCAAACAATCCAATAGGTCCCTGTTGCTGATGATTTCGTATATAAAACCAAGCATTTCCTTCTGTTGATTTCAATTTGACCGCCCCCAATCAGGTAAATTATACCACGGTGAAATAAGATTGGTTTTTATCCGTTTAGCTTAATTATGATAATTTTTTGACAGTTTCAACCGATAAGAATATATTTTTAAAAATGAAAAATACTAACAGATGTTCGGAGGTGGACATGATGGAGCAGGATTTTGAAAAAATTTACGAGCAATATAAGCAGCAAACTGTGCAGCAGGCCCAAATGGAAGCGAACCAACCGAATCATGATGGAAAAGAGGAATTTGTCGCAGTCAGAAAAAACGATGATGGGGATCTAATAGCCTTCAAAACTAATACAGGAAGGGAACTGGACTATATAACTGCTCTTACTGAAGCGAAGGAAGGGAGGATTGCCCACATCGATGTTTTCCACAAATATGGAAGAGACATCATCCGAAGCGAACCGGACGGGATAAAGGAAAATAATCTTGATCAATTACCGGAATTTTAGTTAAGGACGAAAATGTTAAATAATTGGAGTGTACCAAGCACTTCTACAGCGGGAAAAGAAGTCATCCAAAAGGATCTAGAACACTAGGAAATTAAAAGGTGTCAGGCACCAATATTGTTGAGGCCTGACACCTTTAATCATGCTTGCGGATGGGAAAGTTCAAATTGCTTGATTTTTTCCTCATAATTTAAAGTAACCCCAATTTCATCCCAGCCGTTAAGCAGCATTTCTTTTGGATAAGGAGCAATCTCAAATTGAATCTCGAAACCCTCATGATCATAAACCACTTGATCTTCAAGGTTCACCGTTAATCGATACTCCACGGATGCTGCCTTTTTCATAATGGTTTGAACTTGTTCTTCCGTAGCTTGAATCGCAAGGATGCCATTTTTTACACAGTTATTTTTAAAAATATCTGCATAGCTTGGTGCAATAATCACTTTGAAACCAAAATCCTGGACGGCCCAGGGGGCATGCTCACGAGAAGAGCCGCAGCCAAAGTTTTCGCCGGCTACTAAAATAGACGCGTCTGTATATTTTGAATCATTCAAAGGAAAATCCGGACGTGGATTTCCATAATCGTCAAAACGCCAGTGATAAAATAAAAATTGTCCAAAGCCGCTGCGTTCGATACGCTTTAGGAATTGCTTCGGAATGATTTGGTCTGTGTCGACATTGGTCCGGTTTAACGGACAAACAAGGCCTTGGTGAGTACGTAGCGGTTCCATAAATTAACCAACCTCCTGTGCAGTGAACTTGCGGACATCAACAAAATGACCGGCAACCGCTGCTGCCGCTGCCATTTCGGGGCTGACCAGATGGGTGCGCGCCCCGTTTCCTTGCCGCCCTTCAAAATTACGGTTAGAAGTGGAAGCACAGCGCTCGCCAGCAGGGACAATATCATCATTCATCGCCAGGCACATGCTGCATCCGGCTTCGCGCCATTCAAAGCCAGCTTCTTTAAAGACCTCATCAAGACCTTCTTTCTCGGCAGCAAGCTTGACACTAAACGAACCGGGTACGACAATAGCGGTAACAGAAGGATTCACCTTCCGGCCGCGAACCACTTCGGCTGCTTTTTGTAAGTCGCTTAACCTCGAGTTCGTACAGGAACCGATAAAAACATGATCAATTTTCACACTTGAAATCGGCTGTCGGGCTTTAAGTCCCATGTATTCAAGTGCTCGATTAATTTCGTCCTTCTCTGTAGGTTTATCCGTTTCATCTGGACTTGGAACGCTCGCTGTTACCGGGATACACATGCCTGGGTTTGTTCCCCAAGTAACCTGCGGCTCGACTTCAGTGGCATCAATTTCAACGACTGCATCATAGACGGCACCTTCATCGGTGGCAAGGGCACGCCATGTGGAGACTGCTTCCTCAAATGCCTCACCTTTTGGGACATGACGTCTACCTCGTAAGTATTCAAATGTCGTTTCATCAGGAGTGATCAGTCCTGCTCGGGCGCCGGCTTCAATCGACATGTTACATACAGTCATCCGTTCTTCCATGGAGAGAGCGCGAATGGCTTCACCTGTGTATTCCATCACATAACCGGTTCCAAATTGCACGCCAAATTTCCCGATAATCGCTAAAATTAAGTCTTTCGCGGTAACGCCTGTCCCAAGCTTACCATTTACTTTGACATTAAGCGTTTTTGGCGGTGCCTGCCATAGTGTTTGTGTTGCAAGGACATGCTCCACTTCACTTGTGCCGATTCCAAATGCAAGAGCACCGAATGCACCGTGTGTTGATGTATGGCTATCGCCACAAACAATTGTTTTTCCAGGCTGTGTCAGACCGAGCTCCGGACCAATCACATGGACAATCCCATTATCCGGGTGGTGAATGTCAGCTAGCGTTACCCCAAATTCTTGACAATTCTGTTGCAATGTATCGATTTGCTTTTTCGAAATAGGGTCATTGATAACAAGTCGTTGGCTGGTTGGAACATTATGGTCCATTGTCGCGAAGGTAAGATCCGGGCGGCGGACCTTGCGTCCATTCATCCGTAGCCCCTCAAATGCTTGAGGAGAGGTCACTTCATGAACGAGATGCAAATCAATATAAAGTAAATCTGGCTTGCCTTCTTCTTGATGGACAACATGCTGTTCCCAAATTTTTTGGATAATTGTTTTTGGCATTTGCATAGCTTCCTTCCTCAGGTTAATAGATTAAAGATCGTTGTTATTGGCGATTAAGCTGCTTCATTCGGCAGATCCCACGAATCAATCGGCGGATACTGCGCATCAATCGGCCAATACCGCGCATCAATCGGCGGATACCGCGCATCAATCGGCAATACCGCGCATCAATCGGCGGATACCGCGCATCAATCAGCGGATACCGCGCATCAATCAGCGGATACCTCCACTTCAATAGAATGGAAGGGTAAACTGCCAAACTAGCCTAGGCGGTTTACCCTTAAATTAATCAATAATAACAGCTGGCGATACACTTTGAAGCATTTTGTGATTTAATATAGTCAACAATCAATTTGGTCATTTCCACTGTTCCAACAAGGCGTCCATCTGTAACCTGGAGGTCACCAGTATGGAAACCGGCGTCGAGAACCGATTGAACGGCATCCTCAATCACTTTTGCTTCATTTTCTAATTGAAATGAATATCGCAGCATAAGGGCAGCAGACAAAATCATCGCGACGGGATTGGCAATACCTTTGCCGGCAATATCTGGTGCAGATCCGTGAACCGGTTCAAAAAGCCCGAGCCCATCTTCACGCAGGCTGGCCGAAGGGAGCATACCGAGTGAACCTGTCAATACAGAAGCCTCGTCACTTAAAATATCTCCAAAAAGATTTTCAGTCACAATGACGTCGAAATGGGTTGGGTTCGTAATCAATTTCATCGCCGCAGCATCAACTAAAACATGTTCAACCGCAACATCCGGATATTGTGCCTTTTTCTCTTCAACAACCTCACGCCAGAGTTTACTGGATTCAAGCACATTGGCCTTATCAACAGAGGTAAGGTGACCGCGCCGCTGCTGGGCTGCCTGAAAACCTTTATCTACAATTCTTTCAATCTCTTTACGGGTATAAGCGAGTGTATCCACGACGGCGTTTCCGTTATCACGGCGTTCACTTGGAGTACCGAAATAAAGCCCGCCCGTTAATTCACGTACAATAAGGAGGTCGCTTCCTGAAACCACAGCTTCCTTTAACGGCGAAGCATGGAGCAGGTTCTTAAATCCTTTGATTGGCCTTAAATTTGCATATAAATCTAATGCTTTACGGATTCCGAGCAAACCTTTTTCAGGACGTAAGTGGGAGGGATTTTGATCCCATTTTGGTCCGCCAACGGCACCTAGTAATACAGCATCTGCATCCTTGCAGGCGTCAACGGTTGTTTCTGGAAGGGGAGTGCCGTAAAGGTCAATGGCTGCTCCTCCGATTTCATGGGTTTTGAAGCTAAAACTATGATTATATTCTTCAGCAATAGCATGCAACACATCTTTTGCAGAATTAATAACTTCCTTGCCAATCCCATCACCGGGAAGTAAGACAATACGTTTTTTCATCAGAAGCAACCTCCTTATTTATTTGGTGCCTGACACCATTTGGTAAAAAATCCTAAATGGTGTCAGGCACCAGTTTGAAAAAATTAACAAATAATTGACTTTACAATGCCGCTGGTTCTTTTATGATTGCTTTTTGGTTGAAAAATACTCGATTGACTGCGTTTAAAAACGACTTTGCCGATGCTTCCAGTACATCCTGTGCTGAACCGCGGCCGCTGACGGTTGTTCCGTTTACCGTCATTTTTACATGTACTTCTGCAAGGGCATCGCGTCCCTGTCCAATAGAGCTTAATCTAAAATCAGTAAGATGAATTTCTTCTTTAATCAATGCCTCTAATGTGTTCATTAGTGCTTCAACACTCCCTGATCCAGTGCGGGCAGTTTCAACGCGAATCCCCTCTGGTGTAGTAAGTGCAACAGTTGCAGTAGGGAGGTTAGCTGAGCCGTACTGAACTTGAAAAGCGACGAGTTCATATTTTTTTACATCGACAGAATTTGTTTGAATATCCGTTAAAATCGTAAATAAATCTTCGTCCGTTACTTCTTTTTTCCTGTCGGTCAATTGTTTAAATGAAGTGAAAGCTTCACCAAGTTTTTCCGGTGGTAACGTAAAGCCCATTTGCTCAATTTTATCTTTAAACGCGTGACGGCCGGAGTGCTTACCAAGCACTAAATCATTGGATTTGACCCCAACTAATTCAGGGGTAATAATCTCATAGGTTAACGTATTTTTTAACACGCCATCCTGATGAATTCCTGATTCATGGGCAAAGGCATTTTTTCCAACAACTGCTTTGTTTGGTGGAACCATCATGCCTGTAAAACGGCTGACCAAGTCGCTGGTGCGCTTGATTTCTTTTAAAACTAGATTGGTTGTGTAAGGATATTTATCCTTCCGAATATTTAAAGCTACGGCAATTTCTTCTAAAGAAGCATTACCAGCACGTTCACCGATTCCGTTAATGGTTCCCTCGACTTGGGTAACTCCGTTTTCAATTGCTGCCAGCGAATTGGCAACGGCCATGCCTAAGTCATCATGACAGTGACAGGATAAGATAGCCTTGTGAATATTTGGGACGTTTTCCCGTACGTAACGGAACATGCGTCCATATTCTTCTGGTGTTGTATAACCGACTGTATCTGGGAGATTGATGACAGTTGCCCCGGCATCAATGACTTTGGTAATGATTTGGACTAGAAACTCAAGGTCTGACCGGGAAGCATCCTCTGCTGACCATTCCACATGCGGAAATCTTCTTTTAGCATAAGAGACCATGTCCACAGCGGTCTTTGTGACTTCCTCAGGTGTTTTCATTAATTTATATTTCATATGGATAGGGGAGGTAGCAAGGAAAACATGCAATCTTGGTTCTGCTGCATCTTTTAAAGCATCCCACGCAATGTCAATGTCCGATTTTGTTGCACGTGCTAAGCCTGTAACCGAAACGTTTTTGATCGTCTGGGCAATCGCTCTTACCGCCTCAAAATCTCCTTGGGAGGAAGCCGGGAATCCGGCTTCCATAATATCAACGCCAAACCGTTCAAGCTGTCTGGCAATTTCTAATTTTTCAAGCTGGTTTAAATTCACACCAGGGGACTGTTCGCCATCGCGTAAGGTCGTATCAAAGATGTTAACGTGAACCATTTACCACCACTTCTTTCTTAGCGTTTTCTGTTTTTTTAATAAATGGCATTAAGGCACGAAGCTCACGGCCGACTTTTTCAATCTGATGATTGTTTTCACTGCGATTGATTGCATTAAACTGTGGACGGTTTGCTTGGTTCTCTAAGATCCAGCCTTTTGCAAATACACCAGTTTGGATATCTTTTAAAATTTCTTTCATACGTGCCTTGGTATCATCGTTAACTACACGTGGTCCGGAAACGAAATCTCCCCATTGTGCAGTATCGGAGATAGAATAACGCATGTTTTCTAATCCCCCTTCATATAAAAGGTCAACGATTAATTTCAATTCATGTAAACACTCAAAGTAAGCAACTTCCGGCTGATATCCAGCTTCGACAAGCGTCTCAAATCCTGCTTTGATTAAGGCAGTAGTACCGCCGCAAAGAACTGCTTGCTCCCCGAATAAATCCGTTTCGGTTTCTTCTTGGAATGTCGTTTCAAGGACACCTGCACGAGCTGCACCAATTCCTTTTGCATAAGCTAGAGCAACATCACGCGCTTGACCTGTATAGTCTTGATATACAGCATATAGTGCTGGGACGCCGGCGCCTTCTGTGTAGGTACGGCGAACCAAATGTCCAGGACCTTTAGGAGCAACTAGGAATACGTCAACATCTGCAGGAGGCACGATTTGGCTGAAATGAATATTGAATCCATGAGCAAAAACTAAGGCATTTCCAGCTTCAAGGTTTGGTTTAATGCTTTCTTCATAAACCTTTGGCTGCATTTCATCAGGAAGAAGAACCATTACCACATCAGCTTCAGCAGTTGCTTCGGCAACCGAACGAACGTCAATACCATCTTCCACTGCCTTATCCCATGATTTTCCTCCGCGTAATCCAACCACAACGTCAAAGCCGCTTTCCTTTAGGTTAAGAGCATGGGCATGACCTTGTGAGCCATAGCCGATTACCGCGATTTTTTTTCCTTGTAAAACTTCCTCTTGAATATCTCCGTTATAAAGTACTTTTACCATCATGAATCATCCTTTCAGGAATATTATTATTTTATTAGTGAATAGGTTGCTAGTTCGTTTATTTGCGGCTGGTGCCCGCGTTGTAGGGCTGTTAGTCCCGTCCTGGCAATTTCTTTAATGCCGTAAGGCCGGAGCAATTCAATCAAGGCATCGATTTTATCAGGACGTCCAGTGATTTGAACTGCTAAACTATCCTTGCTTACGTCGATAATCAAAGCACGAAATGGATCTATGATGCCGTTGATTTCGCTGCGGAGCTGGCTCGAGCTGGCTACTTTGATTAAGGCAAGCTCACGAGCGACAATCGCTTTATCTGTAATATCGGAAACTTTTAACACATCAATTTGCTTGTTTAATTGTTTCGTTACCTGCTCAAGACGCTGCTCATCTTCAATCTCTACTACGAGGGTCATCTTTGATATGCCTTCGGTTTCAGTAGGTCCGACTGAAATACTCTCGATATTGAATTGCCGCCTTTGCAAGAGACCGGTAACACGATTTAGTACACCACTTCGATCCTGGACGGTTAAGGTTATGATCCTTTTCATGGTTTCACCCCAATCATTTCATGAATTCCTTTGCCAGGAGCAATCATTGGAAAAACTTTTTCCTGCTGCAGCACGCGGCAATCCACAAGAACAGGGCCATCATAGGCAAAAACTTCTGGTAAAATCGCGATCAGGTCTTCCTGATTATCAACCTTGTATCCGCGAATCGAATAGCTTTCAGCAAGCTTTACAAAATCTGGCTGTGTGTGGAGAATCGATTCGGAAATCCGGTTTCCATGCAGTAATTCCTGCCACTGACGAACCATTCCAAGTGCACCATTATTGACAATGATGATTTTGACTGGCAGGTTGCGTTCATAAATGACGGAAAGCTCCTGCAGTGTCATCTGGAATCCGCCGTCACCTACAATTGCCACAACTGTACTTTCCGGGGAGGCAATTTGTGCCCCGATGGCAGCCGGGAAGCCGAAGCCCATTGTTCCGAGTCCGCCGGAAGTAATCCAGCGGTGCGGTGCTTTAAAGGTGTAGTATTGGGCAGCCCACATTTGATGCTGACCTACATCTGTTGAAACAATCGCATCACCATTCGTTACTTTATGGACGGCTTCGATTACCCATTGTGGACACATTCCGTTTGGATCATGTTTATACCAAAGTGGATACTCCTGTTTATATTGATTGAGTGTTCCCAGCCATGCCTCATGCTCGGGTGATTCAGCTGTTTGATCGATTAATTCAACCAATGCCTCTTTTGTATCTGAGACAATAGGTATATGGGTTGGTATATTTTTACCAATTTCTGCTGGATCGATATCGATGTGAGCAACCTTCGCATGTGGAGCAAAATGTTTGAGATTTCCTGTTAACCTGTCATCGAAGCGTGCGCCAAAATTAATAAGTAAATCAGTCTCGTATAAAGCCATGTTTGCCGCATATGTTCCGTGCATGCCGCCCATTCCTAATGAGAGAGGGCTGTCTGCAGGAAAAGCACCAAGACCTAATAAGGTGGTCACAACAGGAAGATGGTGTTTTTCAGCAAAAGCGGTTAATTCTGTAGATGCTTTTCCATGAAGGACACCTGCACCTGCAAGTACGACGGGCTTTTTTGCTTTGGCAATCGAATCAGCCAGTTTTTTAATCTGCAATGGATTCGGCTTTGTTGTTGGCTGGTAGCCGGGTAGATCAATACTCGCCTCCTTAGGTTCCTCAGCTAGTATTTCCGCCGAAATATCTTTTGGAATATCGACTAAAACGGGTCCCGGCCGGCCCGTAGAAGCAATATGAAAAGCTTCCTTGACGATCCTTGGTAAGTCGGAAATGGATTGTACCTGGTAATTATGCTTGGTGATTGGCGTTGTAATCGCCATCACATCAGCTTCCTGGAATGCATCTGTACCGATGACACTGCGTGCAACCTGCCCGGTGAATACCACGAGCGGTAAGGAATCCATCATCGCATCTGTAATTCCAGTAACCAAGTTTGTTGCACCAGGTCCTGAAGTGGCAATGACAACCCCAGGATTGCCGGTAATACGGGCGTATCCTTCAGCGGCATGAATCATTCCTTGCTCGTGACGGAAAAGGACATGATTAATGGTGCCTTGAGCCCGATAGATTGCGTCGTAAATCGGCAGGACAGCACCTCCTGGATACCCAAATATCGTATCAACACCTTCATTTTTTAATAAGTCAATGAGAAGGTCTGCACCTGTTTTCGGTGCGGAACTGGTTAGGAATTCCAGCTTTTTTGCTTCTACTTTCACGTCGTAATCCCTCCTTGTGGATAATTGAATATTTGAAAAATTAAGCGTATGACAATAGCCTCCATACATACTTAAAAAGGCCTTTTCGTCTCCGAATAAACTGCAGTCAAGAACATTAATAGCAGAATAATCGGGGAGAAAAGGCCTTCTTTTTCTCGGTACCACCCGGTTTTACAGTATCCTTACGAATACTGCCTTATGAAGCGACAACTAAATCAAAAAACGCTTCTTTTGGTAACAGGTGTTCAAGATACACCTGATTGAGCCTACTAAGTAACAACCGTTCAGCTCAACACTCAGGGATGATGTCAGAATAAGTTGTATTACTGGGCTTCCAGCAACCCCAGCTCTCTGAAAATACAAATTCTTATTCCTTTATTCCCGTCATCGATTTATATGTATTTCATTGTCAATGTTTGCGCTTTTGCTTTTAGTACCTTTACTTCTTAAGAAGGGGAGGGGTACTAGTGGATCCCTGATTAACCTAAACGTGCCCTTCGCCAGTACCCCCGGCGTATCATCCAATAACATAACTGCCAGTAAGCCTAACTTGTCCGCGAGTTACCGTCGAACGCCAACCAATCTAATATTAATTCCTTATATTTTCATAACCCCGCCAGTATTTGCGGAAGTAACAAGCTTTGCATATTTTGCGAGATAGCCAGATTTAATTTTTGGCTCCGGCTGCACCCAGGAACGGCGTCTTTCCGCTAAGACTTCCTCATCAACGAGAAGTTCGATGGAACGACCCTCAAGATCAATTAAAATTTTGTCACCATTTTGCACAAAGGCGATTGGTCCGCCTTCTGCAGCTTCTGGTGAAATATGTCCAACGGAGATTCCGCGGCTTGCACCGGAAAAACGACCGTCTGTAATCAATGCCACCTCTTTATCTAAACCACGTCCCGCAATCGCCGATGTAGGTGCGAGCATTTCCGGCATCCCTGGTCCGCCTTTAGGGCCTTCATAGCGAATGACAACTACATGGCCTGACTTGACGGTACCATTATGAATGTTTTCCTGTGCTTCATCTTGAGATTCGAACACAATCGCTTCACCCAAGAATGTTTTAATCGATGGATCAACCGCACCAACTTTGATAACTCCGCCATCTGGGGCAAGGTTCCCATAAAGTATGGAGAGGCCGCCAACAGGACTGTATGGATTCTCTTTCGGCCGAATTACCTGTTCATTATGGATTGTTGCATCCTTCACATTTTCAGCTAGTGTTTTTCCGGTAATCGACAGGCATTTCTGATGGAGAGCGCCATCAACCTTGCAAAGCTCATTTAAAATAGCACTAACCCCGCCGGCCCGGTGTACATCGTCCATCGAAACATCAGATGCCGGCATAATCTTTGCTAAATACGGAACTTTCTCAGCAATTTTGTTGATATCACGTAAGTCATATTCAATCCCTGCTTCGTGTGCGATAGCAAGTGTATGAAGAACAGTATTTGTTGAACCGCCCATCGCCATATCAAGGGCAAAGGCATTATCGATGGCTTCTCTTGTAATAATATCGCGCGGGCGAATATCTTTTTTCACGAGTTCGATTAAATGTTTTGCTGCCTGGCGTATGAGCTCGTGTCTTTCTTCAGAGGTCGCTACGATTGTTCCATTTCCGGGAACAGTCATCCCTAGAACTTCCATTAAACAGTTCATCGAATTGGCGGTAAACATTCCTGAACAAGATCCGCATGTAGGACAGGCACTTGTTTCAATCTCGAGTAATTGCTGCTCGGTCATCGACCCGTTATGGTAAGCACCAACGCCTTCAAAAACAGATGTCAGAGAAAGGTTTTTCCCTGTTGAGGAAACGCCTGCTTCCATCGGACCACCTGAAACAAATACCGATGGAACATTGGTTCTTGCAGCTGCCATCAGCATTCCTGGTGTGATTTTGTCACAGTTTGGAATGTAGAAGACACCATCAAACCAGTGTGCATTGATGACTGTTTCGGCACTGTCCGCAATGATCTCACGGCTTGGAAGGGAATAACGCATGCCGATATGCCCCATGGCAATGCCATCATCGACACCAATTGTATTAAATTCGAACGGAATACCGCCGGCTTCCCGAATGGCTTCTTTTACAATCTCACCGAAATGATTAAGGTGTTTATGTCCTGGGATAATTTCAATAAACGAGTTACAAACACCGATAAATGGTTTTTCCAAGTCGCTCGTTTTTACCCCGGTTGCGTATAATAGGCTGCGGTGGGGGGCACGATCAATTCCCTTTTTAATCATATCGCTTCGCATTTTCAATCTCCTAACTGACTACAGCATGGTTTGTTGTTGCAGGATAACAAGCCACTCCGTCTTTTGTTACGATCTTTCTAAACTCTTCTAACAGATCGATAGTTACTGCTCCTGGCTTACCGCTCTTAATGATGCGCCCATCTACTTCAATAACAGCAATGACCTCGACGGCTGTTCCGGTTAAGAACACCTCATCAGCGACATAGACATCATGCCTTGTAAATGGTGATTCTCGAACTTCGTAGCCCTTAGCTCTAGCGACATCGATGATTGCGTTACGGGTAATCCCTTCTAAAGCCCCTAGGTAAACAGGAGGCGTATAAATGACACCATTTTTGACAATGAAGATATTGTCGGCTGAACCTTCAGTAACATATCCTTGGTCATTCAACATTAAGGCTTCCTGGACGCCAACCAGATTGGCTTCTAGTTTAACTAGAATATTATTTAAATAATTAAGTGATTTAATCTGAGGACTTAGTACATCTGGGCGATTCCTTCTGCTCGCTACAGAGGCAATTTTGATTCCGTTCTCGTAAAATTCTTTAGGGTACATGGTTAATGCCTCGGCGATAATGATAACGTTTGGATTGGAGCAGGAAGTAGGGTCCAGTCCGAGATTTCCTTTGCCACGTGAAACAACGACACGAATATAGGCGCTTTCTAGCTGATTTTTTCTAATCGTTTCAACGATTAATTGCGTCATTTCCTCCTGTGTGTATGGAATCTTCAGCATAATGGATTGTGCTGATTCAAATAGTCTTTTCAGGTGGGCATCAAGTCTAAAGACGTTTCCGCTGTATACGCGAATCCCTTCAAATACACCATCACCATATAAAAAACCATGATCAAAAACTGATACGACAGCATCCTCTTTCTTGACGAACGTGCCGCCAAGGAATATCCATTGACTTCCCAACCTAACCACTCCTCTTTAGTGTTAAAACGCTTTAAACGATTAAACATAAATGTTAAAAAGAATTGCCTTGCCACATTCCCCCTTGGAAATGAATAAAGGCAAAATTAAATATTGAAGATTATTTTCGATAATCATACAACCAATCGATAACATGGTCAATATAGAAATCTGACAATTCAAATAAGTCAAAAAAGTTGGTAGCGTTTACAATCTTGTCATGATAAGGAAATGGAAAGAAAAAATTTTTTAAAAATTTTTTCTATTTAGAGGTTGAAGGGGTATAAAAAGAGGGAAAATTAGGAGTAAGTAAGTTGAAAATGTTGGAAATTCTTATCGTTTTATTGCGGGGAAGAATGAAATATATAGTAGGGTGCTATATTTTTTTATTCGTGTTTAGCGAGATTTTCGTACACTTCCCGTAAATGATGAAATCCTTTCTTTTGTGCGAGCTGTAAATAATGCCTTTTGCGGTCATGATCGCGCCGCCTAGGGCATGGTGACGGTTTCTTATTTCAATTCCACATTGAATACAAACTTCTTCTAGTGATGCTGTTTTCATGGATAGGTTAGACAGACGGATTACCTACTTGAAAAATTTATTGAGCCTTCAACTTTTTTTCAGCCTTTACCAATTCAGGGTAACCATAGCTGCCATGCTCACTCATATCAAGACCAATCATTTCTTCCTCTTCCGTCACACGCAATCCTTTCACTACTTTTTTCATCACTGCCAGAAGGATGAAGGAGACAATAAAGGCGAAAGCTGCACAGGTAATGACCCCCATTGCTTGAACGCCAAGCTGATGAAAACCGCCGCCATAAAATAGCCCAGGTTTTCCGACGGTCGCTAATTCTTTTGTGGCAAATAACCCGGTCGATAGGGTTCCCCAAACCCCGGCCGTACCATGAACACTTAATGCGGCAATGGGATCATCAATTTTTATTTTTTCAAAAAAACGGATGCTATAAAAAACAAGAATTCCAGCGATGAATCCGATCAGGACAGCTGCCCATGTATCAACAAAGGCACAGGAAGCGGTAATGGCGACTAAACCTGCGAGGGCGCCGTTTAACATCATCTGCACATCGGCTTTGCCTAATACCATCCAAGAAATAATCATCGCGGCGATTGTACCAGCTGCTGCCGCAAGATTGGTGTTAATAGCAACAAATCCAAAAAATGCGTTGTCAACTGATAAGGTACTGCCAGCATTGAAACCAAACCAGCCCACCCATAAAAGTAATACACTCAAGGCCGTGAAAACTTGGTTATGACCGGCAAGATTATTGGCTGATCCGTCTTTATTAAATTTTCCGATGCGGGGTTTTAAGAGAATGGTAGCTGCCAGTGCCGCCATTGCACCTGTTAAATGAACAACCGTAGAACCGGCGAAGTCCTGTTTTCCATGCTCTGCTAACCAGCCGCCGCCCCAGATCCAGTGTGCGATAGGTGGATAGACAATAACTGAGAAAAGCACTGCAAATACGAGATAGGTACTTAATTTTGCTCTTTCAGCAAACCCACCAAAGGCAATGGTCAAGGAAATGCCCGCAAAGGCTAATTGGAATAAAAAGAAAACGGAGCCTGACAATGGTAAACCATCAATGTCATAGCCTGAATAAAAGAAATTGGAGAACCCGATCAGAGGATTTCCCTTGCCGAAAATTAAGCCATATCCCACCGCCCAAAACATGATGGAACCAACTCCAAAGGTAAAGATTGTTTTTCCAGCAATATGTCCTGCATTCTTCATCCTCGTTGAGCCTGTTTCTAGAAGAATGAAGCCTCCAATCATTAAGATGACAAGTACTGCACCAACCATAACCCATAGACTATTCATTAAAAATAAAGTATCCACTTTTTCTCCCCCTTTTGAGTCGTGTTAATTTATATAACATATTGTGTAGTTGTATTTTTACATGAAACAGGAGGATGTATCTATAAATTTGTAAGATTATCTAACACGCTTTTTAAAGTCTTGAGCTGGTTTGGACAAACAAAAAAGCCTCACTCCTTAAAAATAGAGCGAGGCTGTAAAAAGAGTATATTAATTTTTTCGCATCCCGAACTGTGCATTAAGCTGACCTTGGATCATTTTACGACGGATTTCATCCTGATTTTGTTTCTTTTCTTCCTTCAGCATTTGCTTCCTAATTTCGTGGGTTTGAATACCATCCTCAATTTTGTTGGCAATATCCATCAGTGACTCTACATCTGAAAAGGAAAACTTTCGACTTCCTCCTGCTGACCTTTCAGGGAAAATCAGTTTCCGTTCTTCATAATAACGGATTTGTCTTTCAGATAGACCAGTGAGTTCCCTGACAATCCCAATCGTTATGACCTTCTTATCTTTATAAGACAAATCTTTACCCATGTTAGCTGTTCACCACACCCCATTTTTTGCCTTTATTTGAATAGGTAGAAATAATATACGTTAGATTTTCTCACATGAGAGGAGAATTTTGTACTATTATGCTTATTTTTCAGAAAAATTCATATGGAGTAGAAAAGGAATTTTATTTTTTAAGGGTTCTAACTTCTTGTACAGAATCTCCAGTTCACTAATTGTTAGGGAGTGAACCTCGACGGATGAATAAATAAGGTCCCAGGTCGTAAATTTGGGGATCTGTCAGAAATTGTGTTAGATAAATTAACAGGATTTTTTCCTTATTACGAAGGAACGTGAAAGAAATCCTTCCTATGTAGGACGGTTGGTCCTTATTAAAGAACCGGACTCTCACAAGTCCGGTTCTGAAGTTTCTCTTAATATTCCCCATCAAATGGTGTAAATGGAATGTGGAAGCGATTTTCAACAGCCCTGAGCCGCTGATTGACACGCTGGAGCCGGCGTTGCAGCTGGTTAATTTCTTTTTGCTGCCGTTCATTCTGCCTTTCGAGCTGACTGACTCTCCGTTCAAGTTGTTGTGGCTGCCTATTAGGGTCGTAGGGGTCTAGCGGAACATGATAAAAATTTTGCTCTGCTGGAGCATAGGTTTGGTATTGCTCTGGTTGGACATGTACTTGCTCAGCGGGGGCATACGAATGGTATTCAACCTGCAATTGTGGCTGTTGATAATAGCCATAGGGATTCATTTGGGCATCTCTCCTTATGTGATAGTACCCTATAGATTATGTGACCTATACAAGCGGGTAACGGCAAATGCCTATAAGAAAATGAAAAAAGTCCCATACACTAATTAGTAATAAAGGTTCTTAAATAATATAGTCTTTTATTTTCTACTATTAATGAATTGAAAAATGGTAGATATGTAAAAAGTCTGAATGTTATAGGCCGGGGGAACGTATGATGTATAAATTAATTTTAAGATACTATTTCCACGTCAATCAATTAACGTATTAATATAGTAAGAAAATAATTGTTTGAATAATGAAACAAAAGGCGTTATAATCAGTTATATTCAAAATATTATTAATTTTTCAATAAATAATAGGAGGCTAAAGATGAAGAAATTAAAATTAGTATCAACTGTATTAATGGTAGGAGTTCTTTTGATTCTATCAGCCTGTGGAACTAGTAAAACGGGAGGAGAGAAGAAGACTCTAAGAGTTGTTACCGATGCCGCATATGCACCATTTGAGTACCAGGATAAAGGCGAAGTTGTCGGGTTTGATATTGATTTCGTTAAGGCTGTCATAAAAGAAGCAGGTTATGGCGTGAAGGTAGAGCATGTTGGCTGGGACCCTATCTTTGTTGAAATTGAAAAGAAGACCGCTGATTTAGCCGTTTCTTCAATTACTATAACTCCTGATCGATTAGAATCCTATGACTTTACCGTCCCATACTTCTTATCTAAAAATGAAATTTTAGTACCAAAAGGAAGTTCGATTAAGAGTGCTAAAGATTTAGAGGGTAAAAGGATAGCGGTACAAAATGGTACGACGGGCCAAACGATTGTGGAAAAACTTTTTGGTAAGAACAATGATAAGCTTAAAAAGTTTGAGAATAACAATCTAGCCATCTTAGAGTTGAAAAAAGGCGGTGTAGATGCCGTTGTTGCGGATAACACTGTGGTTGAAACCTATGTGAAAAATAATCCAAAAGATAATTTTGAATTCATCGAAGACGACGGAGCGTTTGAAAAGGAATTCTATGGTCTTTTGTTACCGAAGGGAAGCAAACTAAAAGCAGACCTAGACAAGGCCGTGAATAAAGTATTAGAAAATGGAACTTATGAAAAGCTTTATGAAAAATGGTTTAATAACAAGCCTGATATAAAGATATTAAAAGACCAACAATAGGGGATAAAATTGCGTAACTAGTGTTTTAAATCAGTTACGCAATTTTTGATTAGATTTCTTTACTTCACTACATAGACATACACAAAAATCGGGGAGGATCGATAATGGATTTTAGGTGGGATCTTATTGCGGAATACGCGCCTTTATTTCTAAAGGGAACGTTGGTAACCATTGGCCTTTCAGTCGCAGGTATTATAATTGGTTCCATACTTGGTTTATTTATAGGATTAGGAAAAATGATGCGAAAAAAGCTGAGGGCCCTGCCTTTTAACTGGTACATCAACTTTTTTCGCGGCACCCCGTTAATGGTACAAATTTTATTAATTCATTTTGCGGTTGTACCGGCATTTTTAGGCACTACTAATGCCATCGTGGCAGCGATATTGGCACTTTCATTAAATTCGGCAGCCTATGTGGCAGAAATATTCCGTGCAGGAATTCAATCGATTGATAAAGGGCAAATGGAGGCAGCGCGTTCACTCGGTATGACACATGTACAAGCTATGAGGTTTGTTATTTTGCCACAAGCGGTTAAAAGAATGATCCCACCGCTTGGCAATGAATTTATTGTTTTAATTAAAGATTCCTCGCTCGCAGCGTTAATTGCTGCTCCAGAACTGATGTACTGGGGACGGGCGATGCAGGGACAATATATGCGTCCGTGGGAGCCATATCTGACAGCGGCTGTTATATATCTAGTATTAACCCTTTCCTTAAACTACCTGTTAAACCGTATTGAAAGGAGGCTGACGACAGAATGATTGAGGTAAAAAGTTTAAAAAAGTCGTTTGGAATCAATGAGGTTCTAAAGGATATCAATGTGACGGTTAAGCCGCAAGAGGTCGTTGTCGTGATTGGTCCTTCCGGTTCTGGGAAATCAACATTCCTTCGTTGTATCAATATGCTTGAAACCATTACCGGCGGTCATGTCCTAATAGAAGGAATCGATATTACGGACAAAAAGACGGATATCAATAAAATCCGGACGGAAGTGGGCATGGTATTCCAGCAATTTAATCTTTTTCCACATAAAAAGGTCATCGAAAATATTATGCTCGCACCGATGAAGGTAAGGAATGTACCGGCAGAAAAAGCGAGGGCCAAAGGGTTGGAACTTTTGAAGAAGGTAGGGTTGGCTGATAAAGCGGAAGCCTATCCTGATTCATTATCTGGCGGACAAAAGCAACGTGTGGCAATTGCCCGAGCCTTAGCAATGGAGCCGAAAATCATGCTATTCGATGAACCAACCTCTGCCCTTGATCCGGAAATGGTCGGCGAGGTTTTAGAGGTAATGAAACAGCTTGCCAAAGAGGGAATGACAATGGTGGTGGTGACACACGAAATGGGTTTTGCCAAAGAAGTAGGCGACCGGGTTATTTTTATGGATGGCGGGTTAATTGTCGAAGAAAACGTCCCAAGTGAGTTATTTGATCATCCAAAAGAAGTGCGAACGAAGGCGTTTTTGAGCAAGGTACTATAAGTGACCGTAACATGGAAAAAGAATTTACATCCTACAAAATGTAAGTTTTATATATTTTGTTAATGGGTGCTGACAGCGGCTCCCTTTTTTTGTTATGATATATGGGTGGATTTTCCATTTAAAAGGGAGCTGATTCTATTAAATTTACCACTAAAATACCGAGGTTTAATGAACAAACACATTCTGATTTATTGAGCGAGGGCTGGAAACCGCTAAAAGAGCCGAAAAGTCTGACAAACGCTATGTTACTCTCCCTTCCGTTTATGGTTATCAATGCCATGATCTCAATCGGAATCATCTTTTACTTTTCCTCTTTTTCACTGAAGCAATTTTCATTTATTAAGGGAAATTCAATCATACTAACGATTGATCTAGGAGTTATTATTACGATATTGTTAGTGCTTATTATTCATGAACTTTTCCATTTGATCTTTATACCGAACTTTTTGAAGTCAGAAGACACTGTTATTGGGATATCCTTTCTTGCAGCGTTTGTGCATTCAGAACAAATAATAACGAAAGCTAGATTCATCCTTATTTTGGTAGCGCCTTTTCTCATTCTTTCTATTTTGCTCCCTCTTATTCTATCTATCATGGGATTATTAACAGGAAACATGGTTGTTTTTATTATATTTAATGCACTTGGTGCATCCCATGATATTTTCGGCTTTTTCTTAGTATTTTTTCAAGTTCCGAAAAACGCAGTAATAAGGAATAACGGAACAAGAACGTACTGGAAAATGGGCGATGTATAAGCATAAAGAGACGGATGATGGAATTCATCCGTCTTTTAAAAACGATTCGGAAATTACTTAATGATTCCATCTGAAAAGGCGTCCGCCATTCCTAACGCTTGTTTTTCAATCTGGTCGTATACAGCGACATCGGCTTCAAAATTTTTAATGATCATGCAAATCGCCTCAAGCTTTGTTAGCTGCAAATGGTGATTCATCATTTCGTTGATCGCATTTTTTGGCCAATTCCTTGGATTGATTCTGTTCATGAAAACGGCAATTTCAGCAGCATTTGCAAACCAACGTTTTTCCGCCATTTCCGCTGTTTTATTGTCCCCTGCGACCGCTGCTTTGACGAGCTCAGCTGCAATCACAAGATGATCTTTAATCAAGGTGGCAAATTCAGCCCCAATTTGTTCTCCATAATAGGTTTTAAAGGCATTACCCATATCGGTTGCATTTTGCAAAAGCCGTTTTATAACAAAATCAACATCCGGCAGCTTAAAGTTAAGACTGATGATGGCCATTCGAGTCCAGGCAACATGCTCCTCCCATAAAACCCGCATCAAACTTCTTAATTCCAGCTCTCCATACTGACACACCCTGGTCCACATTTTGTTCTTTGGGTTGTAGATCCATGATGAACAGGCATATGTCGTTTTAATGATGGTAAAGAAATCACTTGTCCGACAAATAGGTTATAAGGGGTAATTCCCGGATTAGCAGTTATAATATTTTCAACGGAAGACTGCATCTGCTGTGCAATCGTCCAAAGATTGTCTCCCGGTTGAACCGTATAGGAATGCATAACGAAAAATCGTCTCCTTCAAAAGCCCTTTTTTAGAATATTAGAAAATATAAATTTCGACTTTGAGAATTGTCCAGCTCCAGCGCCCTAGCGGCTAGTGTCCTTCGCGCTCCGCCCTACGATAAGTCAACATCGAATCGCCTCCGGCTCTTCGTGTTTCCTTTATCTCAGTTGGAGTGCTCCAGGCCATACGCCGCTGACCAGGGCGCTTGCGCTTTTCTCATAAAATATGCTTGGGCGAAAATAATGTTACGTGTCCTGAATTTTTTAGAAAAAAGAAAAAAGACGACATGATTGTCATCTTTTCCATCTCTCCAGCTTAGGAATATTTCTTGTAAACATTCCAGCAATAAACTTCGGCATACCGAATTCAACAATTTTTTGCTTAACTCTTTCTTTCATTTCCTCCACTGAAATATGAGGAATAGTAAATTCTCCATTCATATAGCAGTGGCTGCAATACATGGAACTTTTTGTCCCGTCCTGTTCCGTCCCGCCGCCGAGCTCATCTTTTGCTAAGGGCATCCCGCAGCTTTGACAGTTTTTATAGATTGCCATTCCTCCACGCTCCTATCAATTTTCAAAATCAAATACATCCACTATTTTGTCCGCTTTTATCCGGTTTTGACAAAGCTTAAACAATTGTTTGAAAAATTCCTCCACTTCATATGATGAGGATGGCAGTTTGATTTGAACCGCAGTCGAACCAAACATTTGCTTAAAATAGGCCTTTCGTTGATCATTTTTTCCGTCTCTTTTAAATGGTTTGTATGCCCAGACAAGATGCGGCCCATCGTCAAGCTCTTGAATTTGCCGGATCTCTGCGCAGGTTGTTGATCGATCATGGGCATAGATGACTAAATAATAATTATCATTCCGATGCCAATCAATGAATAAAAAGTAATAGCCCGTGTCACTTTCCGGCCGGGTGACTTCATACGCCGCTAACGTTTTCTTGCCGTTCGTCCATTGGTGAAACTTCGGTAAGGTACCGTCGATTGTTTCTAGTTTCCTAATCTCATAAGAGGCGGGTTTTGATTTTTCAATATGATTTGCTAGGTAAATAGCATGTTCCTTTTCCAAAGTCACTAATCTCCTTAATGGGGTTTGACTTCATTATACGTTGAGAATAAGGGTAAATGGAAGATTGTTCAAATCTATTTTTAGCGGAATTGAATCGTGGTATACTTTATTTATTGATTATTCTGAAATTAAAGGAATCATTTCGGAACTATAGTGGAGAAATAAAGTTTGTCTTTAAATTGAAACACAACTGACATCTTTTTAAAAAAAAGCTCTGTTAGAATCGATATAATTGAGACTTAAAATCCGTATATACGTCGAATAGTATATGGAATAATTATGACTCTTTTCCATATGAATGACATAGAGTGTTTGCAATTGGAGGGAAAGAAAATGACGTTAGAAAAGCAATTAAAACAAAAGACCTATTATAAAATGTTCATAAATGAGCAAGAAAATATGCATCCGATTCGCGTCCTTGGCGAGGCATTTCAGGAGGAGGCAAAACAGGATCTGCCTGATTTATCGTCTATCCGCTTTGCGCAGGGAGAAGTATATTTTCATCATAAAGATTTTGAAACTGCCATTTTTAAATGGGAAAACATCATTAACGAGCTTGAGCCATGGGCAAAGAAAAACACAGCAGATGCTTACTACGAGCTTGGGTTGTTATCAACGGCTGAGGATATTTATACGGCGATTGAGACTGATAATTCCACATTAAATACAGAGGTAGCTTTACAGTTATTTTCTTTATATATCGAGCGTGGGAAGGTAGATGCGGCCGTTTCGACGATTAAAAAGACAATTGTCGCTAACCCTGATTATCCGAATGTCACTGAAATTGCCCGAACCTTTTTTGAAGAACAGGAGGATTGGGTTAATGCCGTTGAACTGGCAGTAACGGAAGCAAAGCGCACTGATTCGCTCGAGTGGTTTGATATTCTAAACACATATATTAAAAACGGAGTCACGAAAAGCCATGCTCCAAGTTATTTTTCTCAGGCCTTAATTCTGCTGTTTAGTCTGGACAAAAAGAAATTTGAACAGCTTGTTTCTTCACTGTGGGATAGCTACATGAACGAAGAATCCTATTTTACATGGTTAAGTGAAATCAACCATCTTTTATTAAACCTGGATATCAATCGAGATGAAAACTGGACGGAGCTCTCAAGACTTCATAAGGAAACATATTTTAGCCTAATTGAAGGAAAATACTTCATTAAAGTGCTTCAGGATTTTATTCCCGACTTGTTAACAAATTGGCTCCGTTTGGCGGATCAAGCAAATGTAGTTCTATCATCTGCTGCTGTCCTCTCATGGAATGAGCTTTTTCCTGCAAGCATCAGTATGTCAATCGTTAGTGATGCGGAACAACTGATTAGCATGACGGAAACAAACATGGATGAACTTGACGAGTGCCTTTCACTTTTTGATTCCATCATGAGTTGGGCACAAGGATATGATATGGGTGAGAATAATCGCATCAAATGGCTTGTCCACCAATTAGTTGATTTTGATACACAACATATTTTTATTACGGGGTTAAGCGGAACGGGAAAATCCACATTTGTAAATACTATTTTAGGAGAAGATTTACAGGATAGCCCAACCTCGTCAGTGGTGATGTTTACACATGATGCGGATAGTGAAATCACTGAAATAACGGATAGAGAGATTACGATTTTACCTAATTTTTCTGATTTTCAAGAACGAATGGATCGCCGTCGCAATGCACTAGAATCAATGATTGAATTTAGGCTGCCAAATGAATTTTTACAAAAAAATAGAGTTTCTTTCATCGATAACCCTGGATTAAAGGGGGCCCTTCATTATGATCGCTATGAAGTATTGAAGAATCTCCAGGTTGCCGATTCTGTTTTATTTGTCCTTGATGCAAATGCTCCGTTTACTGAAAAGGAACAGGCAGCATTATCGCAAATCCAGGAATTAGCACCTGACATTCCTGTTCATTTTTTGTTAAGTAAAATGGATACGATTGTCGGGGAGCAGGAAGCAATTCGCATCTTTGATGAAACGAGGTCATTGATTCAATCTTATTCGCCTGATGCAAGAGTATTTGCTTTTTCTTCTCAATACGATCATAGTCAGCAGCTGCAGGAATTAACTGAGTTTATTCATTCCATTAAGAATACAAGAAATATAGAGGATAAGCGTCTGGCGAAGCTGTTGTACTTTATCCGCACCACGATTGCCAGCCTGTTACAAAAACGGATTGATGTAGAAAATCAGCTGGTTGAATCGGTACGCTGGAATGAAGAAATGTTAATGAAATTAAATGGAGCGGTAAACCAATTGAAGGATACGGATGTACAAAAAACCAAGACAATCACGAAATCCTATCGTGCCATTAAGGAAACGATTGAAACGGATATTTCAGAAAGCGTTCCGAAATTGCTTCAGGAATGTTCATCCTTAATCAAGGAAGATAGCAATTTTAGTAAAATTCACTTAGAGCTAAATGATGAAATGAATCGAAGAATTCAAGATTACTTGGAGCAAACGGTCATGCCGAAATTTTACCGCTCACTGCAGGATTGGATTGAACATTGCAATGAGGAGTTCAAGCAAAGCCAAGAATTTTTAAATGAGATGGGTGAAGGCTTTAACCATATGTATGGGGAAGAGCGCATCAAGCTAGAATGTGATTTTAAGGTGCTCGATGATTGGCGCCGCGACACTGACAGGATGACGAGTCGCTTTCAGCTTGAAAACGTGAATATTCTGCTTCGACGTACACCATCACAATTTTTATTAAAAAGCGCCGGGAAACTTTTTGGAGCGCTATCGCAAAACAAGGCAATGCTTTTTAACAAATACAAAGCCTTTGTAGAAAATGAAGATTATTCCGAGGCGATTGCAGCAGTCAATAAGCAATTTTTCCAGCCGTTTGAGCTGTTTGAAAAATCGTTGGAACGGGATATTAACTTGTTTTTCAAGAGTCCTTTAACGACGTTAAACCGTTCTGTTGAAGATGCTCGTTCGGGAATTCAAACAAATCAAGAAATGCTTAGTAAAATGAATACCAACCCCGAAATGTTCCGTGATCCTTTGACACTGTTTGAGGTAAGACTGCGTCAGTTTGAATGGATGACAGTAGCAGGAAAGGGTATGCAAACAATCTATTAAAAAAGGGAAGATGTCACTAAACGGGCATCTTCCTTTTTAGTATCTGTATTAAGTAGCAAAGAGAAAAAAAGAAGTGTGAAAGTCACACTTCAAAAGGAATCGAGGTGGAGTCTGTTAGTGGATGCGCCTCTAAAAGATTAGTAACCTCCCATGAAGGAAGTACCAACAATAATTAATAGGATGAAGAGAACAACAATTAAAGCAAAACTGCTTGTGCCACCCATAATGCTCACCTCCTTTATCTATGAGGTACTACATTTTATGCAAATGTGAAAAATGACGAAATGGACAAGTATGGAATTATCGCAAAATAGTTTAAAAGGTTGCAATTTTTTCTCTTTTTTATAATTAATCAAGTGTGTTATAAGAAGAGGTTGTAAAAATCTTTATTTATATCGTATTATAGGATATAATCGTATATAGCGATGTAAAGGAGGAGCTTCAGGTGAAGGATAAAGCTTCATTATTAAATCAATATTGGACAGACATATATTTTTATCTGCATTATCCCCATAAAGATAAAATTTCCCATCAAGTTATTCGTATTCTTCAAATTGTTGAAAAAAAAGAAAATGTCGGAGTAAATGACATTGCTTCCAATCTTCAGATCAATCATAATACCGCATCTGAACATGTTAAAAGGATGATTGATAAAGATTATTTAATTAAGAAACGGAATATCATTGATGAAAGAAAGGTTATTCTGTGCTTAACAGATCGTGGCAAAGAAGTTCTTTATAGGAATACGAGTCTCGATGAGGAGAAATTAAATCAAATCATTCATGAAATGACTGAAAATGAAAGGCAAGTCGTTGAACAAGCCTTCCAAATCTTAAGTGAGCGTGCACAACAATGTATATGATCATGAAAATAATCATTTCTGCTATTATTATCGGGATTGTGACTGAAATTTCAAGAAGATTCCCATCATACGGGGGAATCGTAGCAGCCCTTCCATTAGTCAGTCTTTTAAGTATTATTTGGTTATATGTCCAGGGGGAACAAACGACAACATTAAGCAAATTTGCATTGGGGGTTCTTTGGGGATTTCCAGCGACGGCAGCTTTGTTACTTATTGTATATATGGGATTGAAACAATCCATTCATTTATTTGTATCAATCGGTTTCGGTATCGCAGGTTGGTTAATTTTTATTATCGTACAAGAATACATCGTTCACCTAGCTAAAAATTATTGGTTTAACTAAAAAAATGTTTTACTAGAAATTTATCGAATTATTTAAGTAATAATAAGGAGAGCAAAAGAATGTCGAAAGAATATGAAAAAATTGCTTATGTATGGAATGAACCGAAAGAATAGGTGGTTGTACCAGATCGATGCACTTTTATTAAAGTGTCACAGGATTTAGAAAACTCATTTAAAAAGGTCATAAGCCAAGTAGTTGTAAATTCATTAGAAGATAAAAAACACATTATCAGTAGGAGAAGTATCACATTGTGAAAGATTAATTAAAACACAAGGAGGAAAAGTTTTGAAAAATGCTAGTCCATACATATTTGTTGATAACTGCCTGAATGTAATGGAGCATTACCAAAGTCTATTTGGCGGGGAAATTACAAATGTTCAAAAAAGTGATGACGGCAACTGCTTGCATGCTGAACTTCATCTAGGTAACAGCATTATTCACTTTTCAGATACCTTCGGCAGAACACAAGAAGGGGATAACGTACGAATTAGCTTAGATTGTGAAAGCGAAGAAGAAATTAGAAGAGTATATGACATCCTTAGCAAATCTGGAAAAATTACAGCCCCGCTCCAGGATACATTTTGGGGAGCGATTCATGCAAATGTAGTTGATCAGTTTGGCATTGGGTGGCTGCTTAATTTTCAAAAATAAAGTATGTTAATAAGTCTAATGAGGGATGATGTAGTAAATGAACAACCTTACAAAAATGAAAATATTCAAACCAGCGAATGAAGTATTTGAAGCCTTCGTTGATCCGTCGAAGATCGGGAACTTTTGGTTCTCGTCAAGTTCGGAAAGATGGCAACAAGGTAAGACCATAACAGTGAAATATGATGAATACAATGCACAACTTGATATAGAGGTATTGGAAGTCGAGGTTAATAAGAAAATCATGTTCCGGTGGGGGGCAAATGGCGAAGGGCATGTTGTTACGATTTCGCTGAATGGGCTAGGTCATTCAACTACAATTATTGAAGTAAATGAAGATGGGTTTAAAAGAAATGGTGATGAACTAATACCTCAAATGCTAGATAATAAAGAGGGCTGGGTTTTTATGTTAACCTGTTTAAAGGGCTACTTAGAATTTGGTGTGAATCAATTAAGAGGCGGATTAGTGAAAGATTAACCTGTAAAAAGAGCCAAACGGCTCTTTTTTTGTGCAAATTTATCAATATGAATAATGAATAATACATAGATATTCTATGTATTAATGTGGTATAATATTTCAATTGGAAGGAGATTCCTAAGAGTATTTAATGTTTACTGAAAAAATGGGTATCAATTTGGAAAGAGATTGCTAAAAGATATTACTAACCAGAAGGACCTTTTGTAAAAATCAGATTGGAGAAGAAAAAATGAAGTTTTATGTCGCATCTAGTATTCGAAATATTGATCAAGTCAGGTATGTAAGTGAAAAGTTAAAAGATAAAGGATATATTCATACATATGATTGGACTCAAAATGAAAGAGCTTCTACATTTAAAGAATTAGAGGAAATTAGTCAAAACGAGAAGAATGCAGTAATGGAAGCAGATTTTATTATCGTGTTGTTGCCAGCCGGCAAAGGTAGCCATATTGAACTAGGGATTGCACTTGGGAAAGGGATAAAAATTTATCTTTATTCACCGGATGAAGAGGTAAATAATATTGCAACAACTAGTACATTTTATCACTTGTCTGAGGTTGAAAAGTGCTTTGGCACCATTGATGATTTAATCGAAGTTGTGGCAATAAATGAAAGAGTAAATAATAAGAATATAATTTAAAATGATAATAATTTATTGTAAAACGATAAATTATGCATTATGATAGAGCCAACGATTAAAAGTGAGGTGCGTTATGAAACGAGGAACAACTACTTTTTTAAAGCTGGCTGTTTTTATTATTGGGACGATCATTTTGGCCTTGTGCATCTTTTGGCTGCCGGGGGTGGCAGGAGAAGCGGCAGAGATGAATCCAGAGTATGCTTATTTAAGATTTCCTATTCTTGTGGGTTTGTATAGTACTGCGATACCATTTTTCCTTGCACTGTATCAAACAATAAAGTTATTAGGTTATATTGAACGTAAAACTGCTTTTTCAGAATTAGCGGTACGCTCCTTAAAACAAATAAAGTACTGTTCTAATTCGATCATTTTATTATATGTAATAGGGGTTATTTTCCTCTTAACACAAAACGCCTTACATCCGGGTATAGCAATTGCCGTATTTGTTATTATTTTTGCAGCTTTTGTCATCTCACTCTTTACCGCTGTTCTTCAGGAATTATTAAGAAATGCATTGGAAATAAAATCTGAAAATGAATTGACAGTTTGAGGTGATCATATGGCTATTATTATCAATATTGATGTGATGTTAGCTAAAAGAAAGATGAGCGTAACTGAACTATCAGAGAGAGTCGGAATAACGATGGCTAACCTTTCAATATTAAAGAATGGAAAGGCAAAAGCCATTAGGGTATCCACTTTAGATGCCATATGTAAAGCATTGGATTGTCAGCCTGGTGATATTCTTGAATATCGATGTGACATAGACACTCAAGAATAAAGAGAATTTATTAAACTGAAAGATCTAGGATATTTCATAAGTTATAAATGGGATGGGATCTAGCTATGTCTCTCTAACAGGAGTAATTTTATCTAAGAGGCTGCTTATTTTTTCGGACAGCTAATTAAAGAACCCCTTAATACTTAAGTTGTATTAAGGGTGAGTAGTATTATTAATCTCTTTTTACTTTTTCTAATGGAAATTCTTTAACGATATTTATACCATCCAATATAATCAAAGTCGAGTCAAAAGCCATTATAAATTTTTGCTTAAAATAGTACAGACCATTGTAGGAAATAGGCGGTTTATAGAGAATAATTTTAAGTGAGTACTGAAACTTTATTATTTTGATAACTCTGGTTCTTTACATACTGAATATGTGGTGGGATATTTTGAAAAAGGTTACTCTTGGGATGCTGTCATAAATATAAAATCGGTTGATGCAAGTGGAAATCTTGAATTAGAAATCAAAGACAATACATCGATATATTAAAGTTAATTCAGGCAAACGGTTTTTTAGGTGTGTAATTTGACCAATGGGTGTTTACCTTCAAGTTTCGGCTACTTTTTCAAACTAAGATAACTGTCTCATAGCTGGTAAATTATTGGTCGATGTTTCCTTATTCATTAGTAAGAAGGGAGTAAAGGTAATGAAGAGAAGTAATTTAATGGTCGTACCCTTACAAGATTTTGAACGAGAGATTGGTCGATGGATCTGGTGTTTAGAAGACGTTCGGAGATCAATTTTAGCAAAAATATCGGGAATAAGTCAGTCTGTTCTTGATACAAAATTTAATGGAGGGCATTCAATCGGATCATTATTATATCACATCGCTTTGATTGAGGCGGACTGGTTTTATGAAGAGGTTCTTGGTGGTAAATGGAACCCCAAAATCCGTTCTTTATTTCCTCAAGAAGACCGGAATAATGATGATACTTTGACACATATTGAGGGACAAGATTTAGAGGAGCATGTACACCGTCTAAAATCTGTGCGAGATGAATTACTTACCCATTTTCGTTCAATGGACATACTGGACTGGCGTAAGCCAAGGAGTCTTGAGCATTATGATGTCACACCGGAGTGGGTGATCTACCACCTCATTGAGCATGAATCACATCATAGGGGCCAGATTTTTCAAATACTTTCAATTGTAAAAGAATAAATAAAGGCAATTGGAAAGAAGAAATAAAAATACTTGTTTAAGAGTTTTCCTGGAACTAAAGGGGATGGATTTTTGTTTGACACAGAACTCTTGTATGCTTTTAGAGAGAGTAGGTATGGAATTGGAAAGAACAATTAACAGATTTGGCGCTGAGCAAGCGATTTATTTCATTCAATCAAAAAATTAGAGGATTTAACATGGTGAATACTTACGATTTTTTAGAAAAATGGTAATTTATTATGTGTATAAATTAAATTGGCCGGTGGGACAAAAGTTAGTTACTAAACGGGTGTGATTCTACTACAGGTGAAGACACTTTTTTTACAGAGAAAAAATAAAATATTCCACCAAGCATCCAGTAAGGTTCCCAAAAAAACAATCTCCAAGGGGCAGCATAATGATCGATTTTAAAGTCTAAAATGCCGAGAATGCTTAAAGATATGGTGATGATATTGAGCAATCCATAAATAAATAGTAAGAGACCCAGAGTCTTTGTAATGAAATAAAGTATCTTTCTTATTCTGGAATTTCTCCAATTTGCCAATAGCAGCATGAGGATTACAATGCCAAGCAATTTCATGAATCCAGTAATCCAAACAATTAAAATAAATGATGGCTCTGGGTTCAATGCTATTTCATAAATTTCTCCACCTAATGATCTCACGCCAAGCATGCCACCCATAGCCCAGTAGAAACTCATGCAGGCAAATAGAATTGTCCAGGTAACTCCTAAATACAAAAAATATTTATTGGTTTTGGTTTCCATGCAGAAAGCCTCCAGTTTAATAAATATGACCACCCTAAGTTTAATTAATTTTTCTAAAAGGATTAATGATTTAACAAGAATATATTATTGGTTTACTTTACCATTATACAGTTGTTGGACACTAAGGATTACTCTGATTCTTTCTTCATTCCGTCGAGTATTCTTGAAAGCAAGGATTTTTTGCTAAAAGGGAGCAGATTGAACAAGGAGTTTAGGCAGTATGAATAGAAAAAGGGAGTAATGAAATTAAAAATATTGGAGATAAGAAAATGACTCAAAATGGCATTGTTTTAGTTGTTAGTGTATCAATAATCAAAGGCGACGAAGTTTTGATTATTAAAGAAAATAAACCATTTGCAATAAATAAGTGGAATTTTCCATCCGGTCGTATTGAATATAAAGAAGACATACTCGAAGCCGCCCGTAGGGAAGTAAAGGAAGAAACGGGATATGATGTGAAACTTACTGGTACAACTGGTGTATATAATTTTATCAGCAGTTCCAATGACCAAGTGATATTATTTCATTTCACTGGTGAAATTACAGGAGGTTTATTAAAGATTGAAGAGGACGAAATTATAGACAGTAAATGGATAATGATATCTGAACTTATGAAGTTTGATAAAAATGAACTTCGTGAGGCAAGTGTAATAAAGCAAATAGTAGATCAATTATTAAATCAAAATATATATTCAATATCTGTTTTTAATGAACAATTGTTGGATTAAGTCAATTTTCTTGTTAAAAAAAAGGATCAGTATAGTTATTTTTACTCAGTGACAAGTTAATCATGAGGTGGTTATATGCGGAACAAAGTTCTGTTTTTACTTGTCACGATTAGCATTTTTCTTAATAGTCCAAGTGTAGCAAAAGTCAGCTCTGAAACAAAAACGATGGTTGCAAAAAATGATGAAGCCAATGTTATTCTATATGCTACTGAAACAGATAAAAAAAACGGTACGTACAGAGGATTTGAAATGAAAATGGCAGCTGGAACTAAGTATTTTCCTTTTTGGATGAATGTAACCAATCCTACCTATGCACCAATAATTTTGTACAATGACTTAAACACTGATGGCAGGAAGGATTTGATTATGGTATTAACAAGGGGATATGGTACAGGCGTTCTAGACAGTGAAGTCCATATATTACATAAAATCCAAACCAATATGGGCGAAAATTTTGTAGAGGTTTTAGTAGACAACCCGCTCGCTGTTATTTTAAAAAATGTTAAAACCAAGCTGACACAACATGAGGTTAAAGTAACAATTGTTGATAAGACTACAGTCATAAATATAGACAAGTTTCAAATCCCTCCAGAGCACTTGTTTGATCATATAGGTTTTGGCAGCATAATCAAATATGATGTAGTCGATCATCAATTAGTGGCGTCTATTCCAGCTCAAATTACTCCTGCCATGTTCCTTGGGACAATTGAAATTACATATGAATTTAAAGATCAGATGTATCAGGCAAAGAAGATTGAATTTAAAACGGAATAGATGAAAGAGGTGGTTCATATCCTGGACATACTATTTTGGATTATTATCATTGCATGTTTTATCTTTAGTTTCGTTGGACTCGTTTATCCGATCATCCCTTCTGTTTTTCTGATTTGGGTTGGAGTGGTGTTATATCATTTTGGGATAAATTCAACTGCGCTTACTTGGATAACGTGGACCATGTTAGTGTTATTGACAGTTTTTTTATTTTTAGCGGATTATTTAGCGAATCTTCACTTTGTCGATAAAGCTGGGGGATCTAAATGGGGGATGCGAGCTGCAACGATTGGATTAATTGTCGGCAGCTTTGTGATACCGCCGTTTGGCGTCATTATTGTGCCGTTTGCATTGGTATTGATTGCAGAAATGATGCAAAAGAAAACATTCCAAGAATCCAGTAAAGTGGCGTTTGCTACCTTAATTGCCTTTTTTAGCGGAACGTTTGCAAAAGCGATCATTCAACTTATTATGATTGGTGTCTTTGTATTTGGTGTGATTTTTTAAGAAAGCAGGCTTTTCATTTTATGAAAAGGCCTGCTTTCTTCATTCGAGGAATATTCTACGAACACCTGATCATTTTCCAATTAATATCCATTAAATGTCGTATAATTTGAAAAATAGGTAGTAAGTGATCAGATTTAAGTCATAAAAGCAAAAAAATATGTAATAAGTATTTGAAAATATGTCGTAATTGGAGGAATTGCTGCGTAATGAGGAGGCTACGTGGCCTTTTATGATTAAAATCTTGGGAAATCCCCTGAAGGCAAAATCGGAATTGTAAACAAGTGCGGTTCTTCCATTATGAAAGTGGTATTTTTATTGAAAAAAATAATAATAGAAGGTTATTTTCTCAACATTACCGAATATATAAGGAAGATAATTGGTAATAGGGAAGTGTTCAATTGAATGGAGGATTTTAGATGACACCAAAGCATATTGTTTCAGCAGCAGCTATTGTGCTGAACAGTCAGAATGAAATTTTATTAATCAAAGGGCCACGAAGAGGCTGGGAAATGCCTGGGGGGCAGGTTGAAGAAGGAGAATCATTGAAGGATGCTGCCATTAGGGAAACAAAAGAAGAATCTGGGATCGATATTGAAATCACCAAATTTTGTGGTGTATTTCAAAATGTAAATGGTTGCATATGTAATACATTGTTTTTGGGAACGCCTATTGGAGGAGAACCTGCGACAAGCCCAGAAAGTCTAGAGGTAGGCTTCTTTCCGATTAATGAAGCATTAGAAATGGTTACTTGGAAAAATTTCAGACAACGAATTGAGTACTGCTTAACAGAAAAACTCCAGCCTTTTTATGTTGAATTTTAGTTGGACATGAATGAAACCGAACGAGATAATAATCGATCGAATAAAAAAGAGTAGTTATACCCACTAAAAATATGGAGGTGCTATATGCAGTTATTATTTTGGCCTTGTACGATTGCCTCATTAATTCTCTCTATAATAGCCCTAGGTACAAGAAAATCTAAACTTCTTGTTGGATCTTCGCTTCTTATATTACCAATGTCACTATACCTAGCGGCAACACCACGTTTCCTAGTTTGGGGGTTAATTTTTCCACTCCTTTATCTTGGTGCAGCAAAATTTATAACAAAGAAAATGATTTGGCCAGCCGTTTTGTTGGTAATACCCAATCTTTTTTTAGTTGGATGGCTGGGGTACATTGTTTTAAATCAGTAGTTTGAAAGTTTGTTGCCCGCAAGAGGACCATTTTGTCTCCCAAAAATACGTTGCTCGAATGTCCAGAAAATGGTGGCATATTTGTAATCTCCTTTTGAAGCAGGGAAACATGAAATTAGCCCAAGGCTTTGCAAAAGCGAATCGTGAAGCAATTGCCAGGGCAATTACCGATAATATGAGATTTGAAGAAATGGATCGTTTCGATACGGTACATAATTATATTGATACTGACAACCTGATTTTACGAAAGGGTGCAGCGCAAAAAGGCGAACGCCTATTATCCCAATTAACATGAGAGACGGGTCCATTTTAGCAGTAGGTAAGGGCAACGAGGAGTGGAATTTTTCGGCACCACATGGGGCAGGCCGCGTCTTGAGCCGGACAAAAGCGATGAAAACCTTAAATATGGACGATTTTCACAATACAATGAAGGGCATCTGGACTACGTCTGTATCCGAAGAAACACTCGATGAAGCGCCAATGGCCTACAAATCGATGAACGAAATTTTAGAAAAGGTCGAAGAAACAGTTGAGATTGCGAGCTTTATCAAACCAGTTTATAACTTTAAAGCTAGTGAAAAAAATAATCCTAGTAAATATAAAAAATCATAACGTTACACATGGGAGACTTTAACAGTAGTCTCTCTTTTTTCGACAAAAAAAGGATTTTTCGAAAAGAATATGGAAATTTACCATATAGGTATAGAACGGTTGGAGGATATAATGCAACATAAAATATTATTAGTAGAAGATGATGTGGCCATCAGTGAGATGGTCAAAGGCCAATTTATAAAAGAAGGTTTTGAGATCATTCCGGCGTTTGACGGGGAAGAGGCACTTGAGGTTTTTGCAAACGACACGTTTGATTTGATACTCCTTGACCTAATGCTGCCGAAGATAGATGGAATGGAATTATTAAAAATAATCCGTGAGAAGAGTATGATACCCGTACTGATTATGTCGGCAAAGGATGGGGACTTAGATAAAGCTTTAGGTTTGGGCTTTGGGGCGGATGATTATATCGCCAAACCGTTTTCGATGATTGAACTAATTGCCAGGGTGAAGGCAGCCATCAGAAGAGCGACTCACTATTCGCGAACAGAGAAAAAGGAGGAGAATAAACATCTGACGGTGGGTGATCTGACCCTGGATCTGGACAATTTTTCAGCACAAAAAACTGGGAAAGAAATAAAGCTGACTGCTAAGGAATTTCATATTCTTAAACTATTTATCTCACATCCTAGCCGTGTCTATACAAAGGCGCAAATTTATAGCTTAATATGGGAAGATGAATATTACGGTGATGAAAATGTAATTAACGTCCATATGAGAAGGCTTCGAGAGAAAATCGAGGATGATCCTTCCAAACCACAGTATATTAAAACATTATGGGGTATCGGCTATAAGCTTGGGGAGTTTTAATGATGGTCATTTTTTTACTTATTATTATAATTGCCTTAGCAGGCTTAAATATTTTGCAATATAAATCACAAAATCACTGTAAAGAAAATCAAACTTACATTCACAAAAAGCTGAAGCAGATTATCGACAATCAAACAGATGAGAAGCTGTTATTGCATACGGATGATGAAGATCTAAAGCAGACTTTAATCGAAATCAACCGTCTTTTAGACCATAATCAAAAAATGATGGCGAGCTACAATAAAACAGAGATGTCGATGCGAAAAATGCTCTCCAATATCTCACATGATTTAAAAACGCCGCTGACCGTGGTGCTCGGCTATATTGAAATAATGTTGAATGATCCGAATAGAAATCACAAGGAAACCGAGGAGCTTCTACAAAAAGTGCACGGTAAAACAGTCGAAGTTTTAGACTTAATTAAGAAATTCTTTGATTTAGCAAAATTGGAGTCTGGAGATAAAGATCTGCCTCTTACAAGAGTGAATATGAATGAAGTGTGCCAGAAGAATATATTACATTTTTATGAGGTATTGACCACAAAAAGCTTTGACGTCGCGATTGACTTGCCTGAGACCATTCTTTATGCGTTTGGGAATGTGGAAGAGCTTGACAGGGTCTTAAATAATTTGCTTTCCAATGCGATTCAATATGGAGGGGAAGGGAAAGCCCTAGGTCTGACTCTTAGAAGTGATGAACAATCCGTTTACGTTGACGTGTGGGATCAAGGCAAGGGCATCAGAGAGCTCCACAAGGATTTAGTGTTTGAAAGAATGTACACACTGGAGGATTCACGAAACAAATCCTATCAAGGCAGCGGTCTCGGTCTCACCATTACCAAACGACTTGTGGAGAAAATGGATGGACAAATTTTTTTAAACAGCAAGCCATATGAAAAAACCACTTTCACCGTTCAATTAAAGCGAATTACATATTAAAACAGCTAAGGGTGCCTTATGTTAGGTTACCCTTTCTTCACTGTCTAGCTCCAGCGCCCTAGCGGCTAGTGTCCTTCGCTCTCCGCCCTAAGATAAGTCAACATCGGATCGCTCCGCTCTCCGTGTTTCCTTTATCTCAGTTGGAGCGCTCCAGGCCATACGCCGCTGACCAGGGCGCTTGCGCTTTTCTCATCTTAAGAATTTCGTAAGATTTGATTAATAAAAAAGAAAACTCTGCTGACTAAAATAAGAATTAGTTAAGACGAAGGGGAGCTGAACTAAATGAGCTATATTATTAAAACAAACCAATTGACGAAAGCCTATAAGGGCAAGGAGGTTGTTTCAAATGTTAGTATGAAGGTAAAAAAAGGGGAGATCTACGGATTTCTTGGGCCGAATGGTGCGGGGAAAACAACGATCATGAAGATGCTGACAAATCTAGTGAAGCCAACGAGCGGTGAAATTGAGATCTTTGGTGAAAAATTGACGAACACCTCCTATGAAGTGCTAAAGCGGATGGGCAGTATTATCGAATATCCTGTCTTCTACGACCGGCTGACGGCCCGCGAAAATCTGGAACTGCACTGTGAATATATGGGTTATTATGACAGAAAGGCGATTGATACAGCCCTTGATTTAGTTAAATTAAAAAATATCGAGGATAAATCAGTGAAAGATTTCTCACTCGGAATGAAGCAGCGACTTGGAATCGCTCGAGCAATTATCACTAAGCCAGAGCTGCTAATCCTGGATGAACCGATTAACGGTCTTGATCCTGTTGGAATTAAAGAGCTGCGCGACCTTTTTCATATGCTCTGCCGTGAATATGGCATTACGATGTTGATTTCATCACATATCTTAGGTGAAATGGAGCAAATTGCCGATACAATTGGTGTTATTAGTGAAGGGAAATTAATTAAAGAGGTTTCGATGGACGAAATCCATGAGGAAAATACCGAGTATATTGAACTAGTGGTAAATGATATGAAAAAGGCGTTTTATGTTCTTGATGAAATTCTCCATCTAACTAATTTTAAAGTAGTCGGAGAATCACGCTTCAGAATCTATGATACAGGTACAACACAATCAGAAATATCTAAGACTCTAATTTTAAACGGAGTCATGATTGAGGAAATCAATAAAAAGAACCATTCACTTGAAGATTATTTCTTAACATTAATTAATGGGGGCGGAATCAGTGCGTAAATTAATCAGTCTGGAAATTAAGAAATTCAAATTGTTTTCCTATTTAAAAGGAGTAATGATTGCCAATTTCGTGATCATGGGGCTTCTTATATTTGCTGTATTTCGGTGAAAAAAGTGATGGCAACATGGCCTTCGTAAGCTATGAAACTGCCTTTACAGATTTCGGGAGCTTAATCCGGGCTGCATTTACTATTTTTGCTTCGGTGCTCATTGCAAGGCTATTCATCGAAGAGTATAAAAGTAACTCCATCACATTGATGTTCATGTACCCAATTAAACGGAAGAAAATTATGATTGCGAAGTTGCTAATCGTTGCATGTTTTACATTTTTTACGATTTTCTTATCGAATATTTTAATAGGTAGTGCCTTTTATTTAGCCGACTCCTATTTCCACATTGTTCCGAAGGCCTTAACGTTTGAAGTATTGAAGGACGGATTGATCAGTATGACCCTTGGTGCTATTGCATCGGCAGGTATGGCATTAATTCCACTGTTTTTTGGGATGTGGAAAAAATCAGTACCCGCAACCATCATATCTGCTATTATCATGGTGTCACTTACAAGCTCAACTAGCAATGATGTAACAGCTTTCTCGTTTATCGCTATTCCTATTTCACTCGCTGTTATTGGCTGCTTAATCGCTTACTTTGCCATTAGGAATATTGAAAAAGTGGATATCAATTAATGATAAATTGGTCTAAATCGAACTAGAATCCTATATTTTATATGGAAGGCTGTACACATTCCATATGAAATAGGTGAGAACAATATGTTTGCTGTCCATTTTTTTGAAAATAAGAATCTTTTATTAAGTCAGCTGCTTAAACGCGTTCCATCCGTAGGTGAAGAATTAAAAATTAAAGGTCGTAAAGCAAAAGTTTCAAGTGTTAACAGTGTGGATGAAAAGATTTTTCATGTGCAAGTGACTTTAGAGAGCGTGAAGAAAAATAAACTTGTTGTGGTGGATAATTCAAAAAAGAAAAAAAGGTAAATAAAAAGCGAAAAATCAGTGGATTTATTGTCAAAATCCACTGATTTTTATTTTTGTGGAATTAATATCCTTTTGAAAAATCAACTAGATTAATGGTTGGCATTTTTCCATCCATATATAATTTTAGGTTAGGAATTAGGATGTTTTCGATTACCCGCTTATTATAATGCTCAGTAGAGCCGGAAGTGTGCGGTGTAATAATGACGTTTTCCATTTCCCAAAATGGACTTTCCGCAGTTAATGGTTCTGTTTCAAATACATCCAGACCAGCACCTGAAATGACGCCTTCCTGTAATGCCTTGACTAACACGTCTTCGACAACGATTTCCCCGCGTCCGATATTAATAAAGAAGGAAGATGCCTTCATTTGGTTAAACTGTTCTGGACCAAATAATTGATGGGTCTCTTTCGTATGCGGGAGAGTCACAACAACATAATCACACTTAGGCAGCAACAGAGATAATTGATCTAGAGTGTACATTTCATCTACATTATCAGCTGGCTTTCCGGAGTACCTAACACCAAGGACCTTCATCCCGAAGGCTTTGGCAATTTTCGCAGTTTCTTTGCCAATCTCACCAACGCCAATAATCCCAACCGTTTTTTCATGCATTTCTAGACCCATGTGGGCATGATGCCACGTCTTTGCTTGCTGATTTTTAACATATGTATGGATTTTCCGTGTTAAGCCAAGCATAAGGGCGAAAATGGTTTCAGAAATGGGATAGGCGTGCACGCCATTTGCACTTGTTAAGGTGATTTTTTTTGATTGTAATAATTCAAGCGGCAGTGAATCGACACCCGCACTCCAGGTTTGCAGCCATTTAAGCTTTGAGTCAGTGGTGAGGCAATGTTCCTCCAGCCCTTTTTTCCAGCCGGCAATTATTTCGGCATCCTTTGCATGCCCTTGATAGATCTCTTTGTCTTTGCTTACAATTAGTTCCCAATCGGGAATAATGTCCTTTATTATCTCGATTTGGTGCTGCTCTAATTTTTGTGTGATGACCATTTTTCTTTTATTCATACAATTCCTCCGTTCCGATGTTTATATATAATAATGATAACGTAAGTGAGCAGGAAAATTAAATTATTTTAAATAATCTCTAATTTCTCTTTTTCTTATTTCTGTGATATTATTTAGTGAAACGAAATAAGCTGGATGTAAACGGATCTTCTTGGCGAAGATTCTTTTTTATTGGGCTAAAGAGGAGGTTTTTTTTTGAAAGAGCGTTTGTGGACAAAGTCGTTTATCATGCTTATGGTGGGAAACTTATTTGTGTTTATGTCATTTCAAATGCTTATTCCAACTCTTCCGCCATATATCAAATCAATTGGGGCGTCAGGTTTGGAAATTGGTTTAGTGACGGCCCTATTTTCAATTGGCGCCGTACTTAGCCGGCCGTTTATAGGTTTTATGCTGGAATACAAGCCGCGGAAGTCGCTTGTAATAACCGGTGCGATCATGCTTTTACTCATCACGATTCTTTATCCGATATCACAAGTTGTGGTGATTTTTCTATCATTCCGCTTCGTCCATGGATTAGTTTGGGGCTGGTCAACCACGGTTAATGGCACAGCAGCTGTCGATGTTATACCCAATTCGCGTCTAGGTGAAGGGATGGGCTATTTTGGCCTTTCGATTACGATCGGTATGATTATTGCTCCAAGTCTAGGAATCTTCTTATATAAAATTACTTCTTTCACTAATCTAATTTATATTTCAGCCTTTTTAGGGGTTATCGCAGTCATTTTGCTTACCGCCGTACGTTATCAAACTCCTGAGGCAGTATTAAACACACGAAAAGAAGAATTGAAATTCTCATATATAGGATCATCGGTAGAAAAATCAAGCTGGTTTCCGGCGTTTATCACGATCATCATTAATCTTGGCTATGGATCAGTAGTAACATTTATAGTGATCTTTGGCCAGGAACGAGGAATTGAGCAAATCTTTTTATTTTATATTTTTAATGCGATTATGGCCACATTGGCAAGACCAATTGCAGGAAAATGGTTTGATGAGAAAGGGCCGTTTGCACTTGTGCTGTTATGTACTTTCATGACGTTTATCGGAATGTGGGTGCTCTCCTTTGCCCATTCAAGTCTCTTAATCGCCATTGCTGGCGTGCTATTTGGCGTTGGCTTCGGCTGCTTAATACCTACCCTCCAATCCTGGGCATTATTAATGACGCCGGCAAAACGCCGTGGCGTGGCTAATGGAATGATCTTCTCGTCTATCGATTTGGGGATAGGTCTAAGTGGGATCATTTTTGGGGTACTCGCGCAATTTGTTGATACTGCATCTATTTTCAGGATTGCGAGTCTATTTCTCATAGTTGCAATTGCCTTGGTATTAGTAATGGAAAGAAAGAAACGGATAGCCTCACGGGAAAGAGTGGTATCCAAGAAGAAGGTCAGAGCCTCATTTTAATTATGAGGGGCTGCCCTTTTTTTTTATGATAAGAAAACTCCGATATTGAGAATTGTTCAGCTCCAGGGGCCATACACATTCATATACTGTACAATTTTTGAGCATTTTTATAAAAAACTGTCCAAACCATATACATATGAAAAAGTAGAGCTGTTCGTACCATGTATCCTTACGAAATATCGCTTCTGGCATATTTCTTGCAAAATATGAAGTTAAGAATTCACAAGGAGGGAAAAACTATGAAATTACAAGAATGCCGAGCGATTGTTACAGGGGGTGCTTCAGGACTTGGTGAGGCAACTATTCGCAATATTATTCAAAACAGGGGTAAAGCTGTCATTTTTGACCAATCTGAAGAAAATGGAGCAAGACTTCAAAACGAATTAGGGGAAGCTGTTTTATTTGTAAAAGCAGATGTAACGAAGGAAGAGGATATTCAAGAAGCAGTAAATAAAGCTGCTGAATTTATGGGCGGAGTAAATACAGTCGTGAATTGTGCTGGGATTGGAATTGCGGAGAAGGTACTCGGGCGAAATGGAGCTCACAATTTAGCGCTTTTTTCTAAAGTGGTCAATGTTAATTTAATCGGAACCTTCAATGTGATTCGTTTAGCGGCCGAGAAAATGATCAAAAATGAAGTGAATGATCAAAACGAAAGAGGAGTTATGATAAATACCGCTTCGGTTGCAGCATACGACGGACAAATCGGTCAGGCAGCTTACAGTGCGTCCAAGGGTGGAATTGTTGGAATGACCTTGCCAATTGCAAGGGAACTTGCTCGCTATGGAATCCGTGTCATGACCATCGCTCCGGGACTTTTCCATACACCAATGTTTGACACTCTGCCGCAGGAAGCAAGGGATTCACTTGGAAAAATGGTACCGTTCCCTCAAAGGCTAGGGTTTCCAAATGAATATGCGCAGCTTGTCCAGAGTATTATCGAAAATCCAATGCTTAATGGGGAAACCATTAGGCTTGATGGAGCGATCCGTATGCAGCCGAAATAAAGTGAGAAAAGGAGAAGGAAGCCTTCTCCTTTTGTGTTGGATGAAATATTTTAGAGAATAAGAAGGATCTACTTAATCCAATAGAGAAAATTATTTTAAGAAGAGTTCTATGATAGCCGTTTTATGTATGTAACATACCGTACATGGAATAGGTTTAAAAAATGAAAATTTAGAGTGGAGAATTAATGATGTTGAAAACAGAGAATGATATCATCCAACTTGTTAAAGAAGATGAATGGATGATGGATATATTATATACAACCCAATCTCTTCATCTTCCAGACTGGTGGGTTTGTGCAGGCTTTGTTCGTTCGAAAATTTGGGATACAATCCACGGATTTACAGAAAGGACACCTATTCCGGATATTGATGTTATTTATTTTGAAGAGCGAAATATTGAGGAATCTGAAGAATAGAGACTTGAAGCGAAATTAAGAATTGTTCACCCAAATGTTCCATGGTCGGTAAAAAACGAAGCAAGAATGCATAGTGTAAATGATTTTCCGCCCTATACTTCTGCCGAGGATGCTATATCAAAGTTCCCGGAAACTGCTACTGCCCTCGGTGTAAAACTAGATGAAAACAACAAAGTGGTTTTAGCAGCTCCTTGTGGAATACATGATGTCCTCCATCTAGAAGTGAAGCCGACTCCATTTTTTACTGAAAGAAAAGAACGGGAAGCGGTTTATGAAGCGCAGATTAGGAAAAAGAATTGGAAATCAGTTTGGAATATGATAATGGTGAGTCATATTTTTTAAAATGAAGCAAACAAGATGATTTTTCAATGATCTTTGATATGTTCTGAAGACAGCCAACTACGATAGGTCAGTCAATTTAATATGTGATTCAGGGGAAAAATCTAAGAGGTGTAATTCGATGATTCGAGCCATTTAAGTAATCTATTCGATGACACTTTATAATTTACAAGAATATGATAATGCTATGGAGTTACTTCTAAAATGCATAGTAGATACGACTTCAGATCAGGAAATATTAAGTTATAAGGCTGCAATTACATTTTATTCTGATAAACTGGATCAAATTTGGTGAACTATTTTAATAGAATATCAGATCTAGGCAATCACTATGAGTCTTCAAAAAAAGGAACAAAGGAAATCTTATATGATCTACCTTGTTCCTTTTTGAATTATCCCCCAAAAAATAAGTCAACAATATTTGATGCTGTCGAAGTTTTCTTATTATAAAACTCCGAATAACCACACTTCTTACAAAAAACTACTGTAAAGCTATTGTTTTGAATATCAAACATTTTTGACAGCCCCGTCCCAGTCATGGCTACATCTTTCGTGCCGGTATCTCTGCTGCCGCATTTAATACACCCTTTGTCGCTCATCATTTCACTCCTTAATAAATTCTCTTTACATATCTACGATTAAAGAGTTTAAAAGTTTCAAAATAAAAATTTGAATATTGTTAAAATATTCAAAAGTGTCACACATATTTGTTACAATAGAGATATGTAAAAAGTAGGGAGTGATGAAATGCTCCAATTTAAAGACATTATTACACCAGTTGATTTTATTGTCACCGAAGAAACGACGCTAAAAGAAGCAATTACCTTAATGTATCAAAAAAAGTGGAACCTTCTGCCTGTAACAGACTCAAGCAGGCATTCAGTCGGTGTTTTTACCCGTAGCAGTTTGTATCAAATGGTGACAGAAGAAACTCAACTTACGACTCCAATAAAAAATTACATAAAGAATCAGGTTCAAAAGATAAGTGTGGATACCCCGTATGAAAAAATTGAAGAAATCGTCAAAAACAGCAGGGTTGGAACTGGTGTGGTCGTCGATGCACAAAATCGTGTCGTCGGGATCCTGACGAAAACGGATATGGTGATGTCCCTTCTGCAAACGTCACAAGAGTTGCAAACGATAAAAAAATTAAAGAGAACATTGGAAACCGCCATTGACCATGCTTTTGATGGAATCGTCATGACGGATGAAAAGAAAGTGATCACAATGGTCAGTCCTCCGCTTCTAGAATTGTTTAATCGTCCAGTAGAAGAGGTGTTGCACAAACCAGCCTCGAAGGCATTGCCGCAGCTCCTTTTAGAAAATGTTTATGATTCAGAAACAGCTGAGATCAGCGGCTTTTTAGAAATCAATGGGATAAAATACATCGTTCATCGAATCCCAATTCTTGAGGATGGAAAAGTCATCGGGGCCATCGGCAAGGTTGTCTTCCGGCAATTGAACGAGGTAAGTGAATTATTCAAAAAACTGCAGATGGCAGAAAACAAAGCTAACTTTTATCATCAGCAATATCAGAAATCGGAAACAGCCCGTTTCACATGGGAGCAAATTTTAAGTACGGACCCATTTATGGAAAAATTGAAGAAAAGCGGAGCAAAGGCGGCAAAAGGCAGATCAACAGTGCTTATCCGCGGAGAGAGCGGCACTGGGAAAGAACTGTTCGCTCACGCGATTCATAATAGCAGTGCCAGAAGCTCTGGCAAGTTTATTGTCGTGAATTGTGCTGCTATTCCTGAGGATTTGCTAGAATCAGAGTTTTTTGGCTATGAAGAAGGTGCTTTTACAGGGGCAAAGCAAAAAGGCAAACTTGGGAAGTTCGATTTGGCCAACGGAGGAACGCTTTTTCTCGATGAGATTGGCGACATGTCCCTAACTTTGCAAGCTAAGCTGCTGCGCGTACTTCAAGAGCGGGAATTCTACCGAGTTGGCGGCACTACAAAGATAAAAGTAGATGTTCGAATCATTGCGGCTACGAACAGAAATTTAGAAGAAATGGTCAAGGAAGGACTTTTTAGAGAGGATTTATATTATCGCCTCAATGTCATTTCCCTTCATATTCCGCCGCTCCGTGATCGTCCATATGATATTGATCATTTATTCAGGCAATTTATGATTGAATTCAATCAAATTATAGGCACAAGTATTTCCGGAATTGAAGCCTCTGCCAGAGAAGCACTACTGAGTTACGACTGGCCTGGAAATGTCCGTGAATTACGGAATGTCATGGAACGGGCGATGACATTTTCCGAAAGTGGAAAAATTAAATACGAGGATCTTCCGGATTATTTAATAAAGCAGGTTCCACCTAAAGTATCCAGCCTAAATGTGTCCATGGTCGAAAATGCTGAGCTTGAGGCAATTAAAAAAGCCCTTTTTCAGGTAAATGGAAATAAAGTACAAGCAGCTAGATTACTAGGAATCAGCCGCTCAGGGTTATATGAGAAAATTAAAAAATACAAAATAGTATAAATAATTTAGAGAACTTATGTGGGCAGCATTAAAATTTTTAATTGGAATGATTGGCCTAGTCTTGTCATTGGGAGAAATTTTTGGGGATTAGAAGGGTGTCCATTTATTGGACACCTTTTTGTATAGGATGTGTTTTTGATATACAAAACAGTTTGTTGATTAGTGCATGCTGTGGTTGTAGGTTTAGTTTTCAGAATATTGGCATAAAAATTGCATACTAAAAGGTAATGATTATTTTTATTAAGGGGGAACCTTGAATGAATATCGGAAGTCTTTTGTCTCAAAGTGCCCGGAAGTTTCCGAAATTATTAGCAATCGAGTGTGAAGGCAGAAGCTATTCGTACCGCGGGTTTAATGAAGAAGTAAACAGGCTTGCTCACGGATTGCTTCTGCAAGGTGTAAATAAAGGTGACAAGCTTGCTTTAATGATGAAGAATTCGGACTACTTTGTGTTTACTTTTTTTGCCGCGGCTAAAATTGGCGCTGTGGCTGTCCCAGTGAACTTTCGGTTAACCGCAATAGAGGTTCAATACATTTTGGAGCAGTCAGATGCGGCCATAGTAGTATGTGATAAGGAATTTGAACAAGTGATTGCTGAAGCAAAAATGGGGACAGGGGTCAGGATGGTCATTACGGTTGGCGAGCCGGAAACGGTGGGTTTCTATTCATATGAAAAAATTATAACTGAACACACGAACGAACCCGAGATAGAGATTTCTGAGAAGGACGATGTCGAGATTTTGTACACCTCGGGCACAACAGGACGTCCAAAGGGAGCCCTCTTTGATCATAGTCAAATTTTTAAAGTCGGAATTTCCGTTACCATCAACATGGGGATTAGGATGCATGAGAGAATTCTCCATCTTGCGCCGCTGTTCCATTCAGCACAGTTAAACTTATTCCTTATTTCCGGCGTCGCGCTTGGTGCAACCCATATTATCCATCGCGATTTCCATCCTGTTAAAACATTGCAAGCGATTCAAGAATATAAAATTACCCATCTTTTTGCCGTACCAGCCATGTATAACTTTCTTCTTCAAGTTCCTAATGCCGCAGATTACGATTTAACTTCGATTAAGAGAGTCGGATACGGGGCAGCCCCGATGGCACCCGAGCTAGTCAAAAAAAGCATGAAGCTATTTAAAACGGATCAATTTTATAATCTATGCGGCTTAACTGAAGCGGGGCCAGGGGGGATTCTGCTTGATCCGGAGGGACATAGACAGCATCTTGGCAAGGGAGGGAAACCAATTTTCATGACCGAAACAAGGGTTGTCAATGAAGAAGGGAAAGATGTCCTGCCAGGAGTGATTGGTGAATTTATTGTCCGCAGTCCGATGGTGATGAAGGAGTATTATAAAAAACCGGAGGAAACAAAGAGCACACTTAAAGGCGGCTGGCTCTATACGGGCGATTTGGCAACGATTGACGAGGAAGGCTATATCACGTTAGTTGACCGGAAAAAGGACATGATCATCTCCGGCGGGGAAAATGTTTACTCTGTTGAAGTCGAAGGAGTTTTATACGAACATCCTGCAGTCCTCGAAGCAGCGATTATTGGCTTACCGGATGAAGTTTGGGGCGAGGCTGTCTGTGCGGTTATCGTGCTAAAAGAAGGGGCTGTGATCGATGAACAGGAATTACGCAATTTCTGCCGGAAGAAGCTTGCTGGCTATAAAGTGCCAAGGAGAATTTTTATCGAGGATCAGCTGCCAAGGAATGCTTCTGGGAAAATATTAAAATATCAATTGCGGAAAAAAATGAATCAAATGAGCTTAGAACAGAAGTAAAAGTAGGCTCTAAATAAGCGGGCTGATTTGTATATAATGCCCCAAAATTTGTTAATATCCTCTTTATATTTGTTCATATCAATTCAAAATTTGTTCATAACCATCTATTAATTGTTCATATCATCATAAATTTGTCCATAAGACATTTTAACAGAAATATCTGAGCATAAATGAAAGCGTTTCAATTCTGAAAAGTGAGGTTAAAACATGAAACATCCGTACCTAAACGAAGATCACGAAATTTTTCGCCAATCCTTAAGAAAGTTTTTAGAAAAGGAAGCATATCCCTTTTATGAACAATGGGAAGAAGACAGGATGATTCCTCGTTCCTTTTGGAAGAAGATGGGTGAGCAGGGGTTTCTATGTCCAGATATTGACGAGAAATACGGGGGCAGTGAGGTTGATTGGGGATTTGCCGTTGTTATCAATGAAGAACTAGAAAGGGTTGGCTCAGGTTTAGTTGGTATTGGGCTTCACAATGATATCGTTGTGCCTTACATCACTTCATACGGAACGGAGGAACAGAAGCAGCGCTGGCTGCCGAAGTGTGTCACCGGCGAAATCATTACTGCTATTGCCATGACGGAACCAGGAACAGGCTCCGACCTTGCCAATATCAAAACAACCGCCAGGATGGAAGGTAACCACTATATTGTCAATGGTCAAAAGACATTCATCACAAACGGCATTCAATCTGACCTAATCGTTGTTGCGGTTAAGACTGACCAGCAAGCAGTACCAAAGCACAAAGGTATCAGCCTGCTCGTAATTGAAAGGGATACACCTGGTTTCTCAAGAGGCAGAAAGCTAAATAAAGTTGGTCTCCACTCCCAAGATACAGCAGAATTAATTTTTGAAGACTGCCTAGTTCCGAAGGAAAACCTCCTTGGGGAGGAAGGTAAAGGATTCCTATATTTAATGGAAAAACTCCAACAGGAACGGCTTCTTGTCGCAATTGGGGCGCAAACGGCATCGGAAGTGATGCTGAAAATGACTATTGATTACGTAAAAAGTCGTGAGGCGTTTGGAAAACCAGTAAGTCAGTTTCAAAATAGCCAATTTAAAATTGTCGAAATGGCTACCGACATTGAAATGAGCAGGGCCTTTTTGGATCAGTTAATTGCCGAGCATATCGAAGGGAACAACGTGGTGACGAAGGTCTCGATGGCAAAGTGGAAGCTGACTGAAATCGCGAAGAAGATTGCGGCTGAATGCATGCAGCTCCACGGGGGCTATGGCTATATGGAAGAATATGAGATTGCCAGACGATTCAGAGATATTCCTGTCGCCAGCATTTACGCTGGTACAAATGAAATTATGAAAACCATCATTGCTAAAAATCTAGGTTTATAGAAAGTGAGGAAAATGAATATGCGTGAAGTTGTTATTGTTTGGGGGGTTCGTACCCCGGTTGGAAGAAGAAATGGTGTCTTGAAGGATATCCGTCCTGATGATTTGGCTGGTTTAACATTAAAAGAGCTGGTGAACCGTGCAGGCATCGATCCTGCGATTGTTGACGATGTCATTTTGGGCTGTGTGACGCAAGCGGGAGAACAAGCAGGAGATATTGCCAGAGTCGCCGCTTTAATCGCTGGATTTCCAATTGAGGTGCCAGGCACCACGATTGATCGCCAATGTGGTTCAAGTCAGCAAGCTGTCCATTTTGCGGCGCAGGCCATCCTTGCTGGCGATATGGACGTGGTCATTGCTGGCGGTGTTGAGAGCATGTCTCGGGTACCGATGGGCTCAAACTATAAAGGCGTCGAGGAACCTTTTAGTCCAAAATTAAAATCGAAGTTCGAAATAATCCACCAAGGACTGTCTGCTGAGCGCATTGCCGAAAACTACGGTTTTAGTCGTGAACAGCTTGACCAATTTTCGCTTGAAAGCCATCATAAAGCATTAAAGGCACAAGAAGAGGGCTATTTTTCAAGGGAGATTTTCCCGCTCGAAGTATCGCTTCCAGACGGAACAACGGCTGTTATCAAAGAAGATTCCGGTCCAAGAAGAGGAACTTCTTTGCAGGCATTAGCCGATTTGAAGACTTCCTTCAAAGAAGATGGTGTCATCCATGCCGGAAACTCCAGCCAAATAAGTGACGGCGCTGCGGCCCTATTACTCATGTCTCGTGAGAAAGCGGAAGAACTTGGTCTGAAGCCGCGATTTCGTGTTCATACCCGCGTGGTCGTTGGCTCAGATCCAACCTTAATGCTGACCGGTCCAATTCCTGCTACACAAAAGGTGCTGGAAAAGTCAGGCCTATCGATTGACGATATTGATGTATTTGAAGTAAACGAAGCCTTTGCGCCAGTGCCGCTTGCCTGGCTGAAAGATACGGGTGCCGACCCAGCCAAGCTTAATCCAAATGGAGGTGCAATTGCTCTTGGTCATCCATTAGGAGGCAGCGGCGCTCGGTTAATGGTGACAATGATGCACGAACTCGAACGTACCGGCGGACGATATGGATTGCAAACGATGTGCGAAGGACATGGCATGGCCAACGCAACGATTATTGAACGGTTAGATTAACTCTAAATCTTAGTTTCGCAAATAAAAAAATTAAATATGCCAATAAGCTTTCTTCTTCATAAAAATAAGGGAGTTTTATAGATTGTTTGACCTTGAAAATCGAGTAATTGAGTCCAAATTTACTATAATTCAATCAAGAAATTGCGATATTTAAGCGTTTTTTAGTCAGAAATTCAATAAGGCAGTCGTTCAATCATCGATTGCCTATAAAACCTAAAATTGGAGGCGAAACAATGACCACGACAATCGGAAAAATCTTTGATTTAACGGTTAAAAAGTTTCCAAACAAGGAAGCTTTGTATGATGTTCGAAAAAATGTCCGCTACACTTACAAAGAGTGGAGCGAACAGGTCAACCGTCTGGCTAATGCTCTATTAAAAGAGGGTGTTAAAAAAGGTGACCGCGTTTCCACGTTCATGTTCAATACCGAAGAATTAGGAACCGCATTTTTTGCCTGTGCCAAACTTGGTGCCATTTTTAATCCGATTAATTTCCGGCTCACACCTGAGGAAGTGGCATACATTTTAGCGGATGCAGCCCCTAAGGTTGTTATTTTTGAAAAAACGTTAGAGCCTGTCGTGTCAGCGATCGCCGACCGTTTTGACAAAATTGCCTTCTGGTTCATCGATGAAGATAGACCTGATTATGCCTCCAGCTATCAAGAAAAAGTCGCCTCCGCATCAATAGAAGATGTTCAGGCCGAAGTGAATGAAAACGATGTTTATGCCTTTATCTATACAAGCGGAACAACCGGCAGACCTAAGGGCGTTATGCATATTCATCGGAGTATGGTCGACCAAAGTGTCCTTTGCATTGCCTCCCAAAAGCTTGAAGCAGAGGAAATCGGCCTTGTGACTGCACCGATGTTCCATTGCGCTGAACTACATTGTGCTTTCCTGCCAAGGGTGCATGTTGGGGCAAAAAATGTTATTCTCCATCAATTTAATCCAAAGGCTATTCTTCCACTAATTCAAAAAGAAAAGATTTCAAGATTTTTCGCGGCTCCTACAATGTGGAATATGCTCCTTCAGGAAGACTTAAGCCAATATGATTTAACGAGTCTGAAGCACGGTTTATATGGTGCAGCTCCTATGGCTCCATCTCTCGTTCATGCCCTGCATGATCGCTTAGGCATCTCGTTAATCCAAGCCTATGGGATGACAGAAATGGGTCCGGCGATTACCTTTTTGTCGGAATTTGATCAGTTAAGGAAAGCAGGTTCTGCAGGACAGGCAGCACTAAATCATGATATTCGGATTGTCCGTACACGTGAAGATGGGCCATCTGATCCTGATGATATTGTCCCAGTGGGCGAAACTGGTGAGATTATTGTAAAAGGGCCTTGTATGATGAGCGGTTATTACAATCGCGAAGAGGCAACAGAAAATGCGATGTATAAAGGGTGGTACCATTCAGGTGACATCGGCTATCTCGATGAAGATGGTTTCCTTTTCGTAAATGACCGTGTTGACGATATGATCATCAGCGGCGGCGAAAATATTTACCCTAGAGAAGTGGAAGATGTTCTGTACGCACATAAGGGAGTATTAGATGTCGCAATTGTCGGCCAGCCTGATGACCGCTGGGGAGAAACCGTTACCGCTTTTGTTGTAATAAAAGATCCAAATGTAACCGAACAAGAATTAGATGACTTCTGCAAAAACAGTGATAGTCTCGCAAACTATAAGCGGCCGCGGCAATATGTTTTCTGTGAGGCATTGCCGCGGAATGCCAGTGGGAAAATCCAGAAATTCATCCTTCGTAAGCAGCTGGAGGAACTTTTTGCCCCAGAGAAGAAAGGTTCCTGAAAATGTTAAAAGGCGTAAAAGTCATTGATTTCACAAATTATCTGCCAGGCCCTTTTGCTACGATGCGATTAGCGGATTTGGGTGCGGAAATTATCAAGGTGGAGCCGCCAGAAGGAGACCCTGCCCGCAATACAGGAATAGCGAAACAGGGAACGGGACTTGTTTTTTTAGCAAATAACCGGCAAAAGAAAAGTATTACCCTTAATTTGAAAGAAAGAGCAGGTCTAGAAACGGCCTTAAAACTGATTGCGGATGCCGATGTCGTGATCGAAAGCTTCAGGCCCGGAGTGATGGAGAAGCTCGGGCTGGGGTATGAGTCTGTTAGCAAAGTGAAGCTTGATATTGTCTACTGTTCTATTTCTGGATATGGACAGGATGGAATCCTTAGTAAGCTTGGCAATCATGACCTCAACTATATGGCATTAAGCGGAGTTCTGGCACAACTCAAAGATAAAACCGGTAAGCCGGTTCATCCATCGATTACGATTGCTGATTATTTGGGTGGATATGCGGCAAATGAACGAATTCTTGCGGGACTTGTTTCTAGGTCTTTGACAGGACGAGGAAGCTATCATTCTATCTCCATCACAGATCAACTGGTATCATTGCTCGGGAACCATATCATGGTGGAAAAAGAAACTGGTGAGGGAACAGGCATTAATGCCCTTAACGGAAGTATTATTTCATACGCAATTTATGAAACTCAGGACAAAAGGTTTATGAGCTTGGCAGCCCTAGAGCCGAAGTTTTGGCGGAATTTTTGCCTAACACACGGACGTGAAAACTGGATTACGGCCCATTTTTCAAAAACGGAGGATGCCAATCCTATTTTTCAAGAAGTGACCTCCCTTTTTAAAAGTAAGACCTTCTATGAGTGGATCGAGTTTGCCCAAAAGGTAGATTGCTGCATGGCACCCGTTCTTGAAGTGGGAGAACTTTGCGAAAACCCATATTTCAAAGAAAAGAACCTTATTTTTGCTTCTTCCTGGGGAGATACACAAGTCAAAATGCACAGCGACCTAGAGCAGGAATCAGCGGCCCCTCCGCCAAAAAAAGGTGAGCATCGAGATGAAATAGTAAATGATATGTTGATATAAAGGTTAATAAGGCTGCCGAGGTAGATCGGCAGCCTTATTGTATTATTTGGAAAAAAAGCTAAAGTGAATCTGCCCATAGTGTTTTATTGCTGTAAATCAATTAGCAAAAATGCTTGAGGCTATGTCTGACTTCAAGCGTGTAAATTAATAAGTCAATGATTTCTTATTCTCATACCCATTTTTCTTTAAATAGGATAAAGTTACTTTTATTATGCTAGTCAAAAATAGAGAGAAAAGCGGTATAATAGAGTAAGCTAAATTGATTTTTCGAAACATGAAAGGAGAAACAATCTTGTTTGAAAAAGCACTCCCACTACTCAATTCCTATTTCGGTTACAACGCCTTCCGTAATGGCCAAGAGCAGGCTATCCGTTCAGTATTAGCCGGAAATAATACGATTTGTGTCATGCCGACGGGCGGCGGTAAGTCCATCTGTTATCAAATTCCAGCTCTCGTCCTTTCTGGTACCACGATTGTTATTTCCCCATTGATTTCCTTAATGAAGGATCAAGTAGATGCCCTCATTCAAGCAGGAATTCCAGCCACATTTATTAATAGCTCGTTAAGTTATAATGAAGCAAATAAGCGAATCTATGAAGCGAAGCAAGGGAAATACAAGCTATTATACATAGCACCGGAAAGATTAGAATCCTATGAATTTGTCGAAGACCTGAAAAGTATGGATATTCCCTTAGTCGCGGTCGATGAAGCACACTGTATCTCACAATGGGGACATGATTTCCGTCCGAGCTACCGTCATATTCAACAAATGGTGAACAGTCTGCCGCAACAACCGAATGTGCTCGCATTAACCGCAACAGCAACCCCAAGAGTTCGGGAGGATATTTGCCACTTATTAAACATTGAGGCAAGAAATACCATTATTACCGGATTCGAACGGGAAAATCTATCTTTTTCGGTAATTAAAGGTCAGGATCGTCTAAAGTATCTGCTGGATTATCTGAAAAAGAATGAACAGGAAGCGGGCATTATTTATGCAGCAACACGGAAGAATGTCGACCAGCTTTATGAAAGGCTTCGCAAGGAAAATGTCAATGTTGCCCGCTATCATGCAGGTATGGGAGATGTAGACCGAGCCCGTGAGCAAGAACGATTTTTAGAAGATAATGCCTCCGTTATGGTTGCTACATCTGCTTTTGGAATGGGAATTGATAAGAGTAATATTCGATATGTCGTTCATTATCAAATGCCCAAAAATATGGAGAGTTACTATCAGGAAGCAGGCCGTGCCGGACGTGACGGGTTGGATAGTGAATGTATCATGCTTTATTCCCCGCAGGATGTGCAGGTGCAGCGCTTTTTAATTGACCAATCAAGCGACCGTAGCCGAATGACACAGGAATTAGAAAAGCTGCAGCAGATGACCGATTATTGCCACACAGAGAACTGCCTGCAAGAGTTCATTTTAAAATATTTTGGCGAAACAGAAACAGATGCTTGCGGCAGATGCGGCAACTGCCTCGATTCCAGGACAAGCATCGATGTCACGAAGGAAGCACAAATGGTGATGTCATGCGTAATTCGAATGGGCCAGCGTTTTGGCAAAAACATTACTGCTCAGGTGCTAACCGGATCGAAAAATAAAAAAGTAATCGATATGGGCTTTGAGCGGCTCACCACCTATGGAATCATGAAGGATCAAGGGGCGAAGGAAGTCAGTGATTTTATTGAATTCTTGATTTCACAGGAGTTAATCGCGATTGAACAGGGGCAATTTCCGACCATCTATGTTGCTCCAAAAGGAAAAGACGTCCTTTTAGGAAAACACCCAGTTTATCGCAGAGAGGCCGTGAAGGTGAAACAAGTTTCGAAGAATGATCCGCTGTTTGAAGAGCTAAGGGATGTCCGCAAAAGGATTGCGGAAACGGAGAAAGTACCGCCATTCGTCATTTTTTCTGATGCTGCAATCAAAGACATGTGTGCCAAGCTGCCGAAAACAAACGAGGAATTTTTACAGGTCAGTGGTGTTGGGGAACACAAACTGAAGAAGTACGGACTTGAATTTATTCAAGCCATCCGGGCCTTTTTAGCGGCAAATCCAGATTATCAGAGCGAAATCCAAGCAGAACCGGCAGCGCCTAAAAAAACGGTCAAAAAAGCAGTTGGTGAATCGCATTTGGAGACATTGGAATTAAATCAAAAGCACTTATCGATCGAGGAAATTGCTGAACAGCGTGAGCTTGCGGTCAGTACAGTAGAAAGCCATTTGCTGCAATGTGCCCAACAAGGATTGGATGTCGACTTTTCCAGGCATGTTCCAAGTGAATACATTCCTCTTTTAGAAAAGGCTGTGGAAGAAGCCGGTCGTGAACGATTAAAGCCAATAAAGGAATTGCTTCCTGAAGAAGTTAGCTATTTCATGATAAAAGTATATGTTTATTTCTTGGCCGATAGGAAAGCATAGCTTTCCTATCAGGCATAAGTGCACCTACGCCTCTGTCTTCGCCAATCGGCGAGTTTTCTTTAAGCAAAAATAAGTAAGTGGCTGGCAATACGTGAGCCATACTTTTTTAGAAATGAAGGAAAAATATGTTAATATTAAACTATCAATTATGTTAGAAGGTGATGGTCATCAACGAAGTTGTATTATCGATCAAGGATCTAGAAAAGTACTATGGAGTAAAGAATGTACTGAAAGGGATTAATTTAACCGTCTATCGCGGGCAAATTATCGGTTACATTGGGCCGAATGGCGCCGGAAAAAGTACAACGATTAAGATTTTGCTTGGGCTAGAAGGAGACTTTGATGGAAAGGTCGAGATTTTTGGAGAGGAAGTCTCTGAAACAAATATTGAATATAAAAGGAAAATTGGCTATGTTCCGGAAATTGCCGAACTCTATGATAATTTGACTGCGATGGAATACTTAACATTTGTCGGAGAATTATACGGTTTGGATTTTCAAACGGCGGATGAGAAGGCGCAAAGGCTGATGAAGGTCTTCGGACTAGAAGAGGTTTACCATTCACGGATTGCTTCTTATTCAAAAGGGATGCGGCAAAAGGTACTAATCATCTCTAGTTTATTACATAATCCTGATTTGTTATTTTTAGATGAGCCGTTAAGCGGACTCGATGCCAATAGTGTCATGGTTTTTAAAGAAATCTTGGCAGTCTTGGCTGCACAAGGGAAAACGATTTTTTATTCGTCACATATCATGGATGTTGTTGAAAAAATTAGTAACCGAATTATTCTCATTAATGATGGAAAAATTGTCGCCGATGGCAGCTTCAATGAGTTGAAGGAGCAAAATAAAGAGGGAACGTTGGAACAAATCTTTAATCAATTGACTGGTTTTAATGAATATAAGACACTGGCAGAGGAATTTGTCGCCATCGTTCAAGAGGTATAATTCAATGAAAAACTTTCAAACGCTCAAATTCTTAGATTTGTTCCGGCGCATTTTCGAGAGTTTTGGTATTAATTATCCAGTGATGAGAAAAATTTTAACAGTCAAATTAACGATGGATGGACGTAGAACCCCGACCATCTTTAACCAGCAGGCAAAGAAGAAGAAAAAACCGGAAGAAAACGGTTTTATCAAATCATTGGGGATGTATGTGTTACTAAGTCTGATGCTCATTCCTTTTGTTTTGCTTGGAAGCAGCTTACTTTATCAAATGAGCATCTTTTACGGCATCGTCATGTTTTTGGTGATGACATCGATGATATCAGATTTTTCGAATGTCCTTCTTGATGTCAGGGACAAGGGAATTCTCCTGACAAAACCGGTGGATAAAAAGACTCTAAATGTAGCGAAAACGGTTCATATTTGTATTTATTTAGTCTTTTTAACGGCTGCACTCACTGCCATTCCTATAGTCATCGGGACATTTAAATATGGAGTTTTATTCTTACTCCTCTCATTAATTGGGCTTACTTTAGTCAATTTATTTATTGTCGTGATAACGGCAATTATTTATTATTTCATTTTACGGTTTTTCGATGGTGAAAAACTAAAGGATATTATCAATTACGTGCAAATTGGCTTATCTATATCGATTGCGGTTGGATACCAGGTATTGGCTAGAGCCTTTAGCTTTGTTGATATGAAAATTACCTTTACACCGAGCTGGTGGCAATTCTTCATTCCACCGATCTGGTTTGGAGCACCTTTTGAGCTATTACTGAAGCACCATTCTGATGTTTATTTAGTCTCATTTTCGTTGTTAGCATTGGTAATACCAGTCAGCTCTATCATTATTTATAGCTGGATGATGCCTTCGTTTGAAAGAAATCTGCAAAAACTAACCAATAATAGCGGGGGAAGCAAACGGAAGGTACGGAAATGGAAAAATGTGCTCGTAAATGTAATTTGCCCTCGCCACGAGGAGAGAATCTTTTTCCGCTTTGCTGATCATATGATGCGAAACGAAAGAGAATTTCGTTTAAAGGTATATCCTGCCTTGGGATTATCACTCGTTTTCCCGTTTGTTTTTTTGTTTAATGAAATCCAAATGAATTCATATGCCCACATGGTTTCGAGCAAATGGTATTTATCGGTTTATTTTGGCTGTTTGATGATCCCGAATGCTATAGCCATGCTGAAATACTCGGGTAAATATAAAGGGGCATGGATCTACCAAACAGCGCCAATTCGAAATCTTGCTCCGTTATACAGTTCAGTGCTTAAAGTGTTTATTTTGAATCTCTTTTTACCCGTTTATATCATTTTAAGCGCCATTTTTATCGTCATCTTTGGAGTAAAAGTCATCGATGATTTATTGGTGGTTTTTGTTACCGCTATTTTATTCACGGTTATTTGTTCGAACTATCTAAAAGGAACACTGCCATTTTCCGAATCATTTGCAGATGCCCAGCAGAGCGGGGGACTAAAAGTATTTCTTGCAACCCTTTGCATTGCCGCCTTTACTGGCATCCATTTGGCGGTTACTTTTATTCCTTTTGGTGTGTTGATTTATTTGATTGTGCTTGCTGCTGTTACCATTTTTTCATGGAGGCTGGCATATAAGAAGGTGTGGAATGTTAAATGAAAGATGGCTGTCATTGAAGAGTGCCTTTTGATGACAGCCTTTTTTTGAAAGGAATTACAATATATTATTTCCGGAATATTCATAATACTGTCGATATCCCTCATATATTGTTGTTATTTCCCAGGTAATTTTGTCGATAAAAAAACAGGACTAACTCCCCTGTTCTTTATCATAGTCTTCCAAAAATGGCTTATTAGCATAATAGTACATCATCGCCATGAAAACTGAGCCGCCAATAAGGTTACCAATCGTTACCGGTACTAAATTATGGATTACGCCTCCCCATGAAATTGTCCCAGGATGATTTAGGACTAACGCAATGGCAAACGTGCACATATTGGCGATGCTATGTTCATAGCCGGAAATAAAGAAACAAAACACAAACAGCATCATCGCAAACATTTTCGGACCATCCCCTTTTAACCCCATTGGAAGAAAGAAGGCCATGCAGACAAGCCAATTACAAAGGATGGCTCGGAAAAATAACTCTGTCATCGGCACCTGCATTTTAATCTCAACAACATGGAGTAAAAAGCCGTTAACAGACGCCTCGGTATAAAGTCCAGTTGTAAAAATTATAAAGGCAAATACAGTTGCCCCTAAAATGTTCCCTGTATAACTGCAAACCCATAGCTTCCCAACGTCTGTCCAGGTCATTTTCTTGCGAAGCGCAGCATACGTGTAATAGAATGTATTTCCGGTAAACAAATCTCCGCCGCCGTAGGCGATTAAAATGATGGCCGCCCCAAAAGTGAGTGCTGCCATCGGATAGGCGAAAGGGGAATGTTCAAGATAAAAGAAATTCCCAGTTTTGAATGCAACTATGACGCCAAAACCAATAAACATACTGGCAAGCATCGCCCGTAAGATATAACGGAGGACACTTTGCCGAAATATTTTCACCTTTTTTAAGGCTAGTTTTTCAGCTTTACCTAAAGCCTGCATTTCCATATTGCAATTACCACCATTCCATTTGTTGTTAACTATCTATTTATTTTTAACGATAGGTGGTGAGATATGTATTGATGGGATGGATTTTCTAAATTAGTTAATCTTTGTATTTCGGCTGCCTTTGAAGGTTGTAACAGTTGAAATTAGTGTAATTGTACCTGAATCAGTTATAATAAAAAGGTTTTGTAAAGACTGATGATTAAGGAGTTCATTATGTTAAAAATGAAAAAAATCACACCGATATATGATCCATGGGAGGCCTATTTAGATATCGAGGAATTTGGAAAGTCTGAGCTTACGAATATTGAATTTACCACGACAACGCTTTGTAATATGCGCTGTGAGCATTGTGCAGTAGGATATACGCTGCAGACAAAGGATTCTGATGCACTTCCACTTGAATTATTGTTACAAAGGCTGGAAGAAATCCCGAAACTTCGTTCTTTAAGCATTACTGGCGGAGAACCAATGCTGTCTTTATCCTCTGTAAAGAATTATGTGGTACCGATTTTAAGATATGCCCATGAACGTGGTGTTCGGACACAAATAAACTCGAATTTAACCCTTGATTTAGCCAGATACGAATTAATCATTCCTTATTTAGATGTATTACATATCTCACATAATTGGGGAACGGTCGATGATTTTGTTGAAGGCGGCTTTGCCAGAATGGAGCGGAAGCCTGATTACCAACAACGTGAAAAATATTTTACAAGAATGATAGAAAACAGCCGCTCGCTTGTTAAATCAGGTGTGGTGGTTTCCGCGGAAACGATGTTAAACAAACGGACACTGCCGCATTTAGAGAAAATTCACCATCAAATTGTCAATGAAATGCTGTGTCAACGTCATGAGATTCACCCCATGTACCCTAGTGATTTTGCTAGTAATCTGGAAACTTTATCATTGGATGAAATAAGGAAGGCTATCCATCACATTCTTGATATCCGGGATGAAAATGTGTGGATGTTGTTTGGAACCCTGCCATTCTATGCTTGCAGCAGTAGCCAAGAGGATTTACATCTTTTAAAAAGACTGTATGAAAGTAAGAATGTCACCGTCAGAAACGATCCGGATGGCCGTTCCCGCTTGAACGTCAATATATTTAGCGGCGACATTATTGTCACCGATTTTGGTGATACACCACCATTAGGAAATATTCAATCTACGAAGCTGCTAGATGCATATGAGACTTGGCAATCATCCTCATTAGCAAAAGAATTAAGCTGTCATTGCCCATCAGTTTCCTGCCTCGGTCCAAATATATTAGTCAAGAATAGCTATTATCAAGACTGTGACTTTAGCAAACGACATAATAGGATTCAAAAATGAAAAAGCGGGCATCCCTGCTCAGATTGTCGAGAAAGTTTATTTTTCTCGGCAATTTTTCATTTTGTCTGATCTAAAATACCGATTTTTATTAAAAGATTGTCTATGCGACCGGACCTGTTGATTTCCGCTCCAGGTGCTTCGCTTTCCGCGGGCGTGCAGGGGGAGCCTTCTTGTCGCTTCGCTCCTGCGGGGTCTCCCCCCTGCCCCGCCCGTTACTCCCCGCAGGTCAAAAAGAGCGATGGACGGTCACTGTGAAGAGCTCAGAGTGCCCGTTCAACATTACCTAAATAGTCCAATTAATCCAACCATTACAAGGTCGGATGTCCTCATCCGGATCTTCTTTGGGCGATTTACTACCAAAGAAAATATTAAACAGTGGTTAGAGGGGGAACGCGATAAGAGCCAGGCGATGTATGATAATTTATCAAGAATTGCGGATATGTGCGGTTCTGAAATGGAACAACATAAACGCTTTACCTTGGAATTTGGCATCTTCATGATAAAAAACAAGAAGTTGCTCTTTTTGCAGCCCAAAAGTTAGAAAAACTAGATGTACCAGAGTCCGCAAAAGAGAAAATTTTAAGTGAAACGGTAAAATCAATTAACGCAGAAAAGCAGGACAGAAAAGCCAGACCTATCTTGATAACAGAAACGAAACGCAGGCAAATTATCGAGACGAATGTCCAAAAAGCATTGGCTTCACTTCCTGAAGAACAAAGACCTTTAGCAAAAGAACAGATTTATCAAACGGTGGAAAAACAGGTGGATGAAGATATAGCGAAGGAAGAAAAAGTGGTAAAAACATATGGAAAGCAAGTCGCAGACTATGCGCTAGAGACCATTTCCTCAAGTTTTGCCGATCTTTATCAATCAAGTATTCCGTTTGTGTTATTTTGCTGCTTAACGGGATTCGTTTTTTGGGAAAGAAAGAAGAAGGCCGGAGTAACTTTAGTAAATACTCCTGCAGCAGAGTAAATATATAAAAATAGACGATCAGGATATCAAAAGGGATGAGAAACAAATGGAAGGAATCAAAGTTGTGAATTTAGGAGTGCGATTTTTGTTAGAAATCATGGCACTCATTATTTTGGGTTATTGGGGATTTCAAATATCTCAAAGTACCATAATGAAAATCATCCTAGGAATTGGGGCACCACTTCTTACAGCGGTAATATGGGGAATGTTTGGAGCACCAAAGGCATCGTATTTATTAACCGGATTCCCCTTTCTATTATTAGAAATTATCATTTTTGGATTACCCGTAGTTGCCCTGTTTTTTATCGAAAAACAAAACCTAGCCTATATTTATGGATTGATTACGGTTATTAATCTCATATTAATGAAAATCTGGCATCAATGAAGGAGAAACAGTCTGTATTTTGAATGCAGACTGTTGTTATTTAAATAAAAATTGCGTCATATGATTGTTTTGATTTAAACTAAGAAACAAATGTAGAAACATGTGGTGAGTAATAGATGGATAAACAAGTTGTAAAAACATCCGAAGTGATAGAGGTATGCCTGCTTGCGGGGAAGATTATGCTGCAAAGCGGCGGGGAAACGTACCGGGTTGAAGATACGATGATGCGGATTGCCGCCTCGTACGGGATTGAAAAAACGCATAGCTATGTGACCCCAACAGGTATTATTTTTTCGGCAGAAAGTTCGGGGCCAACAAGGACCAAGCTTATCCGAATATCAGAGCGTTCCACAGACCTGAAGAAGGTCGCCTTGGTGAATAGTATATCTAGAAGTATTAGCAGCGGGGAAATTAATTTGAACGAAGCCTGGGAGCAGTTAAAGGAAATTGATTCTCAAAATGTGACGTTTCCCTTCCGGATTCAAGTAGCTGCTGCCTCGTTAGCTAGCGGCTGCTTCATGATTATGTTTAAGGGTGGCTGGAATGATTTTATCCCGGCAATGATATCGGGTGGAGTTGGTTTTTATAGCTTCGTTCACTTCCACCGCTTTGTCCCTATTAAATTTTTCTCTGAGTTTTTGGCATCCTTTGTGATTGGTTTACTGTCTTTTTTGTTCGTAAAAATGGGTGTCGGTCATCAATTAGATAAAATTATTATTGGTTCGGTGATGACCCTAGTACCAGGCCTCTTACTGACCAATGCGATCAGAGATTTGATGGCGGGGCATTTGGTTTCAGGTTTGTCCAAAGGTGCAGAAGCCTTTCTGACTGCCTTCGCCATTGGTACGGGAATTGCTGTTGTATTATCGTTTTTATGAAGGTGAGGTGGATAGAGAGTGGCGATTTTAGCCCAGTTAATAACTAGCTTTATTGCTACAGGTGCATTTGGAATCATTTTTAATGCACCGAAAGAAACATTAGTAAAATGCGGACTGATTGGAATGGGGGGCTGGTTGATTTATTATCTTCTTGAAGGATATTTAGACGATGCCATTTTCGCAACGCTTATTGCTACCATTTTTATTGCAGTCCTTAGTCAGGAATTGGCAAAGTTTAATAAAACGCCTGTCATAATTTTTAGCGTCGCAGGAATTATTCCACTGGTGCCTGGTGGCATGGCCTATGATGCGATGCGGAACTTTGTTGAAAATGACTACAATACTGCAATCGGTTTAGCTGCAAAAGTATTTATGTTGGCGGGTTCCATTGCCTTTGGGCTTGTCTTTTCAGAAGTCATTAATCAAGTGATTCGAAAAATTAATCAAAATAAGATACGGACATAGAACCTCTTTTAGTGAAACTCTAAAAGAGGTTTTTTCTTAAGGATAAATTAAGAAAGTTGGAATATGATTTAGTTGGAAAATCTTATCCTTTATCGATCAAGTATCTTTTGGTATGGTTAATATAATTGTATTTTATATATTTAATTGCTTACCCCTGCAAATTTTATTACAAGGAATGGTATACATATTTATGAAAAAAAGGTTATTGATCATTATTATGCTATTTATATCATTTATTGGTGCAAAAACAATATTAGCAGGCAAGTTTAACTGGCAGAGTGTCGTTCAATTGAAGGAAGCAGCACAATCCAAAACAAATAAGGTTCTGTCACAATTAGAGGCAAAAAAAAATTGGGACTTTCTTAAGGAGGAAGTAGAGCCTATAAGGGAAGTTACAAAAAATATTACTGAACCAATTTTTCCAGATAGTATACTGCTCGACGTGCCATTATTGAATCAAATGGATCAACCTCAGTTATACAATGGCTGCGAGGTAACGAGCTTGGCGATGATTCTTAATTATCAAGGAATAAAAGTGACTAAAAACGAATTGGCTGAAAAAATAAAAACAGTACCATTAACCTATCCAAATGGAAAAAAAGGAAATCCAAATGCTGGATTTGTCGGAGATATGGCAAATGGTCCAGGCTTAGGGGTGTACAATGGACCAGTTTTAGAACTGGCACAGAAATATGTTGGCAATCGAGCAGTTAATTTAACGAATAGTTCCTTTACTGAAGTACTTAAAAAAGTGGGGCAGGGGTTACCGGTGTGGATTATTACAACCTCTAGCTTTACTCCAGTCTCTGTTTTCCAAACGTGGGATACGCCGCAGGGAAAAATCGATATTACCTTTAGTGAGCATAGTGTCGCTATTACCGGCTACGACGAAAACTATATTTATGTAAATGATCCATATGGAGAGAAAAACAAAAAATTAAACCGTGAGAATTTTATTAAGGCGTGGGAGCAAATGGGCAAGCAAGCGATTGTAATTGAAAAATAAAAACAACATTTTTAAATTACATAAACGGGGTGAAATGGTCGAAGGCAGAGGAATGAAATATTCCTCTGCCTTCTTTGCTTTTTAATCATTATGAATTCATATCGTAACTTGTGAATGGCTGACTTTATATCATTCATCCATCGCAAGGTAAAAACTTAATTTATTGTAATTGTTAATAAAAACAAGTTTGCCGCGGTTATTCTTCCACCCGATGGTTTTATACCTAAACGACGTAAGCCCTACCTCTCTTACATCCTAACGGCTCCGAAGCCGATCCAGTGTGAATAAGTTTTTATTTTAAAACATAAGCAGAATGCCAGAAAAAAATTCTTACATTGCGTTATCTTATCTATTACAAGTTACTTTAATGTGAAGCACAAATACTAATATTACATTACTTGGTTCGTTTTGTCAATAGTTGTTGGGGTTTATTTTTTGAGAGACTATTCCTTCTCTTTTAGGAGATAATAATGGTTTGCAAAAAAGAAAAGATAATCAAAGATGGACTGCTTTGTGAGGACCAAATACAAGATTACCTGAGCCTTTTGTACTATCTATCTCTATTTTAGCCTCCATATGCGAATAAAATAGAATATATAGTGTTAAGGACATGCCAAGAATACCCCCTTTCTTTATATGAATTTTATCGATATTTGTCGAAAAACATGGTTTTTTCATATTTTATGTCATATTTTTCATGAAAAGATGGTAAGATGGTAGGAGAGAATATTTATAAAATTTTTCAGATTATTTATTTATAGAACTAGGCCAAGGGAGTCGCTTTGCATGAAGGAAAGCAGCAATAGTCCTAAATTAATATTTGAAGAGAATAAGGCAAATATATTATTTTTATGGTTATTTTATTTCTTGTTTTTTTCCTTTGATATTTTTTATAACTACATCTCATCTTTTAAATTAAATGAAGATCCAGTATTAATAAATAGGACTGGTCTAGGTTTTTGGTTGTATATTTGTGTTCTTGGTTTATTGCCAATTGCTATTTATCTCCTTAAAAAGGGAAATCCTTATGTTGTAAAATATATGTTTGTTTTCGGATACATATCTATTGATATTATTGATAACTTTTTAAGGTATTATGGTTCTTCCATATCCTTTTCATCTGGTAATATTGTTGAGGTATTATTTATTCTCTTTTCACCCATTTTTGTAAATAAAACATATTTTTGGACTGTCACTATAGGATTGATAGGTAAGGATTTGTTATTAGGATTAATTCTACAAGATTTCAATGTAGCTTTTCCAATCCTTGTATTTATTGCCTTATCAGCACTAGCCTATCTCTTATTATTGAGATTTTTATCTTATATCAGTTCTTTAACAAATGTTTATGAAGAGCTCCACCAAAAAGAAAAATTAGTTGTAGTTGGTCAAATGGCAGCGGCTATTGGTCACGAAATTCGGAATCCACTTTCGTCATTAAAAGGCTTTACACAGTTACAACAGGAAAGATACCCGAATACAAATGATTTTTATCCGATCATGATTCAGGAAATTGATCGGATTAATTCTATCGTCAAAGATTTGATGTGCCTTGGAAAACCAAAGGAGATTGAATTTAAAAAAACTGGAATAGAAGAAATTATTGCCTATACACTTTCCATTACACAGCAGCAGGCTGAAAGGCAGGGGGTAACAGTTGTGACGACCATTGCAGGGCCTTTACTACCTCTCGACTGTGATGAGAAGCAACTGAAACAGGTCTTTCTTAATTTGATCAAAAATGCAATTGAATCCATGCCTGTTGGAGGAAAGATACAGGTACATGTTATAGATGTTGAGAAACATAAAATGTGTATTTCCATTCAGGACGAAGGTATCGGGATTGCTGATGAAAATATTTTAAATCTAGGAGAGCCATTTTTTACAACGAAAAAGGACGGAACGGGTCTTGGTTTAATGGTTACGAACCAGATCATCAAGGATCACAATGGTGAGTTAAAAATAGAAAGTGAGATTGGAAAAGGAACTAAGGTGAAAGTTATGTTGCCAATATCACAGGAAATAAATAGGAATAAATAATTCTACAATTATACAAATATCGGCAAAATAAAGTGTTTCAACGTCTTTTCTAATGAGATATAATGTAGAGGAATAACGAATATTAAAAGAATTTGTAACCTTATAAGAAAAAACTTCTTATTTAATTCTTAATTTTAATTTAATTTATGTATATGTATTTAGATACTCTTGGAGGAAATTATGATACCACACGAAGAACAACGGACAGTAAAATGGTTTCTATTATTTTCTTATTTTATATTGATGGGTTATGACTTTTTTTATTATTATCTCTACCCTGCTCTTATCGCAAATAAGGATATTGGACCACAAAATAAGCTTTTTTATCTTACTTACATAGTATTAACGGTATTTCTCCTAGTGGCCTATTATTTAAATAGGATAAATAAACCAGCTTTAATCAAATATGTGTTTATTATCAGCTATTTATCTATTAGTTTAATGGTTGATATTTTATCCTATTTTGGAAGAGGGGATGAATATTTCAGCGGGAATGTGGTAGAGGTTTTTTTAATTTTATCATTACCTCTTTTTCTAAATTTAAGATACTTTTGGTTAGTGAGTCTAGGATATTTAATAAAATATATCTTAATTGGTATTGTTCTTGGTTCTTCAAATGTTATCGTTCCGATAGTACTAATTATTATTTTGTCTATTATGTCATTCTTTTTATTAGTGCGTTTCCAAGGCTATGTTCAAGCAATAAGCACCTCTTATAATAATCAGTTAGAAGGGATCGTAAAAGGCGTTATTGCTACCTTAGAGTTGAAAGATCCATACACAAGAGGACATAGTGAACGTGTTGCCAGTTATGCGCTAATATTAGTACAAGAAATTGGTAAATTTTCAAAAGAAGAGCAAAAATCCTTTTATTATGCATGTTTGTTACACGATATTGGCAAAGTGCATATTCCGGATTCTATATTGATGAAGGCTGGTAAACTTACAAGTGAAGAATATGAAATTATTAAATCTCATCCCGTTGTTGGAGCTGAAGCGGTTGAAGATGTGGAAGGAATTAAAGATAGTATATATGTCATCCGTTCTCATCATGAGCGCTGGGATGGAAAAGGTTATCCTGATCAGTTGAAAGAGGAAGAAATCCCTTTACTTGCAAGAGTTACTGCAATAGCGGATGCATTTGATGCCATGACATCCTCAAGATCTTATCGTGCTGCATTGCCAGTTGAAGAGGCATATCAACGAATTATTGATGGTGAAGGTTCCCAATTCGATCCATTACTAGTGGAAAAATTTAAAATAGTTTTCCCGGAATGGGTCAAATTTCATGAAAAATATCCATGGATGAAAAAATGGGAAAGGCCTAAGGAGGTGGAATTATGAAAATCCGTAAGCTTAAGAAAATAAAAACAACATGCTGGTGGTGTCCTTACGCACCAGGTTGGAAAGGCTGATTGAAGGGGATGCTAGCGTAAGCTGAGCATCCTTCTTTTTTATACTTCATTAGTTAGGAACGGTGTTGAAATGAGCATTACACTTAAATCGCGTCTGTCTTTGGTTCTACATGAAATTATTAAGGATAAAAAAAACTATATTGTTGAAGACATATCTTCAAATGAATTTTATGAAATGCCAGAAGTTTGTATTTCTGCGATTGATTTAATAAACTCGGGCATAACTTTGGAAGAAATAGAAATGCAGCTAAAAGAAAAATATCCTAATGAAGAAGTTGACCTCCTTGATTTTGCTAAACAGCTTCTTAGCCTGGAGTTGATTGCAGAAATCGATGGAGTAAGGGTTGAAACAAAAAAAAACAACAAGGAAAGCCTTGGTATCTCATGGATATCCCCATGGTTTGGGAAATTCTTTTTTAATAAAATTTCGTATTTTTTTTATATATCATTATTCATTATAAATTTGTTTCTCTTCATCCTCAATCCGTCATTATTCCCTAGATTTAAAGACCTATTTATCTATGATATTATGGCTTTGAATATTCCTATATGGTTAGTATTATCTTTTACATTAGTTTTAATCCATGAGTTCGGCCACATTTTAGCGATAAGGGCACAAAATCTGCCAACTAAATTAGAAGTCGGCCATCGTTTATTTCTTGTCGTTCTTGAAACGGACATGTCTGCGGTTTGGAAATTGCCTTCAAAGGATCGCAATGTTTTATTTTTAGCCGGGCTAGGTTTTGATACTGTTATCCTGTCGTTTTCCTTAATTAGTCAGTTAACCTTCACACACGGTTCAGGTATTTTCCTCAGTATCATAAATGTGGTAGTTTTAGATACATTTATTCGCATGGTATATCAATGCTGCATTTTTATGAAAACAGATTTATATTATGTTTTTGAAAATGTATCCGGCTGTTATAACTTGATGGAAAATGCAGAGCACACTATAAGAAAAATGCTGCCGTCTTTAAATTCTGAAACAGCAAAGGAAGTAGTATTCGAAGGTGAAAGAAATACCGTTTTCGTCTATTCCATTTTCTATTTTATCGGAATAGCGTTGACCTTTTCATTATTTGCTATCTATTATATTCCGCAATTATTGTTTGCCTTGAAAAAAGTTCTTCCAGGCTTTTCGTTAGGCCCGGATTCCATTTCTTTTTGGGATGCGTTCCTTTTCACTTTGCAGCTCATAATTGGAATGCTGATCTTACTTTATTCTTGGCGAAAAAAATACCTTTATAAATAATTCATTGAACTTTGATAACTGTCTAGCTTCAGTGCCCTAGCGGCTAGTGTCCTTCGCTCTCCGCCCTACGATAAGTCAACATCGAATCGCCTCTGGCTCTTCGTGTTTCTTTTATCTCAGTTGGAGCGCTCCAGGCCATACGTCGCTGACCAGGGCGCTTCCGCATTTCTTATTTGTGACAAACCTTTGTCTAATTATGAATTTCTCAGGGTTTTTCCCCCCGATGATGGGGGAGTTCCCCTATATAGATAACACTTCCGTTTTTCTTACAATAAGGGTAAGAAAACGGAAGTGTTTTTTATAAGGAGGAGCATGAAATGCAGGCCAATACTTCAACAACTAAAAAACCGGGTACCTCAGTCAATGATGCCTTTGCTTCACATTTTGCTAAATCAATGTTTCTAACGGTGGTCGGTCTACTGATCTTAACTTTTATTGGTACCAGAATGTTTACACATGTCGATTTAAATCTTTATGGATATATGGTAGGAACAATTGTGTTTATCGGCGGATTCTTCTATCGCTTTATAGCATGGGGTGAAAGACCGCCAACCAAACTTTTTATCAAAAAAGGCTTAAAGCTGCTTTTTAGAAAAAGTACACCTAAAACAGCTGTCAATCATTTAGCAATTTACGATTTCATCCGCAATCGCGGAATATACCGATGGGTTCAGCATATCTTAATTGGCTGGGGCTGCGTCCTTGCTTGCTTGGTTACTTTTCCACTTGTGTTTAGTTGGATGTATTTTACGATGGAAGACAATGGCTACTATACAATCGTGTTATTTGGAATGAACATCATGCACGTAAAAGCTGATGGAATCATCGCCTGGCTATCCTATAATGCCTTAAATATTGCTGCCATCATGGTAACGGCAGGTGTGTGTATGGCATTATACCGCCGCTTGAAAAATATGCAGGCTAGAGCAGAGCAAAAATTTATGTATGACTTCTTGCCGCTTTACTTATTGCTATTCATTTCCATTACAGGACTTTTATTAACGTTCCAAAACGTTGTCTTACATGGCTGGATGCAGCCGCAAATGTCAATTATTCACGAATTCTCCGTTATCGTAACTTTAATTTACCTGCCGTTCGGAAAGCTTGCGCACATTCCTTTCCGTCCAATGAGCGTATTCGCAAGAAACTACCGTGAACATTATGGAGAACAACATATGAAAAAATGTAAGATATGCGGCGATCATTTTGTATCTGTCGAACAATCAAACGACGTCATTCAAGTATTGGGCGTTAATGAGATCGAATTCAATATGCAAGACGGCTTTAATCTTGCTGAACTATGCCTGCCATGCCGCAGGAAATATCGAATTTCAAGATTCTCAGGATTCGCAACCCACCAAGTGAAGGTCAAGGAGGCAAACCAGAATGCAAAGGGATAATTTTAGGAATGAACGAGATAACTTTTTTAAAGAAATCGAAAACTTAAACCATCCCAATGAAACATTAGTCAAGACACACTGCAGCTATTGTGCAATGCAGTGTGGGATGAACTTAAGGGTAAATACAAAAACAAACAAGATCATAGGGGTTGAGCCTCGATATGATTGGCCGGTAACTTTAGGAAAAATGTGCCCGAAAGGAGTTACTGCTTACCAACAGGTAAACAATAAAGACCGTTTGCTAAAACCGTTAATTCGTGATGATCAATCATTAAAGGGTACGAAAAATGGCTTTCGTGAAGCAAGCTGGGATGAGGCATACGATCTTATCGTAAAAAAATTCACCGAGCTTCAAGAGAATTATGGAAAAGATTCACTCTCAGTGTATAGCGGTGTTTCAATGACAAATGAAAAGTGTTACTTAACCGGGAAATTTGCTCGTGTTGGACTCCAAACACGCTACATTGATTATAATGGCCGATTCTGTATGGCTAGTGCCGCAGGTGGTTTAAATCGCTCATTGGGTATAGATAGAGGTTCAACCATTCCCTGGACGGATGTACAGGATACCGATTGTATTTTTCTTGCAGGCAGTAATACCGCCGAATGCCATCCGACCATGATGTTCCGAGTTTGGGCAATTCAAGAACGGGGCGGCTATGTGATCGTTGCTGATCCAAGGGAAACACCAGTTGCCAGAAGAGCAGATCTTCACCTTGATTTAAGACCTGGTACGGACCTTGCACTTGCTAATGGGATTGTAAATTTATTAATCCAAAATGGCTATGCTGACGAAGAATTTATAAACAATCATACAAATGGATTTGAAGAAACAAAGGAGCTTGTTAAACAATTCACACCAGAATATACAAGTGCGATAACAGGTGTAGCACCTGAGAAAATTATACGCGCAGCAGAATTGTACGGGAAAGCTCCAAATGCGATTGTCATGTTTGCTAGAGGGATTGAGCAACAAATTAAAGGGGTAGATAACGTTTCTGCCTATACAAATATGGCACTTGTTACAGGGAAAATTGGTCGTGCTAAATCGGGTGTTGCGACCATTACTGGACAAGGAAATGGTCAAGGTGGACGTGAACATGGGCAAAAAGCCGATGCACTACCTGGATATCGGAAAATAGCGAATCCTGATCACGTAAAATATGTTTCAAAGGTGTGGGGTATTGAACCGGAAGAAATGCCAAAAGAGGGTGTATCTGCATTTGAAATGTTTGGATTAATGGAACAAAAGACCATACGTGCTTTATACCTATTATGTTCAAATCCTGCCGTTTCTGCACCAGATCAAAATTATGTTCGTCAACAGTTGAAAAACTTAGACTTCATGGTATGTGTTGACTTTTACCTTTCTGAATCTGCGGAATTTGCTGATGTCGTGCTACCTACAACATCTTGGGCAGAGGATGAAGGGACAACTACAAATGTTGAAGGACGGATTATCAAGATTAATCGGGCACAAATGCCTCTAGGCGAATCAAAGCCAGACTGGAAGATTCAAGTAGAAATTATCGAGCGAATGGGGCGAGGCAAATATTTTTCTCACTTAAAAACTTCTGAAGACATATTTAATGAACTTCGTGTCGCTTCAAAAGGTGGAACGGCTGATTACTACGGCGTAACATGGGAAAAGATCGACAAGCAAGACGGTGTGTTCTGGCCATGTAAAGATGAAAATGATCCTGGAACACCACGTTTATTTTTAGATAAAAAGTTCAATCATCCAGATGGAAGAGCAAAAATTCTTGCATTGCCATACAGACCGTCCGCAGAAGAACCGGATGAAGAATATCCATTGTGTTTAACAACAGGACGTGTTGTCTACCATTATTTATCAGGGAATCAAACCAGAAGAATTCAATTCCTTCGCGATATGTGTCCGGAACCGTTTGTAGAAGTACATCCGGAAACAGCAGCAAAATACAATATTGAACACGAAGAATTCGTCCGTCTCTATACTCGCAGAGGAGAAACAACCTATAAAGTGAAAATTACAGAGGCCATTCGGAAGGATACTGTTTTTGTTCCTTACCACTGGGGCCATGAAAAATCTATTAATCTATTGACAATCGGTGCACTTGATCCCTATTCAAGAATGCCGGAATTTAAAGCCTGCGCAGCGCAGATTGAAAAAATAAAAAAAAGGGCGGTGCAGTAAATGAAAAAGAGGTTATATCTAGAACTTGAAAACTGTATAGGATGCCGCTCCTGCTTAGCGGCTTGTACACAGTGCGGAGGGCATGAGGAGCGTAACCGTAACTATGTTTACGATGTTAACCCGCTTGTGAACCGTCAAACGATGCCTCTAATGTGCCTTCACTGCGTGAATCCGGCCTGTGCACGTAGCTGTCCGGCACAGGCAATCCAAATTCACGAAACAGGGGCAGTACTATCGGCTCTTGTAGAAAAGTGTATCGGCTGCCAAAACTGTACGATTGCCTGTCCTTATGGTATACCGAAGTTTGATACAGAGCAAAATCTAATGTATAAGTGCGATCTCTGTATCGACCGCACCAAAGATGGCATCCCGCCAATGTGTGCGAGCGTCTGTCCAACGAATACATTACAATGGTTAACGGATGAAGAAATTGAAGCGAAACAAAAGCAATTTAATCTAGATAACGGTAAATGGGTAACAAGTATGCCTTATTTAGAAGGCGAAACAAATGTAAAAGTGAATCTCCCTGGAATCCTTCAGGGCGTCACTAAATTGTTCTAGGAGGGATTAAAGATGACAGATAAAAATAATAAAATCCCGTTCAATGAAGATAACTATACACATAACATAAATCGTAATAATGAAAGAAAGCTTGACCGCCGCGGGTTCATGAAAACACTTGTTGGCGCAGCGGGAGTTTTCGCTGTATCTTCCCTTCCATGGGGGGTGTTGGCAGCAAAAGAATTAAATGGTCTTGGGGACAAAAAATATCCGAAGCATAAAATTACCGATGTTAGTGCTTTGCCAATCGGTGATGCCGTCGACTTTGCGTTCCCCGGAGAGCATGACAGCGCGATTTTAATTCGACTTTCAGAAAATAAATACGTGGCCTATCAAAATGCCTGTACCCATCTTCGCTGCCCGGTTTTTTGGAAAAAAGACGAGCAAGAAATGCTTTGCCCTTGTCATCACGGGAAATTCGATGTAGAAACGGGTGCACCTACCGCAGGCCCTCCTAGAAGACCGCTTCCGGAAATCCAAGTAAGGGTAGAAAACGGTGCGGTTTATGCCGTGGGGGTGAAACGTTATGAAGCGTAGTTACATTCCTGTCGCCCTTCTTCTAGCTGTACTAATGTTAAACATTATTTTTACACAATATATGGTCCATCAATACTTTTATGAACATTATACAAACACAATCATAGCCGCGGTTATCAACGTTATTTTATTTCCAATCGCCTTCCTTATTTATAAAAAAGGTGTGAATGTCAATGACTAGTGAGACCTATATTGATTTTTGCTTTGTGAGACCGGAATCGGGCGGTTTTGCAGTCGAAATTGATGAATTATTGAAACATACCTTTGCGAAAAAACGTTTGAATTGGTTTTTGGAAGAAAAAATTATTGATGGAGCCGAGATGGTTGTGGCTGAAATAAAAGGAATGAGTGACTGGGGTTCAGAAGAAGAAACGATTCAATTCATCGAGGAGAATGCGGGAGAAAAGTTTTGGGAGTATCTGCAGGGATATAAAATGTTCATCTATCCTGCCAAGAGAGGATGCAATAGCTGTGGAACTCATTAACTTAAATGATCTAAAGAGCTTCGTAGGCATACAAGTAGAGATTTCAATCCAAGACCAAGACGGTGGAGATCAGGCGCCTGCTGTGAAGAAGACAATAAAGAAAGTTCAACATTGCCCTGATGGCACCCATATTCGATTCTATTTTGATGATTTTTATTTTCTCGCGGTACCGCTTGCAAGTACTGTTAGTCAATCAGAAGCTTACTGGTCCGCTTCAGACCCCGATAGCGGTTTGATTTATACAGTAAAAAAGGTTCAGGTCTTGTAACAAGAGCCTGCCTTTTTTTATATAGAAAAAGGAGGGATGCACGATGGATGTTTTAAAGTCAAAGCAGCAGATCAGCACTTATATTATTCATTCCCAAGAAGAAGAAATAAAACGGATTGCCTTAGAACTTCACGAAGGTGTCGGACAAAACCTGTATAGTATTTTAACAGGTTTGCAATTTGTTGAATCAGCGGTACAAGAGCCTCATATGAAAAATTATTTGCACGAAATGGAATCACTGATTGAAAAGACCATTCACGAAATAAGGCTGCTTTCTGTGGAATTGCATCCACCTGCCTTAACAACCCTTGGTTTACTACCTGCTATGAAAAGCTATATTAAGTTATATACCTCGACATTTGGCATTCTGGTTGATATAGAATCGACCGGTATGGAAAAATCAATACCAGAGCGAAACAATATCGCCGTTTTTCGGGTTTGCCAGGAAGCACTGATGAATATTGCGAAATATGCGGATACATCTAATGTAAAAATGAACTTTATCTGGAATAAGAATGAATTAAACATTACTATTCATGATTTCGGTAAAGGATTTCAACTGGAAGAACATGCTGATCACCTTCATTCATCGGGTCTTGCAGCCATGAAAGAAAGAATGCTTCTAACTGGCGGGCAGTGCACCATTTCCTCTAAAATAGGAGAAGGAACATCTATTGAACTATCTCTACCCTTATAAATTAAAGGAGAGTTAAAAAAGTGATAAAAATCCTATTGGTTGATGATCATGCTGTTGTTAGAAGCGGCCTAAAAATGCTGCTGAATACCAATCCCGAAATGGAAGTAGTCGGGGAAGCCTCAGAAGGAAATGAAGGAATCAAGAAAGCTTTAAAGCTTGAACCAAATGTTGTCGTTATGGACTTAAGTATGCCGCACGGAAAAGATGGATTGTCAGCAACGACGGAATTAAAAAAATTAAAACCTGAGATCAATATTTTAATCCTAACAATGCACGATGATGAGGAATACCTATTCCGTGCGATTCAAGGCGGCGCCTCTGGCTGTATTCTCAAAAGCGCTCCTCATGCTGAATTAATGGCAGCGATCGAGTCGGTAGCAGCTGGCAATGCTTACCTTCATCCATCAGCACAAAAGCGGTTAATGGAAGAATATTTGGGCAGTCTTAAACAAGATGGCAGTGATACGTATAATCTCTTATCGGATCGAGAAAAAGAAGTTTTAACCTTAATTGCAAAAGGCTATTCTAACAAGGAAATAGCAGAGCAGTTAGTCATCAGTGTGAAAACAGTAGAAACCCATAAAGGAAATTTGATGGAGAAGCTGCAAATGAAAACCCGTCCAGAGCTGGTGGAATATGCCGTTAAAAAGGGGTTATTAGGTTATGGTATTTAAGGGGAATCATTTCTGATGACAGAGTTGAGAGAACTGCTGCCGGTTATTGAGATGTGCAACAAGCTGAAGGAAGCGGTCCAATGTGATTTTGTCGGCCTTGCGATTCAAAATGAAATTGGCCCTGATGTTAGATGGCATTATGCTGTCGGCAATTTAAATGAGAAATATAAAAGAATCACAGTCCGTTTTGGAAAAGGGATTGCCGGAAAAGTAATTTCAAGTGGAAGTCCCATGATGATGACTGATTTTCCCCATCATATTCTTGGGAAAATGACCGATTACCCAATTGCTCTTGCCGAAAAACTGGTGTCTACCTATGCGGTCCCCTTACTTTCTAACACTGCTCCAAAGGGAGTATTGCTCGTGGGGAAGCGGGAGAAGTATTCTTTTACTGAAGACGAACAAGAGATTGTTAAGGAATCTGCCATAAACTTAGAACAGTTATTAAGGGAGAATATATTTTGATGCGGGGGAAAGAGATGGAAAAGGATTTGCAGCAGATGAAAAATGAACTTTTGGATTTTAAATTTGCCCTTGATGCCTCCTCGATCGTTGCCATCACCGATTCCCGCGGGACGATTAGCTATGTAAACGAGCAATTTTGTCATATCTCGAAATTTACACGAGAAGAGCTAGTTGGACAGGACCATCGGATTGTCAATTCAGGATATCATTCAAATGAATTTTTCCAAGAAATGTGGAGAACGATTGGTTCTGGAAAGGTATGGAAGGGTGAAATCCGCAATCGCGCTAAAGACGGTGCCTATTATTGGGTCGATACGACGATTGTCCCGTTTTTAAATGATAAAGGAAAACCGTATCAACATTTGGCGATTCGCTATGAGATTACCGAGCGAAAACGGGTTGAGCAGGAATTGCAAAAAATGATGACCAGAATCATCGATGTTCAGGAGGAAGAGCGAAAACGTTTATCGCGAAATCTCCATGATGGAATTGGTCAAAATCTATATAGCCATTTGATTACGATTAATCGGTTACTTTCTGAGATGGACCACCCATTGCTGCAACAGATGCAGCAGGAAGCAACACAATTAATCGAGGAAATTCGTGAAATATCATGGGAGCTTCGCCCGTCGGTCTTAGATGACCTTGGGCTTGTTCCTGCCATCCGCTCTTATCTGACAAGGTACTCCGATAACTATAACATTGATGTCTATTTTGATTGTGTGTTAAATCGCCGCCTTCCGATCAGTATTGAATTGACGATTTACCGGATTATTCAAGAGGCATTAACGAATGTCCGAAAGTATGCTGAAGTGGCTGAGGCTGCAGTTACCATTAGGGAAATGGATGATGGTGTAAGGGTGATGATTGAAGACAAAGGGAGAGGGTTTGATTTACGGGCTTATTCTCCAGGTGTCGGTCTTTTCAGCATGGATGAACGTGCTCGATCCGTTGCAGGGGAACTGACGATCAATACTTCCCCTGAGATGGGAACGAAGATTATTTTAGAAGTACCAAGTTCATTGAATGATAAAAAAGAGGGTGTCCCAAAAGTATAAATTTTTGGGACACCTTTTTTGGTTAATAAAAAAGTATAAAATTCCCTCCCCAATTTCATATTTTCTTATGTCACATAAATTTAACTACGCCTCTGTCTTCGTCCTAATGAACTCGCCGATCGGAGAGTTTTCATTTAAGCATAAAATAACTATCTCGGAAATAACCATCCCTTAAAATCTTCTAACTCTATTTATTTTCCACTTTATAAGTATAAGCATTCCTAAAAAAAGTGTATAGAATTTGCATAGTTTTTTATCAGAATTTGAATATCGCATTTTGTTACATTTCCTTTGGAATCATTTGTTTGAATCCTTTTTCAACAAATTTCCTAAAAAATTATGAAAGGAGGAAAAAAGTTGTCGAGATTTAAAGTACTCTCGATCATATTTAGTACACTATTAGTTTTACAAATGCTAGTACCCAATCCTAAGATATTCGCAGAGACACCCCTCCAAACGCAGCAAAACGATAGTGGGAATATTGAAGTAGAAAGTAAAGGGGAAGATATAGCATCTTTCATGCCAATGGCAATTGGTACTCCCGGACATTATCCAACAGATCCTAACTCAATCGTTGTACCCACAACAATGGAAGGCTCATCTACTAATAATCACACAATGCCGGCGTTGATGTGGTCCAATGGGGATACTGTTTACGTAGCTGTGAAGTCTACACACCCGCTTCAGTATTTGACTCTTAATGGAGCAACTACATCGGTATTTGACGATTATAATTCGTGGGTGCCTATTTATGTAGAAAATGAACAATATGACCCTACTGGATTGACAGGAAATACGGGAAGTTCCCACTGGACAGTTTTTAAGTTTAAATTAACGGATTTAAAATTATTGGATGATGGGAAGTATCCGTTCTTTATTAAAGGACAGGGTGGGGGACATGATGTTGGCGGTAATCTTCTTATAATGATCCCCAAAATGGATATAACCGGGAAAAAAGTATGGGTTGGAGGAACTGCGAGACCGGGCATTACTCTCCAATTAAAAGCGCAAGTAAATAATGAACAACAAAAGATTATTGCAAGTGGTGTTGTAAATGGAACTGAAAATCCGGCATGGGCCTTCAAGTGGAATCAAGTTCCCAAATATGACCCTTATGGGAGACCCTATACCTATTCCATCGACGAAGAAACTGTACCGCCAAATTATGTTAAGACCTTGGAGGGATTAACTGTAACGAATACTTATCAACCAACTCAGATCAACATTGAAGTAAAAAAGGTTTGGATTGGACCAACTAAAGAATCAGTCACAATCAAACTATATGGTAATGGTGCAGATACTGGAAAAACGTTGGTTTTAAATCAAACAAACGGCTGGTCTGGTTCATTTTCAGTAAACAAATATGATGATTCAGGTGGTAAAGAGATTAGCTATACAGTTAAAGAAGCAGAAGTCCCTTATGGATACCAAGTGAGCTATAGTACTGAAGAAAATGGAAGAATAATTGTAACCAATACAGCGATAGAAGCTGGGAAGGTAACAGTAAAATACGTTGACGAAGATGGCAACGAAATTGCAGACTCGGTTGTACATACTGGGTATATTGGTGAAACCTACAAGACTGAGCAAAAAGATATTCCGGGTTACGAATTTAAAGAAATGCACCAAGAAAGCGCATCTGTAACTGGTGAATTTAAAAAAGATCCTCAAACAGTCATTTATGTTTATAAGAAAAAACTAGGATCTCTTACTATTTCAAAAGTAGACGCAGATCATCATGACAAACTATTAGAAGGTGCCTTATTCGAGTTATACGACTCGGAAAACAATCTAGTCGATAAGAAAACGACAGATGTAAATGGACAAATCGTATTTGAAAATCTTGAATGGGGCGAGTACACACTCATTGAAACGAAAGCGCCGGAAGGATATCGCAAGCTTATTGAAAAGATAAGTGTGAAAATTACAAAAGATGAATTACATGTAACGAAAACAGTCAAGAATGCACAAATTGACTGGGAGATTCCGAAAACAGGCGGTATTGGAACACTTGTATTTTACGGACTAGGCGGGCTGCTTATGGCAAGTGCATTTTTATGGTTCGTGTTAAGAAGGCGTCAAGTATAAAGACATATTACAAAATTAGGAGGAAAATAGAAATGAGGAAAAGAGCATCATTTATCCATCGATTTATCATTGCATTACTTATTTTCGGTTTAATATTACCGGCGGGATTTGCAAAGGCGGAAACAGGGAAGTCAACAGGGAAGCTAACTATTCATAAATTCGAGCAAGAACCTGGTGCCGAACAAGGGGAGGGGGATGGAACAGCCGGGCAAAACCCAACTGGCCAAGCGCTGCAAGGTGTTACTTTTAAGATAACTCAAACACATAAATTGGAATTTGACCAAGATGGAAATGAGGTATGGACAGAAGTAACTAATGGACAATCATACGAACTAACTACAGGGGCAAATGGGCAAGTAGTGTTTGACAACTTGCCATTAGGACGCTATATGGTGGAGGAAACTGCTGGTCCGCCTCATGTTAACTTAAATACAAATAAATATGCTGTTGACATTCCGATGACTAGTAAAGACGGTTCTACATTAAACTACGATGTTCATATTTACCCAAAGAACGAAACAATCCGCGGGGCCGTTGAGCTTACGAAAGTGGATGGAGACACGAATAAATCATTGGCCGGAGTGAAATTTGAACTTTATAACGCGGAAGATAACACTCAAGTAATTGTTAATGGAACAACTCAATTTGTAACAGATGCGGATGGAATAATTCGTATTGATGGTTTGGCATATGGCGACTATTACTTTAAAGAAGTTGAAACGCTAAACGGTTATGTATTGGGCAGCCAAAAGGTGGAATTTTCCATTAAAAAAAGCGGAACTATTAATGCGGCCGGCGATAGAACTGGTACAGTAGTAGACTTAAATATTAAAAACTATCAATCTCCTGATATTGAAAAAGAAGTTGATGAAAGTGCAATAAACCGCGGTGAAACAGTCACATACACACTGACAAACACACTGCCAGGCGATATTCATGAATATAAACAGTATGTAATTACCGACGTTTTAGATCAATACTTATCATATGTTGATGGCAGTTGGAGTGTAGAAGGTGTTGATGCATCAGCATTGACATTTGCAAAAGACGGCCAAAAGTTAACCTGGACAGTAAGTGATTTTTCAGCACTAAAAGGTGTAAAAGAAATAAAAATTTCTTTTAAAGCAAAAATTGCAGAAGATGCCCCAGCAAATCAAGTAATTAATAACAAAGCAACTATTGAATTTGAAAACAAACATGGGAATGACGGACATAAGGAGACAGATCCTACTACGATTACACCGACTGCAGGCTCTTTAAAAGTAATTAAGCAAGACAAATCTACTAAGGAAAGACTTGCTGGAGCAGAATTCGAGCTTCGTGATGCAAAAGGGAATCTAGTAGAAAAGGGAACAACAGGCGAGAATGGTGTGCTTGTCTTCACAAAAGAACTTGACTACGGAAAATATACACTTGTCGAAACAAAAGCACCAAACGACTATCGTAAACTGACAAATCCGATCGAGATTACAATTAACAAAGATAATCATAGTGCAACTGTGACAGTCGACAACTCCAAAACCGGTTGGGAGCTGCCAAAAACAGGCGGCATTGGAACGACACTTTTCACTCTCATCGGACTAACATTAATGGGAACAGCATTATTCCTATATTTCCGTCGTAGAAGAGAAGCAGCCTAATACACTATCTTATAAAAAGAAGGAGGAGCTGATTATTTTGCTCTTCCTTTTTTTAAAATACGAGGATGAATGTAATGATTAAAAAAATCATCATATCAATCATTTTTTTAACTGGGTTTCTCATTTTTTCTTATCCAATCATCAGTAATTGGCTCAGTACGAAAGAGCAGTACACCGTTATAAGCCAGCATAATGAAGTACTTAAAAAAATGACAAAAGAAGAAAAAGATGCAGAACGAGAAAAAGCAAGAAAATATAATGAATCATTAAATGAAGCATCCATTCCTATTGAAGATCCATTTTCCAAGGATGCAAATAAAAGTACGGCTACCGGCTATTTTAATGTTTTGAACATTGGTGAATCGATAGGAAGTATAGAGATACCAAGTATAAACGTCAAACTTCCAATTTATCACGGAGTTAGTGAAGATGTACTGCAGCGGGGAGTGGGCCACATGTCCAACTCATCCTTACCCATTGGCGGGCTTGGTGCACATACTGCTTTGACTGGACATCGCGGCCTGCCAAGTTCAAAGCTGTTTACTGATTTGGATAAAGTGAATAAAGGTGATGTTTTTTACATTCATACATTAGATGAGACATTGGCTTATAAGGTGGATGGCATAAAAGTTGTTTTGCCTAATGAAATGGATTGGCTCGTAATGGATAAGAATAAGGATTATGTCACATTAATTACCTGTGAGCCGTACATGATTAACACACACCGATTATTAGTACGAGGTGAACGGATTCCATATGAGGGTGAACAAGAAAAATTAGCTTTACTTAAAACGGGTGACCATGCATCACAGGACTTCATTACACTAGTTATTGTTGTTGGAACAATTCTTGTCATTTTTTTATTTGTTATGTTTAAGCGTCGGAAGAATAAGAAGAGAGTGATGTAATTGAAGGGGAAAAAACTAATTATATCATTATTTATTGTGGGATTGTCAGTGATGGTTTATCCGTATATTGCACAATTCGTCAATAATAAAATTCAACATTCAACAGTAGAACAATTTCATAGGGATGAAGGTCAATTACCTGCGGACACTTTATATGAACGCTTAGAGGCGGCTAAAAAATGCAATGAATCTATTTTTAAAAATGAAGAAGGGCTTCATGATCCATTTACGGAAGGTTATTCCCGGGATGCCTATAAAGGTTGCAATGATGTACCGCCAAATGGAGATCTCTTTGCATCCCTAGAAATTCCTGTGTTGAATTTAGTGATACCGATCTATCTTGGAGTAAATGAAGAAATATTATCACGTGGTATTGGACAAGTAGAGGGGTCTTCCCTTCCTGTGGGAGGTAAAAACACGCATACTGTCCTTGCTGCCCATCGGGGAATGGGCACAAAGGAAATGTTTCGAAACCTGGATGTTTTGAAAAAGGGAGATTCTTTTTTCATTCACACAATGAATGAAACTTTGGAATACCGAGTATTTGACACTGAGATCATTTTGCCTAATGAAACATCAGCATTGGAAATAATTGAAGGGAGTGATTTGGCATCGTTAATTACCTGTCATCCATACCGTTCAAACAGCCACAGACTTATTGTACATGCGAAAAGAGTTGAATAAATCCATGCTCTAAAAAAATTCAAATAAAATATTTACAACATGGAAAAACGGGGCTTGTCGAACCAAACCTATAACGGGTTTCAGAGATTTTAGATATCTAATTTATGAGGTTTGTTTTAACCTCAGACACTATCATCTTTTTATATTAGTACGAAAGTAATAGGTAAATTAGAGCGAATTGATTGATTAATTCCAAATATTTGGTAAAATATAATTGATTATAGACAATGTTAACTAGAAATAAAAAAGGGGGAGATTGGTTTGAAAGTAATTCTACTAGATGATGAATCATTGGCCCTTGATTATTTGGAGAAATTGTTGAAGAGTATCGAAGGTGTTGAAGTTATTGGGAAATATTTTGATGTACATGAAGGAATGAAAGCGGTGATCCGCGAACAGCCCAACCTTGTTTTTCTTGACATTGAAATGCCTGAGATAAACGGTATTAATTTGGCGGAACTGATACATAGTCGTTTACCCGAAGTCAAGATTGCGTTCGTTACAGCATACGACGAATATGCAGTAAAGGCATTTGAGATAAACGCTGTTGATTATGTTTTAAAGCCTTTACGGAAAGAACGTTTGGTCGAAACAATCCAACGTCTTTCAATCATCCATGATCTGAAGGTCGTTTCTTCTTGCTATCCAATGGTATGTTGTTTTCAAACTCTTCATTTTGCATGGGAAGGGAATGAGTCGCAAGTAATTGATGTCCGTTGGAGAACCACTAAAGCACGGGAATTGTTTTCCTACCTTCTTCACCATCGTAAGCAATTTGTCCGAAAAGATGTCATACTGGAACTGCTTTGGCCAAACTCTGATTTTAAAAATGGTTTTGCACAGCTGTATTCAACGGTTTATCAAATTCGTAAAACCTTGGAATCCATTAATTTTAATATAGAGATAATAAGCTCCGAAATTGGTTATAAGATAGAGCTAAATGATGTAAAACTGGACATGGATGAATGGGAGAAAGGGCTGGAAAAATTATCTTTTATTACTAGGGATACGCTCCCTAAATACAGAAAATTATTACAACTTTATCAAGGTGACTATTTTGCAGAAGATGATTATTTATGGGCAGGAAATGAACAGAAGCGATTAAAAGTTCTTTGGCATAGTTACATTAAAAAGCTAACGGACTATTTGATTTCTATAGAGGATTATGTTGAATGCATTCTTTTATATCTTCAATTACAAGCACTTGATCCTTATTTTGAGGATAGTTATTTTATGCTGATGAGGTTGTATGATGCGATTGCGGATCGGTATTCTGTCAAAAAACAATATGAAGCTCTCAAGGAAATGTTACATGCAGAATATGATGCGGTACCAAGTGAGTCTATTCAAAACTGGTATCAAAATTGGGAAGAGAAGCAAATGGTCAAATAGTATTATTGTCCTCTATTTGGAAACATAAGTTTTTCTTCTTTTTATTTTGACGGATGATCAAGTGCTCACTTTACAGAGTTCTTTTATCTCTTCATAGTTATGGTTTGTTAATAATATGCCGAATAC